>LSQX01406683.1_pt4 | contig 18259 bp, 14 predicted proteins | sample 654561 | NCBI WGS metagenome assembly LSQX01 (sample SAMN04489861, study PRJNA283612) | anaerobic digester metagenome | isolation source: 4 biogas reactors fed with cattle manure at either 37C or 55C with and... | place: Denmark: Kongens Lyngby | collected 2014
GGCACGATGTGATGGCAGCTAACGTCTACGTGAACAACGACCCCGCCATAAGATTCTGGCAGTCTGCAGGCTTCAGGGATACGGGGCGACGCATGCGAATCAAGAATCTTAGAATGATCGAGACAGAGGCGGATTTGGAGGAGGCCGGACAGCCATAGCGTCATCGCATGTCAGCCCAGCCTCGGATTGAACCGTTATATTTTTTGCCGCCTGTAACCTTCCTCGTAAGGCCTTTTGTCCAGAATATCGGCCACCCTTTCTTCATAAGGAGGCATAGGCTCCAGCGGCTGTCCCGGAGTTTGATACCAGAACGCCGCAACCGACCAGTCATCGGAGCGTTCATATACATTGATAGAGCCATCCGGCAGGAATCCGCCTCCTATCTGCTGCATATCCACCCTGATATCCTGCGCAAAAAAGATGGGATCGGCTATGTGGAAGCGATAGAAACTCGCCAGGGTCTGCCATTTGGAGTTCGGGTCGCAGGCGATATATGGCGCGCCTGAGTAGAATGAGTAGTGCTCTCCGACGCCCCAGGCAGAGCCTAGATAGTCCTCGGTTCCGGTTCCGCAGATTGTAGGCAGGTCGGTATCGCCATCGAGATAGACTTTGAATTCACCCTCTCCCCACCACTGCGGGGATTTGTTGCGAGCACCGATGACACAGCCCAGGAATCTTCCCCTGCCGCGTCTGGTTGGCAAAATGACGAAGTCGCGAGTCATCTGAGTTGGGTTCTCGCGTCGGAATGCGCAGTGAAAATACAGCGTATCGTCGGTGATTTGATCACCGATGGTGTAGTCTGCGCTGTAGTAGAGAGAACCCATCGTGTCCGGCGTTTCATTGGTGAACGTGATTTTGGCGTGTTTGGCAAAGGGCATCTGGAAATAGCTGTTCAGCCCCACCCCTTCCTGCATGGCCTGCAGGGCGTTGAAGAAATGGTTGGTTCTTCCGTGAGCTATGCCGAAAAAATCGCCTACCGGGCATTCGATCGCCGGTTGGTCTGCTCCATCCCAGTAAGCTCGAATCACACAGCCTCGGAGCATTTTCGGGCTGAGGTCCATTGTCATCCAGATATGTCTGATCATCCCCGGCCCGTCTGCATCGAGCAGCGTAGCCGTTTCGCCCGCGTGTATCGTGTGCCAGGCCGCACCTTTTCTGCCGGGGCCAAGATGCGAGGCAGCGGAGCCTGCTTTGCCTTTGTCGCCCTTTGGGTTTTCAAAAGAAGCAGACCTGCTCCGGATGTCGCAGTATTGCGTCAGGTTTGGCAGCATAACCACCTCCGTAAATCGGTTTTGATTATAATGACACAATCCGCGTGTTCAATCAAGTGAATGGCGGGTATATATGAGGCAGTTTTTAATATGGAGGTATATGAAATGATCGAGCAATTGATCTGGCATTCGTCGCTCGAAGAGGCCAGAGTCGAAGCGCAGGAAACGAACAAGGATCTATTTATCGACCTGTACAACCCCGGGTGATATGGTTGCCGGTATATGGAAGCCTACACATATCCGGACCCGCGCGTGTCGCGGTTAATCAACCAGCATGTAGTTGCAGTACAGATCAACGTCAAGGAAAACCCGGATGCCCCGGCCAGATATCACGCTCAGTGGACTCCGGCGATAATGTATCAGGACGCCACAGGAAGAGAATTCCGCCGATCTTTTGGGCCGTTGAACGCGGATCAGTTTTTGGCGGAGTTCGCTATGGCTCACGCGCTGCGTCATTATCATGACTCACACTTTGAGAAGTCGATAGCTCTCCTTGAGAACGCGCTGGAGTACACAAAAATCGACCCGGAACGCCACGCCGAGAACCTGTATTGGATCGGCCCGGCAAAATATGAACACTCCGGCGATGTCGACGAGCTTATCGCAGGTTTCAAAGTTCTTCAGAGGACTTATTCAAACAGCGACTGGGCCAAAAGGTCGAGACAACTTAAAACCAGTTGACAAATAAATCGGTCGCCTCGGTCTATTAGCGGGCGTGTTTGTCGAGGATGCAGGGTTGGCGTGATCTTGACTTGACGCATAGCGGATGATAACCTAATCGCATGCCAAGATCAAACAGCCCGGGACGCCTAGCGACACGCCTTGCTATAGTTGCGCGGGATATCGCGGAAGTGCATGGAGATCTCCGCGCGCAGACCGCCGCGTATGCGCTGTTGATGTGTCGCTGGGACACGGCGACCGATGTTTGCGGACTGCTGGATGGCTTCGATGATACTCAGGCCATAAGCCGAATTGAGAATGCACTGGACTGCCGCGAAGTCGATGAAACCCGGTTGTTTTACGAGGACTCCGGTCGAGACGCGGCAGTCTATTTTTATGAGAGTTTTCTGAGGGCCTATGACCCGGAGCGATCAAAAAAACGCGGGGTTGTCTATACGCCGCCGGAAGTGATCGGTTGTATGGTTGATGGCGTAGAGGTGATTCTGCGCGACAGTTTTGGCGTGGGAATTGAAGAGGCAAAGGTTATCGACCCTTGCTGCGGAGTTGGAGCTTTTCTGCGATTCATCGAGCTTCGAGAACGTCAGCCACATAAGATGGTCGGAGTGGAGCTTATGCCCGCGGCGTGCGCGATTGCCCAAACTTTGCTTAAAAAGGCGGAGATAAGGCAAGTTGACTGGCTTTCGGAAGCATTCGACTATGATACAGGCGGCCCTATCGTTATACTCGGCAACCCGCCTTACTCCGGCCACTCCTCAAACGCAGGCAAAATTGCCGATCTGATGCGCAACTACCGCGAGGGAATTGCGGAAAGAAATCCCAAGTGGCTCCAGGATGATTATGTAAAGTTCATTCGAATGGCCCAGCATCATATCGAGAAAGCCGGGCGCGGCATTGTGGCCTTTATAACCAACCACAGCTACCTTTTCAATCCCACTTTCAAAGGGATGCGATCGAGTCTGGCGGCGACCTTTGACGATATCCGCATTATCGACCTCGGCGGCAACATAAAGCAGCGGGGAGCCGCTGAAGAAAACGTTTTTCCGATCCAAGTTGGTGTTGCCATCGCTTTCTTCGTCAGAACCGGCAGGGGAGGATCTTCGATTCGATATGCGAACGTGACCGGAAGCCGGGAGGAGAAACTTAGGGCGGTGGAATCTTTTGATGTTCGAAACGGGACGTGGTCGGAGGTGTCGCCGATTGAACCCTTTCATTTGTTCATCGCACAGGATAGCAACCTGGCGCAGGAATACTACGGCTTTTGTTCGATGTTCGAAATATATCTGACCAGCGTCATCGGGTTCGTCACCTCGCGAGACAAATTCGCGATTGGGCTCAGTCGACAGGAAGTGCTGGATCGCATAGGGCTGCTGAGAGATGGGGACGTGAGCGATGAGGAGCTTCGTGAAAAATACGGCGTCGGGGACCTCGATATTGACGCCGCACGCAGCCTGCTGAGAGATGATCCCGATTGGGAGATGCGGGTTGTCGAGGTGTTGTATCGTCCGTTTGATTACAGGTGGGCATATCATTGCCCTGTGATTATGGAAAGGCCGAGGCTGCCATTGATGGGGCTTATAAATGCCGAATACCCTGCGATTGCGGTCGGTCGCGCCGGTCGAGTGACGGGATCGGATGAATGGGATGTAGTATTCGCTGCGGATCGTCCGACTGATCTGAATTTGTTCAGACGCGGCGGGGCCAGGCTGTTTCCCGGATATATTGATAACTGCGGTCAGCGTCAATCGAATGTGAAAATGCCCTGCGACGATCCGACTGCGCTGACATCGTTTATATATGCAATACTGCACAGCGGCAGATATCGAGCGCGCTATGCGGAGTTTTTGCGTGCGGACTATCCGAGAATTCCCATCCCTGAGGATCAATCTAAACTCCAGGCGTTGGCGCATCTGGGCAGCAGGCTATTTGATGTGCATTTGATGCGCGAAGGCGTCGATTTGGGCGTATGGGAAGCCGATGAAAAGGTGCGCATCGGAGGCTATGTGCTGCCTGATAAATATATAAATGACAGGGCGGCGGCAGGCTCCGATCGGCAAATAGACAGGCTAAAATCGCTGATCAGAGAGAGTTTAATTATCAGGAAACAAATCGATGACGCGGTGGCGGAGGTCGGATTGTGGTAAGACGGCGCGTATATGGCCGAATATATTTTTCGGCGACGGTTGCATAGAACCGGGGCTGCTAGTAAGATGAGGAGGAGAATTTCGCAGATGGGGGACGTTGTGAAAACATTTACAGTAGCTATTGTGATGGCGGTTTTATTACTGCCTGCCCTGCCAGGCTTGGGACAGGAGGCGCAAATGCAATGGAAAGATGATTTCAAGCGACAGCCTTTGGCATCCAGGCCAAAGATTGAGGCTCGATATTCGAGAGCAGCCCGCGACCGCGCAGAAATAGAGGCGCAAAACTATGTAATAGCCCTGGATTTGAAAGCCGAATCCGGCCAGCGTATGCGCGAATTCAAGCCAATGCCGAGTTTGGGCAGCGTGAACTTGCTAAAAAGCAACGGAGCTTATCTTCGCCTCACAGATTCCGCCGGCGACGTTTTCACATCATTGAATACAAAAACTCCATCACGCATAAATATATACCGTCGAGGGCCGTATTATATCGAGACTCACTGGCTGGATGTGCAGTTGACAAATGACCGCGGCGATGTTGCGCCTGTTAAGGGCGAGGTGGTCTTTTATTCGTATCCTGAAAAAACGCACGTCGGCGTGATTTTGCATGTTGTTGAACCCATTGAAGTGAAAAGCGCGGGCATGGTATTTGACTTTAATGCGGTGACGTGCGCGACTCCCTCTGAAAATTCCGTGTGCCCGACCAGTTTCTTCCTGCTTAAACGGGACGATAAGTCCCCGAGTTGCGCTCTGCTGTATCCTGTGCCGTCCGGGGTCGATGATGTCACGGTGGAAAAAATCGATCAGGGAGTGCGGGTGTGCAACTTTGTGTATAACGGTGAGCTGCACGATGGCGCTGCCGCACAATGGGGTGAAGGGGATAAGACGACGGCGTATTTCGAACTGTTCCCTCTGGCGAAAAGTCAGACATCTGAGGAGTTGGAAGCCGAGCTAAAGCCCTTGATCTCAACTTCGATAACCGCGACAAACGGCAGGTCTCTTGGCTATGATCCGATTCGCGGCTGCTATACGCTGCAGACAGATAACCCGGGTGACTTTAATTATCATTTTTATGAAAATAAGAACGACTACGAAACTGCGTCATTCGGCATTGAGAATAATAATATAGACCGCAAAGTCTATGTATTGCACGAGACGCGCAAACAAGCAGGCTCTGTGGAATGCGGCGTTTTGCTGGACGAGCAGGGATATAAGCTGCCTGTGACCGTGCAAATCTCCAAAAACTTTTCATGTGAGGTCGAGGAGCCATTTTATAACCCCAAGGATACGCCGTTTTCCGAGACCATTTTCCCGCTGTATTTGAAGGCCGGGGAAAATCGCAAACTGCACAGCCTGCATCTTTATCAGAACTGGGGCGCGCATCCGCTGAAGCAATTCTCCTCGCTGGGCGCGTGGATGGATTATTTTCACATGTCAACAGGGGTGACGGAGACCACGTGTTACGTGCCGTTCCTGTTCGCGGGGCTGCCGGGGGTTACAATAGCCGACTTTCGCCCTATGAGCCAGATAATGTGGGACAGCCAGCCTCAGCACGACAACATCGCGGGTCACAGTTTTCTGAGATATCTGGACGCGGAAAACAAGTGGCATTTCATTGAATATACGGGGACCACTTTCCGCAGCACCGGGCCGAACTGGGCGGATATGAGCATGAGCTATCTCTCTGATGATGGCAGGGCCAAGGTAAATATAGACGTATTCGAAGCGCCGCAGGCCGATGAATTGCGTAACTTTGTCCATCTTCGAGTTGATTTCTTGGACACCATTGCGCCCAAGGACGGCAATATTGCGGAGAATGTGCGCCTGTTGATGATCGCGTCCTGGGTGCAGGGCATGCGTTATACCAACGTGGCTTTTGGCGGCCCGACGGGCAATGCGACGGTGACGCCGATCAAGCTAAATGATCTGTTCACCGTAAACGCAGCGCCGATACCGGCGGAAAACGGCTGGGCGGCGGCGTATCCTGACGTGCGAGGCGCGAACGCATATATCGTGCGCAGATTCGAAGGCAAAATTGCAGGCAAGCCAGTCAAGCCCGGGGTGTCGCTGATCGGCAAAAAAGACGGCAACACGGAGCTGTATCTCGTCCCGATTGCTGATGCAAAGGAGATTGTCGCGGGGGATTATCTGGATATCGACCTGATTTTGATGCCCTATGGCGGAGGAACTCAGGACGAAAAACCTGCTCAGAAGTGCGCCAATGATTTCGGAGCCAACGCTCCAAAAATCACATCAGTCACCACAGGAGCTAAAATCAGCGATTTCCCGACTCGTATCGCGCTGGATTCAAAAGGGCGCGCTGAGTTCAGCGTGACAGGCGGCGTTGACTGCATCCCGATTATTGTGGAGGGCGCGAAGGACTACGCATCGCTGCGGCTATACAACGCGGATGGCGCAAAGAAAATCATCGAACTTTCGCGTGAAGGTGAGAAGGACGGCTATCAGGTTTTCGCCAAAGAAGACGGGACGTTCGGGTATGTGTTTCTGGTAGAATCGGACGGCAAAGAGCATAAATATGTAGCGGAGTAAGCAAACGCTGCTCAGGAAATATAGAATATGAAGAGGATCCACCCATTGATTAACGAAAAACTCAACAATCTCAGCAAACAGATATCTTCTCCGGTGCCATTCTGGTTTTTGAACGGGCATATCGAGGAACGGCATGTGGTGCACGAGTTCGATTTGATGGCCGAAAAAGGGGTCATCGATGTGATAGTTCACCCGCGCTATGGGATGCAGTGCGAGTATCTCTCCGATGAATGGTTCGAGATTTTTGGCTGGTGCGTGCGCGAGGCAAAAAAACGCGGGATGTGGGTGTGGATCTATGATGAATTGAACTGGCCCAGCGGCACTGCGGGGATGACCGTAATGGAAGCTGATCCGAATTATCGCGGCAAATATCTTGCTGTCGAGCAAGTCCGCCTCAGCGAGATCGACTTCGACGCCTTTGAGCCTGGAATGTATATGATAGCGGCTAACATCGAAGGGGAAGAGATCACCAAAACGCGCATAATCGAGGATATCGCGTCGGCAAAAGCGCTTAACGGCAACTGGATGCTGTTCAACTGCACGCTCAAATATGATGAGTTTTATATCGATACGCTGTCTTACGATGCTGTAAACTACTTCAAGCGCGTCACCTATGACGAATACTTCAATCGATATGGAGATGAGTTTGGAAAGTCGATCAGGGCCATATTCACGGACGAGCCGTCTATATACTGGGTGAGCGTGGGTTACGACGACTGGAACCTGCCCTATACAGAAGATTACTTCTCAACCTTTGAGGCCAAATATGGCTATAGCCCGATATCAATGATCCCTCATCTGTTCTATCCGGGAGCCAAAGGGACCGCGTTCAGGGCGGATTATTGGGAACACGCCGGTTTTCTGTTCAACGAGCGCTATCACGGCAATCTGGGGGGATGGTGCAGGGAACACGGGATAATTTATACAGGCCATAATAATCACGAGGAGCCGCTGCGGTATCAGATTCGTTATCAGGGAGATGCGTTCGGGCTTATGCGTGAACTCGATATCCCCGGAGTGGATCATCTCGAAAAGGCCACGCTGGGCAACAGGTGGATCTCCATTATCGGGCATAAGATTTGTTCGTCGGCTGCTCACTTTGACGGCAAAGCCAGGTGTATGAGCGAGAGCTTCGGCCTGACGGAGTGGGATGCTACTTTCGAGAACTTCAAACGAATCACCGACTGGCAGTATGCTCTGGGCATAAACCTGCTCATCCCGCACGCCGTATTTCATACTATTTCGTCCATGACCAAGCGGGAAAGCCCTCCGAGCATCTTCCGACCATCCCCTCTCTGGGCGGATTTCGACTATTTTTCTGAGTATGTTCGCAATCTGGAGTCGATGCTGTGCGGCGGACGACACCTGTGCAAGGTGGCGGTGATGTTCCCGTCAAGCGGGCTGTGGGCGAGCTATCAATCGGATCGAAAGACCTCTGAGTTCGAATATATGGACAACTTCCTCAATTCCCTGTGTCTGGAGTTGGTGAAAAACCAGATCGACTTCGACCTGGTGGATTATACAGCCCTGACCTATGCCGGTCTTGACGATGGCAAACTCAGACTGGCCGATGAGGAGTATGAATATCTGATCGTGCCGCCTACCGCATATATTCGTCCCAATGAGATCGAGAGACTGATTGAGATTGTGGAATCGGGAGTGCATACCACGCTTTTCCATCAGGCGATGGAGCCATTGCGTGAAAATTTGCCGGAGAAAATGCGCGGAGCGAGCTTTGTGCGCAGCGAAGAACTGGAGGCGTTCGTCGCCCGGATCAAAAAGCAGCTTGATGAAGATATACAGATATCAGGAGGCGGCGCGGAGGATATAATGCTATATCGTCGCGCCCTCAGATTCGAGGAAAACGGCCCGGAACATAAAGTAACGTTTATGCTCAACAGGTCAGAGAAACATCGCAAGGTGTCCGTGACGCTCGAAAACTACCCAGTCCCGGCGGTCTTCGATCAGGAGACGGGGATATTCACAAAGCTCGACGCCAGAAATATGGGCAAAAAGAGTATGTGCCAATTGCGTTTCCAGCCTAATCAGAGCTATTTCATCGTGAGCGGAATCACCGAAGCGGAAGAGCCTAGGCAGATCAATGACGAGGCCGTGCCGATTGATATTCGTAACCTGAAGCTCGATATTCCGCATAACGTCGCCTCGCTGTATTCGTTCGTATATACAAAGCCCGGCGGAGAGGTGCAGGAGGTCGATGTGCGCGCCTATCCACGCTATATTCCGGTCAACTGGGACCCCAACAAGCCGGACTTTGATTCTTTCGCGGGGACGTATGAGACTACGGTGTTTCTGGACTTTGCGCCGGGCGATGAAGGCTCTATCGCGATGATGGTGGACAGGGATTTTGCCGAGTGTGAGGTCTTTATCAACGAGCAAAAAGTCGACCTTAAACCTGCTAACGCGCTAACCGAGGGAGCATTTCTGACGGATCCTGAGGATATGGTGGCAGGCGTCGGCGGGCTGATGAAACAAGGGCTGAATCGGCTGAAGGTGGTATCTCCCACCAAGCTCAGCGAACCTTTGCGGCTGGTCGGTGATTTTTGCGTGGGCATAGCCGGAAAACACGTCAGGCTATCGTCGTCGGCGCAGACAGACCCGATGCGCGTGGAGGAAACCTATCCGTTCTATTCGGGAGTGATGACCTATCGCGCAGAGTTCGAACTAAACGAGCCACACGAGCGGCTTACGCTTAATCTGCATACGGTTAACGACGCTGTGAGGCTGCGGGTTAACGGGGAAGATGCAGGAAGACGTCTATGGCAGCCCTATGTGTTTGAGATAGCGAAGTTTGCACGGCCCGGCGTAAATGTGGTGGAGATCGAGGTGCGCAACAATATGGCGAACCTGATCCACGGCAACCCGCGACCGATGGGATTGAGGCAGATGCCGAGTCTGGCGGGGGATGGGGGGTAGGATTAAGCAGAGGTAGTGTGGGGTTGGTGGTGTGATGACGAGAGCATCTTGCGTATAGATAGGGCGGAGATGCGGTGGCTCCGGCGGTATCGGGAAAGGGGGAAGCTGTCTCATAAGTCCCTGAACAGGTTATTCTGGTCAGGATCTGGACGTTCCGGAAGTCCAAAAAGTCGCGAAAGGCCACTTCTCGACCATTTTCGCAAGTCGTTTTCAGAATGTGCTTACGCCAAATGACTTTTGGGACAGCTTCAGGGTTTCCCGAAACAACAGAAGGCTAGTAGCAGCCTAACGTATCTCTTTTGTTCAACCATTTCTACGGTACCTATATCGATGAAGCGCATAAGAAAGGTCGGGCGATTTTGACTTCGATCTCCGATCCATTTGCATCCACCAATTCCACAGCGAACTGAAAATCAATGTACGTCTTGAGTCCTTCCTGCTTCACTAGAGACAGCGATGCTCCTCTGACGAGATCATCAATCATCTGGCGCTGTGCCGCCGTGAGCTGATCGCGTGACAAACGCATCTCATGATCATAGAGTATCCGCCTTTGCTCCTCGGTGAGAGAGTCTAGCAGATCGGCTAGCTTCTTCACGTCAGCGGCAACCTCAGCCCAGCCGGATGTCTCCGGAAGTTCCTCTGCCTTGGGAGCCGCCAGGTTCCGCTCCGCCAACACTGATCCAAACAGCCGTAGTTGCAGATCCGGGTGGCCGCCTTGAATAACCCTGATCTGGCTTGCTAATAGATCGTCTTTTAGGCCACCAAAATCTACTATGTATGATCGAGAAGATGCAGCGCATACAATACACCATTCTTTCTGTCTGGCGACCTCTTCGTACCACGTGTGCAACTGCATTCGCTCCCGCTTGATGACAAGCGATAGATTATAAGCGAGGTTCGTAGACGTCAAAGAAGTGTCAGCATCGCTATCATCCGTCGGCGCATAGGGTACCACTGGTAGGATGAAGACCCGTGATTGGTCGCTGATGGACGGGCGATAGATGCCAAGATTGCTGCCGACAACGAAACGCACCCAGACTCCTGGAGCTATCTTGCCGTCACGCAAGACATCTGCCCCCAGATGCTTCGTCGCATCGGCCTCTGTGACGGCCTTGCTCACAAAAGCCCTTTGAGCTTCAGTCAGCGTCTCAGCCCTTCGGAAGCCAGCAAGAAGATCCTCCGCACACAATGGAGGAACCTCTTTGAGGCGATTCATACCGTGATACCGGCTCAGAGTAGTCACTGCGAATTGTGCCCATTTGAATGCCTCGCGTCCAGACTGACGTTGAGCCGCTAGAGCACGACCAGTGACTACCGATTTCAGATAGCCGCCACCCGCTGGTGCCAGGAATTGAGTCCCGTCTGCGAACTTTCTGAGGCTCCAACCGGCAGAAAAAGCCAGCGCTCGCAGCAAGTCATCAGCCCTGCATGTGTCGTCTGTCAGCAGAGAAATGTCAGTTGCAGTCAACTGCTTAGAGCAATCCACCTTCGCAGAAGGGTTTGCTGACCGAATCTGCGCAAGGAGATCGTCAGTAGTAGTGATGTTTTTCCAGACTGGCACTGCTATCTCAGCGGCCGCAGTCGATGCCTCAGCACAGCATGTGATCAACAGCACAAACAGAGACAAGTGAAGAGCATATAATCGCATGGCTATCTTGCCTGCCTTTCTCCGGTTAATCCAGTCCCTGCTAGATGCAGGTTCCTAAGTGCGTGCTCACAGTAGATCAAACTCCGTAGGTACGGACACGGCGTGCCATCTACAGGAGTGAGAGCATCCGTGCATGGATCCCATTCCTGATCCAGATAAAACTCCTTGTTCTTAACCTGGTACGTCACATCTGACTTTGTCTTGATGTATGTCTTCCCATCAGCAGGATCTGTCTGCGATTCCTCTGCGATGACTGTCAGCGTGCCGGACGCCTCTTGGTTCTTTCGTTGTTTCGGGAAACCCTCAGGCTGTCTCAGAAGTCCCTGAACAGGATATTCTGGTCAGGATCTGGACGTTCCAGGAGTCCAAAAAGTCGCGAGAGGCCACTTCTCGGCCATTCTCGCAAGCCGTTTTTCAGAATGCGCTTCCGCCAATGACTTTTGAGACAGCTTCCCCTTTCCCGAAACGGCGAACCACAGGAATACCCTGCGCCAAATAATCATCATCCTGCATAAACAATTACTGTCATCCTGCCCTACCTTTTATGTCATCCTGCGCGAAGTCGCAGGATCACCCTCCGCCTGTACTCTCTCGTGGATTCCGCGACTGCGCGCGGAATGACAAAGTTGTACAGTACGGCTTGCTTCGCAATCGTGACCTTCGGTCACGCTCCGGTTGCGTGCAATCCGAAGCAACCAATATAGTATAGACTTCACATTTAGAGACGATTGTTCCTCCTGTTAATCGCCATTGTGTGTAATTTTTTTTGAGTTGTTGTCACGTTGCTTTGAACTACTTCGGATACGCCTTGCATTGTCAGTTGTCACTATCATAAAACATTTACACGACGCATAAGAAAGCTGTGTGAGTCTGGGTTGGGCGTTGACAGACTAAAATTATGTGTGCATAATACAAGAGTTGGCAATAGAAACGCTACAATGACGCCAAAGTGAGCCACTCTCGCCGTAATCTGCATTGGAGGGGATGTGTTGTGAAAAATATTCTACTTGCACTCACAATTGTGGGCATCATCGTTATAAGCGGCATTGCTTATGCCGATGTGAACCCTTGCGAGATGATCTACATTCCCGCTGGTTCCTTTTTAATGGGCAACATAGGCAACGAGCCATTCAGTCTTCCCGATGAATTCCCGTTGCATTCCGTATATATGTCTGCATATTACATCGGCAAATATCCGGTGACGCGAGGCGAATATCGTCAGTTTATTGAAGCAGGCGGCTACTTTAACCCATCTTATTGGTCAGCTGATGGCTGGCTCCAGAAGGAATTTCGCGGCTGGACACAACCTCTGTATTGGGCTGCGGAACAACAGTGGAGAACTGGATGGCCCTTCACCCAAACGGACGATCACCCTGTGGTTGGTGTAAGTGTCTACGAGGCTGAAGCTTTCTGCAACTGGGCTGGCGGACATTTGCCCACGGAGGCACAGTGGGAAAAAGCAGCCAGAGGAACTGGCAATCCGCCGAATATATATCCCTGGGGCGACGTATGGGATGCGGAAAAATGTAACAATCTGCGTGATAACAATCCCGCTGGCGGCGGATATGACGCCTGGTGTACGTCTCCGGTAGGCAGCTATCCGGACGGGGCGAGTCCTTACGGATGCATGGATATGGCAGGCAATGTTCATGAGTTCTGCAAGGATGCGTACCAGTACGATTATTATTCTCAAACACCCGTTGGCGGCTGGATTGACCCCCTGGCGACTGCAACAGGCGTTCCGGTAGTAAGAGGGGGAAGTTTCCTGGGCAGTGATCTAAACACCCGCTGTTCTTGTCGCGGACAATCTATGTATGATCGATGGTACCATTATGGCTTCCGCTTAGCCCGCCAGTCCGATTCGCCTTCCGACTATGTAAGCATTAGCGAAGCTAAAAAGATGCCTGATGAATCAACGGTATACGTGAGCGGCATTGTTACATTAACCCAGGATACCGGCTACATATATATTGAAGACGAGAACCGTATAAGCGGGATTCGCATTCAAACTCCCAATCAAGACATACTGCCAGGCGACAAAGTATACGCGTGGGGCGTTGTGAGGACCGATGCCAATGCGGAGCGCTATCTCGAAAAACTGGTTATCAGCACATCGGGCAAAGGAGTTGTCGCGCCGCTTTGTTTAACAAATAAATCTCTTGGCGGAGGCGCTTTCGGCAATGTATCGGAGGGGAAAGGTCAGCGTGGGGTAACTGGAGGAACCGGGCTTAACAATATCGGCCTGCTGGTGCGCACTACGGGTGTCTGCAGCTTCATCAACGAGCACAAATTTAGATTGAACGATGGGTCAGGGGTCGTTGTGCTTTGCGAAACACCTCCGGGAATCACTGTAAGCCCGGCCTGGCAGCATGTAGTCGTTACTGGAATCAGCTCAATACAAAAGAATGGGGATAATTACGAGCGCCTGCTCAAAGTTCGCTCAATTGACTATAACATCGAAATGATCGACATCCCGACAGGCTCTTTTTTAATGGGCAACAACGGCTCTGAGTCTTATAGCTATCCCAGCGAACTGCCTCAACATTCCGTATATCTGTCCGAATATTCTATCAGCAAATATCAGATTACCAGGGGGCAGTATCGTGCATTTATGGACGCAGGCGGTTACACCAACCCTGCTTACTGGTCGCTTGATGGATGGAATTGGAGGTTGTCTGCAAACTCCTTCTATCCGGAAGTCGGCCCGCCTCGTATACAGCCAAGCTATTGGGCAGCAAGGCAGTCTTGGGGCGGCGGCGGGGTATTTAGTCAAACCGACGACCATCCCGTTGTTGGGGTGAGTTATTACGAGGCTGAGGCTTTTTGTAACTGGGCTGGAGGCTGCCTGCCAACAGAAGCCCAGTGGGAAAAAGCGGCCAGGTGGACTGGAAGTAGCCCGAATGTATATCCCTGGGGCAACGTATGGGATGCTGAGAAATGCAATAACTACTATGACCACAATCCGGCTGGCGGGGGTTATTTTAGATTTCAGACCGCCCCAGTTGGCAGCTATCCAGCGGGGATAAGCCCATACGGTTGTCACGATATGGCAGGCAATATTTGGGAGTGGTGTAAAGATTGGTACAGCGATAGCTATTATTCTGAGAGTCCAACGGGCGGTTGGGTGGATCCTCGGGGACCGGAGTCCGGCAGTTCCCGAAGTCACCGCGGTGGCTACTGGTATGGCGATGAAAACGACTGCCGTTGCGCATATCGTCGGTATAATGATCCGGATTACTCCTATTACTCTCTGGGGTTCCGCTTAGCCCGTAAGGCCCGATAATCCGCTGAAAATATTGGTTGCTTCGGTTGTTGGGGAGGCTGTCTCAAAACTCATTTGGCGGAAGCGCATTCTGAAAAACGGCTTGCGAAAATGGTCGAGAAGTGGCCTCTCGCGGCTTTTTGGACTTCTGGAACGTCCAGATACTGGCCAGAGTATCCTGTTTAGGGACATCTTAGACAGCTTCAGGGTTTCCCGAAAGAACTAAGCACTTGGCCTAGATACCTCTTCGGCCTGCAACAACGGTTTTCCGACAGGACCATGGTTCAAATAGGTGATGCATGACGAAACAAGGAGAATACAACATCCTTAGTCGGGCGGATATGATCGCCATGACTGTAATAATGGCCTTGTTCGCCGCTCTTTCTCTGGCTTTAATTCTTGCCAGGTGGTCCTGGATTTCTTCTACAATCGGAGCCCTTGTCCTGCTTGGGACTCTTATGCTTGCGGACACACTGAAGCGAGTGCTTCATATAGCGGACGACGGTTTGTCTGTAACCACGCTCTTTCATCAACGGGGAAAGTTGCTTGCATGGGATTCCATTGAGAGAGTACTAGTGAGTCGCAAAAGAGGTGGCCATACCGTCAGAAGAGTTCTTATCGTCAGTCGCAATCCAAAACTGCCGCTGGAGTCAGTGTACGATGAGAGGCGAGGAACTCTGCATGAACCACTTGGTCGACGAATAATCGCGATTCCCGGAAATGCACCTGACTTGCTCGCAGTGTTGCAGCATCTGCAAGACCGAGTTCCCAATGCATTCTCGAGTGGCGCAAGATGAATGCTGAGAAGATTCTTTTGGCATCAGCATCTGTATGTGCTGTCTGGCTTGCAATGTTGATGCGGCGCAAGGGAGATAGGCTGGGTGCTATTGAGCATGTTTTGCTCGCATTGGGTTTGCAGACCTTTGGAGTTCCCCCGAAATAATGGACACCCCAAGTATAATGGACTGTAAGGCTCACGAAAGGAGATTAGGGTGTTGTTACAACCTCGACAGCTAGCATCGTTGGCTTTCTTGGCTGGAGTTTTCATATACCTAGTGTCGTGGGGATTATTACCGACACTAGTATCCAGCCGTTGGTACAGCCTCGACGTGCTGCATATGGCAGTGCTTACCGGCGCTATGGTCTCATATGGCCGGGCTATAGGCGTAATAGCATGGCTGCTCGGTGTCATGGCTGCGGCTGCGGGAAACAGCGTCGTACGCCTGATTGAAGGAGGGGGGAGTGGATCCGTAAGATCCTGCTGCTTGCTAGCCATTGTGATCGTGACAGTGGCATGTCTCGTTTGCTGCTTGATGCGCCGATGGCCTTGCGGAAGGATCCTGGTGATGACGTGCGTGGTTGCAGTTGGCACGGGAATCACGGTTGGCCAATATCTTTGTCAGACGTCATTCTGGATACGCATTGGGGAAGCACCCGTGCGAGTACTTCTATCTTGGTTTGTTGCGCTTGTTGCCGGCGCAGTCATAGGACACGCCTTTTTGCTTATTCGGGGGCTAGGACCTCGACGCGGTGCGGGTTGATAATGCTCTGTATCTCAGTCTCTCGAGATTTGCGCTTGACACAAACTGAGATATGCGAAGAATGGGATAGCGACGTTTCTCATCTGTCAAGTAGACTGAAAGGAGAATCACATTGAAACCAAGAACATTGAAGAGCTTGATTGCTCTTGTGTGTGTAAAGCGTCGTCTCTATCTGCGGGACGGTCTGGGCGTTGGACGAGGCGGTCCTAACGCCCACTCCTGAACGATCAGCCACGAGCCTAAGTGCCGAGGTACAGAAACAAGACCAAGCGGATGCGGAGAATGAATTCAGCGCCGCAATGTCCGTTTGGTTCAAGCATCGCTATAGAGAAGGTGAGAAGCTGCTTGGTGAGTTTGCCAGGAAGAATCCCAATAGCCGATGGCGAACCTCGCCCTACTGCATCTTGGCTGGAGCGGTAGCAGGCCTAGCGGGTTGCTTACTGGACTGGATCGGCAAAGAGGTAACTAAGCCGATAGAGGACTGGATCGGCGGTGTCATCGGCGGAGTTGTTGGCAATCTTGGCGGCCAGGTCTGTGGCGAGTTATCCAAATAATGCAAGGAATTGAGGCTATCATGGACAATGAGTGGTATCGGAGGAACGACATCAGAGACGTCGGGGCAGTGTGTCGAGCAATAGTGGTTCTGTTTGTCGCGCTTGATGCTCTGTATGTGCTGGTAAGTCTGATTGCAAAAGGAAACCCCGGATCGCTCGGTGTAATATTGCTGGGATTGGTTTTCGCCGGGGCATCCGCTGGAGTGTTATTCCTCCACTTCAGTAACGATACAATACGTATCTCTGAGTCTGGAATCGAGAAAAAGGGATGCGGCAATATCGAGTGGCAGGATGTCAGCAGGGTCACGATCACAAGCCGAGCACATGCTGGATCCGGACGCGTGGATACGATAATCTGTATCTTTCACGGGCGCAGGGGAGTGTTCAAAATATCCAGTAGCCCTGAAGACACGGCTCAGATCCTTCTTTTGTTGAAGCGATACGTTGAGGATAGACTCTTCTTCGACGAAACGCATGCTTAGCAAGACAACGTCAATGAAAGGATGCGCGATATGAGAACGAGATTAGTACTCTGCATGTTAGTGGCTTGTTCTGTCTCTATATGCAGTATGAACGTATGGGCGATGGACGAAGACGACTTTGGACTCATCAAAGATTGCTGGTGCAAGCACATGAGTGGAAAGGAGTGACCAATGGCCGCACATCCCTTGGACTATAGAAGAATCGCAGATTGCGCTTTGCTCGTAATAATACTGGCAATGCTGTTCGAAGTTCCGCTTGCCTTGCGCGCTACCATAGGCAATGCCCTGTTACGGGAGGTCATTGATCTACTCATTGCATCGATTGTGCTCGCCGTCTCGGTCACGTGGATTTCTTGCCGATGGGTCCCATATTCCACATTGCAGCCCTGCAGATGGGCGCACCGACTCTACTACGGTCTAGTGACGAGTGTCTTTGTAGCTTGCACCCTGGGCGGACTTCAAGTTGCTGCGGAAGTACTTTCGGTTCGCATTGATATTTCCAATGTAGCGTTCATGTTGCTGGGGTTCGCTGCTGCGACGGCGAGTGCTTCAATGGTGCTGCCATTCGCAGCTGTCAAACGATCGATACTTTTTGTTGTCTCAAGGAGAGGTGTCGCGGCGTTGCTCATCATGTTTGGTGCGGGAGGCATAATAGGTGCAGTGCTGGGACTTTTGTCACCCCCAGTCAATTCTCTGCTCTCGCGCGCGCTAAAGGCGCTGATTCCCGCTGCGGCCTCTGTTTTTGTAGGTGTTCTGGTTCTACAGCAGTCCAGAGCGACGCAGCAGGTTTGAGTCGCCGATGGTCCGGGATTGAAGTCTGGAAAGATTGGGACTAGTAACTCCTCCCAGAATACGTGCGCCCAGATGATGAGGTATACAGGATGAAGCGAAACGCTATATGGATATCCTTTGCTGTAACTTGGTTTTTGCTTGGCATAGTCATCGTGCAATTGGTGTCTGTAACCATAGATCAAGGCAGGGATGACTGGCTTGCCATAGTTCACTTGGTGGGTCAGCGGGGAAGGCAAAGCCAAGGTATTAACTATTGGTTGGGCCGACCGACTGGGGTTCTTTCAGTAGCGGACATGAAGCATCCAATCTACGCTGATATATATGTGCCAACTGGTACGCGTAGAGTATTTATGTACAGCAGAGGCATTTTTAACGCATGGACGGTGTTCTTCTTTGTCGGACGAGA
>LSQX01295796.1_pt2 | contig 18256 bp, 18 predicted proteins | sample 654561 | NCBI WGS metagenome assembly LSQX01 (sample SAMN04489861, study PRJNA283612) | anaerobic digester metagenome | isolation source: 4 biogas reactors fed with cattle manure at either 37C or 55C with and... | place: Denmark: Kongens Lyngby | collected 2014
TTCGCCGGCGAGCGGCGTGAGTACACGGTGGATGACTTCTCGCCCTCCGTGGTGCGCGACAACAACAAGTGCATCAACTGCCGCCGCTGCGTCACCACCTGCTACAACCTCCAGGCGGTGGGCGTCATCGGCCCGGTGGGGCGCGGCTTCCATACCTCCATTGAATCCCCCTGGAAGGCCCACCTGAGCGAGACCGCCTGCATCGGCTGCGGCCAGTGCATCGCGGCCTGCCCGGTTGGCGCGCTCAAAGAAAAGGAAGAATCCCCCAAGGTGTGGCGCTTGCTGCACGACCCGGGCAAACACGTCGTGGTGCAGACCGCGCCCGCGGTGCGCGCCGCGCTGGGCGAGGAGTTTGGCATGCCCATGGGCACCAACGTCACCGGCAAGATGGTGGCGGCCCTGCGGCGGCTGGGCTTTGACCAGGTGTTTGACACCGACTTCGCCGCCGACCTCACCATCATGGAGGAGTCCACGGAACTGGTCTCCCGCATCAAAAACAAGGGCGTCCTTCCCATGATCACCTCCTGCTCCCCGGGATGGATCAACTTCTGCGAAACCTTCTACCCGGAGTTCATCCCCAACCTCTCCTCCTGCAAATCCCCGCATGAAATGATGGGCGCTGTCATCAAGAGCTATTACGCCGAGAAGATGAACATCCCCGCCAAGACCATCGCGGTGGTGTCGGTGATGCCTTGCACGGCCAAAAAGATTGAGGCCGCGCGCGAGGAGCTGTCCGCCATGGGCGTGCAGGATGTGGATGCGGTCATCACCACGCGGGAGCTGGCGCGCATGATCAAGTCCAACGGCATCGACTTCCTGAGCCTGCCGGATGAAAACTTTGACAATCTCCTGGGCGACAGTACCGGGGCCGCCACCATCTTTGGGGCCACCGGCGGCGTCATGGAGGCCGCTTTGCGCACAGCCTATGAAACCATCACCGGGCAGGAGCTGACTTCGCTTGATTTCCATGGTGTGCGCGGCCAGAAGGGCGTCAAGGAGGCCGATATCCAGATTGGCGACCTCACCCTGCGCGTGGCGGTCGCCCATGGCACAGCCAATGCCAAGGCGCTGCTGGAAAGCGTCAAGAGCGGTGAAAAGCAGTATGACTTCATCGAGGTCATGGGCTGCCGCGGCGGCTGTGTGGACGGGGGCGGCCAGCCGCTGGTCTCCGCCGAAAACCGCCTGCGCTCCGACCCCAAACAGGTGCGCGCCCGTGCCTTGTACAAGGCGGATGAGGGCAGTGTGCGCCGCAAGAGCCATGAAAACCCTGGCATCCAGCGCCTGTACAAGGAATACCTTGGCGAGCCCAACTCCCACAAGGCCCACCACCTGCTGCACACGCACTACACCAAGCGCAGCAAGTACCGCCAGGCGGAAGCGGCCAGCGTTTAAGAACCGAGGAAAAACATGAAAAAATTTCTGGCGATTGCCTTGGCAGCCCTGCTGCTGCTGTCGTCCCTCCCGGTTGATGGAGAGGGTGAAAAACCCCTGAACATCGGCGCGCTCAAAGGCCCCACGGCCATGGGCCTGGTCAAGCTGATGAAGGACAGCGAAGGCGGGCAGGACTATGCCTTCACCCTGGCTGCCAGCCCGGACGCCCTGCTGCCTTCCCTCACCCGGGGCGAACTGGACCTGGCCTGCGTCCCGGTCAACCTGGCGGCCATCCTCTACGCCAACACCAAGGGGGCGGTGCGCGTGGTCAACATCAACACCCTGGGCGTGCTCTACATCGTGGAGCAGGGGGAGACGGTGAATTCCCTGGAAGATTTGCGAGGCCGCACCCTCTACGCCAGCGGCAAGGCCTCAACCCCGGAGTATGCCCTGCAGCACCTGTTGAACCTGGCCAAGGTAGCGGAAGTGGACATCCAGTGGAAGGCCGAGCACGCGGAAGCGCTGGCGGCTTTAATGGCGGACAAGACGGCCCTGGCCATGCTGCCCCAGCCTTTTGTGACCGTAGCCCAGGGCAAGAACCCGGCCATCCGCGTCGCCCTTGACCTCAATGCCGAGTGGGAAAAGCTGGGCGAGGGCAAGCTGATCACCGGCGTGACGGTGGCCCGCAGGGAGCTGATTGAAAACCAGCCCGAACGGCTTGCGCAGTTTCTCGCGGATTACGAGCAGTCCGTAAGCTTCGTGAATGAAAACATCAAGGAAGCCGCGGAACTGATTGGCGCGTACGACATCATCAACGCCCAGGCGGCGGAGAAGGCCCTGCCTTTCTGCAGCATCACGTTCATCAAAGGCCGGGAGATGGCGGACCTGCTCATACCTTTTTATCAGGTGCTGTTTGACTTTAACCCCATGACCACCGGGGGCAGCCTGCCGGATGACGCCTTCTATTACACGAACTAAAATCAACAGCAGGGCCGCCAGGCTGCTGGCGGTTTTGTTTTGGCTGCTGGTCTGGCAGCTGGCGGCGCTGTTGGTGGGCTATGAGTTCCTGCTGGCCTCCCCCCTTAGCGTGCTGGGCAGCCTGTTTGCCTTGCTGCTAAAGGGCAGCACCTACCTGGTGGCGCTGCACTCCACCCTGCGGGTGCTGCTGGGCTTCCTGTCTGCCCTGATGCTGGCCCTGGCGCTGTCCGCCCTGGCGACCCGGTTTACACTTGTAAAAACGCTCATAGCCCCGCTGGTGGCCGCCGCGCGCGCGGTGCCGGTGTCCAGCTTTGTCATCCTGGCCATCATCCTGGTGTCCACCCGCTGGCTGTCCGCCCTCATCGCCTTTGTGATAGGCTTTCCCGTCATCTACACCAACCTGATGGAGGGCCTCAAGGCGCGGGACAAAAAGCTGCAGGAGATGGCCCAGGTTTTCGCTGTGAGGCCCATATTGCGCCTGAAGCTGATCACCCTGCCCCAGTTGCTGCCCTACCTGCGCGCGGGCGCGCTCACGGCGCTGGGCCTGTGCTGGAAAAGCGGGGTGGCGGCCGAAGTCATCGGCATTCCGCGGGGCAGCATCGGCGAACAGCTGTACAGCGTCAAAGTGAATTACTACACGGCCGACCTCTTTGCCTGGACGGTCATCATCGTGCTGCTCAGCCTCCTGTGCGAGCGCCTGCTGCGCCTGCTGCTGGACCGGGGCATGAAAAAGGCGGTGAGGGCATGAGTAATAGGCTGGGATTTGAACACCTCAGCAAGCGCTTTGGCGCGCAAACGGTGTTTGAGGATTTTTCCCTGGACCTGCCGCTTCGCAGGGCTTCCTGCCTGATGGGGCCCTCCGGCAGCGGGAAAACCACCCTGTTGAGGCTGCTGATGAAGCTGGAGCTGCCGGACCTGGGGCGGGTGCACACCCTGGAGCCGCTCAGCGTGGTCTTCCAGGAGGACAGGCTGCTGCCGGGCCTTTGCGCCCTGGACAACCTGCTGCTGGTCACCGGGCGGGAGGGCAGGCAGCGCGCGGGTGAGCTGCTCAATTTCCTCCAGCTTGGGGATGAACCGCAAAAGCCGGTCAGCGCTTTCAGCGGCGGCATGAAGCGCCGCGTGGCCATCGCCCGCGCCTTGCTGGTGGACGCGCCGCTCCTGCTGCTGGATGAGCCCTTCAAGGGCCTGGATGAGCACAGCCGCCAGGTGGCCGCGGACACCATCCTGGGCATGAGCCCCGGGAAGACCATCGTGCTGGTCACCCACGACCCGCAGGAAGCCCGCTTGCTTGGGGCGGAAGTGCATTCCTTGGCATAATACTGATTCCAATCTTTATTGCATCGTCACGCCGGATCTTTTGTCTCCCTGCTGTGTCAGTCAACCTCGACGTAGCTTAGGCTACGCCATCGGTTTCCTTCCTTGCAGGAAAACAAAATCCCTCGCCGCTTTGGATGCAATAAAGCTTTACATCAGTATAAAATAAACAAATTTTTTATCCATCCACCCTGCGTGGGTGGTTTTTCTATGTATCATCGCGGAATCCTTTGTAAAATGTACTAAACCATGTATAATCAGCACAGAACGAATACAATGAAGGAGGTTCCGCATGGAAGTCAGCACGCTGTTGATCAAGGAATTGCCGCCATATCCCAATGCCCGGCTGCCGGTCCTGGTCTATGCCCAAGCGGAACCAGACAAACCGGATTTCGCGTCCCTATTTCGCCGCAACGGCTTTGAAGGCATCTGGACCAACGGTATCTACTCTTTCCACCACTTCCATGCCACAGCCCATGAGGCCCTGGGCTGCATCAGCGGCTGGGCGCAGATTCTTCTGGGCGGGCCGGAGGGCACTTTGATCAATGTGCGAAAAGGCGACGCCCTCCTCCTGCCCGCGGGCGTCGCGCACAAAGTGGTCAAGGCCTCGGACGATTTCCGCATCGTCGGCGCTTACCCGCCCGGCCAGTCCCCGGATTTGCAGCGCGGGGAGGGCGACATCACACGCATCAAACAAAGCATCAGCAAGCTGCCGCTGCCGCGCACCGACCCGGTCACAGGCACGCAAGGCGCGGTGCACACTCATTGGCACAACTAGCAAGGGAAAGAAGGAGGACGCCATGCGTTTTACCAACGGCTACTGGATGACCCGCCCGGAATTTGACATGAGCTACGCCACCCAGGTCTACCAGGTCAAAAACGATGACAGGACCCTGGAAGTGCTGGCGGCCACCCGCGCGGTCAACGGCAACAAGGGCATCACGCTGAACATGCCCACCTTGACGGTGCGCCTGTCTTCGCCCATGGAAGGCGTCATCTGCGTGGACATCACGCATTTCAAGGGCGCCAGGATGCCCGGGCCGCGCTTTGACATCAACCGCGCCAGCCTTGCAGCGGACATCAAAGATCAGCCCGATGCCTGGGTGTTCACCAGCGGGGATTTGCAGGCCGTCGTCAAAAAAGAGGGCTGGCAGGTGGATTTCATCAGCCGCGGGGAATTGCTGACCTCAAGCCAGTACCATGGCATGGCCCATGCCTTCAACAAGGAAACGGGCAAGGCCTACATGGTGGATTCCCTGATGCTGGACGTGGGGGAGTGGGTCTACGGCCTGGGCGAGTATTTTACTCCCTACTTAAAAAACGGGCAGACAGTGGACATCTGGAACGCCGACGGCGGCACGGCCAGCGAGCAGGCCTACAAGACCGTGCCCTTTTACATGACCAACCGCGGCTACGGCGTGCTGGTGGATGACACCGCCGATGTCTCCTTTGAGGTGGCCAGCGAAAAGGTGGAGCGTGTGCAGTTCTCCGTCCCCGGTGAAAACCTGCGTTATTACATCATTGCAGGCCCCCGCCCCAAGCAGGTGATGGCGCGCTACACCGCGCTCACGGGCCGCCCGGCCCTGCCTCCGGCCTGGTCCTTTGGCTTGTGGCTGTCCACCAGCTTTACCACCGATTATGACGAGGGCACCGTCACCCATTTCATCGACGGGATGCTGGAGCGGGACATCCCCCTGTCGGTCTTCCATTTTGACTGCCACTGGATGCGCGGCCTGCACTGGACAGACTTTGTCTGGGACCCTGCCACCTTCCCCGACCCTGAAGGGATGCTGAAGCGCTATCACGACAAGGGCGTCAAAATCTGCGTGTGGATCAACCCCTACATCGCCCAGGCCGGGGACTTGTTTGACGAGGGCATGGAGAAGGGCTACTTCATCAAGAAAACCGATGGCGGCGTCTGGCAGTCCGACCTCTGGCAGGCCGGGATGGCCATCGTGGACTTCACCAACCCCGCCGCCTGTCAATGGTACGCCGGCCACCTGGAGAGGCTGCTGGCCATGGGGGTGGACACCTTCAAGACCGACTTTGGCGAGCGCATCCCCGTGAAGGATGTGGTCTACCACGATGGCAGCGATCCCCTGCGCATGCACAACTGGTATTCCTTTCTGTACAACCAGGTGGTGTTTGACACCATCAAAAAGGTCCGCGGGGAGGGCCAGGCCATTGTCTTTGCCCGCAGCGCCACCGCGGGCGGCCAGCGTTTCCCGGCGCACTGGGGCGGGGACTGCTCCGCCACCTATGTCTCCATGGCGGAGACCCTGCGCGGCGGCCTGTCCCTGGCGCACTGCGGCTTCGCCTTCTGGAGCCATGACATCTCCGGCTTTGAGCAGACGGCGCCCGCCCACATCTACAAGCGCTGGACGGCCTTTGGCATGCTGTCCAGCCACAGCCGCCTGCACGGCTCCTCCTCCTACCGGGTGCCCTGGCTGTTTGATGAGGAATCCGTCCAGGTGCTGCGCCACTTCACAAAACTCAAGTGCCGCCTGATGCCCTACCTCTTCCAGGGCGCGGTGGAAGCGCATGAGCAAGGCGTCCCGCTGCTGCGGCCCATGATGATGGAGTTCCCAGAGGACCTCACCGCCCAGATGCTGGACCGGCAGTACATGCTGGGGCAGAACCTGCTGGTGGCGCCGGTGTTCAAGGAATCCGGCGAGGTGGAATACTACCTGCCCAAGGGCGCATGGACCCGCTTCCATGACGGGCAGATGGTGCGAGGCGGCTCCTGGCACAAGGAGAAGCATGGCTTCATGAGCCTGCCGCTCATGGCGCGGCCTGGCAGCGTCATCCCCCTGGGCAGCGTGGACACCCGGCCGGATTATGATTACCTTGATCATGTGGGGCTGCATGTGTTCGCGCTGGAGGACGGCAGGGAAGCCTCCGTCACCATCCCCGCGCTGGACGGCAGCCCGGCCGCGGCCTTCACATTCAGGCGTGCCGGCGATACATTGAACATTGCCACAACATCAGAAAAACCCTACGAGGTCTTCCTGCACAACATGCCCGGTGTTACAATCAATCAATAAACAGTTGAAGGAGAATTGACATGGCTGGATACACTTTTTGGTTTTGCGTTGGCTCCCAGGATTTGTATGGGGAAGCCACCCTGCGCAATGTAGCAGAGCACGCCAGGATCATGGTGGAGGACATCAACGCCTCCTCTGACCTGCCCTACCCCCTGGTTTTAAAGCCCGTGCTGATTTCAGCCGCCCACATCCACCAGACCTTTGTGGAGGCCTCCCAGGACCCCAGCTGCGCCGGCGTCATCACCTGGATGCACACCTTCTCCCCGGCCAAATCCTGGATCGCGGGGCTCAAGGCCAACACCAAGCCCTTGATGCACCTGCACACCCAGTTCAATGAGGAAATCCCCTACGACGAAATCGACATGGATTTCATGAACGAAAACCAGTCCGCCCACGGCGGGCGGGAGTACGGCCACATGGTCACCCGCATGGGGCTGACCCGCAAAGTGGTGGCCGGGCACTGGAAAAACCCGGTAGTGCGGGAACGCGTCGCCTCCTGGATGCGCACGGCGGTGGGCATTGTGGAAAGCGGCAAGCTGCGCGTCCTGCGCGTGGCGGACAACATGCGCAACGTGGCCGTCACTGAAGGGGACAAGGTAGAGGCCCAGTTAAAATTTGGCTGGGAGGTGGACGCCTGGCCGGTCAACGACCTGGTGGACGCGGTGAACGCCGTGAACCAGGCCGACGTCAAGGCCCAGGTGGAAGCCTATTATGAGCAGTATGACATCATCCTGGATGGCCGGGACAAGGACGATTTCAAAAACCATGTCGCCGTCCAGGCGCAGATTGAGCTGGGCTTTGAGCGCTTCATGGTGGAAAAAAACTACCACGCCATCGTCACCCACTTTGATGATCTGGGGGGCTTAAAGCAGCTGCCCGGCCTGGCCATCCAGCGCCTGATGGAGAAGGGCTACGGCTTTGGCGCGGAGGGCGACTGGAAGACCGCGGGCATGGTGCGCTTGATGAAGCTGATGACCAGGGACGTCAAAAACGCCAAAGGCACTTCAATGCTGGAGGACTACACCTATAACCTCGTGCCCGGCAAGGAAGGCATCCTCCAGGCGCACATGCTGGAAATCTGCCCCAGCCTGGCCCAGGGCAAGCCGGCCATCCGCTGCCAGCCCCTGTCCATGGGTTCGCGCGAGGACCCGGCCCGGCTGGTGTTCACTTCAAAAACCGGCCCCGGCGTCGCGGTCTCCCTGGTGGACCTGGGCACCCGCTTCCGCCTGATCATCGCTGAGGTGGACTGCAAGCAGGTGGAAAAACCCATGCCCAAGCTGCCCGTGGCCACCGTGCTGTGGACCCCGCAGCCGGACTTCACCACCGGGCTTGAGGCCTGGATCCTGGCCGGCGGCGCGCACCACACGGCCTTCAGCTACGACCTGAGCGTGGAGCAGATGATGGACTGGGCGGAGCACATGGGCGTGGAAGCGCTGGTGATCGACCGCCATACCAGTCTGCGTACCTTCAAGCAGGAAATCATGCTGGGCCACGCCTTTTACCGCTAAGAAGGAGGCGCCATGAAGCAAAGCATCATCAATCAAATTGAAAACGGCCAGGCGGTGCTGGGCATCGAGCTGGGCAGCACGCGTATCAAGGCGGTGCTGATTGGGACAGACCACCAGCCCATCGCGGTGGGCGGCCACCAGTGGGAAAACAAACTGGAGAACGGTGTGTGGACCTACGACCTGGAGGACGCGCTGGCGGGGGTTTCAAAGGCCTACGCGCAGCTGAACGCGCAGGTGAAAAACCAGTACGGCATCGCCATCAACAAGCTTGCCGGCATCGGCATTTCGGCGATGATGCACGGCTATTTGGTATTTGACAAGGACGGCCAGATGCTTACGCCGTTCAGGACCTGGCGCAACACCATGACCGCGCAGTCCTCGCAGGAATTGAGCGAACTGTTTCACTTTGCCATCCCCCAGCGCTGGAGCATCGCCCACCTCTACCAGGCTATTCTGAATGGTGAGCAGCACGTGAAGGACATCGCCTTCCTCACCACGCTTGCGGGCTTCATCCACTGGAAGCTGACCGGTCGTCGGGAGCTGGGCGTGGGGGATGCCTCGGGCGTTTTCCCGCTGGATGAGCATGGCCGGTACGACAAACAGCGGATGCAGGCCTTTGAGCAACTGATCAGCGGCAAAAGCTATGGCTGGAGGCTTGAAGGCATCCTGCCGGGCATCCTCTTTGCCGGGGAGGAGGCGGGCAGGCTCACACATGAAGGCGCCAAACTGCTTGACGCCAGCGGCCAACTGGAAGCGGGCATCCCCCTCTGCCCGCCCGAAGGCGACGCTGGCACAGGCATGGTGGCCACCAACGCCGTCGCCCCGCGTACCGGCAACGTCTCCGCCGGCACCTCCATCTTCGCCATGCTGGTGCTGGAAAAGCCCCTGTTGAAGCTGCACCCGGAAATTGACATCGTGGCCACGCCCGCGGGCAGCCCGGTGGCCATGGTGCACTGCAACAACTGCACCACCCAGGTCAACGACTGGATCGGCCTGCTGGCTGATTTTATGAACCACATGGGCATTCCGCCTGAGCGTGAGAAGCTGTATGACACCTTCTTTGGCGCCGCCCTGCAAGGGGAGATGGACGCGGGCGGGCTGGTCAGCTGCGGCTACTACTCGGGCGAGCACATCACGGGCTTTGAGTCCGGCCGCCCCTTCCTGGCCCAGGCGGAGGACAGCAAATTGAACTTCGCCAACCTGGCCCGCGGCATCCTCTTTTCCTCCCTGGCCACGCTGAAAATCGGCATGAAGGCGCTTGAGGAAGAGCAAGTGGGCATCGACCGCATCCTGGGCCATGGTGGCCTTTACAAAAGCGGCACGGCCGGCCAGCGCTTCACCGCGGCGGCATTGAACACCCCGGTGTCGGTGATGGGCACGGCCAGCGAAGGCGGCGCCTGGGGCATCGCGCTGCTGGCAAGCTACATGGCGAGCAAACAACCGGGGCAAAGCCTGGGGGACTACCTGGACAGCCGGGTGTTCTCCACCATGGCGGTGTCCACCCTGCAGCCTGAACCACAGGATGTGGCGGGCTTTGCGTCCTACCTGGAGCGCTTCAAGGCGGCCTTGCACCTGGAACGCGCCGCGGTGACCCACCTGTAAGGATAACGAAATGTTGAAGGAATTAAAGGAACAAGTGCTGTGGGCCAACCTGGCCCTGCCCGCCCAGGGCCTGGTCAAATACACCTGGGGCAACGTCAGCGCCAAAGATATGCGGACAGGCCACATCATCATCAAGCCCAGCGGCGTCTCCTATGACAGCATGAAGGTGGAAGACATGGTGGTGGTGGACAGGGACGGCAAGGTGGTGGAGGGCAGGTACAAGCCCTCTTCCGATACGCCGACGCACCTGGCGCTGTACGCGGCCTTCCCGGAAATCGGCGGCATCGTGCACACCCATTCCTCCGAGGCCACCGCCTGGGCGCAGGCCGGGCGGGACATCCCCCTGTTTGGCACCACCCACGCGGACCACTTCGCCGGCGCCATCCCCTGCGCGAGGGCCTTGACAGAGGATGAAATCAACGGGGAATACGAGAAAAACACCGGCCTGGTGATGATTGAAACCATCAAGGCCCGCGGCATCAACCCCTTGTACATCCCGGCGATGCTGTGCTGGTCCCACGGCGCCTTCGCCTGGGGCAAGACGGTGCAGGAGGCGGTGATGAACGCCGGGGTGCTGGAAGAAGTGGCCAAGCTGGCGCGCTTTACCCGGCAGATCAACCCGGGCGTGCAAAGCGCGGCGGACGCCCTGCGGGACAAACACTTCTACCGCAAGCACGGGGAGAACGCTTATTACGGGCAGGACGACCACACATAATGAAACCGCCCCGGTCCATGACCGAGGCGGCTGTGTACATCATTTGCTGATTAATCGTACAACCTGTGGTACGCGTCCGTAAACCGCTTAAGCGCCTGTTGATACACGGGCGCTTTTTCGCTGTCCGGTTGTAAGAAAGTCTGTACAGGGTTGAACGCCGCCGCGGCGTCCAGGCCCCGGAAAACGCCCGCGCCAATCCCGGCGCACAGCGCGGCGCCCCCGCTGGTGGCATACTGCAGCAGGGCGGGCACCTTGATGGGCCGCTGCCAGATGTCCGATACAATCTGCAGCCAGGCCATGTTGCGCGCGCCGCCGCCGATGACTGTGAGCTCCTGAACCGGGCGATGTTCGTTCAATGCGCTCAGGATGAGGGCCAGGTTCAGCCCCACGCCTTCCAACACCGCTTTGAGCATGGCTTCCCGCTTGTGGCGGACGCTTAAGCCCAGGAAGCTGCCCTTGGCGTCCGCGTTCCACCAGGGGCTGCGCTCGCCCATCAGGTAGGGCAGAAACAGGAGGCCCTCACTGCCCGCGGGTACTTCTTCAATCAATTTGTCCAAGCCCTGGTAGACACTGCTTTTGTCCGCATAGTCCGCATACAAAGTATCCACCGCCCAGGACAGGGACAGGCCCGCGGCCTGGGAAGCCCCCAGCGCCATGGTCTGCCTGCCGTCCAGGAACAGGAGGTTGAAGGTGCGCTGGTCCTTGTCCAAGAAGGGCTTTTCCGTCAGGCTGGCTATCCAGGCCGAGGTGCCCAGGGAGCAGTAGGTCTGCCCGGGCCTGCTGATGCCGGCGCCCGCGGTGGCGCAGGGGCCGTCCCCGCCGCCGGTCACCACCAGGGTGCCTGCCAGCAGGCCGCACGCACTGGCCGCCCGGGCGGTGATTTTGCCCGCGGGCGCGATGGAGGGCAGCAGCTGGGGCAATTTTTCTTTATCGATGCCCGCTGCCCGCAGGATGTCCTCAGACCAGGAAAGCGTGTGGATATCAAGGCAGCCCAGGTGGGAGGCATCGGAATAATCGCTGAGCAGCTGCCCGGTCAACTGCAGAATCAGGTAATCCTTGGGCTGGATGAACCTGGCGGTTTGCTTGTAAACCTCCATCTCATGCTTTTTCAGCCACATCATCTTGGCGATGCCATAGGAGGCGCTGATGCGCTGCCCGGTCAGCTGGTACAGCCGGTCCAGCCCCAGGGCATCCTCCAATGCTTTGGCTTCCTCTTTGGCTCGTTGGTCAGCCCAGATCATGGCCGGGCGCAGCGCCTGCCCGTTCCCATCCACCGGCAGGCAGCTGTTCATCTGGGCGGAAAAGGACAGGGCCAGGATGTCCCCCGGGGCGATGGCGGCGCTGGAAAGCAGCTGTTTGGTGGCAGCGCAGAAAGCGGCCCACCAGTCCTTTGGATCCTGCTCGGCGGCGCGCTCAAAGGGATAGTGCGTTGGGTAGTTCATGGTGGCCTGGGCAACCACTGTACCGTCCAGGGTGTACAGCACGGCCTTGTCGCCGCTGGTGCCCAGGTCATGGGCCAGCAAGTATTGCAAATTGACCTCCTGAAGAGGGTTTATTGCCGTTTGATGTTGAAGGGGTCGTATTGCTTGGCCTGGTTGTAGGGCACTGGTGGGTCTGCTTGCTCCCGCTTTTTCTTTTGCAGGCTGCCCATGAACCCCAGCAGGCTGCCCACGGCGACCAGCACCAGGGGAATCAGCTTCAGCTTTTGCCACAGGTTGGCGCTCATCAAGGGGGTGCTGCCCAGGGAGAAGATGGCCAGCAGCACGGCGATGGGAATGGCGATCAGGCCCAGGATGGTGTTTTTGCGTGACAGCAAGGCATAGATGGCAAACAGGGCGCACACCAGCAGGAACAGGTGGGTGCGCAGCCTTGACCAGTTGACACGCTGGAAGTAGTCCAACCAGGTGATTTTCTTGTCGGCCACCAGGCTGTGCACCGGGGACAGCCAGGTTACCATCTCCTCAAAGCGGATAAAGAGTTCGTACGCGGACCAGGCAAGCAGCAACAGGGCGCCCCAGAACACCATGCGCCGGCCGGTGGTGCGGAGTGTGTTCATTGCCTGCCCTCCATTCATTTTTGTGTTTTCAGTGTAAGCCAGCGCACCTGCCCTGTCAATCCGGGCTTGCTTGACGCCATTTCCCCGCTTTGTTAGGATAGGCCCATAGCAGAAAGCGGGGTGAGGATGGATGGTCAGCCGTCTCCTTGCCCTTTTTCTGTGCCTGACAATGGCCTGCGGCGCTTCCTTCGCCCAGGAAGCCGCTGACAGCCCGGCTCCCGTCCTGCGCGCCTTGCTGATTGCCAGTGATGACTTCGTCACCCAGCCGGACACCACGCCTTCTTCTTATAACAATGTCGTTGCCCTGCGCCGCGCCCTGCTGTATGACAGCCGCGGCTACCAGCGCATCAAGGTCTCTGTCAACCAGGCGCTGGACCAGCAGGCTTTCTTGGACCTGGTGGCAGCGGCTTATGAAGGCGCGAAAGCGACTGACATCAACGTGTTTTATCTGTCCACCCACGGCATCCAGCAGGAGGGCAGCGGAGATTTTTTCGCCCTGCTCAGCGACGGCGAGAAGGAAACGCTGCTGTCGGGGGCAGGCATCCACGCGGCGCTTCAGACGGTTCCCGGCACCAAAATTGTCATCCTGGACGCCTGCTATTCCGGCGCCGCCATCAACAAGGGCATGAACAGCCCCCAGGTGACCTCACGCTTTGCGGGGCCGGAGTTCAAAGTGCTCACCAGCGCCGGGGGCCTGGAGCCCAGCTTCCTGTGGACGGACGGGGCCGGCACGGTGCAGGGCGGCAGCTTCTTCGCCCAGGCGCTGACAGAGGGCATCAGCGCGAGCGGCCTGTACGCCGCGGATGTGAACAAAGACGGCACCATCACCCTCAACGAACTGTACACGCACCAGCTCAAGGCCTATGGCGCGTCCACCCCGCGGGTCTACCCCCTGGAGGACCAGACCCCGGTGCTGGTCTACCGCACAGGCAGGCCGACAGGCACGCTGCGCGCCGTGACCGGGCTGATGCTGGAGAGCGCGGCCCTGGAAGACCCGCAGGAGCCTCTGGTCTTCTCCTATACCTTAAACCAGCAGGCCCGCCTGGCCTACCAGCTCATCTACGAGCAGGAGGGGGATTGGCGCTTTAACCAGCCCCAGAGCATCGCGGAGATTGGCCGGGGGGACGGCATTGTGCTGCCTGGCAGAAAAGAAGCCGCCCTGAGACTGCAAAGCGGCTTGAACGAGGTATCGGGCTATTTATTGTTGATGCTGATTTCCGTGTTTGAGGACCGTTCCCGCCCCCAGGCTTGCGTGCTGCTAAGCGTCCAGACCAAGGAAAAACAGCAGGACTTACGGCTGGAAACCGCGCCGGTGTTCAATCCCCAGAAAGGGGAGGAGGCCGCCTTCATCCTGCGCCACCAGGGGCCGATCACCTATACGGCAGCGGTATTGAATGATGTAGAGGAGACCGTGGTCACCCTAAAGAGCCGGGCGATGAGCCGCCCCATGCACCTGCAGCCCGAAGGCAGCAGCCTTTCCTGGAACGGCAGGACAAGGAACGGAGAACTGGCGGCCCCCGGGCTGTACACCCTGAAGGTGACGGTGTGGTCCGGCGGTGTGCTCTATGAGGTAATCAGTGAACCCTTCCGGCTTTTCCTGGGAGAGGAAGCGTCCTAATACTCTATCCCTTCCCTGGCCGGCTGGCCTTCGTTGAAGGGATGCTTGACCGCCTCAATTTTGCTGACATAGGCGGCCTTGTCCATCAGCTGATGGGAGGCGTGCCGCCCGGTCACGACAACATCGCCGGAGTGTAGCGCGGTGTCAATCAGCTCAAGGGCACTGTCCAGGCTGACCAGGCGCATGAACAAGGCCACGTTCAACTCGTCCAGGATGGTGAGCGCGGGCTGCTGCTCCTCAATCTCCTTGATGATGTCCTTCAGCGCTTCCTCATGCGCAAGGCGGGTGTCCTCCATCTGCTGGGCGTTGCGGCTGTTGAGAAAGCCCTGCATGCGTGCGCCTTTGGAGACAAAGACCCCGGGCAAACCGCGCAGCACGCTCAATTCGCCGGAGGTGCCGTCCTTCATGAACTGGGCGATGTACACCTTCTTGCCATGCCCCAGCATGCGCACCGCCTGGCCCATGGCGGCGGTGGTCTTGCCCTTGCCGTCCCCGGTGATGATGTGCAACAGATGCGTCCTTTGATTCATTGTACTTCTCCTCATGCTTGCTGCTTTGATTGTACCCCTGCAAGCCCGCTAATCAAGGCGGTTTGGGTATATTTGATTGTATACATGAGGAAGGGGGAGCAAGGGATGGGCAAGGACTTAAGCCAGGCGGAACTGGATTTTTTCATTGATGATCCGCAAAAGTTGCAAATCTACCTGCGCGTCCGGGAGCAACTGCTCCTCATCGCGCCAGACAGCGCGCTGCGCGTGATGAAGACCTGTGTCACCTTTGACGCGCCCAAGCCCTTTGTGTATGTGTCCTATCCCTTTCGCAAGCGCTACAAAAACTGGCCGGAGCACCACCTCATCCTGTCCTTTTCGGCGGACCAGCCCTATGAGCATGGCAACCTGGTGGCGCCAGCCTTCATCCGGCCTGGCCTCTACACCCTGCACGCCCTGATCCCAGAACCCGGAGACATCCCCAGTGAGATCCACGATTTAATCACCCTTGCGCATGCGAGGAAGAACGGAAGGAGCACACCATGAGCGTCTATGATTTTACTGTAAAAACCCTGGAAGGAAAGGAACAAAGCCTGAAGGATTATGAGGGCAAGGTGCTGCTGGTTGTCAACACGGCCACCCACTGCGGCTTTACGCCCCAGTACACGGGCCTGCAGGAGCTGTATGAAACATACCGCGACCAAGGCTTAGAAATCCTGGACTTCCCCTGTGACCAGTTTGGCAACCAGGCACCCGGCACGGGGGAGGAGATTCACGACTTCTGCGTCAGCCGCTATCTGATCGCCTTCCCGCAGTTTGAGAAGATTGAGGTCAATGGGGAAAACGCCCATCCTCTTTTTGCTTATTTAAAGGATGAGCAGCCAGGCTTGCTGGGCAAGGACATCAAATGGAATTTTACAAAGTTCCTGGTGGACAGAAGGGGCGTCCCGGTTCATCGCTATGCGCCCCAGACCACGCCGGAGGACATCACAAAGGATATTGAGAAGCTCTTATAATCAAGTCAGGTACTTCGTTGCCAGCCGGTCACCATCTTTTCATGGGAGCGCACATTGAGGCGCTCCCCTTGTTTCCAGTCGGGCAGGGGCAGGTTGGCGTCAAAATAGAATTGCCGCTCGTCCAGCTCCTCCTTGATGGTGTCCGCCCGCATGGTCACCGGGTAAAAGCGTACGCCTTCCCGGATGACGGTTTCCGATTGGATGAGGTCAAACACCAGCGTCTCCTCGCGGTTGCGGCCATGGACCGCGTTGCGTAAAAAATCCCGGTATTGCTTGACGGGCAGGATGGACAGCGTCATCGCGAACACCAGCATGGCCATGAGCAGGGCCGTCAACACGCCCGACAGCCATTCAAGGCGCAGTGTATAGCTGTAGATGATGCCCGCCAGCAAGAGAACCGCCGGGACCAGCCACAAGATAATCCTTTGCCTCAGCTGCCCCTGGATTGAATCAATGTCCTTCTGTGTGTACATGCCTGCCCTCCATATCACGCCCATTTTACGTGATACCGCACAAAACTTCAATCAGGGCTGTCAAGTGCCTCGCATCAATGATATAATCCGCATTGAACTTTGGATTGGGAGGACAGGCATGGAAGCGGTCATCAAGACCCATCAACTCACAAAGCGCTACCGCAAAGCCAGGGGCATTCAAGAGGTCAGCATCACCGTCAACAAAGGGGATGTGTACGGCTTTATCGGCAGCAACGGCGCCGGCAAATCCACCACCATCCGCGTGCTGCTGGGCCTGATTCAGGCCAATGCCGGGTGGGCGGAGGTCTTTGGCTACGACATCAAGCGCCGCAAGCGCGAGATTTTGTCCGACATCGGCTACATCCCTTCAGAAGCCTCCTACTACCCCGGCATGCGGGTGTCGGACGCCTTGAGGATGTCCGCCCAGCTGCGCAGGCGCGACTGCGCCCTGGAAGCCCGCCGCGTCAGCGACGCTCTGCAGTTGGACATGAACCGCAAGATAGAGGAGCTGTCCTTTGGCAACAAGAAAAAGCTGGCCATTGCCCTGGCGCTGCAGCACAAGCCGCAGCTGCTGATCCTGGATGAGGCCACCAGCGGCTTGGACCCCCTGATCCAGAAAGCCTTCTGGGATTTGCTGATGGAGCGCCACCAGCAGGGCGCCACCATCTTCCTGTCCAGCCACATCCTGTCGGAAATCCAGCAGCACTGCACCCGCGCCGCCATCATCCGTGAGGGCGTCATCGTGGCGGAGGACAGCGTGGAGGCCCTGGCCCGTTCCGCCGCCAAGCGTGTCACCTTACGGGGCACCTCCGGCCTGCCCGAGGGCTTCCCCGGGGCCATCAACCCCACCCGGATGGACAACAGCGTCAGCTTCCTCTTCCAAGGCGATTATAAGCAGCTGCTGCACGACCTGCAACAAGTGGAATTCAAGGACATCAGCATCACAGAGCCCGACATGGAAGAAATCTTCCTGCATTTTTACGAAAAGGGCGGTGAGAAGGCATGACCATCCTGCGCAATGAAATCCGTTACCACTGGAAGGGCACCCTGATTTGGGCCTTCTCCCTTTCCTTTTTCGTGGTGCTGGCCATGCTGCTGTACCCGAAGGTGGCCGATTATTCGGGGCTGTTCAACAACATGGTGGAGCGCCTGGGCATCTTTGGCCAGATGTTCAACCTGCAAAGCATGGACATCTTTGAGTTCATGAACTACTACGGCCTGGAAAACGGCAACTTCTTCGGCCTGGGCGGGGGCATGTTCGCCGCCATCACGGCAATCAACATCGTCGCCCGCGAGGAGGGCCGCCACACGGCGGAGTTCCTCTATCCCCACCCCGTCCACCGCATCAGCGTGCTGGCGCAGAAGTTTGTGGCCATGGTGCTGCAGATCGCCCTGCTCAACCTCATCTGCGTCATCGCCTCCAGGATCAGCGCCGGCTTCATCGGGCAAAGCTTCCCGCAAAAGGAATTTACCGACTTCCACCTCTCCCTGTTTTTGATGAATCTGCAGGTGGCGGTGCTGTGCTTTGGCATCTCCTGCATGAAAAAGCGTGACAGCGTGGTGCCCGGCCTGGGCATCGTACTGGCGTTTTACTTCCTCAACCTCTTCATCAACATCAACCGCGAGGCGCAGACCTTCAAGCACTTCACCCCCTACTACTACACGGACATCGGCCGCATCACCGCCAACCTGGGGCCCGTCTGGCCCTCTATCGGCCTGGGCTTCGCGGTGTCCGCCGCCATTATGATCATCGGCGTTGTGTACTACACCCGGAAGGACCTGGCGATTTAAGCTTCAGGAGGTTTTGTGATGGCCAAGTTGGAACGTTCCCTCACGGGCGATTTTGACAGCTTTCTTGCGCACATTGACCAGGGCGTGCTCTCCGGCTCCATTTCGGCCAGCTTTGAGGATGGCTCGGACTGGCAGGAGGAGGGCGTGCGCGTGGCGGTGCGCGTGTACGAGAGCTACAGCCTATTGGGCGAAAACCGTGTCAGCCACAACATCACCATCATCGGGAAGGCGCGCGACCTGCTCCTATCCGCCATCACCTCCGGCGGCTCCCAGTCGATGTTC
>LSQX01280464.1_pt1 | contig 18255 bp, 14 predicted proteins | sample 654561 | NCBI WGS metagenome assembly LSQX01 (sample SAMN04489861, study PRJNA283612) | anaerobic digester metagenome | isolation source: 4 biogas reactors fed with cattle manure at either 37C or 55C with and... | place: Denmark: Kongens Lyngby | collected 2014
CGCCAGCACCGGCGGCGGAATGCCGCTGGCGGCAACCGCAAAGGCCACCGCCACGCCCGTGGTCGCCCCGTAGGGCCCGGCCCCGCCCGTGAAGGCCGGAGTCTGCGTGGTCAGCCGGTACAGCGTCAAATGCTGCAGCGTGCCGTTGCTGTAGCAGGAGAACCGGGGCGCACCGGCGTTGTACTGGAGAAAGCGGTACGGGAGCGCGCCGTTGCTGGCGGCAAAACAACCAATGTCCTCCCGCCAGGCAAACGACCACACGCCCGTTGCGTCGTTCACCTCGGCAACGGAATGGGCGGCGTTGGCCGTTCCGGCATAGGCGACGTAGCGGTTGCTGGCCTCGTTGTAGATGGTCAGCCCGTCATAGGCGGCATGGGTCTGGATGTGCCAGACAATGGCCGGCGAAGGATCCGTCAGAACGTCGGACTCCGGAGCAATCGCCAAATCCATGAAAAAGCTGCCCGCGTTGGTATGGGTCATGGCAAATAAGCCGCTCCTATTGGCAACCACGTAATAGGCTTCCGTCAAATCCGCCCGGTTTGTGATCTTGGAAAAGGTGCCCGTGCCTTCGTACGCCCCCCACGCTCCGGTTGCCAACCCCAGCATCAAGCCCAACCCAACCCACTTCTTCTTCATGCCGTCGCCTCCCTGCATTATCAATATTTTTTCTCGCAACGCGCAAGTACATATTTCACCAACACCACCAATTTGGCAATCCCAAAATCTACCAAAATATACCCCTGGGGGGTATCACCTCTCCCTCTTCATGCCCTCTGCGTCCCCCTATCCCAAAGGTAGAGACAGCTCGCCGCGCTGTCGATATTTCACAAGAGATCCTCCCACCCCAAAACGCATCCACACAACTAGGCAGGATGAACCCTAAAACCCCAAATCCCCCCCTATTTTCACCCTTTTCCCGCCCCCAAACCCCATTTTCGCCCCATTTGTCTCCCATTTCCCTAAAATGTCCCCAAAAAAACGGCCTCACGGCGTCACGGTCCCACGGCGTCATCCCCTCCCCCCCCCGCCATCGCTGTTCCCCATCGCATCATCAAGAACTGCCCTCGGCTCGCCGTCCGCAGGACGTGGTAGCGCGGCAAAGGATTTTGAACAAACGAGGGGCTTTCCCGGCAAAATAAGCGCCCGGATTTTTCGATGATGGCGCGTCGCGGACGATCCCTCGCAGTACTTTAGTACGCGAGGGTCGTTCTCGACGCGCCAGTGCGGAAAAGACGGGCCTTCGTTTTGCCGCCTCGTTTTTCAAAATCCTTTGCCGCCTCTCCTCCCCCCACTCACCACCCGCCCGCCACCACACACACCACCCCCCCGCCCCCACCGCCACCCGCCGCACAAACCCTTGCCCCCCCCGCCCCCTCCCGCTAAACTACCCCCCATGAACACCGCACACCCAACCTCCTGGCTCCCCACCGCCATCATCTACCAGCTCAACCTCCGCTCCCTCGCCGCCCGCGACCCCCGCAACGCCATCGAGGCCGCCACCGAAAAACCCCTCGCCGACTCCCCCCTCGCCTACCTCACCCGCCACCTCTCGCGCATCCGCCGCCTCGGCGTCAACACCCTCTACCTCCTGCCCCCCTACAGCATCGGCCTCTTCGCCCGCAAAGGCATCGGCTCCCCCTACGCCACCCGCGACTTCACCGCCATCGAGCCCGAATACGGCACCCGCGACGACATGGTCGCCTTCCTCCACCGCGCCCACGACCTCAAGTTCAAGGTCCTCTTCGACATCACCCCCAACCACACCGCCCGCGACCACATCTGGATGACCCGCCACCCCGACTACTATGTCCACGGCCCCGACGGCGCCGCCATCTATGACTGGGACTGGTCCGACACCGCCAAACTCGACTACCGCAACCCCAACCTCCGCGCCGCCATGATCGAAGTCTTCGACCACTGGCTCTCCATCCTCGGCCCCGGCAGCGACGGCTATCCCGACGGCGTGGACGGCTTCCGCCTCGACATGGCCCACTTCGTCAACGACTGCTCCTTCTGGGACGAAGCCCTCCCCATCCTGCGCTCGCGCCACCCCAACCGCCAACTGCTCTTCATGGCCGAATCCTACGGCTTCCACAACAACACCGGCCTCTTCGAACGCGGCGTCGACGCCGCCTACGACGACGACTTCTACAAGCTGGCCCAATACGCCTATGCCATCGGCGAAAACGGCCGCTCCCACCTGCGCCTCGCCCCCGACGCCCATCACAACCACGACTTCCATCCCACCCTCGACGCCTGGCAGGATGGCGGCATCGCCGCCGCCGCCGCGCACGTCCTCACCCAATACGACCAGGCCGCCCACCGCTTCGCCGGCCCGCGCTATGTCGCCCGCTACACCGACAACCACGACGAAGGCCGCGGCCTCTACCGCTTCGGCCCCGGCGCCTTCCGCGCCCTCAACACCCTCATCTTCCTCGCCCCGCGCACCCTCCCCTTCCTCCTCACCGGCCAGGAATTCGGCGCCCTCAACCGCCCCTCCATCCACGCCCGCTGCGAGCCCTGCGACAAAGGCCGCCGCATCCTCGCCACCGACGGCCTCGAACGCAACCAGGAAGGCGTCGAATTCGAGGGCAACCTCTTCGCCCGCACCCTCGAAGAGCGCCAGCGCTGGTACTCCTTCTTCCGCCGCATCATCGCCCTGCGCAAAAAACACCCCGCCCTCTCCCGCGGCGACTGCGCCATCCTCGATGTCGGCGAAGACGCCCCCCCCCACGAGCGCAGCGTCATCGCCTTCGACCGCACCCACGGCCGCCAGCTCATCCGCTGCGTCGTCAACCTCGGCGACCAAAGCCGCCAGCTCGCCCGCGCCGCCCATCTCTTCGACGGCCAACTCCTCTACGGCGAACTCGATCCCGGCGGCACCCTGCCCCCCTTCGGCGCCTGCGTCTTCCAAATCACCTGACCCTCCCCCCCGCGCCATGACCCAACCCTTCTGGAAAATGCATGGCGCCGGCAACGACTTCATCCTCATCGACGACCGCGCCCTCGCCTTCCCCTCCACCCACGCCGCCCACATCCGCCACCTGTGCGACCGCCGCCGCGGCATCGGCTCCGACGGCCTCATCCTCCTCCAGCCCCCCGCCGCCCCCCCCGCCCACTTCCGCATGCGCTTCTACAACCCCGACGGCGCCGAAGCCGACCTCTGCGGCAACGGCGCGCGCTGCGTCGCCCGCTTCGCTCATGAACTCGGCATCGCCCCCGCCGACATGCTCATCCAGACCGCCGCCGGCCCACTCCGCGCCGAATGGCTTGGCCACCAGGCCCGCCTCCACATGCCCCCCCCCCGCGACTGGCAGCTCCACCAAACCATCCCCTGGCGCGGCCAGCCCCAAACCATCCACGCCGTCAACACCGGCGTCCCCCACGCCGTCTGGTTCACCCCCGACCTCCCCTCGCTCGATCTCCCCGCCTGGGGCGCCCACCTGCGCCATCATCCCCACTTCGCCCCCGCCGGCGCCAACGCCAACGCCGTCCAAATCACCGGCCCCAGCGCCCTCGCCATCCGCACCTACGAGCGCGGCGTCGAAGCCGAAACCCTCGCCTGCGGCACCGGCATCACCGCCGCCGCCCTCATCGCCGCCCAGCTAGGCCACGTCACCCCCCCCGTCCACGTCACCACCGCCGGCAACGACACCCTTCAAGTCACCCTCCACCCCCTCACCCTCACCGGCCCCGCCCAAATCTCCTTCCGCGGCACCCTCCCCTAAACCACCCCAAAAACACCCCCAAAACGCCCCAAACACCCCCTTCCCGCCCATTTCTGCCTGTTTTTTGCCGATTTTCTGGTTTTTTGCGGTTTTGGGGCGCAAGGGGCGCCAAAAATTCGCGTTGAGTCGGTTTTCTGTAGCCGGCCACGTTGAGGCCGGGTTCCAAAGGTAGGTGCCTGTCCGCCTCGGGCGGAACGCATCGCCGAGGCGTCCGCGCCGTGGCCCCGCCTGTGGCTGAGGTCGCTGACCTCGGCTCCCTCTCGCCTTCCTCTCGTCAATCCGGCCGTCGCTCATTGTTCCCCCCTGGGATCGCCGAGCCCCAGCTCGGCACAAACAACATCCAACACCTGCCCATTCCCGCCAATTTCCACCCCAAAAACGCCAAAAAACACCTCGAAAACACCCATTTTCCGCCCTAAAACGTCATTTTCTCACATTTTGAGCTATTTTTGACCATTTTCGCGCTATTTTGCGCCGCCGATGCGGCGCAACAGCCAGACGGACGCCGCTGCGCGGCACCCCCCCCAAAAAAAACACTTGCATTCCTTTTGCGCCTCTTGCGTCGTTTGCGTTAAAAAACCGCTCCCTCCCCAAACACCCAATCCGGCAGTCGCCCATTGTCCCCCCCCATTTCCTCCTTCTTTCCCCGCCGCGTCAGCGGCGTCCGCAACGTCCGCCTGTCCCGCCCGCGCGGGATGTCTGTCGGTGTCCGTCCGCCTGTCCCGCCCACGCGGGATGTCCGTCCGTGTGGCTGTTTGCCTCCCAAAACCGCCAAAAACCGCCCAAAATCACCCATTTCCGCCAATTTCACCCCGTTTTCACCATTTCCCCGTCCAAAAACCGCCCTAACCTGGATAATTCACGCGACAAGTCCGGCCCGGATGCAAGGCGCGCGGGGTGAAGCTGTATGGACATACTGCGAACCCCGCAGAACAAAGCAGACGGGTTGGAATCGTCGCGCCAACGGGCAACAGGGATGAAAAATAACTTGTTTACTCAAATATCCACATCATGCAGTGCAACAATAAGTAAAGATGTTTTCATCCATGTTGATGAATTATTCAGGCCAACGCTTGACACCCGACCCAAGCCGTACTACATTGTCTTACACAAGGAGAAAGCCCGCCATGACCACCATCACCATTCGCGTCCCCTCCACGCTCAAACAAAAGTTGGAACAAATATGCCGCGCCGAAAACAAAACCATCAGCGACTTCGCCCGCGAATCCATCCTCAAACACCTCGCCCGCGAACAATTCCGCGCCGTCCGCAAACAAATCCTTCCGTTCGCCGAAGCCCAGGGGCTTCTCACCGATGACGATATTTTTGAAAATCTCAAATGAGTGCCATGAGAGTCGTCCTCGATGCCAACGTCGCCATCGCCGCCGTAGCCACCCACGGCCTGTGCCAAGCCATCTTTGAATTATGCTTGGAACACCATCAAATCGTCACCTGCAACGCCATTTTGGACGAAATTCAAACAAAACTGATCCATAAATTGAAAGTGCCCGCCCCAATCGTCGCCGATTTCCTTTCCCTGCTCCAACAAAACGCCTTGTTGCTCGATCCCGAGCCCATCGCCCCCTTCGCCTGCCGGGATCCCAACGATCTCATGATCCTCGGCCTCGTCCGCCCTGGAAAAATCAACGCCATCATCACCGGCGACAAAGATTTACTCGTGCTCAACCAATTCCACCAAGCCCACATCCTATCCCCCCGACAATTCTGGCAACTCAACAAAACTCCGTAACGCAAATCCATCATTTCCAAAAACACGCCCAATCCGGCAGCCCCCGCCCAAGTCCACAGTCTAAAGTCTATAGTCTCTCGTCTGCGCGGCCCCGCCCCCCTGGGATCGCCGAGCCCCAGCTCGGCACAAAAAACATCCACCACCTGCCCGTTTCCGCCCATTTTTGGCGCAATATCGCGCATTTTCGACGCATTCGAGCCGTTTCCTACCTGTTTTTTCCATTTTACCCATTTTTCAAGCCTCTTTTTACCCGAAACTGCTCATTTTGACCCGTTTTTGGCTCTTTTCACCGCCGCGTCCCCGCCTTTTCCCCGTCCCCAAAGGTAGGAGCCTGTCCGCCTNNACGCATCGCCGAGGCGTCCGCGCCGTGGCCCCGCCACGGCGTAGAAAAAATGGCTCCAGAACCCCGTTCAATCCGGCAGCCCCCGCCAAGTCTACAGTCTGTCGTCTAATGTCTCTCGTCTCCGCGGCTCCCCCGCGCCCCCCTCGCGCCCCCCCCGCTCAGGCTTCGGCGACTCAATTTTTCCCCCCGCCAAAACACCCCGTTTTCCACGCCATGGAAAATCGCATCTTAATTGCAAAACAGAACAACAACCGAGGCCCCTCCTATCTCTGCCTCTTTTAAAATTCACGCGGTTAAAAATTTCTCAAGCCTGACGAAGACTTTTTCTGGATTTTTCAACTGGCACTGCCAAACCACCATCACCCAGATTCATCATTTTTAGCCGTTTCGGCACATTTTTTGCCACATTTTCGCTAATTTCATGCCGCTTTTGAGCGCTTTTGAGTCGTTTTAGTGAAAAATCGACTTACCCCCGGAAAACCGTTTCCCGGTGTTCTGCCAGAAACTCCGGATTTGGAGGCAGCGCTTCCGGCGGAATAAACAGGGTTTGACCCTCAAATCGCTCAAAATTGGCGAAAAACATCTCCCACGAGCCAAATTGATCCCGCAATTCCCCGGAAACAAGCAGGCAGTAATCATGGTCAAAAGCGATATAACCCCGATCAAACGCCGCATCATGCAACCGGGACAGACTGATTCCGTTTTGTACATTCAGTCGCTCCTTCGGATGGCTGCTCCACGGCAGGATATGGGACGCCACCAGCAAATCCCGGACGGCAATTCTCGTAACCGCGCACTGCTCCTCGTAATTGTTCAGCACGCACTCCCTGAAATACGCCTGCCCCCGGCGCTGTTTGACCGTTTGGATGGATTCCGTCACTTCGGGAGGCGTTTTGGCCCGCGGAATCCGCCTGATTCCGCCTTTCGCCGACACCTCCAGCTCATCCTCCCCTGCCGCCCCGAACAAATCACGAATTATCTCTTCGCTTGCGATAATATTCCCCTCCAAATCACCGTGGAACTCCTCCCACATCTCCCGGTCCAGCTTGCTCGCCCCCTGCAACCCTTTGATGCCTCGCAGCCGCAAAGCTGGATCAAAAGACGCCAAGTTGCTCAATTTCATCGCGACACTACTTGGCGTTCGCCTCAATCGCTCTGCCAATGCCATAACGGACGCGTTCCGTTGATCGAACTGTCCAAAAGCGAGCTTATGATACAAATTCAAGACAATAAACAGCTCATCCCGTGTCCATTTCTTTCGCGAAGCGCTTGATTTCACAATTTTTCTCTCCGGATTTTACTCGCTTATTCATGGTGCGTTATTCTCTGGCAGTCCGTCAAGCACACCCCGCGAGCCAAAACCGCAAAAGCCCTAAAAATCGGCACAACACAAACCATAACCGGCATAACTGTGCCAAAAGCCGTCAAAAACGGCCATTTTGCTGGGAAGGGGCCGGTCCTATAAATTAATAAATCCAGCCAACCCTGCTCCCTCCCATGAGCAAATGTCCGTCCGCTTTTTTCACCCCGCCGGGGTCAGTCCTTGACAATTGACAATCTCTCCTCGCGCATCCCGCGCTTGCGCTCCTTTCGCGCCGCTCGCGCCTTTTGCGTTAAAATCTCTTGGCGGTCTTGGCGTCTTGGCGAGGGACAATGCCTTTTCTTTGTGTTTTCTGTGTTCTATGTGGTTCCAAATACCAATAAGGAATGGTCTTCCCTCACAACGGACGCCTCGGCGTGTACATCCCTCCCCTCCTCAAAAAACATCAACAGCCACCCATGCTACCTTGTGGCACAAGGTACCATCTTCACCCGCCTCCAATCCTTTTTTCCCGCCCCACCCCAGTATTACGATTGTGCACAATCGTAATACTCCCTTTTCTACCGCTTCTGCGCCGCAGACGCCTTCGCGGTTCAAAACCCACCCAAAATAATCTCGTAATCGCGCATTCACGAAATCCCGCAATTCCCCCCCCCTCCCCACGCATCCCTCGCTCGCGTTCCTTTCGCGACCCTTGCGTTAAAATAAGGAATGATCTTCCCTCACATCGGACGCCTCGGCGATGCGTTCCGCCCGAGGCGGACAGGCACCTACCTTTGGAACCTGGCCTCAACGAGGCCGGCTACAGAAAACCGACTCAGCGCTTTTTTTTGAACCCCTTGCGCCCCAAAACTGCAAAAGCCTCGAAAATCGGCACAAAACAGCCAAAACCGGTATAAATATGCCGAATATCGTCAAAAACGAGCCATTTTGCGTGCTTTTCCCACGCAATTGTTGGTTTTTTCGGCGCGCGCGCGCCGCGAGGAACCGCGGGTCGAGATTTGCTGGTTTTAAGGTAGCCTCGGCGAGGCGTCCGCGTCCGTCCCGCACGTGCGGGACGCGGCGTAGGAAAAAATCATGCTGACGCGCCATGCAAAACCAGCTGCGTTTCGGCCTTCGCGAACCCCTGGAAACCATTCTTTTCTTCGTCATGGCTACGCCATGCCGCGGACGCCTCGGCGATGCGTCCCTACCTTTTGCGCCTCTTGCGCTTCTTTCGCGACGCTCGCGACTTTTGCGTTATAAAAACAACGCGCCAGCGCCGAAGGCGCATCTTTTGTGTTTTTGTGTTCTGTGTGGTTGCAAAAAAGAATGGTCTTTTCTCACAACGGACGCCTCGGCGTGTACATCTCTACCCTCCTCAATAATAACAACAGCCACCCATGCTACCTTGTGGCACAAGGTACCATCTTCACCCGCCTCCAATCCTTTTTTCACGCCCCACCCCAGTATTACGATTGTGCACAATCGTAATACTCCCTTTTCTTCCGCTTCCGCGCCGCAGACGCCTTCGCGGTTCAAAACTCACCCAAGATAATCTCGCACTCACGCATTCTCGCAATTCTCCCCCGCCTCCCGCGCATCCCTCGCTCGCGTTCCTTTCGCGCCCCTTGCGTTAAAATAAGGAATGATCTTCCCTCACAACGGACGCCTCGGCGAGGCGTTCCTACCTTTTGCGCCCCTTGCGTTTCTTTTGTGTTGAAAACCAGTCTGTGGCCTCGAGTCACCCGTCTGCCGGCTGGCCCATTAGGGCGGCGGCAGGACGTGCCAGAGGATGGCGAAGTAGTGGCAGGCGGCGCCGGCGAGCACGAGCAGATGCCAGACGGCGTGATGGTAGCGCACACGCTTGAAGAGATAGACCCCCGCGCCGGCGGTGTAGCAGAGGCCCCCCGCCCAGAGCCAGCGGATGCCGGCCGCGGGCATGGCCTCGGCAAGCGGCTTGAGCGCGAACACAATCACCCAACCCATCAGGACATAGAGCAGGGTGCTCACCACCTTGAAGCGCCCGGTGAAAAAACCCTCGAACACCAGCCCCACCGCCGCCAGTCCCCACACCAGCCCGAACAGCGTCCAGCTCTGCGCCCCCTGCAGGGTGATGAGCACAAACGGCGTATAGGTGCCGGCAATCATCAGAAAGATCATCTCGTGATCCAGCACGCGGAAGACGCGCTTGACCGTCGGCCAGGGGAAGCTGTGGTAGAGCGTCGAGGTGACGAACATCAGCACCATGAACGCGCCGTAGATGCTGCACGCGACCACCGGCGTGGCGCCTTCGCAGCGGACCGCCGCCGCCACCACCAGGACCACCAGTCCCACCAGCGCCAACAACGCGCCCAGGCCATGGCTGATGGCATGGATCAGCTCCTCGCTGAACGTGTATTTCGAGGGTCGCGCGCTCATGATCAGGACTCTGTTGATGAATGCTTCAGGCTAGCGTTTGTATCGCGCGCGCGGCTGATAGCCCGTGTGCAGAAGCTCGTGCGACTTGGGCCCCAGGGGCGCGCCAAGGAAATTTTTGTAGAGCAACTGGATCATCGGGTTCTCGTGGGAGCTGCGATAGGCGCTCTTTTCGTCGTCGCGGTAGATGCCCGCCGCGCGCTGCGCGCGGATCTTGTCGGTGGCGCCATAGGGCTGGCCGCCGCCGCCCACGCAGCCGCCGCGGCACGCCATGACCTCGATGAAGTGATAGGGCGTCTCTTCGCCGCGCTCTCGCGCCGCGCGGACCTTGTCGAGCACCACCTCGATGTTGGCCATCGAGTGGGCCACCGCCACGCGCACCTCCTTGCCGGCCACCTGCAGGGTGGCTTCCTTGACCCCCTCGAGGCCGCGGATTTCCGTCAGCTCCATGGTGGGCAGGCGCTCCTGGGTCAGCGCCCAGTGCGCGGTGCGCAACGCCGCTTCCATCACGCCGCCGGTCACGCCGAAGATGGTGCCCGCGCCGGTGTAGTCGCCCAGCAGCGAGTCCACCCGCTCGTCGTCGGGCAGGTTGCGGAAGTCAATGCCGGCGCTCTTGATCATCCGGCACAGTTCGCGCGTGGTGAGCGAGTAGTCAATGTCCTGGAAGCCGGAGCTGCGCATTTCCTCGCTGCGCTGGATCTCGAACTTCTTGGCGGTGCAGGGCATGATCGAAACCACGAACACGTCCTCGGGGTCCAGCCCCATGCGCTGCGCGTAGTAGGTCTTGGCCAGCGCGCCCACCATCGCCTGCGGCGATTTGGCCGTCGAGAAGTTCGGGATGAAGTCCGGCGCGAATTTCTCCATGTAGTCGGTCCACGACGGACAGCAACTGGTCAGCAACGGCAGCTCGCCCTTGCCATGGACGAAGCGTTCGATGAACTCCGCGCCTTCTTCCATGATGGTCAGGTCGGCGCCGAAGTTGGTGTCGAACACGGCATTGAAGCCCAGCCGCCGCAGCGCGGCATAGATTTTGCCGGTCAGCAGCGTGCCCGGCTCATAGCCGAAGTCCTCGCCCAGGGCCACCCGCACCGCCGGCGCGATCTGCACCACGCAGTGCTTGGCCGGATCGGCCAGGCCCGCATACACTTCGCGCGCGTGGCTGTGCTCATAGATGGCCCCCACTGGGCAATGCGCCGCGCACTGCCCGCACTTGATGCAGGGCGATTCCTCGAGGGTCACGTCCGCCGCCGGCGCGATGCGCGTGGTCTCGCCGCGCCCGATGAACTCGAGCGCCCACACCCCCTGCATCTGCTGGCACACCGCCGCGCAGCGCCCGCACAGGATGCACTTTTCCGGGTGCAGAATCAGCGAGCCGGTCGTGTCGTCTTCGGGCAGGTCGCGCAGCAGTTTGCCGTAGGGCGCTTCGCGGATGCCGAACTCGCCCGCCAGGCGCTGCAACTCGCAGTTGAGGTTGCGCGGACACTGCAGGCAGTCGTCGGGGTGCGTGGACAGGATCAACTGGATCACCGTGCGGCGGATGGCATACAGCTCCGGATCGTGGGTGGTCACCTCCATGCCCTCGCCGGCCGGCGCCACGCAGGCGCGCACCAGCTTGCTGAAGCCCTTGACCTTGACCACGCAGATGCCGCACGCCGCCCAGGCCGGCAGGTCCGGGTGATAGCACAGGGTGGGAATCCGCATCTGCACCTTGCGCGCCGCGTTGAGGATGGTGGTGCCCTCGGGCACCTCGACCGGCAAACCGTTGATCGTCAAATGAACTGTCTTCATCGTCCTCTTCCCCTGTTAGCGGCGGCTCACGGCGCCAAACTTGCACGCCACGAGGCATTCGCCGCACTTGATGCAATTCTCCTGGATAATCCGATGGGGTTTCTGGCGCTCGCCCTCGATGGTGTTTACCGGACAGCGGCGCGCGCACAACGTGCAGCCGATGCACTTTTCCGGGTCAATCGTATAGGTGATCAGGTCCTTGCAGACCCCGGCCGGACAGCGCGACTCCTCGATGTGCGCGCGGTATTCCTCCTCGAAAAACTTGACCGTGGACAGCACCGGGTTGGGCGCCGACTGCCCCAGCCCGCACAGCGCCGCCTTCTGCATGGCCTGGCCCACCTCCTGGATCTTCTCGAGGTCGGTCGCCTCGCCCCGTCCCGAGCAGATTTTTTCCAGCAGGTTGAGCAGCGTGCGCGTGCCAATCCGGCAGGGCGCGCACTTGCCGCAGCTTTCGTCCACGCAAAACTCTTGATAGAAGCGCGCCACGTCCACCATGCAGTCGTCCTCGTCCATGACAATCATGCCGCCCGAGCCCATGATCGAGCCCAGCTCCTGCAAGTGTTCATAGTCAATCGGCGTGTCCAGAAAATCCGCCGTGATCACCCCGCCCGACGGCCCGCCGGTCTGCACGGCCTTGAAGGCCTTGCCCCCGCGGATGCCCCCGCCAATGTCATAGATGATCTCGCGCAGGGTGGTGCCCATCGGCACCTCGATCAGTCCGGAGTTGTTGATCTTGCCGGTCAGCGCGAACACCTTCGTGCCCGGACTCTTGCGCGTGCCGATCTTGGCAAACGCGTCGCCGCCGCGCAGAAGAATCACCGGAATGTTCGCGAAGGTCTCGACGTTGTTGATCACCGTCGGCTTGTGCCACAGCCCGGACACCGCCGGGAAGGGCGGCCGCGGAATCGGCATGCCCCGCTGCCCCATGATCGAGGCCAGCAGCGCGGTTTCCTCGCCGCAGACAAACGCGCCCGCCCCGAGGCGGATCTCGATGTCGAAGTCAAAGCCCGACCCGAGGATGTTCTTCCCCAGCAACCCGCGCTCGCGCGCCTGCCCGATGGCCACCCGGAGGTGCTCGATGGCCAGCGGATATTCCGCGCGGATGTACACCACGCCCTGCGACGCCCCCGTGGTGTAGCCCGCGATGGTCATCGCTTCCAGAATCGAGTGCGGATCGCCCTCCACCGTCGAGCGGTCCATGTAGGCGCCCGGATCGCCCTCGTCGGCGTTGCACACCACATACTTTTCGTCGCCCGGCGCGTCCTGCGTGAACTTCCACTTGAGCCAGGTCGGGAACCCCGCCCCCCCGCGCCCGCGCAGGCCGGACGTCTTGAGCTCCTCGATCACCTGGTCCGGCGTCCACTCGGTCAGCACCCGCGCCAGGGCCTCGTAGCCCATCCGCGCGATATATTCATCTATGTTGCGCGGATCCATCACGCCGCAGTTGCGCAGCACCAGGCGATACTGCTTCTGATAGGTCTTGGCCTGGTCGTCCCGCAGCAACTCACGCTGGCTCTCCGGCGGCACATAGGCCAGCCGCTCAATTGGCCGCCCCTTCAGCGCGTGCTCGCTGACAATTTCGCGGGCGTCCGACACCTGCACGTTGGTGTAGAGCGTCTCATCCGGCAGCATCTTGACAATCGGTCCGCGCTCGCACAGGCCGAAACAGCCCGTGCGCACCACCTGCGTGGTCTGCTGGGCGGCCTGCGCGGCAACCTCCTGCGCCAGCGCCTCATACACTCCGCTTTGCCGGGCCGTCTTGCAGTTCGGTCCGCCGCACACCAGGATATAGGTCTTGGTTGACATCACTCCGTCCCCTTTCCGCCCACAAACAAATCCACCGCCGGGCGGTCATAAATCCGCTCATCCACCAGCCGCTTGCGCGCGATGTGCTGGCCGACAATTTTCCGCGCGGTATCCTCGTCCACGTTCCCGTAAATCACCACCGGCATCCCCGGGCAGCGCACCTCCACCGTCGGCTCACTGTGGCACAGCCCCATGCAGCCCGTCTGCCGGATTTCCGCGTTGCGCACCCCGGCTTTCTCCAGCTCCTCCTCGAAGGCCGCCAGCGCCTGGCGCGCGCCCGCCGCGATCCCGCAGGTTCCCAGCCCCACCTGGATCCGCACCGGGCCGTCATCGCTCGCCGGGCCGTCAAACGTGCCCGCCAGCTTCGCCCGCACCGCCCGCAAATCTTTCACCGACATCTTCGCCATGGTCCACCTCTACTTTGCAACACCGCTCGCGGCTTCCGCCCGATACTGCGCCAGAATGCCGGCCACATCCTCGCGCTTCAAATTGCCGTGAATGTTCCCGTTCACCGCCAGCACCGGCGCCAGCCCGCAACACCCCAGGCAGCGGGCCGACTCCACCGAAAACAATCCATCCGGCGTGACCGTGTTCTGCCCCACCCCCAGAATATTCTCCAGCTCCTGCAGCAGGTCCGCCGCACCCTTCAGATAGCACGCCGTCCCCATGCACACCGCGATCTGATACCGACCCGGCTTCTGCATCTTGAAAAAATGATAAAACGTCAGCACCCCGAACACCTGCGCCGGCGGCAGCTTCAACGCCGCGGCCACCTCAAACGCCACCGGACGCGGCACATAGCCGAAATGCCCCTGCACCCGGTGCAGCACCATGATCAGACTGCCCGGCACGTCCCGCCACTCGGCAATGTATGCCAGCAACTCCGGCGTCAGCTTCTCCTCGCTCGTCTTCTCGACTACCTGCTCCATCTGGCTCATTCCAAATCCTCCGCTCATTCGAAATTAAGCAAAACATAGAAAAACATTTCACCTGCCGCAAGCATTTTTTATCCTTTTATTCACTTGAATTGCACCAAATGAATGTTTAATGTAATCATATTGCTACAAAGTGAAAGATAGGGAGGTTGTTGTGAGCTTGCAGAACAATATTGTCCAGATCGAAATGATCCATCGTCTCGTGCGCTATAAAAACGCGCTCCAGAAGTTCAAAGCCCTCGGCCTCACCCGGGTGTTTTCGACCAATCTGGCCGAAATGGCCGGCATTTCCGCCGGGCTCGTGCGTAAAGACATGTCGCAGGCCGGCCTCACCGTCGGCAACCGCCGCGCCGGATATCCGCTCGATGCCCTCGCCCAGGGTCTCGATGCGATCCTCGGCAGCCACCTGCAGCAGCGCGTCATCATTGTCGGCTGCGGACGCATCGGCACCGCCCTCATGCACTATCCCGGCTTCTCCTCGGAAAGCATCCAAATCGTTGCCGGCTTCGACACCAAACCCGGCCGCCTCGACCCCCACGCCGCCATCCCCATTCTGCCCGTGGACCGGATGCCCGACTTCGTCAAAAAACACGAGGTCGGCATCGCCATCCTCAGCGTGCCCGAAGCCGCCGCCGCCACCACCTTCGACCAGCTCGCCGAAGCCGGCATCCAAGGCGTGGTCAACTTCACCCCCGTGCAGCTCAAGGCCCCCCACCCCCTCCTCGTCCAAAACATCAACATCGCCCTCGAAATCGAAAACCTCTTCTACTGCGTCCGCTTCCACAACCGCACCCCCAACTGATCCAACAACTCGTCTCCCGCTTGCGGTTTCCGGCGGCATGAAGGATACTTTCCCCTGTCGCCATCATGAAACGACTCTGGAACCATTTGCGTCTGTGCGGGCCATGCCTTGGCCTGCTGGCGCTGCTGTTGCCCACACCCGCCCGGGCGGGCACCCCCAACGCCTTTCGTACCCTCGTGGTGGTCAACACCCAGTCGGTGGAATCCGTCGAACTCGGCGACTACTACGCCGCGCAACACGGCATCCCCCCCCATCACATCTGCGAGGTCAGTATCGCCCCCAACACGGTCAGCCTGACTTCCCACCAGTTTTACAGCCTGCTGCGCGACCCCATCAACAACCACATCGCCGCCGAAAACCTTGCCGGCCAAATTGACTTTGTGGTGCTCTGCGACGACCTGCCCACGCGAGTGCGCAACGTCGAAGGCGTCACCGCGTCGCTGTTTTACGGCTTCCATAACGCGCCAAGCTACCATGAGGCCGGTAGGTGCAACCTGCCGGAAGAAACCGCCAGCGACTATTACCTCGCCGAGCGCGCCTTCCGCTCCGCCGACGGCTGGAACAGCACCAACGGCTTCGTCGCCTTTCATCTGACGACTTCGAACCTGCCCACCGCCAAGCTCGTGGCCGATCGTGGCGCCGCCGCCCAATCCACCTTCCCCGAGGGGCATGTTTATCTGGCCCATCGCGGCGATGGCCCCCGCGGCGTGCGCGAGCAACGGTTTGACAACGCCCAGTTCAGCTTCCTCAGCCTGCCCGGACTGCCCATCGGCTGCACCATCCAGCCCTACTACGCCACCCTGAGCGGCAAAACCAATGTCATCGGCTACCACGACGGCTACGGCACCATCGCCGATCTCATCCGCACCAACAACACCTGGCTCACCGGAGCTTATGCCGACCATATGACCTCCTGCGGCGGCATGCTGCCGGACCCCTGTCTAAACCAGTCCACCGTGCGCGACTGGATGGAAATTGGCGCCACCGCCTCCTACGGCACCGTGGCCGAACCCTGCAACTATGCCGCCAAATTTCCCGATTCTATCATGGGCTTCTACTATGCCCGCGGCTTCACCATCGGCGAAGCCTACGCCATGAGCGTCTGGGCGCCCTATCAGGGCCTCTTCGCCGGCGATCCCCTCGCCGCGCCCTTTGCCGCCGGGCCGCTCCTCACCATCACCAATCCCGCCCCCGGCCAAGTGGTTACCGGCGCCCTCAATATCGCGGTGGCCGCCACCCCTCACGCTCTCGGCGCCCCCGCCGCCGGCCTCGATGTTTATCTGGATGGCCGCTTCCACGCCAATCTGGCCACGGTCGCCCCCACCCCCGGCAACCAACTCGCCATCGCACTCAACAGCCACACCAATGCCGTCACCCTCACCCCCAACCAAACCCTTTTCGAGGCCGTGGCCGCTCTGGCCGACGAGATCAACAACGACCCCCTCCAAGTTGCTTGGGCCCTCGCCCGCGGCGACCGCCTCGAGTTGATCTATCGCAAGTTCGATCACCACGGCGACAACCTGCCCCTGACCGCCACCGTGGCCCAAGGCAGCGCCGACGAACTCACCCTCGGCGTCGGTCTGACGGCAACCGAACTCGTCCCCTCCATCTACCACGCCCGCGCCTACGTCTCGCTCCAAGTCCACAACACCAACAACGCCAACGCCGGTGACCTCCTCACCTGCGTCATCACCCTCACCAACGGCATCACCGTCACCAACATCTTCGTTGCCGACCAAGGCGAAAAAATCCCCGCCCTCCTCGAACGCGTCCGCGCGGCCATCATCACCAACACCGTGCTCGCGGGCACCGACGGCGTGCGTTACGACCGCCTCGCTTCGAGCGCTAACAGCTTCGGCGCGATCATCGCCAATTCCCCCGGACCCACCGGCCCCAACATTCACCTCAGTTGGCATGTGGCGCCGGTCAGCACCAATTCCGGCCTCACCACCAACGCCAACTTCACTAGCTGGCTCACCGACAACGCCAACGACACCCGCCCGCGCGCCTCCGTGCTCTATCACCTGCGGCCGACCAACGGCACGCTGGCCGCGGAGTATGCGCTGGATACCACCACGCTCGACGACGGCCCGCACACTCTCGACATCATCGCCCGCGACGGCTCGGCGGTGGCCGCCGCGTCCCGGGTCACCATCCCCATTGTCGTGGCCAACCAAAGCACCACCACCGGCGTGCCCCACTGGTGGCTGGCCCAACACGGCTGGACCAACAACTTCGAGGACGCCGCCCTCGACGATCCCGACGGCGACGGCTACGCCACCTGGCAGGAATATATTGCCGGCACCGACCCCACCAACTCCGCCAGCCGCTTCCAGTGGAGCGTCACCGAAACCGAAGACGCCTTCGCCGTCAGCATCGAACCCACCAGCACCAACCGCCACTACTGGCTGGATGCCACCCCCGACCTCATCGCCCCCGACTGGATCAACTTGACCAATGCCCCTGGCCCCGCCAACCACGAACCCTGGGAAGTCGAAATTCCCGCCCCCGTCAACATCTTCAACTTCTACCGCTACCGGGTCACCCTCCCCCCCGAATAGACCCCGGCAGCGGATGAAAGATCCGTCTTGCCCTGAAGTATTCACGCGACAAGTCCAGTTCAGATGCGAGGCGGGCGGGGTGAAGCTGTATAGCATACTGCGAACCCCGCAGAACAAAGCAGATGGACGGGAATCGTCGCGCCCTTGGTCAACATGGATGAAAATGAATTTTTACACTACCATCCCATAGGGATGTCATTTTGAGCTGGGGAAGCGGATAAAAAAGAGTGTTGGTCTTGATTTTGTGTGCCTGTAGCCTACAGGTATTATGAAAAAAAACTCAAGACCAAGACCAACAAGAAGATCATGCACCGTTTTAAGCCAGTTCGTCCAGTACATACCGCCCGGTTTAGTGGATCGATTGGCTAGAGAATACAAGGCGGACATTCGTCGTTTTTCCGCCTTTAGTCACGTTCTGTCCCTTATGTATGGGCAGCTGAGCAAGGCCTTAAGCCTCAACGAGATTTGTGATGCGGCACGTCTGCATGAACCGGAATGGAATCGCATTCGCGGTGCCACGGCTCCCAAACGCAACACGTTTTCCAATGCCAACCGCACTCGGGATCCGGCCATGGCGGAGGCTCTGTACTGGGCCATGCTGGAGCACCTGGAGGCGCTTTCACCCGGTTTTTTGGGAGATCGCCGGCTGAAGGGTTTTCTTGCCCGCTTAAAGCGCGATGTATTCGCCATCGACTCAACCACACTGCGGCTGGCATTAAATTGTATCGACTGGGCACGTCATCGCCGTAAAAAAGCGGCGGCCAAGCTCCATATGAAGTTGGATTTGCGCTCCAGGCTGCCTTCCTTTGCCGCCATCGGCAGCG
>LSQX01269682.1_pt1 | contig 18254 bp, 19 predicted proteins | sample 654561 | NCBI WGS metagenome assembly LSQX01 (sample SAMN04489861, study PRJNA283612) | anaerobic digester metagenome | isolation source: 4 biogas reactors fed with cattle manure at either 37C or 55C with and... | place: Denmark: Kongens Lyngby | collected 2014
TTGATTTTTGGGTTGTGATAATTATATCACAGAGGAGATACTCTTTTCTTTTATTTGTTTGTTTTTTCCCCAGAGTAATTTTACACTAACCGAATTTTTCCTGAGAACCTTTATAGCATAAACGGCTATCTAATTATAGCAACAGATCCTAATTTATGATAATATTATATACAAATGTAAAAGGGAGGCGGTTAATACATGAAAATGATCCAAAATCCTATACTCCGGGGATTCAATCCGGACCCATCTATAGTGCGTGCAGGTGATGATTACTTTATAGCAGTTTCATCCTTTGAATGGTTCCCTGGAGTGCCAATTTACCATTCCCGTGATCTTATTCATTGGAGACTTATTGGACATGCCCTGCAAACAAAAGAATACTTAGATCTTACTGGTGAAGAACCTTCTAAAGGAGTTTGGGCTCCAGCTCTTAGCTATAATGAAAAGGAAAAACGTTTTTATCTTGTCTATTCCAATGTACATAGTCAAAACCCCTGGTTTTTTGATGTAGATAATTATCTCATCTGGACTGATGACATAATGAAAGGTGAGTGGAGTAAGCCAATTTATCTCAACTCCAGTGGCTTTGATCCATCTCTCTTCCATGATGATGACGGAAGAAAGTGGTTAATAAATAAGGATAGAGATTTTCGACCAGGCAAGATGGATGACCGTTCCATTATAATTCAGGAATACGACTTTGAAACTAACTCCTTGATAGGAGAACCTGTCATTATCAGTAAGGGAGCAACTAAACGAGGTTTTGTTGAAGGTGCACACATCTACAAGCATAATGGCATGTATTATCTAATCGCCGCAGAAGGTGGTACTGGGTATGGCCATTGTGTAACTGTTTCAAGATCAAAATCAGTAACAGGTCCTTATGAGCCAGATCCAAAAAATCCCATTATCACCAGTGCAGCATGGGATTTTGTAGCTAGTGAAGCAGCACCCTATATGATGCCAGAACTATGCAATCCAGAAGCAGGAGTTCAAAAGGCCGGTCACGGATCCCTGGTAGAAACACAGAACGGGGAGCTTTATATGGCACATCTCTGTGCTAGACCCATACTTCCCCAACGCAGGTGTTATCTGGGGCGTGAAACAGCAATACAGAAAATGGTTTGGACAGATGATGGTTGGCTGCGAATGGCAGACGGCAGCAACATTGCAAAAGCATCCTGTCCAGCACCTGATTTACCAGAACACCCCTTCCCAGCAGAGGATCCAGTAAGCCATTTCGATGGCGGTTACTTAAGCCCTCATTTTTGTGCACCCCGTGAGCCTATTACACCGGATTGGGCTGATCTTACCTCTCGTGACGGATATCTGCGCCTACGTGGCAGGGAATCATTGACTAGCACCTATGATGTCAGCCTTGTAGCACGACGGGTTACTTCATTTAAAGGAAAGGTAGTTACTAAACTTGAATTTTCACCAGAGCGTTATCATCATATGGCTGGCTTGACAGTCTACTACAATTGCTATAATCATTATGCCCTGTATAAAACTTTTGATGAGGAATTAGGCGAATGCATAGCAGCATATCTGTATTCTGAAAATACCCTTAGGCAGTTGTGCGTTCCCATTAAAGTCCCCAAAGGTGCACCTGTATGGTTCAGGGCAGATATTGATGGGCCTTCACTAACATTAAGCTATAGCTTAGATGGTGAAAATTATACATCAATAGGTCTACCCTTTGATATGACATTGCTTGCTGATGAATACGACAGGCAGATGTTTACAGGTAGTTTTGTTGGAATGTTTGCTTGCGATTTGCATACTAGATCTGTCTGGGCAGATTTCGATTACTTCGAATATGAAGAACTAGAAGGGTAAAGTAATAATAAAAGGGCTGTCTCAAACTCCTGTCGGGAGTTGAAACAGCTCTTTTTTTCATTTTTTCATTGACTATAATATCCCAAAATAACCAGTTATATAATTCTTTTGAATCTTTTCTTTATCACGTACAGAATGCCAATAACCGTGTTTACCATAATTAATTATTGGGCTAACTGCATAATAATCTTTGCAACCCATTAAAATCTTTATATCCTTTTATATTTATTTTCAAATTTTTTAATTATAAATTCCCTAAAAGCACTAAGATCATCAATATCTCTTTTCCTTATCAAGGATGCTTGATTGGCTGTCAAATAAAAAATAAAATAATCTTTGCTTTCCATTAAGGCATAAAATTGGCTGTATTTTAACTCACCCGATGACTTTAGCGCCTTATTTTCCATAACAATCCTGTCGTCAAAAAATTTTAAAGTATTAATGCTGTCAAATGCACCCGTTTTGTCGGTCTTTATCCGTTGTGCATTTTTCGTTTCGACTTTTAATAGCACTACGATAATTGCCAGTGCAAACAATGCAATCCAGCTTATAATGAGTTTTATAAAATCTAAATATCCATTATCAAAACTGATTATTATGCCTCCGATCAAAGAAATTAACCCCAGAAAAGGAATTATTGCTTTGTTTCTCCTGAAGGTTGCAATATATAAAAACTTCCTGTAATCTTCCTTTGACATAGTTGTATTAACGATGATTTTAGGCTTCTCCATTTTTATCCCCCAATCTGATTTATTAATTGATTATGCAAATTTATACCATATACCTTTATTTTACATCATTTCATCAGTAAAGACATCTGCTTTTTTATAATCCATACCTGTTTATTGAATAATACAACTGGGCAGGGGGGAATAACAGGGGTATTGCAACCTCATGATCTGCTCTAATTCACTCTCATTAAACTGCCCATGAAAAGAGGCAAGTTATATTCGGCATCAATCATCATATAGAAAAATGGCAGGTTTAAAACGACTTCCTTCGGTTTTGCCTCAATAGTCGAGTCGGGCATCTCAACTGCAGTAACGGCTCCTGCTTTTGTACCTTTTTCATCAACATCAATTATAGTTTTGTGAATTATACGATATTATTCGTATGGTAAATAACACCTTTTTATATTATAATTAGAAGATAAAAAGATATGCGATTTCTAAGTAATAGATGATATTAAATATAAGTATTTAACAGGGGCGGGATGATATGTTCAGGGAAATGAGGAGAAAGGACAGGAGTATTGATAACCAGCAGGCTGTTCAACTGTTGGAGAAGGGCCAATATGGAGTGTTATCTACTGTAGGCGAAAACGGATATGCCTATGGAGTGCCGCTAAGCTATGTTTATCATAGGGGAAACATCTATTTTCATTGTGCTGTTGAAGGGAACAAATTGGACAACATCAGATTTAATAATAAAGTTTCTTTTTGCGTGGTTGGTGATACAGAACCACTGCCTGATAAGTTCAGTTACAGGTATGAGAGTGTAATTGTGTTCGGACATGCGGAAGAGGTATATGATAAGGAAAAAGAGGATGCATTGGTTGCGATTATTCAAAAATACTCTGCGGAGTATATGGAAAAAGGGATGGAGTACATAAGGAAAGACGGTAACAAAACAAAAGTCATTAAAATAAACATTGAGCATTTAACTGGAAAGGCAAGGAAGTAACGGCTTTTCTTTCACTTATGGAGATTCTCATCCCGTGTTTAGCCCGCGGGCGAATAAAATGGATGGATAGGTGTGGAGAAAATGAAAATCATATCTGTTAAAAAACACCCGGAATATAAAGATGCAGCAATTAAATATATTCATAGTAAATGGGGATCTCCGGAGAATGAAAAAGTCTATGAAGACTGTATCACAAACTGTATTACAACTACAAGCCCTTTACCGCAATGGTATCTGTTACTGGATAATGATAAAATAATTGGTTGTGCAGGCCTTATAACTAATGATTTTATTAGCCGCATGGATCTGTACCCCTGGGTTTGTGCTCTATACATTGAAGAAGAATACAGGGGAAATGCTTATGGTTCCTTATTGTTGGAACAGGCTAAAAAAGACGCTAAAGCAGGAGGTTTTTCTCACCTGTATCTCTGCACGGGCCATATAGGATATTATGAAAAGTATGGATTTAAATATATTGGTACGGGTTACCATCCCTGGGGAGAGAGCTCCCGCATATATGCCATAGAATTATGATATGTTATACTTTTTGAGATACGATGTGCTGAATTTCATTGAGATAAGAAAACAATTCATATTTTTTGGAGGAAAAATGCAATTCACTATTAACCCACAAGGATCGTGGTACCATGGTTCAAATAAAGTCTTTGATGTACTTATAGAAGGTAGTACTATTACTCAATGGAGGCAGCTTGCAGAAGCGTTTTCCCATAAACCAACAATACTTGCCATTGACGATGACAATACAATTTTTCACAATGGTAAAGAATATGGCTATCTATATATAATAGATGAACCTATTGAAATTGATAAGGATATTTATGCTCATCCAAATACAACTATGGACAAAGGCCTGGAGTTTTTAACAAAACGAAAGTTAAAGGTTAAAATGGTAGAAGAGATTGGCCTGCCAAATGAAGAACAACAAAGATTATCAGAAGAAAAACTTAAACAGTGGTTATGTAGCTGAACAAAAGAATAATAATATTTAGTATGTACCATTTATTTTATAAATGCAAATTGGTGCATATTTCTGTGGAGCGGGGAACAATTGATATAGAAATGTCCTGGAAAGGGTGAAGGCTGTGGAAGCTATTATTGTGGTCGCATTAATAATAATTAATTTCTTCACAGTATATAAGTTCATATTTAATGTAATATTTAGCAATAGAGAGGATTTTTATGATTCTGTAAGATATTCATTTACGCCAAATATCATATCTTTATTCAGGGGCGAATACTGGAAGGATAGAGTAGGAGAATTTAAACTGGGAATATTTATTTTTCTCTGTATTGCAGTAACGGGTTTGGAGTACATGGTTGTTAATGGTATACTGCGCTGGATATTGAACATGTGGAAATGAAGAAAGAGATGTTTTAAAAAAATAAAACCACCTATTGATCGGTGGTTTTATTGTATGACAACTTTTGCTCAACTGCTTTCCACATCTCTGGCTCTTCAAAGCCCAACCGCCACAGGGCTATTCCGCCTAAATTATATTTATTCACCAAATCTAATTTATAGGAAATGCTCTCCGTATTTTCAAACCATGTAGTAAAGGTTATATCCTTTGCATTGGTAAAAATGTAGTAGGGAGCTTTATTATCCTCATGCCACAATACCTCATCCTTATTATTTTCCACAATATTATACACCTCTTCAGGGGTAACCGGCTCACAGCTTCCATCGCTGGCCCAGCGGTATCCATAGGAGGGGATGCCCAGAAGTATCTTATCCGGCTCAATAGCAGATACCGCATATTTTATCACATCCTCCACCCAGCCTATTGAGGCAATGGGACCGGGCTCACCGCCAAACCAATGCTCGTCATAGGTCATCAGCTGAACCTTGTCTGTATATTGTCCAATAGCTTTGTAGTCGAATCCGGCCGACCAGCTATGGTTTATATCATCATCTGTTTTGGCTGGTACGGACGCTATAAGATAATATTTTTCATCTCGTTCAAGGTTTTCCAGTTCATCTTTGAGCTCAGCCAGTAGCTTAACGTAGTTATCCCGTTGGGAATAGGGTATATTCTCGATATCAACGTTTACACCGCTGTATGAATTTCGAGTCAGCTCTTTGATTATATTGTCAACGAGATTTTTTCGTTTCTCAGGGCTGCCTAAAACGCTGGCGGCCAACTCTGAATCAAACATATTATTAGTATAGTTATGAATAAGTGCTAAGGAGATAATGCCTTTTTGTCTATGCAGTTCCAGTTCTTCCACCGGTGGGGTTCCTGTTAAATTACCTTGCCGATCCACCAGATAGGAAAAAGTTGATACCGCATCCAAATATTCATGATACTTCCTGACGGATTGATAGGAACGATCATCTCCTTCATAGTCAACTGCTGAATAACCCAATACTCTAATATCCTCCTTAAGCGGCGCAACCTGTGTCTCGTTATCAGCTACCATTGCCGTCATCTTTGAGGGAGATGCCGATGAAGTATCGCCTATAAGCTCAACTCTATTTAAATTTTCCTTTAAGAAAGCTATGGCTATAAGGATTAAGATAGTAATAGCCATAAAACGAGCTATCAATTTTTCCAATAACATAACCCACCCCTAAACTAAGGTTTTCAGTACAAAAAAGAGGCAAATCCAGTAACAAGATCGTAACATTATGTAAACCATAATTCAAATTGTATCTTTTTCCACAAATCTGCTAAAAACTAAACAAAGTGCCGGTTGAAAATTGAATATTATTTCACAATTGAAACGCTGCGATGCATGCAAAAAATGACGCTATATCAAACTTATCCTGCATAGAATGCATGGGAAAGTATCATTTATAGTAGTGAAACATTAAAAATAAGCCGGATTGTTGATATTTACACAACAAAAATATGTTCTACAAAAAGTAAAATTGCAATAAAAATAACAATTCTTGCAATTATCGTTTAATTCTGATATCATAAAAGCACCAAAAAAATTAGTTGCAGGATGGTGTTTTCAAAGGATAAACCACCCGCGATTAAATTAAAAGTTAGGGAGGGATCATGATGCTGCAGGTGTTCTTATACATTATTGCAATTGGCCTGGCAGGTATAGCTCTTGCTCTTCTATTAGGATATCGGAAAAATAATTATCATGTCTTTCTGGTACGCCAGTTCAATATACAAGAGAATGAGTATGACAGGATCTACAACAATAATTAAATGAAAAGGAGAGCGTTATGAAAAGTTCAGGATGAAAAAGGCTCAATACAGAAGTATGGAGCCTTTTCCTTTTTTAAGGAAAAAATAAACTGTTTACATGATCCCGGATTATTTCGGATAGAAGGTTTCGGAGCTTATAGGGCAGGGAAAGGGCTGTTATTATAATGGTATTTAATGTATAATAGATTATGGTTATGGAGGAATTATTTATGAGTTTTGATAAATTATATAAACGGGTGGGAGAAAACAAACAAATAATTTTATATTACGTACTCATATATTGAAATACAGGAAAAGCCAATAGATAAAGATAATATTATTAAAGAATAAAAGACTATTATAAAGGAGGTAAACATATGAAGATCATGGTATTTTTGGCCAATGGTTTTGAAGAAGTGGAAGCTCTTACCGTGGTGGACTATTTAAGGAGAGTGGATATAACGGTGGATACGGTATCCATCACTCAAAACCGGGAGGTTAAGGGTTCGCATGATATCCCGGTAATAGCCGATAAGACTATTGACCAAATTGACAGCACTGACTCCTATGAAGGAGTGGTTATTCCGGGCGGGATGCCGGGGGCTACAAATCTCAGAGACAACCCCAGGGTAATTGAAATTGTAAAGGATATGGATAAGAATAATAAACTGGCAGCTGCTATATGTGCCGGACCTATAGTTCTGAAACAAGCAGGTGTGATAGAGGGCAGGAAGATTACATCCTATCCGGGATTTGAAAACCAGCTGTCCGGTGGCATATATCAGGAACAGGGCGTAGTCAGGGACGGAAATATCATTACTGCAAGGGGTCCTGCTTTGGCTGTGGACTTTGCTTTGGCTATAATAGAATATTTTCTCGAGAAAGAGAAGGCTGACGAGTTAAAGAAGCGAATATTGTATAAGAATTAAATATCAATGCTTACTGATGTGAGACAGGTTTTTCCTCCCATAGAGAACGGTATTTTAAAGGCGGTGGTGGTCATAAGGTTTCCTGAGGATATTTTCTACGGGATAAAGGACAAGAGAATAATAGACGTGATGCAGTCATTACCCAGGGAGGCATTTGTTCCCGACAATCTGAAAACCAGTGCCTATGTTGATGGCGCATTGCCGATAGGGTTTGATCAGACCATATCTCAGCCATCGCTGGTTGCTTATATGACCCAGCTCCTTGAATTGACGGGAAAAGAAAAGGTGTTGGAGATAGGTACCGGTTCTGGCTATCAGACCGCTATATTGGCAAAGCTGGCCGATCGAGTATACACTATAGAAATAGTTAAGGAACTTCATGAAAAATCAAAACAAACTTTAGAATCATTGGGAATCATAAACGTAGAATACAAGCTGGGCAGCGGATATGATGGATGGGAAGAGTATGCCCCCTTCGACAGAATAATGGTGACCGCTGCTCCTCCTCAAATCCCTCCTAAATTAATTGAGCAGTTAAAAGAAAATGGGCGAATGGTGGTACCGGTAGGACCACAAAATCAAACTCAAATACTCAAGCTTATAGTAAAAACACGAGATGGTATTATTGAAAAGGATACCCATTATGTGAGATTTGTTCCCATGGTTGAATAAATATTTATCAATATAGAAAGGGGTCCGGTTTCATGAGCAAATATAAGATTATAGCTTATCTGGCCGATTGGGCTGACTGGAGTGTGCAGGATATAGACGCTAAAAAGCTTACCCACATTAACTATGCATTTGCCACCATAGAAGAAGGAAAAGTGGTGCCAAAGGTATTAAATCAGAAACTGGGGAAAATTCATCTGTTAAAGGAGATAAAGGCTAAAAATCCCCATTTAAAGACCTTAATCTCTATTGGCGGATGGGGAGCGGACGGTTTTTCCGATGCTGCTTTAACCGATGAATCCAGAACTTTGTTTGCTGATACTGCCGTTGAATTTATGAAGGAATACGGTTTTGACGGCGTGGATATAGACTGGGAATATCCCTGTTCATCAGCGGCAGGTATAGTGTCGAGGCCCGAGGATAAACAAAACTTTACTCTTCTGCTGAAAAAGACCCGTGAAAAATTGGATGAAGAAGGTAAACGGGACAATAAACACTACCTTCTTACCATAGCTGCAGGTGCAGGACAATATTTCATTGATGGTACCGAAATGGATCTGGTCCAGCATTATTTGGATTTTATCAACCTTATGACCTATGATTTTGCTACAGGAGTGGACAAAGTAACGGGACATCACACAAACTTATATGAATCCCGGATTTGTCCCGGACACAGCAGCGAAAAAGCGGTTAATCTCTTTATGGCTCAGGGTATACCTGCATCAAAGCTGATACTGGGGGTGGCTTTTTACGGCAGAGCCTGGTCGGGGGTGGACAGTAAAAACAATGGTCTTGGCCAACCCGGCACCCCGGGAGTGAAGAACATTAGCACTTCTTATGCCAATATATCTGCAAACCTGGTCAACAAAAACGGATTTACAAGATACTGGGACGGGGACGCAAAGGCGCCTTATCTGTACAACGGAGATATCTTTATAACTTATGATGATGAAGAATCTGTAGGATATAAGGTGGACTACATAAAGAAAACCGGTCTCGGCGGCGCAATGTTTTGGGAGTATTCCTCCGATAAGACAGGTGCTCTGCTGGGAGTGCTGTATGAAGGATTAAAGGGTGAGTAGTTGAATCCAGTTCATCAGATGGATCTTTAACATGATTGGTCTGACGGGTTCTCCTTATTTTTACTTTAAGATATATAAAAAAGCCGATACTAATAAAACTGATGCGATCTCCAGTGCAACCGGAATATTGTACGGAGCGGAGCATCGCTTATTTTTTACCGGAATAAATATACATATATTGTTCATCGCTAAGGGGGCAGCAATGCAATTATCACACATACAAAAGGATCTGGAGAAGAGGGTTAAGGGGTTAGCCATGCAAATGTTTGGCTGGAAGATGGATAAACCGGTTGTGATTAGCGGCAGGATGAAAAGGACGCTGGGTCAATATGTCTGGAAAATAAACCACGAGACAAAGAAACCGGCGTTAGTAAAGTTTCAATTTGCAGCCAAGTTGTTTACTGGCGGATACAAAGAGGAAGACATAGACTGGGTTATTAAACATGAGTTAATTCATTGGTATACAGATATAACAGAAGGGAAGCCATGCCATCACAATAAGGTATGGAAAGCTAACTGCAAAAAATTTGGAGTGCCGTACAACCGCTCAATTAATCCGGAAGATTCGGAAACCGAAAGGGATTATAGATGGCAGTATCAGTGTTCCAATCCAGGCTGTGGTCTTATATTTAAAAGGTATAGAAGAATACCAAAAAACTATGTATGCGGTAAGTGCAGGTCGAGGCTCAAGGAATATTTTCTTAATCCAGATTAGTTTTTACTAACAACAGAACAGCGCCAAGTATAATAATAAAAAAATCCTGGAGGATATTATGAGAATAGAAAAAAGCAAAATCCTGTGGGGAATTGGTTCGGTAGCATGTCTTGGTATTTCATACTGGCTGTGCAGATTTGTGTTTTATGAAATGCATAGAATGAAACAATGGTCGAATGTTTTGGCTATAGTCGGTTTGATTATCATCGTTATTGCATCCGTATATGAGAAGCGGAAGCTTTCTGTAGCCACTGTTATAGGTTATATTGGCGGTTTTGCGCTTGCCATGGTATTCCGTACTGAGGGGTTGGATCCGGGAGGAGGAAGCACAAATAATGCCTGGATAATTTGGGGTTGCGTGTTTATCCTTGCAGTAATAGCAGGACTGTATATGGATAAGGGCAGCCGGATTGTTAGTTTTGTTTGTACATTAATAGTTTTAGCCAGACTGGTAACAATTCTTTTTATGGAATTATTTAAGCAATTTACAGCGTTGTCAGTATTTGTTCCGGTTCTAATAATCATAGGATTAGCATTGTTTTTTCCCCGCATAAAGAATGAAGCTGAAAAAAGAAACAATCTTTCATAAAATTTTTCAAAATATAAAACCAAATTTTAAAATGCTGTATCTATATAGTAAAAAGATACGGAAACAAAAAAGTATTAGGATGTAGTATTGAAAGGAGTATGGGGAAAATGAGGAAATCCAGATTTGCAAGCGTTTGTTTATATGTATCTTTGATTACTTTAGTAATTAATATTCTCCTGATTATTGTAATGTTTATAACAAGTTATAATGCAAGATTTATATCACGTATATATCAACCTTTAGTGTATTTGCACATAGCAATCTTTATTGCAAGCATTGTGTCTATAATAAGAGTGGCGGCTTCAAAAAAACAATTAAAGGGAATGGCAAAATCAATTGTCGGAATGGTATTATCAATAGTAATGATAGTGGCGGTGTATGTACAAGGAGTGTTTGCCGAACTTGTAATTTCTTCAGAGGATGCGCTTATTAAAGCCATGTTTTTGACTGAAGGACAGCTGGCAACCACAGATGGCAACGTACCCAAATATGCAGAGAAGGATTTTGATGTAGTAGCAGTTGCTAAATATTACAATGAAGATGGTACGGGGAAAAAAGTTGGTTATATAGACAAAACAGGGGATCTGGTTATTGAGGCAAAGTTTGAGGATGCTAAGGATTTTTATGAAGGACTTGCTCCTGCTAAATTAAACGGAAAATGGGGATATATTGATAAAACAGGCGAATTTGTCATACTACCCCGGTTTGATAATGCCGACATTTTTTCATCAGGGGCAGCTCTTGTAGAGGTAGATGGCCAACTCGGATTTATAGATAAAAATGGGGATTATATTTATGAGCCTGTTCTTGAAAAAGCAGTAAGATTTCGTGAAGGTTTAGCCCCTGTTCACGTGCCCGGTACTACTGATGTAGGTTTTATCGACACAACGGGAAAATTTGTAATAGAACCAATCTATTTAGGTGTAAACTACTTTTCAGAAGGCCTGGCATTTGTTTTAGTTGATTTGGATGAGCAAATAATCGGCCTGGTAGACAGGGAGGGGAACTATAAGCAGCTTACCGATATAGGAATAAGTAGCGGTTATTTCTTTAGCGAAGGCTTACTTGCGGCCAGCAAACCAAGCGAAGGAATGGGTTATATAGATAAAACCGGTGAGTTTGTAATTGATCCGGTGTATTTTAGTGCCGATAGATTTTCTGAAGGCCTGGCAGCTGTAGGTGTTGAATTATTTAAAAAAGGCTATATTGATAAAAACGGTAACATGGTCATTGAACCCGTATTCCATGATTGTGAACCTTTTTCAGAAGGCCTGGCATTAGTAGAAATCAAAGATGATTCCGGAGAGAGGTTCTATGGATATATTGATAAGACGGGTAATTTTGTAATAGAACCAAAATTTGCTAATGCAAGGAGTTTCTCGGAGGGCTTGGCACTGGTCAGAGAATATGATAAAGGATATGGATTTATAGATAAAACGGGGAATTATGTAATAGAACCTGAGGAAGATGTAGAATACGGCAGATTTCATAAAGTGGACGGAGTTTATAATGATGCAAAAGCTGATACCCTTGAAAGGAAGGATATTTATAAATGAAGCTTTGTATAATGTAGTTTTATTGACAGATAAAAAAGACTTGTTGCGGCAAGTCTTTTTTTATTTTGAGTGGGTACAGATATACAATTTCTTGTCAGCTACGATTAAACGCAAACAATGCTTCTATGATTGTTGAATATTTTGTAATTTTCTCTTAAACTATATAGTATGAATATCCCTTCCGAACAATAAATTGTATTCTTGTGAACTTTCCCAAAGTGTAATAGAATGAATGGTCAATAGCCATTATAGATATGGGATAACCAGAACCGTGGATCAATTTTAAAAAAGTTTATTATATAAATATAAGGGGGGTTCAGCATGTCAAAAGTATTCCCAAAAGAAGAATTAAATTCTTATGGAAACTTTCGTACATATGACGGTTCTATGCGAGAGGTAGCTTTTTTACTTGGAGGGATTGGAACCGGCAACGTTTCCATAGGCGCGAGAGGCGAATTGAGGGACTGGGAAATTTTCAATACACCCGACAAAGGTAATTTTCTGCCCTACTCTTTTTTCGCTATTTGGGTTAAGGAAGAAGGAAAGGATCCTGTAACAAAGGTGTTGGAGGGCCGTATTAGTCCGCCTTACTCCGACTCCCATGGACTTAGTCCCGCTCAGGTTTCGGGAATGCCCAGGTTTGAAAAGTCCCGGCTTCGGGGGGAGTATCCCTTCGTTTGGGTAAAACTTCAGGATGAGAGTATGCCCGTTGAGGTTTGTTTGGAAGCTTTTACACCTTTTATTCCTTTAAATCCGGAAGATTCAGGGATTCCCTGCGCTGTGCTGAAATACAAGGTAAAGAATCTGACCGATAAACCTGTTGACGTATCCATCGCCGGCTCTATGATGAATCCTTCTGGTTTCAGCGGTTTTGGGAAATTTGGTAATCCAAACTGGGATTTTATGAAGGGAAACACAAATGAATACAGACAGGAGAAAGGGTTCTCCGGTATTTATTTCTATGGAACACAACTTGACAAGAATCACCTCCGGTACGGAAATCTGTCACTTTCGACTACTGCTCCCAACGTAACGGTGAAGCCAAACTGGTATGCAGGCGACTGGTTAGATGGTTTTCAGGATATGTGGGACGACTTTTCCGATGACGGCAGATTTGAGTTTGAAAGCGACACCGGCTTTCCTCCATCCAAGAATCCCTGCAGATTTGGCAGCTTAGGTGCTTATGATACTATTGATGCTCAAGGGGAAAAGGAATTCTTGTTCTTGCTCACCTGGTATTTCCCCAATCGTCTCAACAGCTGGGAGCAGGAATGCTGCGGACCTACCTGTGATTGCCAAATTACGAGAAACCACTATGCTGTGATATTTGAAGATGCCTGGCATGTAGCCAAATATACTATGGACAACTATGACAGGCTTTATAAAGCCACCGCTGATTTTCATAATGCGTTGTTTAACAGCACACTTCCTGACTATGTAATCGATGCGGTTTCCAGCAATATAACCGTTTTGCGCAGTACGACCTGTTTTTGGTTGGAAAATGGCAAGTTCTTTGGCTGGGAAGGCTGTTTCGAGGGTGCCGGCTGCTGTGAGGGTAACTGTACCCATGTATGGAATTATGCCCAGACCATGGCGTTTTTGTTCCCGTCACTGGAGAGGGATTTCAGGCTTACCGAGTTCAATGTGGAAACGGATCCCGATGGAAGAATGGCATTCAGAACAATGAGGCTTTTTGGCGGTGAGCATGATCATTACCCGGCTGCCGATGGACAGATGGGATGTATTATCCGTCTGTACCGGGATTGGAAGCTAAGCGGTGATACCGAATTTTTGAAACAGGTATGGGATAATGCAAAGAAGGCTCTGGAATTTGCATTTACCTATTGGGATTCGGACGGAGATTTTGTACTGGACAGCCAGCAGCACAATACCTATGATATTGAGTTCTATGGACCTAACAGTCTGGTGAACTCCATGTTTTTCGGAGCATTGAAAGCCGGTGCTGAGATGGCGGAAGCCCTTGGAGATACCGAAAGTGCTGAAAAATACAGAAAGGCTTTGGAGCTTGGGTCAGCCAGAATGGATGAAATGCTGTGGAATGGTGAGTACTATATTCAGGCTTTGGACAATGTTAATCAGTACAAGTACCAATATGGAAAAGGATGTCTGTCGGATCAGATTCTGGGTCAGATGCTTTCCCATGTGGCCGGACTGGGCTATGTATTGCCTGAGGACCATGTTAAGAAGGCAGTACATTCGATTTTCAAATACAACTTCTTCGAAGACTTCCACAATCACTGCAACACCCAGCGCACCTATGCATTAAACGACGAAAAAGGTCTGGTGCTTTGTTCCTGGCCCTATGGCGGAAGACCCAAATTCCCCTTCGTCTATTCAGATGAAGTATGGCCGGGTATCGAATACCAGGTTGCTGCTCATCTTATCTATGAAGGTTTTGTGGACGAAGGTTTAACAATAGTGAAAGCGGTCAGAGACAGGCACGATGGAATCAGAAGAAATCCCTGGAATGAAGTGGAATGCGGCAATCATTATGCAAGATCAATGGCCAGCTGGGCTCTTATTCCAGCCCTGAGCGGATTTAAGTTTGATCTTGTAAAAGGCGAGATTTCTTTTGACCCCGTAATCAATAAGGATGACTTTTCCTGTTTCTTCAGTTGTGGAAAGGCATGGGGCATATACTCACAAAAACGTGACAAGGCTACCGGCAAGCTTGAAACAGATGTAAAAGTCCTGTATGGAAGCCTGGATGGGATAAAAGTGAAATCGAGAAGCAGTGATTCAGGTGAAGAATGTGTTTAAAGCGGGGAAATCTATCTTTGCCAATATTTTGGTAGCATTTTTAATTGTGGTAATACCGGTATATGCTGCAGGATTTGTAGTATACAACTGGGCTATTACCCAGCTTAGGAATGAGCTTATATCCTCGCAAAACACTCAAACCGTTTATTACCTGGACAGATTTCGTTCGGAAATCGAGAACGTAATAAAGCAACAATCGACTCTGTTAACGGATAAGGACATTGTAAGGCTGTCAGCTTTTAGTGATGCCGATACCGGTATAGAGGGCGTCTTTGCAGTCAACCGGGTGCAAACCCGGTTGACTGCAATACTAGATAGCTGCGATATGTTAAGCAACGTATCCGTGCATTTGATAAATATCGGCAGAAGCATTCATGCCCTTGGAAGTATTTCCAGCATATCTATGGAGCATTATGATGAGATAATCAGAATAGCCCATGAGGGAGGCGGGCAGCTTCTGTTCAACGGACAAATACCCATATCCATTGTAACATCTCCTCAGCAATATACAGAGAACACATCATACCCTTCCTATATAATTGAAGCAGAGTATTCACCGTCAAGGATAAAAAATGCTATTAATATGCTGAAAGGTGAATCCAACGGAGGGGTGGCTCTTATAAACAGGAAAACGTCAGAGCCCATCGTTGGTGCCGGAGACGGGGAAGCTGTTGCGTATTTTATATCACATCCGGTATTTAGCAGTAATGAAAGCATGTATAAATCAGCCGGTGCCGTTACAGAAACGGTGAAATACCGTGACAGCGAATATATAGTAACGGTTTATCATGATGAGCATACCGGCATGAGTCTTGTTAACTATACATCGGCACAGGAGATTTACAGACCGCTAAGCAGATATAAACCTTACTTTTGGATGTTCACCCTGCTTACGGTTATACTGGCTTTGCTGTTTCTTCTTATTATAAATAGTCAGATAAAGAAACCTTTAATCAGGCTTGTCGATGCGTTTCGCGAAGTGGAATCAGGAAATTTCAGCAATAAAATATATTATCCCAATGATAATGAATTCAAATATCTCTATTCATCCTTCAATTCTATGCTTGACCGAATCAGCAGCCTGATTGATCAGGTTTACAGGCAAAAAATTCTGTATCAGGAGTCAGAACTAAAGCAGCTCCAATCACAAATCAATCCCCATTTTCTTTACAATAGTTATTTTGTACTCTATGATATGGCGATAAATGAAGATTACGAAAACCTTGCGGAATTCGCCAGGCACATGGGAACTTATTTTCAATATATTACAAGGAGCTCAAGTCATGTATCGAGACTGTATGATGAGGTGGAACATGCAAGGATATATGCCAATTTTCAGGCCCATCGTTTTCGAAACCGTATAGCAATGGAATTTGACCAGCTTCCGGAAGAATTGCATGATTATCCTGTACCAAAGGTAATACTTCAGCCGGTAATCGAAAATGCCTTTGAACATGGGTTTAAGAATACCATAGAAAACGGTATGCTGAGAATTCATTTTGAGACTGGCAACCGCTTTGTAAACATTATAGTAGAAGATAATGGGGGCGATCTGAGTGATGAGGACATTCAAAGGCTGAAAGACCAGCTGGTTGTGGATGAGAGCGATATGGAATGTACCGGACTTGTAAATATACATAGAAGGCTGGTTTTAAGCCTGGGTAAGGAAAGCGGTGTGTTTGTTTCCCGCAGCGATCTGGGCGGGCTGAAGGTTGTGTTAAAGCTGGCGTTAATTGATTAGACAGGGATGGATAAGGAAAAAAAGGGGGCTGTGAGGGTTAGATATGTACAGATTGCTTATTGTGGATGATGAACCCGATATTGTGGAAGGGCTTTACAACGCATTTTATGATTACGAAGGTCTGGATCTGGACATATTCAAAGCGTATTCCGCCTATGATGCCATAAAAATACTTAACTCGGAAAGGATTGACATCGTACTGAGCGATATCCGTATGCCGGGAATGGACGGGCTTGAAATGACCCGGTTGGTAAAAGAGCGGTGGCCCAAGTGTCAGGTGATATTCTTAAGCGGTCATCCGGAATTCGCTTATATATATGAAGCCAATCAGCTGGATGCTGTTAACTATATACTGAAAACCGAGGGATATGAAAAAATTGCCGAAAGCCTGCACAGTGCAGTGGACAGGATACAAAAGGAAGCTAAACTTAGTCAACCCCACAGATCCGGTTTGGAATTCTCTCACAAGTTTATAGATTTTATTCTTGAGTCCCAAACGGTGAATCAGGAAGAACTTGAACAGATTTTATCAAATATGAATATACCAATGGATCCTAGTGATCCAGTTTACATGATGTTGGGGCGTTTATCCGGCAAAAGTGATATGCACTTCAAAGAACGGTCGAAATTGTATTCTGTACTGGACGGGATGACCGGCAGATATATCCTGCCCCGCTACAATGTAATTTTGGATGAGCGTGAGATGAATACTCTTGTAATGATCCTGCAGCCCCATGACAGCCATCCGGGCCAGGCTATTGATAAGGAGCTTCCGAGCCCGATAACTGAAATTAAGGGACTGGCGGAGATGATGCAGAACGGGTTTTTTGAGGAATCCGGTTCTGTCCTTTCCTTTATCATTTACGGTGAACCCGTATATATGAAAGATTTAGGATATTATTACCGGTGCATTTTGAGTATGTTTGGTGTGTATGAAGCCCATGGAATGGAACTTATTGTAGTAGATAAGGATACGATGTCTTCCTCCGATACCAGCACGATGCAGTATTCCATGAATTCAAGCCATGCAATAAAACTGGTAAAAGAATATATCGCGCAAAACCTGGGCCGGCCTATTTCCTTAACCAGCCTGGCAAATGAGGTAAATTATAATGCGTCATATCTGTCCAGGCTTTTCAAAAGCAGCACGGGCATGAATCTGACTAGTTACATTACAGCTATGAGAATGGAAAAAGCCAGGGAGCTGTTGCTGAACACAAATAAGAAAATAGCTGAAATTGCTCAAGAGCTTTGTTTTGCTTCTCCTTCCTATTTTAACCAGGCATTCAAAAAACATACCGGTGTGACTCCAATGGAATTTCGGACAAAAGGTGGATAATAGGAATATCAAACATGTAAAAATAAATAAACATATGTAAAAACTCTTATATAGAACCCATTCCCGGGTTTTGTTATAATGAAGGTAAACATAACGGGAGTGGGGGTTTATGGGATCCATTTATCTTCATGAATATCAACCAAAACATAAGCTTAAGACGGAATCCC
>LSQX01130812.1_pt2 | contig 18253 bp, 10 predicted proteins | sample 654561 | NCBI WGS metagenome assembly LSQX01 (sample SAMN04489861, study PRJNA283612) | anaerobic digester metagenome | isolation source: 4 biogas reactors fed with cattle manure at either 37C or 55C with and... | place: Denmark: Kongens Lyngby | collected 2014
AATGAATTCAACTGTGTGGATTCGATGACGCCCTTAATTTGGACATCAGTGACTGAAGATATTTTCCATATCACACAGTACTTCTTCCGTGCGCTCAGTGATTGATCTGGTTAAAACTCTCGGTTCCATCCTGATTTTGCATCCTCTGCTATTTTCGGGGATAATAAGCCCTTGATGGGATTCCGGTTTTTCAGCGGCCTCTCGCTGCAACACTTATTTTTACCCTTCAGGATTTTTCATGCTTTCTTTCAGTATGCTTCTCATTCTCGGGAATACAGTTATGTCCACCATGCCCCATGACCCCATGTTCAGCCCTGTCTTCTACGAAACCGGGAGCGGATGCCATTGGCGCCATCCTCATTCCGAAATAGTATCGATGAATGAATGGTTTATGGCCGGGCCGGGTCCCGGTGTTGTTCGTGAAGAGTGGGTTGAAGCGGCTGCTGCTTATAAAAGGGTTGTCAACGAGGGACTCGGACGCACTCTGGTACTGGATACGGCCCGGGGCGCCGCCTGCGTTTATCCATCGGAGATTCTGAGCAATATTCTTCGCCTGCAAAAAGGGGATGAACTTTTCTTTTCTTTCCGTGCACGCAAGCTCTCGGGGAGCGCCTCCTTCTCTCTTCAACTGGAGGAGATCCGTCACGAAGCAGGTTCTTCGGACAACTGGCATGCACAGCTGGACTCTGTTGACCTGCCTGACGATGGTGAGTGGCACGAACTGTCTTTTGCGGCAACCATGCCCGAAGACATGCCCGTTGATTATATGACGGGCCTTGTTCTTTCCATGGATACTGAGGGTGATTCACCTGCTTCTGCAGAAATCTCCGGAATTTTTTTCGGCATTGACGATACGACGCGCATGAGCGATGTGGGCGATTATTTGCGTTATGAGAATCAGGGGCATATGTGCCGTTGCATCTATAACAATGAAGAACTGAACTGGGCCAGTGGCGCTTTTTCAGGGTATTTTCTTTTCGCCTATGACCGTCGTTTTTACACACCGGAGGAAGGATACAAGACGGCGGAACTTCTGAAATATTTTGAAGAGCGTCTGGGCGGTGTGGACACGGTTATTTTCTGGCCTTCCTATCCCCGTATGGGCATAGATGACCGGAGCCAGATTGATTTTTTTCGCCACATGCCCGGGGGTATCGGAGAATTGAGAGAACAGTTTACACTCATGGAGAAAGCGGGTATTCGCATTCTGCTGCCCTTTTTCCCCTGGGACAGAGGAAACCAGCCGGACCGGAGCAGTGAAGAAAAAATACTGCTCAATTTTATAGACGATTTAAATGGGAACGGACTTTTCATGGACAAGCGTTCCAGTGTCAATGATCGACTTCGTGGCCCTTTGGATAGTCTGAGAGAAGGCGTCATCTTCACACCGGGACTTTGTCCGCCAGCAGAGCAGCTGAGTGTATGTAACCTGTCCTGGGCACAGAATACGACCGATCCCATTCCTCCCGGCCTTCCCCTGTTGAAATGGATAGAACCCCGTCACATGCAGCACTTTGTGAGACCCGGAAGCAGTGATCGCCGTCAGGATATGGAGCATGCTTTTTTCAATGGCTGCGGTCTGCTCATCTGGGAGAATTTTTTCGGCGATTTCCAGCCTTTCTCTGATGAAGAGAGTGAACTTTGGAAACGCTGTCTGTCCATTTTAAGACTCCTGCAAGAGCCCTTCACCTCAACCTTGTGGGATCCCTTTTTCCCGACTCTTCAGGAAGATCTTTATGCACATCGCTGGCCGGGCGCACCGAGTACGATCTTCACGCTGCTCAATCTGGGCGAAGCACTGGAATATGTGCCCCTCATCCGCTGGCGACTGCCCGAATCACTCCGGGGTGACGATATGGTTGTTTATGACCTGTGGAATGGCGGCACCTTACGCTGGGATATGAATGAGTTCGGCGTAGTGCAGCTCTGGGGCGATGTGGACCGCACAGGCTGTATCGCCATCAGTTTCGGTGAGGATGAGCGTCTGGAAAAACTGATTGCTCAACGTAAAAAAGAGAGAGAGGAAAAAGAGTCGAAGTTCGAAGCCTTACCCGCCGCGGAATGGGACATCCTCCCTGAGATGGAAGCAACAAGCCCGGCTGCGGAGGATGATCTGAAAACAATGAAAGAAATACCGGGCGGAAGCGTTACTCTGGGCCCGGTCATGAGAGGTAATCCTGCTGATGAACGGCTCCGCTCGCTGCAACAGAAGTTCGGAGGGGATGTCAGTATCTTGCCCTCTTTTTATATTGATGAGAGACAGGTGAGCAATGGCGATTTCGCCCTTTTCCTGAAAGAAAGCGGTTACAAACCTGATAACAGCGAGAACTTTTTAACACATTGGGGCGGCGACACATTGCCGAAGGAACTGGCTGATCTCCCAGTTGTTCATGTATCTCTGGAAGATGCCCGGGCTTATGCGCACTGGGCCGGTAAACGGCTTCCTTCAGAGGAAGAATGGCAGCACGCCGCTCAGAATAATGAGGATCTCATCGGTCTGACAGACAGTGTCCGCGAATGGACGGACAGTGAATACAGCAACGGAATCACCCGCTTCGCCATCCTTCGCGGCGGTGCGCGGTATACAGCCAAAGGGAGCCATCACTTTCTCCCTGGCGGTCCGCAGAAAATAACCGATCGGACGGCTTATCTGCTCATGCATCCCGGTTTGGATCGTTCCGCTGAGATAGGCTTTCGCTGCGTGAAAGACGCTGAGAGCAATCCCCGAAGCATTTCATTTGTGAGTTCAGATTCATTCCCCGGTTTGTAATTTTCCGGATTTGGCTGCTACACTTTAGAAAAATGGAGGACACGCCGTGAATGTGCAAAAAGCAGTCATTACCGCCGCTGGGCGGGGGGTCCGCCTCTTTCCTGTAGGCGACACCGTTCATAAGGGCATGTTGCCTCTTCAGGATCGGGACGGGCTGGTGAAGCCGGTCATCCAGATCATCATTGAAGAGGCTCTGGACAGCGGGATCAGCGAAGTGTGCATTGTCTGTGCGCCCGGTGATGAAGAAGGATATCGCCGTCAGTTGGGCCAGCTTCGGGACAACCTGCTGGAAGGTTATTCCGGCCAGGCCTGGGCGCAAAGTCAGGCAACCCGCCTCGACAGCATTTTGAATAAGCTCAGCTTCGCCGTGCAGGAAGAGGCGCTGGGGTATGGCCATGCTGTCTGCTGTGCCCGGGATTTTGCCGGAGAAGATCCCTTTCTGCTGCTTCTGGGCGATCATCTCTATGTGTCTCATCTGACAGGGACACGCTGTGCCCAGCAGATTCTCACTCTGGCGGCTCAGGAACAATGCGCTGTGGCGGCTGTGAATCCCACGCGCGAACATCTCGTCGGCAACTACGGAACCATCAGCGGCAAGCGTGTGCCCGGCCGTTCCGGCGTCTATGCGCTGGAAAAAATCATAGAAAAACCATCCATCAGCCTGGCGGAATCCCTGTTGCAGACTCCGGGACTCCGGGCCGGTCATTATTTGTGTTTCTTCGGTATGCATGTGCTGACACCGGGTATTTTCCCCCTCATCGAAGATGAGATGGCCCGCTCCAGGGAAGAAGGAAAAGCCTGTCAGCTCACTCCGGCATTGCAGGAGCTTGCCCGGCGTGAAAAATATCTTGCCATGGAAGTGCAGGGCGCCCGCTATGATATCGGGGCGCATTATGGCCTGCTTCTGGCGCAGATGGCTCTGGGTATGGCGGGCAAAGACCGGGAGGTCATGCTGTCGGAAATTGTTTCCCTCCTGGCTGAGAGTCGCTGCGTATCTGATCCCTGTCCGGAAGAATCGGCATGAACAGTTTTATCCAGACCATCACGAGCAGGGATCCGGAAGAACGGAACCGCCCTTTTCACGAACTCTGCGCATCACTCCGGGCTGAAGAACTGTTGCAGGCTTCCCGGGAACTGGAAACTTTCCGCCAATCTTCAGAAAACCTGTATGAGCGGGTCCGAGCCACCCTTTTCTTATATGCCCTCCACCGCTTTTATCTGAGTGAGTCCGATGCCTTCCCCTCCTCCGGTACCCTCCCCCCTTCCGGATTTTATGATCTCATGGAACGGCGTTTTGAAGAGGCGCTCGCCTGTTTCTGGCGGCGAATTGATGAGGAAGGTCCTACAGGCGCTCTTTGCAGTGCTCTGGCGGAAAGCTATCATCATCTTTCTTTTGATACCCTCAGCGATCAGGTGCGTCGCAGTGTCCGCGCCAGCCGGGGCAATCAATGGATGTTCCGTGTGGGGCATCCTTCAGAGCATCCGCTGCGCTGTCGCCCGGAGCTGCAAGGCCTGGAAAAGGGTGAACAGCTGTATCCTCTGCTGGTGGAAAAAACGCCGGTCCGGCTGGATCTGAGCCACAGCGGCTGGTCTGATATTTTCTTTCTGGGCATGGACTATCCCGAAGGGGCGCAGGTGCTTAATATCAGCGTGGATCTGGGGGTTTATGGCCGGGATGAAGACACCCGTCCGCCGGTACAGGCTTATGTGCGGGTTTTGTCCGAACCGATACTGCGCCTCACAAGCATTGATCTGAACACGACAAAAGATATTCACGATCTGGGCGATCTTTTCAACTTCGGCAATGATTACCTGAGTTTACTCAAAGCGGGAGTCATTGCATCAGGTTTCATCCCCCCTTCTTTTGAAGGTACCGATATTCCTCTGGCCGATATCCTGAGTACTGTCATTCAGCCGGGCCTGGGCCTGGAACTGGTGACACAGGTGAACGATATCCCGAAGGGCTCGCGCCTCGCTGTCTCCACCAATCTCCTCGCCTGCATCATTGCCCTGTTGATGCGAGCCACAGGCCAGACCCAGTCGCTGACCGGCGGTCTGGTTGAAGAAGAACGACGGCTCGTTGCTTCGCGGGCCATTCTGGGTGAATGGCTGGGCGCATCGGGTGGCGGCTGGCAGGATTCCGGCGGTGTATGGCCGGGTATCAAAGTGATCCACGGCGCTCTGGCCGGGGACGGGGATCCTGAATACGGGATCAGTAAAGGCCGTCTTCTGCCGGAACATCAGATTCTGGGGAAAGAAGAACTGCACCCTGAGATTACGGAACGGCTCGCCGAGTCACTTGTATTGATTCATGGAGGCATGGCTCAGAATGTGGGGCCCATTCTGGAAATGGTGACGGAAAAATATCTGCTCCGTTCCCAGCCCGAATGGGATGCACGCTTGAGAATGGATACTATCTTCGACGGGATTCGTCAAGCATTGAAAGCGGGTGATATTGAGGCATTGGGCGCCTGTACCCATCAGAACTGGAGCGATCCGCTGAAAACCATCATCCCCTGGGTGAGCAATCATTTCACGGAGACCATCATTGAAAAAGCCCGGGAAGCTCTCGGCGACGACTTCTGGGGATTTCTCATGCTGGGCGGCATGTCCGGCGGAGGCATGTGCATGATGGTTTCGCCGGAACGTCGAAAAGAATTCCGGGACATGATTCTCCGTATCATGCATGAAACAAAAAAAGATCTGGAAGAAGCCCTGCCCTTTGCCATGGAGCCCGTAGTCTATGATTTCACCATCAATAACCGGGGCACCCGGGCGGAATTGCTGAGTGGGGATCAGGCCATCCTTCCCATGACCTATCATATCCTGCATACTCCGGAGCTTGTCCGGAACAATCCGGAGAAACAGCCTTTGCAACGGCGTATTGAACTGGATCGCGCCATTGCATCCTGTGAGGACAGAACAGTCCGGGATCAACTTCTCCGGGCACTGGTGGGCTGTCTCTTCCGTGTGGGCGACAATCTCACTCAAAGCGAACAGGCACTTTGGGATGACGAGGCCCGGCGCATCAAAGAGGAAAACGGCTTTGACCGTATTCAGCATGAAAGCATCCGGGAAGATCTCCGGTTGGGCCGCATCGGTCTGTCAAGAAACCGGCTTCCGGCTGATACGCTCATCGAAGATGTTAGCGATGATGAAGTGATTTTCCTGACAGAAGATGCTGAAAAGAGAGCGGCCGGGGAAGAGGCTCTGGGCCGGGGAGCTGTGGCTGTTCTGTCCCTGGCTGCAGGCGTGGGAAGTCGCTGGACAACAGGAGCCGGGGTGATCAAAGCCATCAATCCCTTTATCTTCATGGCCGGAGAGCACCGCAGCTTTCTGGAATTGCATCTGGCGAAAACCCGGCAGAGCATGGCACGCTACGAGAGTGTTCTGCCCCATATTGTTTCCACCAGCTTTCTGACCCATGGTCCCATCGTGAAGCATCTGCAGCAGCAGAAGCATTATGATCATCCGGGGCCCCTGCATCTCTCACCGGGTCGCTCCATTGGTCAACGATTTGTGCCCATGGTCAGGGATCTCCTCTTCCTCTGGGAAGAAATGACCCAGGAAAGCCTGGATGAGCAGAAACAGAAAGTCCGTGACGCCGTCCGGGGCGCGCTCATGGATTGGGCCCGGGCCCAGGGAGAAGGAAGTGATTATACGGACAACCTCCCTGTACAACGCTTCAATCCGCCGGGCCACTGGTATGAGGTGCCCAATCTGCTTTTGAACGGAGTCCTCGCCAGAATCATCAGTGAACAGCCTCAGGTGGAAACGCTGATGCTCCACAATATTGACACTCTCGGCGCGGATCTGGATCCGGTGGCACTGGGCTCTCATCTCCTTTCCGGGCAGACACTGACCTTTGAAGTCACTCCCAGGCGCATCGTTGACCGCGGCGGTGGTCTCGCCCGGGTCAATGGCCGTCTGCGCCTTCTTGAAGGACTGGCTCAGCCCAGGGAAGAGGATGAACTGGGCCTGCGCTATTACAATACGATGACCACCTGGATCAATATTGATGCGCTGCTGGCACTCTTCGGGCTGGTGCGCAAAGACCTGTCCGACCATCCGGAGAAGATCGCCCAGGCTGTTCGCACCATGGCAAGACGCATGCCCAGCTATGTGACCATCAAGGATGTGAAACGGCGCTGGGGTCGCGGCCAGGAGGATGTCTATCCCGTCGCCCAAGTGGAAAAACTCTGGAGCGATATGAGTGCCCTCTCCGATCTGTCCTGTGGCTATCTGGTAGTGCCCCGACTGCGGGGACAGCAGCTGAAAGATCTGGATCAACTGGATGCCTGGGCCAATGACGGCAGCAAAGCCTGGATCGCCGGACTCTGCGGATTTGAAGAATAATTCTTGTGTGCACCAGGGACGGCTGAAAATTTACAAGAGAAAGATTCTTTCAGAAAAACAGCTCTTCCATGAACTTGTCTCATAAGCAAATAGCAGGAAAAATTCCGGTCTCTCCCGTGGTCTGGCTTGCCCTCATTTGTCTCTTCCATTTCAGCTTCAATATCTGGTGGCTTCAGGCGGACAATCATGCCATCAGCACCGATGAAGAAACACACATGATCATGGCCCGGGATTATTACAGCGCCCTTTTCCCCCATGAGGGCGATCGGAGTCTTGGTGGACGGTTGAGGGCACTGAAAAGTATCCGGGCCGATGTGGGCAATCCCGTGCATCCCCCTTTGCTGCATCTTTCCGGCGCCCTGCTGATCCGGATTCTGGGCTATGGCATTGACCGTCTTGCCTTTACGAATACCCTTGTTTTCATGACGGCGCTCATCGGTTTTTATCTGCTTGTGCGCTCTTTCCTGAAGCAAAGCGAGGCACTCTTCGCCACAGCTGTTTTCAGTCTCACGCCCATGGTCTATATGGCATCACGTTATTTCATGACGGATTTTCTGTCCATGGCGCTGGTCATCTGGGTGATCCATGCCCTATGGAAATCTGAAGGTTATACCCGGACAAAATGGACGCTTCTTTTCGGGATTTTCAACGGGTTCGCTCTGCTCACCCGAAGCACCGCTGTCCTCTATTATGTATTCCCCTGTTGTCTCGCTGCTATTCTGGGGCTGAAGCGTGTGCTGGAGTGCTCGCCAGTCTTCAAACTTCGGGGAAAAGCAGCAGCGAAACTTGCCGGCAATGTGCTTGCGGCGGCAATCATCGGTATTGTCCTGGCCACACCCTGGTATGCACTGCACGGGAAACAATTCTATCAGCACTGGATGAAACCTCAGGTTCTTCACGAAGAAACGCCCCTTTCCATACTTCAAAAAACCGCCTCGACCCCTGTGCAAAAAGCGGAGTCCAAAACCACGACATCAGCTCAACCGACAGCGGAGAAAAAAGAAGCAGCCGCCCCAGCTGCGGCGGAAAAGACTGCAGCTGCGGAAAACAAAAAGACGGAGCCGGAAACTTCCTCTGCAACGTGGCGCTTTCGTTTGCATCGCCGTATTCCCTGGATGCGCTATCCCGTCTTTGTGATCAACAATGCTGTTTTTCTGCCCATGTTTCTGCTCAGTCTTGTCGGCATGATCAGCCTTTTCATCCATCGCAAATATAACAAGCGTACTGAAAGCTGGTCACTCTTCCTCTGGCTCTGGGGCTCTTATATTCTGCTGACCCTCTTGCTCAGTTTTTCAACACCCCGTTATGCCTTGCAGGCTCTTCCGGCTCTATCCCTGTTTTCGGCCATCCCTTTTTTGCTGCTTCCGAATAAAGCGTTTCGACGTATCTTACAGGCCCTTTATCTGCTGCTGCTTCTCTTCCAATTCGGCACGCTGACGGTTCATGCCTTTTCGCCATTGCCTGAGATCAGGCTTCCCATCCAGCCCGACCCGGAGTTTCAGGCTGTCTATGAAGATCCGGGACTCTATGTCTACAAATCTGTTCTCCATGCTTCCAGTGCTTATGGACGCATGCAGGCTCCCATGAAAGACAATTTCAAGGACCGGATTTTTCTCGCCATGCTGCAAAATGAACAGAAGCAGCCTTATTCCGGAATAGAAGCGAACTATGCGCGCCTCAACATGCGGGGCATGCTCTTTGAAGAAAAACATTACTGGATGGATACAGAGCGGCCCAATCCTTTTCTCCGCAAAGACATCCCCGACCACCTGAGGCCTTACCGGTATTTCAAACATTATGGCTGGGGTCGGGAAATCAACCAGATTATCCCCATCCTTCCCGTAGTGGATTATGTGGTCTATACCACTGAGGACATCAGCGAAGAAAAGGAACAGGAATGGCTTGCTCATTTCAAGGCTCGGGGCTTTGAGCTGATCGAGCGTTTTTATGAAGAGCGTTTCGGACAGGTCAGCGCACGCCATTATGCCGTTGTGGCCCGTCGTGAAAGATCCGCCCGGCCGGTGATCCAGGAAGAAGACGATATCCGGGGGCTTTCGCTGGAAGAATTATACCGCTTCCGCCATTCTCAGGCCTGGGCTTCTCTGACGCCGCAGTTGCAGACCCAGGCGGGGGAACAGCTGACTGCTCTGTTTCAATCCCGGGGTGACGGCATGAGACTCAATGATTCCGTTACTTTTCTCGGTGCCACAGTCACCCATGAGCAGCAGGATCAGTATCATTTGAATCTGCTTTTCAAAACAGAGGCTGTCCCCACCATCAGTTGCCGTCTTCTGGTGCAAGGGGTGGTCCCTCCTGAGGACATGGCACGTCATTTCAATCAGGCCGGAGATCAATACGGACAGTTCCGCTGGTCTTTTGAACCGAGCCCCTCTCCATCCTTCTGGCCGGATAAGGGATACATCATGATTCCTTTTCCTCTTCAGGTTAAGAAAGCGCAGTATGATTTGAGCTTTGCTTTTTATATTCCCGGCCACGGCATGTGGGGCCATGCGGCCAAACTGGGCAGTGTGGATTTCGCTTCCTTGCCTGAAAGTCATGAGTAAAGGCCTATGAGTACAGGAATCTCCAGTTCTGATCCGGCCTCTTCCACAAAAGACATGAAGTTTCGTGGACTGGTCCGGGGCTCCTTTCTCTCCGCACTCAGCATCCTCATTTCCATGGCGGCACTGCTCATAACGGGCAAGCTTTTCACGAACGCCCTCGATCAGGAACAAGTGGGCATCTTTGCCCTGCTTCTGGTCACTTCCGACTTCCTCATTTATGCCACAGGAATGGGCTTTGCCGCATCCATGCCCCGGCTCATCGCCGCAGCCGACAGCAAAGAACACAACAGAATCATCGGCTCCGCCCTCTCCGGTCAACTTCTGATGCTGGCCCTTGTCACGCTTCTGGTTTTTTTGCTGAAATGGGGTCCGGGCACTCCTGAAAAACTCTCGACCCATTCCGGATGGCTTGCCGTACATCAGCATCTGACGCTCCTTCCCCTGCTCTTCGTCACGGGCTGTCTGAGAGATCTGATCCTCGCCATGCTCGCGGGATTGAACCGTTATGGCTGGCGGGCGGGCGGTATTGCTCTGGCATCACTGGGGCAGGTGGTCACCGTCTGGGCCTTCATCTGGCTGGGAGGCGGAGGGCTGAGGGCACTGGTCTGTGCGCTGGCGGGCTCCTACGGTTTCGCCCTTCTGTTGCTCTGGGCGGGACTGGGCAGCTCGGGTATTCCCCGTTTCTCTCTGTCCGGTTATGGGAAATCCCTGCGCTTCAGTCAGCCCCTCTATTTCAATCAACTCATGAATTTCTTTCATCAGCGTTTTGATACGGTGCTCGTGTCACTTCTGGCCGGAATCGCTTCCGCTGCTATTTATGAGATGTTGAAACGCTTCCCTCTCATTGTCAACAGGATTCTCAACGCCCTGCTTGTTCCCTATCTGCCTCATATTTCCACACTCATCGCCCGAGGTGAAAGAGAAAGTGCCGCAGCAGTGCTCAATGAGGCTACGGCCCTGTCAGCTTTTATCGGTTATGGAGCGGCTTTATTTTTCGCGGCCATCCAGCGGGTACTGGTGCCTCTTTTTTTCAACAAGAGTTATCTCTCCGATGAATTCACGCTATTTCTGCTGCTCCTCTCGGCCAGTCTCGCTTTGCAGTCGGGGCTCATGGCACAGATGCTCATCGCCCTCGGGCGTAATCGTGCTGTGCCTGCAGTCAATATGATTACCATGCTCCTGTGCATTCTCCTGAATCTGATTTTTATTCCTGCTTACGGGCTTCCGGGCGCAGCGGGAAGTGCCGCCTTTTCCGCAGCCTGCAGCTTCGCTCTTCTGGCACTCTGCACCCACAGGGCGGGTATTACTGTTTCCCTCCGCATGTGTATTCAACCTGCGCTCTTGCTTTCAGCAGCCGCTTTATCGTTATATTATGGTATGGAGAGTGTCTGGCTGCGTCTGCTGGCACCGGTACTTTTCGTTTTGCTGTGCCTTCTTTCCGGCCTGATTTCTCCAGTACGCCTCTATGCCATCGCACGGGCCTTGTTGCCCGGATCCGGTGCAGCCCGGGACTGAAGCTCAGTTCCCACAGAACAACCATTGACAGGAGTATTCGCGATGAAACAACCGCCCAGCCGTATTATCAATGCCACAGCACCCATCCGTATCTGTGATCTGGGGGGCTGGACAGATACCTGGTTCGCTGAACGGGGCTCCATTCTGAATATTGGTGTTTATCCTTATGCGGAAGCGCAGCTTTTCGTGCGACGGGGCGACCGGCCGGGTAAAAGAGAAGTTGTCATTCATGCGGAAAACTATGGTGAGCGCTATGCCCTGCCCACTCCCATCGAATACGACAAGCATCCTTTGCTGGAGGCCTGTCTGGATATCATGGAGCTTCCGGACACGCTGGATTTTGAGGTGAACCTTTTCTCCATCGCACCGCCGGGTTGTTCCACAGGCACTTCCGCAGCCATAAGCGTCGCCCTGCTTGGAGCGCTGGACATGCTGACTCCCGGACGGATGACACCCCACGAGATCGCTCTTCTGGCGCAGCGTGTGGAAACAGAAAAACTGGGACTCCAATGCGGCATTCAGGACCAGCTCGCTTCCGCCTATGGGGGTATCTGCTATATCGATATGCATAAATATCCCAATGCTTCCGTGTCGCAGCTCTGGTTGTCCAACCGTATCTGGTGGGAATTGGAGAGGCGCCTGGTGCTCGTTTATCTGGGCCGTTCCCACTCCTCCAGCGAAGTCCATGGAAAAGTGATCTCCCGCTTTGAAGCGAGTGGCTCCGATAAAAGCTCTCTGGAACCGCTGCGACGGGCCGCCAAAGAAGGCAAGGACGCTTTGTACCGAGGCGACTTTGAAGCTTTCGGCAACGCCATGAAAGCCAATACGGAAGCTCAACGGGCTCTCCACCCCGCGTTGATCTCCCCTGAGGCGGAGACCGTCATTGCGTTGGCGAAAAAGCACGGAGCCCTAGGCTGGAAAGTGAACGGTGCCGGTGGAAATGGCGGCTCTGTAACGCTGCTCTGTGGCACGGAGAATACGGGCAAGCGAGCCTTCATCAAAGAACTTCCAGAAGTGAACCCGGCCTTTCGGGTCTTACCCATTTATCTCTCCCGCTTCGGCCTGCGTCAGTGGGAAAGCCCTGCTTCGGAATAAAGTGATCATCATGATTCCCATCCATTTTATTTCATTGGAAAAACCCGTTGCCTATGACCACATGTGTAAGCGTCAGGAAGCGGTCTGTGCGGCTCTGCAACAAGGACAGGGAGAGAGTACTGTCTTTCTGCTGGAACATGAAGCTGTCATCACTCAGGGGCGCCGCACCCGGGATGAGCATATTCTCGCAAGCCGGGAGCGGCTGAAGGAGCTGGGAATCTCTCTGGCGAAAAGTGACAGGGGCGGTGATGTGACCTATCACGGTCAGGGTCAACTGGTTGTTTATCCCATTTTGAACCTCAACGACTGGCGCCCGTCCGTGGACTGGTATCTGCGTCAGTTGGAAGAGGTGATCATCCGCCTGCTGGCACGGTATGGACTGAAGGGCCAACGCTCCGATGGCTTTACAGGAGTCTGGGTGGGCGAAGAAAAAATCGCTGCTGTGGGTATCAGCATCCGTCATTGGATCACCTGGCACGGCATCGCCTTGAATGTGGATCCTGTGGCGGAGCACTGGCAAACCATCATCCCTTGCGGGATCCGGGATCGGGGAATCACGAGTCTGGCGCAGCTTCTTGACAACCCTCCCTCTCTGGAAGAAGTGAAAGAAGAAATGATCCGCTCTTTTCAGGAAGTATTTCCCTGTGAAGGGCATATAACAAAGGAATGAGATGACCGCTCGTTACTGGAAAAGAACCCTTCTGATCACCGGCTGCTCGCTGGGGCTCATCGCACTTGCCTTCGCCATCAACAGCCCTCATCTCGCCTACAGTGTCTATGCTTTTCTGATCCTTCTGGCGCTGGCCTGGGTCAGTACGGCATTGTGGTTTCCCGGGCTGGAAAGTGAACGGACGGTAAACCGCATGCAGGTACAGCAGGGTGAGGATGTGGAGGTCGTGCTGGAAGTGAAAAACAGCCGGGGTCTGCCTGTGCCCTGGCTTTATGTGGAAGATCCCTGCTCGGCTTCTTTTCCTGTGCGGGGGCGATCCAAAGGACTGGGCATGCTCATGCCGCGCCAGTCCATGACCTTGAAATATACCCTGACCTGTACACGTCGGGGATACCACCGAATCGGCCCGGCCCTGCTGGAAACAGGGGACCTCTTCGGGCTGCACAAACGTTTTCGCAGTGATGTCCGGCGCGACTATATCAGTGTGCTGCCCACTATCGCCTATATCGATACCTACTCCATATCGTCCCGACGCCCTCAGGGTCCCGTCCGCATCACCAACAGAATGTATGCCGATCCCACACGGATCAACAATCTGAGGGAATACCAGCCGGGTGATCCTCTCAACAGCATTCACTGGAAAGCCACGGCACGGACAAGCGAGTTGCACGTCAAAACCTTTGAGGCCACGGCTGTCACAGGGGGAACCCTCATTCTGGATCTTCATGAGGACAGCTATCTGGAGGAAAAGCGGGAAAGCAGGATGGAACTGGCCATCACCACAACAGCATCCATTGCCTATCTGTTGCAGATGTCGGGAGAGCAGGTGGGTTTGCTTACCAATGGCCGTGATGCCGCTGAAGCCGCCCTTTACGAGAGCGATGTTGTGGAAGCACGGAGCCGTGACGAACTGGAAGAGCTGCGCCTGCTGGAGATGGATGTCACCCGCATGAATCCCTTGTCCGTGCCCACACAACGGGGAGTGGACCAGGCCATACGTATCGCTGAAAACCTCGCCCGTGTTTTGCCCGGTCAGGCTCTCGATCTGCCCGCCCTGCTCAATACGCAATGTACGGGTTTGCCACGAGATGCCACACTGCTGCCCGTAACAGGGCAGGTCACCGACCGCTTGGCTCTGTCTCTGGGACTGTTGAAACAATCAGGATTTCAGGTTACAGTGTTTCTCATTGACGCCGGTACGCATTATGAGGACGCGGCAAAGCTGCTCGGCGAGTACAACATCCACGTTTTTCATATTGAGCACGAACGGGATTTGCACGAGCTGTCACCGGCGAAAATATAAAGAATGCCACCGGTGCACTGCTGATTTTTCCAGACGCTTATTGCAGATGGGGAAGTACGAGTTTCCCTTCAGCCTGGGCCACCAAATCATGATAGGCACCGAAAAACACACTGTTGCCGTCTATCCATAAACTGATCCGACGGGCTTCCTCCGGAGAAAGTTCCACTCCGTAATGTCCTTCTTCCAGAAGTTTCCACAAAGGCGAGACTCGGGCACCCACATTGCCCGGTATGTTGTAGGAAGTCTTGTTGCGGGCCAGGCCTGTACCGTTGCCACCGTGGCGCGTCCAGACAAAAGGACGCAGGGATTCAAAAGCCTGAGACCAGCCGAAAGGCTCTCGGATTTCAGGGCCCAGATCGGGTGCTTTCTCTTCACGGGCATGACATGAGACGCAATGTTTATCCAGCACCGGCTGCACCAGTCTGGAAAATTGCAGAGGCCAGGAACCTTCCGCTTCCGTCTTCAGCTGGCTGGGTGGGCGGCGCAGTGCCCGGGGAAGGCGCTCAGGCAAGGGGGGCGCCTGACGGAGAGGCTCATGACATCCGGAACAGGAAAGATGTTCACCGGGATGAAGGTAGGTCACCGAACTCATGGTCTGCACGGCCAATCCCCGTTCATCGAGCGCCTGAAAGTAAAAAGGCACACCGGCCGGAGCGGTAAAATGCACACTGCCATCTTCTTCCACGGGCACAGTGCCCAATACCCCTCTTGCCGCCGATTCATCACCGGCGCCGATATTGGGTTTTTCAGGAGCGGGCGTTGATTTCGGGAAAAGCTGGATCAGGCGAAGCTCTTTGATTTTGGTGTTTTCCGGCCAGTCACGGCGCGAGTCATACACATTCATGACTGAGACTGTAGCGGCTGATTCTTTATCCTTCGCCAGTACGTCATATTCAGTCTGCACGGGAATCACCGGAGGCTTCCGTCTGGCTCGAAAAGGTATGGGTGTGGAACAGCCTATGGACTCATCGTGATACAGCAATTCCTTATTGCCGAAACTGTCAACGAGATAAAGATCATGGTGGCTTTGACGGGGATCGTAGACAGCCAGATAAAAATCTTCACTCAGAGGCCAGGGCGTACCGTATACCTGTCCGTCTCCTCCTCCGCCCTGTGGCTGTCTGGGAATACCCGGCTCTGATTCAGCTTCCGGGAATTTCGCTTCCGGAGTGATGCGTTTTATCTGACCCGTGGAATGATCATCTTCCAGATTCAGGTCGATGGTAATGAGCGATCCGAAAAACTGGCCATGATGGGTTGCAGCAGTGGCCGCATATTTATGAGATGCGGGAATGGCACGTAAAGACATTTCCATCCAGGGCCTTGATTCCCGAACAGCCGGATAATTGCCATGAGGTCCCCGGGGATCCCGCCCGTCAGGGTAGACCAGCCACAAATGATGGGCTATGTCACTGTCTCTATCCACATAATCCCAGCGGGTGTACACGACCATACCGTTGTTGTCCACACTGGGAAGCCACTCGTGGGTCTCATGATAACTGAAAGGCTGGATCTGCTGCTGAGCGGCATCCATCTGAAAAAGCGTGTAGGTGGGACATACCCGGCCACAACGTAAAAAGCCGCCTCTTCTTTCGGAAGTGAAGACAATTCGTCCGTCGGGCAGCCAGCAGGGGTGCATGTCGTTCCAGGGCCCGTCTGTCAGCTGTGTCAGACCTGTACCATCGGCCTTCACCCTGAAAAGGTGATAGGCCCGACCGGGATCCCAGGGCTCTTTCCAGTATTCCTGAGAATCTTCCCGATGAAATTTGTGTCGCTTGTCACCGCGACATTCCACATAGGCAAAAAGAATCTCCGTGCCGTCATAAGAAAGATCCGGTGATAAAAAAGCGCCACCTCCCGCTTCACTCCCTTCAGTAAGCAGTCCTTCGCCGTCATAAAAAAGGTCAGGAGCCGCTGTGCCGCCACGCAGCCGTTCCCCTTTCAGTCTTCCCGACTCAACCACCGAGTCGGTCAGCAGATCTCTGGCGTAAGGCGCATCCGTAAAAGCTCCTTCCAGGACAAAGAGTCCACCGCCGGGCCGGGCCGCTATCCCGTAAAACTGATCGCACATATGCTCATAAACAGCACGATGCCGCTTGATAAAAAGAATCTGGTCGAAGTCCAGCAGGGGGTTGGAAAAAGCTATCTCCCGACGTAAAGCACACAAGCGCTGGAAGCAGAGCCGTTCTTCTTTTCGACTCCAGTCTTTGTCGCCAGCCGCAACAGTCTTCACCTGCGACTCCCAGGCACTCAAGGCCTGCTCCACCCCTGTATAGTCATAATTGCTGTTGCTTGAAGATAGAAAGTCCAGCAATGCCCGTGTCCGGCGCAAGACTATATCCACAGGGGAACGGTCTGTTTCCAGAATCAGCGCTTCAGGACGTACAGCCTCTCTGGCCAGACGTTCATTGTCCCACAAGGGACGCTGAGCGATCTGCTTTTCCAGGTCTCGAAACTCTCTCTCCCAAAATGTATTGAAAGAAAGGGATTCATGCCCTTCGGAGAGACTGGTGATCACCACGGCATCATCTTCGAACTGAGGAATATAAATGAGATTACGATCCCATAATACACCGATGTCTGCAGGGGCATTCAATTCATATAAAGTACGTACCTCCTTGCGGTCGGCGGTGATATGAGAGATTTTATTTCCCACGAAATCAGACACAATAAAGTCACCCGAAGGCATCACCTCAATACCGTCCAGATTCGTAAAGTGTTCAGACAAATCAAAAGGAAGGGGAGCCTTCATCCCGGAAAGATCTATTTCATAGATATCATGCAAGGTCCAGGAGGCGGCATAGAGCTTATCCCTGTGAACAGTCACACCGTTCACCCCTTCCAGCTGCGCCACCAAGGCATGATTACCTGAACCGCTGGTGTCCACACGCCAGATATACCCCTTGTCCACGTCAGATACATAAAGCTGGTTATTGCCTGAAGCCATATCGTTCAGTTGCGATGCGCTGCCAATGGAAATGCTTTTCTTAAAAGCGCCGTCTTCCAGAGAATAAGCGACAATGCGTGTGTTGTCGGCGGCATAAAGAACACCGTCCAGGATAGCCATGCCTTTGGGCTGGTGCAGCGGTGTTTCTTCGCTGCTTGCCACCCACTTCAAGGCATCCAGTTTCCCTTCGGGATTGATCCGGGAAATGAATCCTTCGCTTGTGTCCGTCCAGTATCCTTCCGGATCAGAGGCGATATTGGACACATAGGCGAAACCTGTATCTGGATCTGCAACAACACACTCGGGCGTGGAGAAACCATGGATCTTGTGTAAAACCTGAAGCGTCTCAGCTGAAAGGGAAAGAGGCTGCACCAAAGCTAAAATGCAAGCAAGGAGGAAGATAGCCAAACGCATTATAAATTCTCCCGGGCTCTATCAGCCCTTATTCTGACAGCAGAATATGATCCAATATTTTGTCGTCATCGTTGTCGCTGTGGTATCGTGTTGATTCTTCGTTTTTCACAATTTCATTTTATCAGGAAACTCCTCTACAAAGGAAAAAATCATGCAGAAAACTATATCCACCATCGCAATCACCTGTTGTGTGCTTCTTGCAACGCTGGCCGCCGTCTTTTTCCTGAGTCCCGCCGAAGCGGATTCCAGGGACACACCTGCCCAGATATTGCGTCATGTCGTTCTTTTCCAGTTTAAAGACAGTGCCACCGCTGCCGAGATTCGTGAAATAGAAACGGCTTTCTGCCGGCTTCCCAGTGCAACAGGTCTGATCCGTGATTTCGAATGGGGTACCAATGTCAGCCCCGAAGGTTTGGACCAGGGGCATACCCACTGTTTCATGCTCACCTTCAACACGGAAGCCGATCGTGATGCCTATCTCCCTCACCCGGCTCACCAGGAATTCGGAGCGCTGTTGGGGCCTTCGCTGGAAAAAGTGACCGTTATCGATTACTGGACAAAACCCTGATGACAAATGCGCAGATACATGTGTAAAACATAGCGCAGCACAGCCGCAACC
>LSQX01126334.1_pt3 | contig 18252 bp, 16 predicted proteins | sample 654561 | NCBI WGS metagenome assembly LSQX01 (sample SAMN04489861, study PRJNA283612) | anaerobic digester metagenome | isolation source: 4 biogas reactors fed with cattle manure at either 37C or 55C with and... | place: Denmark: Kongens Lyngby | collected 2014
GCCGATATAACTGCAAATGCAACTTACCGTCTTTCAGATAAGCATGAGCTTAAGAAGCCGGAAGATGATGTCGTTCTGATTTCGGCTTATTCCGAATACCTGAACGCAACTATCCGCGTCGGTGCCGAGGATCGAAACATTAATCTTTACGACGAGAAATATTCTTCCGAAACCATATATGTTAAAGCCAACTCGAGCAGCGAGGTGATGCTCCGCGTCCTGCTTGATCAAGCGCAGTATGAAGAACTCAACAAAGAATATTCGGAAGGATGGTTTGCAGAAGGCAGAATATATGTAACAGATGCCGAAGACAACAAGAAAACAATACCCTATGTCGGATTTGTCGGCGATGTTGAGTCTGTCCGTATAAGCGACTCAAACGGCTATTATGATCTTGACGAAAGCTATGCCGTTTATGAAGGCAATCTTCTGTGGTCAGAACTATATAATCCCAAGACAGGTGAGTTCGAAGACATAATATTGGGAATGAACCATTTCGACCCTGATCTCGCTCCGAGCGCACATTACTGCGCCGTTTCTCCAAATTCGGACGGAAATGCGGATACTGCATACCTTATACTGAATCTCAACCGGAACGTAAAATCAGCCGAATTCAGCATCTATAACGAAGACGGGAAAGTCGTCTATCAAGACACAAGCGGCGGACCGCTGCAGAAAACCATGCTTTATGAAGGATTGCTTACGTCTTATTATATCTACGTCTGGGATTGCACCGCGCTTGACAATGAATATTACACCTATCCGGACGGGAAATACACGGTGGAATTTACCTTTATTTCCGAAGCCGGGACTGCTCAGACCGAGACATTCGAGTTTGTGATAGATACCGAGGCGCCGGAGATACTTTCAAGCGAAATCTCAGAAAAAGACGGTAAAAAACTTCTCAGAATAAATGTTTCGGACAACCATGAAATCATGGCGGCAGAAACCAAGCATCTGGTTGAAAAGAGCATTCCGGCTCAGATTGCAGACAAAAACATAGGTGTTTCAGGCGAAGTCACGCCTGCGTCCGATGAAACCGAGGTTATAACCGAAGGAGGCCATACAGCCAAATCGGTTGAAGAACTCGATATCATTACCGTCAGCTCGCAGTATGACAAAGGCGACAGGCAATACACCGTTAATGAAGACGGTACTCTGACTTTCGAGTTTGATATTACCGGCTTCAGCGGAGAAAAGCTGTATATATACGTATATGATTACGCTTTTAACCGAGCGGTCAGTCTGATAAGGTTTGATACTGCCGAAGGTTGATTTAGATTCGCTTAATCACAATAAGCCGTAAAAACAACTTTGCCGAAAAACAAGAGGTACCGTCATGATAAAAATCCCACAGATTTATGATTACAACGACAAACTTGCCGTCAAAGACAAGCTTTTCACCCCGCAGTCGGGTGTTAAGCTGAATGACGGGCTCTTTAAAACCGTATTCGAAAACAACATTGAGTTTTTGAAGCTCCTCGATATGGGCAAAATGCTCTACTGGTTTGACGAAAAAACCGAAACCCCGACCGAAGCCGAACCTTACCGCGGTCATTTCGAAGATAACCTTAAAGGCTCAACCCTGTCCATGTTCCTGATGGGAGCGGCAAACACTCTCCGCTGGACTGATGAAGAAGAGCTACAAAGACTGATAAAGATCGGCGTCGACCGGATAAAATCTGCGGCTGAGCCGGACGGTTTTTTGATGCCGATAAAGCAAAGCGAATTCCCTTCAAAGGAATATCCCCATTATACCCGCATCTGGCTTACCTACGCCCTTTCCGCAGTCGGTCTTTCCTGCGACGAAGGCGGCTATGAGCTGCTCGCCCGCTGGCAGGATTGGTTCAACTCCTGCGTTGATCTTCCCGTAATAAAATATCTCTGCCTTGCGTTTCAGGGAGTTGTCGCTTCACCTTATGTGTATATCAACACTCCGGTCGGAAAATCCGAAGATATCGAAATAACCATCAAGCATTACGAAGAGCTTTGGCGACTTTCTCAGTTTATGAGAAAAGAAAAAGACTGTGTTCATATAAGAAAGCAGCCCGGGGAAGAACCCCATGCCCACGGTTCCGAGCTTGAAGCTATAGAAGGATATCTCGACCTCTACCGCGCAACGGCAAGAAATTACTATCTTGCGGCTGTACTCGGCGCATGGGAGCTGTATCACCGCGACTGGGAGCATCCGGGCGGCGGAATTGTCATGTGCGAGGGTATGCCGACAAACTACCCCGGCTGCTATTGGCTTAATCCTAAAAACCACTATAACGAACTCTGCTGCACTTCCTTCTGGCTGTATCTGAACCTTCGCCTGCACCGGCTTTTCCCTGAGGAAGAGAAATATATGGCGGAAGTCGAAAAGTCGCTGTATAATATCGCCTTTGCAAATCAGGACGGCGGAAAGGGAATCAGGTATTTCGGATATCTCGATCAAAAGAAGCAGGAGAGCGGACTCGTTCACTGCTGCTGCGGAGTCGGCACGAGAATTTTCGGTTCATTGCCGGAATACGTATATTCGGTCAGCGCAGATACGGTTTCGGTAAACCTCTACACCCCGAGCGAGATTGACTGGGAGAGCCGATTCGGCAGGATCAAAATCAAATCGGATTTTGATGTAACTGATTCGGAAGACGTTAAACTGACCGTTTATACCGAAAGAGACACCGAATTCACCCTCATGCTGCGTATCCCCTCATGGGCGGCAGAGGAGGCGGAAATCAGAATAAACGGCGAAGCCATAACAAAAGGAAAACCCGGAAGCTATACAGTTATCAAGAGAGTCTTCAAAGACGGAGATATTGTAACATATAATCTCAAACAAACCTTACGCCTTACCAAATACAAAGGGGCGGACGAGCTTACCGGTTTTGGCAGATATTATATTGAAAAGGGACCGATACTATATGCGGTAAGCGCTTCTGACGCCGATTCGGCAAGACTGATAGGCTGGTCAACCGACAATTTCGAAGACTGGCTCGATCCATCCGAAGTCAAAGGCGTGTATTCAATTAAGATGCACCCGGACAAAAAACTTGTCCCTTATTATATGCTTGACAGCGACACCCCGATGACCTGCTGCCCTATATTCACATAATTATAACAGACGCCGTGATATTTCATGTTTAAGTTACAAAAAAACATGGAGTATCACGGCGTTTTGTGTTATAATACCTTTTCACGGTTTTGTAAATGTAAATGGGGCTAAAATACAAAAGAGTTGCAGGTGTTTTTCTGAAATGAGTATTGTTGAGATAATCCTGATAGGAGTCAGTCTTGCGATGGACGCCTTCGCGGTTTCCGTCTGCAAAGGGCTGTCGATGAAAAAGATAAACTGGATTCACGCCCTTATCATAGGCGGCTTCTTCGGTGTCTTTCAGGCGATTATGCCGGTGTTGGGCTGGCTGCTCGGTTCGGGATTCTCTTCATATATAGACAGGTTTGACCATTGGATTGCCTTTCTGCTGCTTGTGTTCATCGGAGCAAAGATGGCTTTTGAAGCAGTAAAGGAAATGAGAGAGCCGGACAACAGCTGTGACTGCGAATGCGGCTGCGAAAAATGCAATGATAACGCAAAACCCGATGAAGGAATTAAATTTGCAGAATTGCTTGTCCTCGCAATAGCAACCTCGATAGACGCTCTTGCTGTCGGTATTACCTTTGCGTTTCTTGAAGTAAGTATTGTCAGTTCCGCGCTGATAATAGGTGTTATAACATTCGTTATTTGTCTGTTCGGCGTCGCAGCAGGCAACCGCTTCGGCAGCAGATATAAAAGCAAAGCGGAACTCGCGGGCGGAATCATTTTATGTCTTATAGGAATCAAAATTCTGCTTGACGGTCTTGGCGTTATTTCTTTCTGAATAAAAGCACGGTGCAAAGCCGTGTTTTCTTATTTATAAATTAAGTTTACTTGACAATTAACGGCGGTTATGATAAAATAAGCACACAAAAGCAATTAATAACGGAGAGATATCATGAAAGGCGTAAATTACTGGAGCTATTATCCGTATACACCTCTGAATAGCATGAAGCGCGGCGCCGCGCCCTATATCTGCCGCCTTGCTCCGAACGGCGGCAGGCTGGAACTCGAATTTATCGACAACGGCGAGCCTCAGGCGCAGCATATCGTGACCTTCCGAAAGAGAAACGAAGGGGAAACAATCGAAATTCCGCTAAATGGATATGAAGCCGTAATCGACGGCCTTGACAAGGATGCCGAGTATGAGATCGCCGTCAGGCGTTCTGACGGCATTTCTTCACAGACAAGACTTGTGCGGATGGGGGATGTCCCCGGCAAAGTAATCAACTACCTGCATCCGGAGGATAACTGCTATTCTTTTTCCGGCAAATTTCTCTGCAGCCCATGCATTATCAGAACTCCTTCGGGCGCCTTGCTTTCGTCAATGGATGTTTTCGAAGGCAATTCGCCTCAGAATCTGACGCTGCTGTTCAGATCGGATGACGACGGCGCAAACTGGCGCTGGGTCGGCGAGCTCTTCCCGTGTTTCTGGGGCAGGATGTTCGTCGTAGATGAGATTATATATATGCTCGGAGTTTCAAACGAATACGGGGACCTGCTTATCGGTTTTTCGGAAGATGACGGCGAAACCTGGTCGGCGCCGAGCGTGCTTTTCCGTGGTTCCTGTAATTCGAATAACGCCGGCTGTCACCGTGCGCCTATGCCGGTAATTGAATTCAACGGCAGACTCTGGACAGACCTCCAATACGGAGGCTGGGGCTACGGCAGCTTCGGAGACGCAGTGGTTTCGGCGCCGATAGATTCCGACTTGATGAATCCGGAAAACTGGATCTGCAGCGAATTCTTCAACTGGAAAGAATTCAATAAAACGCTGCCTGAGTCGGATCGGGTAAATGCTCACGGCGGTATCGAAGGGAATATCACAGTCGGACGCGACGGCATGCTGTATAACCTCCTTCGCCTTGCCGACGGGAAAAGCCTGCTGCTGAAAATCGATGTAAAAGACCCGGAAAAAGCCCCTCAGTTTGTGAAGGTCGTTGATATGCCGATTACTGCGTCAAAGATAGATATTCAATATGATCATGTCAGCGGTTATTACTGGACACTTGCCAGCCGTCTTATACATGAACCGCGGACGAACCGCAATCTGCTCTCTCTCATGCGCTCAAGCGACCTTGTAGGCTGGGAGGTAACCGCCGATATCCTCGACGCCCGCGACGCGGATGCTTCAAAGATAGCCTTCCAGTATATCAGCTTTTTCATCGAAAACGAAGATATATATTTCCAGAGCCGCACCGCATATAACGGCGCCCACAACTACCACGACGCAAATTACGCGACATTCCATATAATCAAAAACTTCCGCGAACTCCGGGATGTTAAATGCCAACTGAAAGGTGATTGAAATGAAAAGTAAAACATTAATAAGGTTTATTTCGGTTATTTTGCTTCTGTCTTTAACGCTTGTTATTATATCCTGCGGCGGAACCGGCGAGTCGGTAAATGAACAGGAAAATGTTCCGGTAAATACCGATGAGACGGAAACACAGCCTGTTGAGACCGAATCTGAAAAGCTTTCCGACAATCTCGAATCGCGAGATCTCGGAGGATGGGAGATGCGGGTAATAGCTCATCATGATAGCCTCAGCGATGAAAGAACCATATTTTCGACCGAAATGGACGGCGAAATAATCAACGATCTGATATATCAGCGCGACCGTTCACTTGAAGACCGATTTAATTTTAAATATACAGTAATTGCCGCAAACGGCTGGAATGATAACTATATCAAGCTTAAAAACAGCGTAATGGCAGGTTCGCATGATTACGATATGGCATTTCTCCTGCCTTTCTCTACAAGCGGTTCCTGCGTAAATGATCAGGTGCTGTATAATATGAATGCGGTGCCGAATATCGATTTCAGCCGCCCGTGGTGGCATACAAATGTAAACGAGCTCTTTACCTATAAGAATTATCTTCCGTTTGTTTCTTCCGATTATCTTTTAAGCTCCTACCAGTATTCGAACATTCTTATTTTCAACAAAGTCATGGCAGAAAATTACGGACTTGACGATATTTACTCAATGGTTCGAAACGGTACCTGGACGCTTGAGCCGTTCGGCAGAATGTGCGAATCGGTAACCGAAGATATCAACGGAGACGGGAAGTTTGATGTAAACGATCAATACGGACTTGCGACAAATTACGGCTATCACGCAATAACCTGGGGTTACGCAATAGGCGATCAAAGCGTTATATTGAACGATGACGGGACAGTTTCTTTAGGCTACAACAACGAGCGCTTTTTTACTCTTTGCGAATGGCTGTATAACCTGCTATACGCAAGCAATCAGTCCTTTGAAATCGGCTGGGATCTCGAGTGCGATATTCGCTGGAATGAAAACCGCCTGCTTTTCCAGGCCATGTGGCTCAATGACCTTGAAAAATACCGTGAGGTAACTATAGATTACGGTGTTATTCCGTACCCGAAATTCAACGAGGAACAGCCGCTTTATCACACATACACCGACGCGCGCAGCGGCGGAGTGGCTATCCCGATGGACGCAAGTCCCGAAGTTATCGACATGGACGGACTTATTTTAGAGGCGATGTCCTGTTATAACTATAATGAAATTATCCCGGAATATATCTCATCGGTCACCGAAACAAAACTGAGCCGCGATGAAGAAAGCATTGAAATGATGGGCTACATTGCCAAAGGACGTATATGGGATTTGGGCTATACAATGACTGCAACGGACTCATACACATGGGCAATCCAGCATTGGCTTAAACCCTCGGGAGGGAACATCGCATCTTATCTTGAAAAGAACGAATCTAAAATGATTAAAAGCTTCGACAAAATAATCGAAGCTTATGAAGAACTCGCCGCAATGGACTGGCCGGCAGTGTAAAATCAAAAAAGCAGGTATCAAATCCTGCTTTTTTAATATTCATTTCAGTTTGCAAGCGTCCCCATCGGATCCCAGGGATTCAGCACCTTGATATCCGTAATGTTATCAAGCTTGCCCTTCAGATACTTTTTGTTTATTACCGCCTGATAAACGAACCTGTCAAACCAGGAATCGGAGCAAAAGTAGTAGCCGTCATTAACGCCGTCGGAACCCCAGCTGTTCTGAATCTTCCAGCGATCCGGCTTGCCGGTTCGCTCGTCGATATTCACTCCGCAGAATACCATCGCATGTCCCATGGCGCTGATTCTGTAATCGAGAGATTCGGCTTTGGTGTAGTCGGAATCAAGTCCGGTTATCGCCGAGGTATCAAAGCAGCGGTCATCCCAGAGGCGCTTGTCGGTGTCGCGGAATTTGCCGCTGTCGGAACCGAACCATACAAGCTCGCCGTCCACAAGCTGCTGCAGCACAAGCGCTTTGAGCTCTTCGATCGGAAGATTGTAATAAAGTATATCATCTCCGCCGACAATGTTGCCGAGATATTTTACCGTGTAGAATTTGTTGAAAGGCTTGTCATCGGTCGGAGAGTTGATAACGGAGATGTAATTGTCAAGGAAATCGCCGATGAATTTGTCGCAGAACGATTCGGGAGTATAGTCCCTTTCCATGTGATATTTTTTGTCTTTGTCTATATATTCAAGATCAAAGGTCTTAGGCGGCTCGGTAAAGCAGCGGCAGAGGAAACCGTAAACCCGGCTGAGTATGTCTTTCCTTACTTCCTCAAGCTTTTCCGTATCGGCCCCTTCTTTTATCAGTTTACGTATCCTGCCGGTGCAAACCCGCATATATTCGTAAAGATGACCGTTGAGACGTCCGGTAGAGCTTGTCTGATATGTCTCCGGCATGGCGTCCTTCGGAATAATGCCGTATTTGCGGACGATATTCGCAAACATATCCCACTGTCCGCCGTCACCGCCGAAAGTGGTGCCTAAAAGATACTGAACCGTCTGATCTTCAAGCGGATCGGAAGCAGTATCGATAACACAGTTGATATAATAATTGCAGCGCTCGAACTTATCCCAGAAAGCCAGATGCGACTGAGACAGCTCGAAGTAATCGACATTCAGCTTTTTGCCTATGATCTCTCGAAGAATATTGACCGCGGCGAAGAGCCAGCAGCGGCCGGAACCTTTCTGGTTGGTTGATCTCATCGTCGGGATTTCGTAGGAGAAACGGAAGTAGTTTTCCTTGCTTACAGTCGGATTGAAACCAAAAGAACCGAAATCATTTTTTGAGAAGATATCGGTCATCACGCGGCTTAATTTGCAGCCGTTGTAGTCATTTGAAAAAGAGTCAAGGTCTTCCTTAGAAACAGATTTAAAATCCATAAGGCATGTTCCTTTCAAATAAGTTTGTTGTCTGATTATTAATCGCCGGTGTCGATCGGCATGATCGATGAAAGCTGACCCGATGCAATGGCGCGGGCCAGTCGCGGGATCATCTTTTCCAATGCTTTGGAGTTATATTCGGCATCCCCGTCGACCATGTGAGAAGAGGTGGTGCGAAGTATGCCTGCGATCTCTGCGATTGTAAAATCTTCCATTATGCGGCAGACAAGGTCACAGTCATCGTAGGTCAATGTGAGAGTTCCGTGCTCTTTTTTCAGATAGTCGCACAGCAAAGCGGTTGCATATGTGATTGTGAAGATGCTTACCTTTGCTTTTCCGTATTCTTCATTATTCTGGTCGCACCAGCGCTGATACAGTCGGTTAATCTCCTGCGGATCAAATGAAGAACAGAAGCTGTTTTCGCAATAGAGGTAATACATTGTCATTTTTATGCAATAAATCCCGCGATAATTCTTGACGGGCAAAGCGGTTTTATAATCGAAGACGCCGGTCACATGCGCATTCGTTGCTATATTGTATGTTTTAAGAAAATCGGTAACATCCGAGTCGATAAGCTTTTTGTAAGCTTCATTCGGAGTAACAATTCGGTTTGATCTGGCTTTGGCAAGCAGAGAAAGCGTTTCGTAGCAAAGCAGCTTCAGCTGTTTCATGCCGAGATTGTAAAGCCGGGGCATCTTGTTTGCCTTTATCGCATCAATGGCTTTTCTGTCGTCATTTATACCCAGCAGATAAGCATCGATGGCAAAAAGCACCGACTTAAGCAGGGAATTTGCGGTTTCTTTTATAACCGAAGTTGATTCATTGCCGGTATAAGTTTTTACGGCTTCTTCAAGTGCATCGGTAATGCCGGCTTTAATCCGGCTGCCTTCGATCTCGGTAATATAACCGCACCTCAGCGCTTCGTCAAGCAGCGTGATGGTGTAGTTATGATATTTGATTTTTTTGCGGTTCAGCCGCATCTTCTTGCGTTTCTTTTTGTCATTTTTGGCATTCGGCGCATTGACAGCAGAAAGCTTTGTTGAATCAATGTCTTTTTTATCCATTTTTCATATCACTTTCTTTCCAACGCAAAAGCGTCTGTCTTACCGTTATAGCTTTTGTTTAATAATCCCGATGGGCACCGAACGGAGTGTCATCATCGTCGTAATTTGATTCACCGTCGTATTCAGGGTTATCGGCGTAATCGTTTTCAATCTTATATCGGGGTGAAGAGTACTCCCCTTCGTCCAGCCCCTCGTCGTCTTCATTCATATCGATTATTCTGAATCCGTATTCATCAATCGGTTTTGTATCTTCGTCAAGGAGTTTATCGTCGTCGTTATCCTGAACATTGTCATTGATATCGTCGCCGAGACTGAAATATTCGGGAAGCGGTTTGTATACATACTTTTTATCCGCTTTTTCGGAATAACCGTTAATCTGTCTTATCAGCTGATCGGTATCTCGGCTCATCAGAAGCTCAAGCGAACCGCCGCAGGTATTCTCATATAAATATTTAAGCTTTTCAACAAGGTCGCGGTCGGAAATTTTATCGTCCGTTTCGCTTTTGATATAGTAGAAAAGGTCGGTGAGTTCATTTAAGGTTTGTGCATAGTTGCTGCTGTCAATATAAGGTGAGTCGGCGAATTCTTCTATAATAAGCTTAACAGCGCCGATTCCGAATTCGACTCTTGCGTTGTCGCGCAATGCCGTTTCTCGTGTTATTACAAGCTCCTTTGCCTCGTCCTCGGTCAAAGTAAGTCCGAAACGGCCGGTTTCTTCGTTCAGGGAGAGTATCGCATTCTTGGCTCGGGTATTTATTATCGCTTTGGTATAGCCGCCTTTAGTTATGTCTGAAAGACTTGTTTCTGACATATAAACCTCCGAAACACACCGGCTTGCCGGCAAAAGTAATATCGGAATTTATTAGGTAACGTTAATATAAAATTAACAAAAGATAAGTGTTTCGCTGTTGACAAAAAGCATATTTTATGATATGATATTTATAATTTGAGTAGCAGAAACGACTGATAATATTATACCATATCGAAATTTATTTGTCAACCCTGTATTCAAAAAGCAGATATATGATAAGTTCCCGGTTTAATACGCAAAGAGAGCGGAGTCAAGGCTGAAAGCCCCGTCGGATAACCCCGGTGAATACCGCATATATTTTAATTTAATATTATAAATGAGTTATACTCGGGTGGAACCGTGTTCTCTGATTGAGGACACCCCGGATGCGATTGCGCAGTCCGGGGGTTTTTGTTTTATTTATGACAATCCAACAAGGGAGGATTTATAAAATGACAGCATATGAAATGCTAAAGGAAAAAAATCTGCTTACAAAAGAAACAATTGCCGCTTCGGTTAACGGCAGAACTGTTGACCTGGCTCGCGAAGTGTGCGATAATGCCGATGTCGCTCCGCTGACATTCGATGATGAAGAGGGCAAAAAGGTGCTGTGGCATACCTGTTCCCATGTGCTTGCCGCCGCGGTAAAACGGCTATATCCGTCGGCAAAGCTTGCCATCGGCCCGGCAATAGACGAAGGCTTTTATTACGATTTTGACAGCGACACCCCGTTTACTCAGGATGCTCTTGCCGAAATCGAAAAAGAAATGGAAAAGATAATCAAGGAAAACCCGAAGGAAGAAAGGTTCGAGCTTCCGCGCGAAGAAGCTAAAAAGCTCATGGAAGACCGCGGTGAGCCGTATAAACTGCTGCTTATCGACCGCATTCCCGAAGGTGAGCTCATCACTTTCTACAAGCAGGGCGATTTTATCGACCTTTGTGCCGGACCTCATCTCTATTCCGTCGGAGCGATAAAAGCGTTTAAACTTACCCAATGTACCGGTGCATATTGGGAAGGCAACAGCAAAAACAAGATGCTTCAGAGGATTTACGGAATCGCCTTTACAAAGAAGGACGATCTGAAGAAGCATCTCGAGATGCGTGCCGAAGCTGAAAAGCGCGATCACAACAACCTCGGCCGCGAGCTTGAATACTTCACAACAGTAGATTACATAGGTCAGGGGCTGCCGATACTGCTGCCGAAAGGCGCGAAAACAATACAGCTGCTTCAGCGCTTTGTCGAAGACGAAGAATGCCGCCGCGGCTGGCAGCTTACCAAGACTCCGTTCTTTGCAAAGAGCGATCTGTATAAGATCTCCGGTCACTGGGATCACTACAAAGACGGGATGTTCGTTATGGGAGACGAGGAGAAAGACGACGAAGTCTTTGCGCTCCGCCCCATGACCTGTCCCTTCCAGTATCAGGTATTCCTGAATCGTGCCCGTTCTTACCGCGATCTTCCGATGAGGCTGAGCGAGACTTCGACTCTCTTCCGCAACGAGAGCAGCGGCGAGATGCACGGCCTTATCCGCGTGCGACAGTTCACTATCTCCGAAGGACATCTTATCTGCACGCCCGAGCAGCTTGAAGACGAATTCCGCGGCTGTCTCGATCTCGTTCTCTTCATGATGAAGGCGATAGGCTTCGATAAGGACATATACTACCGTTTTTCCCAGTGGGATCCCGACAACCGCGAAAAATACATCGGCACAAAAGAGCAGTGGGATGAAGCCCAGAGCACAATGAAGACGATACTTGACGACCTCGGTATAAGATACAGCATCGGTATCGGCGAAGCCGCTTTCTACGGTCCCAAGCTTGATGTCCAGATGAGAAATGTCCACGGCAAAGAAGACACCCTTGTCACCATTCAGATCGACCAGATGCTTGCGGAAAACTTCGGTATGGAGTATGTCGACCGCGACGGTCAGAAGAAGACCCCGTATATCATCCATCGCACCTCGATAGGATGCTATGAGCGCACCCTCGCTTATCTTATTGAAAAATACGCGGGAGCCATTCCGTTCTGGTGCGCCCCCGAGCAGATACGCCTGCTGCCGATAGGCGACAGTCAGCTTGAGTATGCAAAGAGCCTCGAAAAGAAGCTCACTGCACTCAATTTCCGCGTCACAGTTGACGACCGCAACGAAAAAATCGGCTATAAGATTCGTGAGGGTCAAGTAGAGAAAATTCCCTATATGCTCATCCTCGGCGAAAAAGAAGTAAACGAGGGAACCGTATCGGTTCGCAGACGCACTCAGGGCGACATCGGTGCGATTCCTGCAGACGAATTTATCAAAAAAGCCGCCGAAGAAGCGGCAAATCTCTCGGTTGATTTCTGAACAAAAAAACTCATGCCCGGATTCTTCAAAAAGTCCGGGCATGATATTATTCAGAATATGTTTTCCGGCAGTCTTCCGACCCAGCTCGGCGGAGCCTCAAGCCCGAGCGCATGACCGATGATGTTGGGAATATCCCAGACATCGAGTTCGGGAATCGCTTCGTTCTTAACATCCTTTCCGTAAACGCCGCAGAAGATCGTCATTTCTTCGGGAGTGTCGCCGCCGTGACCTCCTCCGGGAGTGCCGCCGTGATCGGCGGTTACGATAAGCAAGGTGTTTCCGAGAGCGCCCTTCATCCGAAGAGTATTCCAGATAACACCGATGCAGGAATCGATTAGAGATATCGAATCATAATACTGCTTTGTGCCGTAGCCGAAGTGATGTCCGGCACCGTCGACGCAGTCATATTGAACGAAAAGCAGCTTCGGTATCTCATCGCTGTTTATCGAATCAACGATAAATTTGGTTAGTTCGGCAGTTCCGCCGGTTTTTTTCTCGACACCGATATCGTCTTCGATAATTCCGATATTTATCGGATTCCAGTCGCTGTAAGAGACAAGCCTTGCGTTCGGATATTTCTCCCTTGCCAGCTTGAAGACGGACGGCTGTGAAACATCGCCGCTCCTTATGTGTGCTTCGTCGCTGATATATCCGTTTGTTAAGCCGTGAGCTTCGGGAGTTACGCCAAGGAGCATCGCTCCCCAGCATTCCGCCGAAATCGAAGGGAACGCAGTGCGCCCGTTATGTGTTAAGGAAACAGGAGAGTTTTTTGCAATATAATCGAGGTTTGGGGTATCGGCGTCTTTGAAGAAAGCGCCGGCACCGTCAACTCCGATAAGGAAAACATGGTCGTAAATCATCATTGCCTCCGAGTTGTTATAATGGTTTATAATATTTTACAGCATCGCACCTGAATTGTCAAGTAAAATCTGAATCAGTTATGAAAACTGCGGTGATTATCAAATCTTATTCACCATAATTGTAAAATATAATCCTGCTAAATATTATCAAATTGATAAAAGCTATTGACATACGGCGTATTGTGTGGTATAATATCAAAGTTAGAAACTTTATGTTTCTCCTTGCTGCCGATAAATTTGTTATGTCGGCAGACATATGTCCAAAGGGAGGTAGCTTTTATGGAAAAGCCCAATATGTCATACGAAACCCTGTTTATCATCGACTCCACTCTCGCCGACAGCGAGATAGCGGCTCTTGTCGAAAGATTCAAGGGCATGATCGAAGAAAACGGAACAATCAGAGAATTCAGCGAATGGGGCAAGCGCCGTCTTGCGTATCCCATCAACGACGAAGTCGAAGGGTATTATGTCCTGGTAGACTACAAAGCGCCGGCAGATTTTCCCAACGAGCTTGACCGTGTCTTCAGCATCACCGAGAGCATTATCCGCTCGATGACCACCCGCCTTGATGATCATCAATAAAAACTGATATACAACGAAAGGGAGGTTACCGTAATGGCTAATTTCAACTATAACCGCATTTTTCTCGGCGGACGTCTTACAGCCGATCCCGAGCTTCGCCAGACCACAACCGGAATTCCGATGGTGACCTTCAGCATCGCTGTATCTCGCCGCACAGGCAGAAGTCAGCAGGATCAGAATCAGCCTACCGCGGATTTCTTCAATGTCACCTGCTGGAGAGAACGGGCCGAGTTTGTATCAAGATATTTCCGCAAAGGAAGTTCCATATTCATCAGCGGAACCCTTCAGAATGATAACTGGACTGATAGTAACGGCGTAAAACGTTACAGCACCAGGATCATTGCCGACGATGTCAACTTCGTTGATTCGCGCTCGGAAAATCCGTATGCAAATCAGATGAACACAGCCCCGACACAGCAGTCACAGTCCGGCTACGCTCAGCAAAATCAGTCGTATACTCCTTCGAGCTATACTACTTCGGATCTGAACGACGACTCGGACAAACAGCCGAATTTTGAAGAAATCGCAGACGACGAATCGCTTCCTTTCTGAAGCCTGCTTTGCTTATCCGAACATAATGCAATAAAAATGATAAAAGAGGTTTCATTAGTTATTATGACAAACGAAAACGAGAATGTTGTTTTAAACGAAAACGAAAATGACGACGAGAACGTAACCGAGACCACCGAGGTTCCGGCTTCCGCTCCTGCGGAAACCAGGCAGACTTCCCCGACTCAGCAGCGTCCCTCTTACCGTCCCGGCTTCCACCGCCACCGCAAGAAGCAGTGCCAGTTCTGCGTCGACAAGGTCGACTATATCGATTACAAGGACATCCCGCGTCTCCGCAAGTTTATCAGCGAGCGCGCCAAGATAGTTCCGCGCCGTATCACCGGCACCTGCGCAAAGCATCAGCGTCAGCTTACCGTAGCGATTAAGCGCGCCCGCTTCTGCGCCCTGCTTCCTTATATCAGCGACTGATATCAATATGCCGCCGCATCAGACCGATGCGGCGGCGTTGTTTTCAGAAAAGTTCGCTGAACCAAATTTTACTGCGATCTGCTTCGCAGATAATGTCGTCAAACGCAAGATAATATGAATAAAGCGCCTGGAATTTATATCCGTGACGGCGGTCGTCTTTGTTTTTGCCGTATTTTCCGTCACCTAAGAGCGGATGCGAATAAAAGGCAAGATGCGCTCGAATCTGATGGGTACGCCCGGTCAGAAGATTCACATCAAGCAGTGAAAGCCCGTTTTTTTCCGCCAACACTTTGTAATGGGTTATTATAGTCTTCGCTTCGGGATGATCCGGCATTTCTTTGAATACGCTGACCGTATTGGTATTACTGTCCTTAATCAAATAATCCCGAAGCGTCGCTTCCTTTTCTCGGAAGATGCCGTGAGCTGCACAGAGATATTTCTTTGTTACCCTGCCTTCCCGGATTTCTTCATCAATATGCCTGAGGGAGGCAGCTGTTTTTGCTGCGATGACAAGCCCTCCCGTATTTCTGTCTATTCGGTTGCAGAGCGCCGGAGCGAAGGAGTTTTCAAGCTCCGGCTTGTAGTCGCCGTTTTGGTAAAGATAAGCTTTGATGTTGTTTATAAGTGTGTCGCCGTCTCCCGAGTCGTCCGAATGACAAAGCATTCCGGGACGTTTGTCGCAGACGATAACTCCGCTGTCTTCGTAGACAATATCAAGCTTCGGGCTGATGTATTTCCATGAATTGTCGGAAGCCGTATCTTCACTGAAGTCCTCCCGCGTCCATATCGCAACCTTGTCCCCATTGACAAGCCGGTAGGAGATATCGGTTCGTTTACCGTTAACCTTTATCTTCTTCTGTCGTATCAGGCGGTACATCAGCGGCGGCGGAAGGTTTTTTTCGGCCTTTAAAAGAAATTTATCGAGGCGCTGACCGGCGTCGTTATCTGAAATTATATATTCTCTCATCTTTATATAACCGCGCCGGCAAAGACATTTATCACTTTGTACCGAAAATCCTGTCACCGGCGTCTCCGAGACCCGGGACAATATAAGCGTGTTCGTTCAAATGATCGTCCAGCGCGGCGACATAAATATCAACATCGGGATGATCTTCCTGCACTCTTGCGACACCCTCAGGAGCTGCGACGAGATTTAGCAGCTTGATGCTCTTGACCCCGCGCTTCTTGATCATTGTAATCGCAGCAGAAGCACTGCCTCCGGTTGCAAGCATCGGATCGCAGAGTATAACGGTTCGCTGTTCGATATCAGGCGGGAGCTTGCAGTAATATTCAATAGGCAAATGAGTTTCCGGATCGCGATAAAGACCGATATGTCCGACTTTTGCGACCGGAACGAGTGATAAAAGTCCTTCTACCATTCCGAGCCCGGCTCTGAGCACCGGAACGATAGCGATTTTCTTTCCGCTGATTTCCTTTCCGGTCATTCGGCAGATAGGAGTTTCGATTTCAATATCGGTTAGCGGAAGATCGTGGGTAAGTTCGTACCCCATAAGGGTAGAAATCTCGGTTAGAATCTTCTTGAAGTCTTTTGTCCCGGTGTTTTTGTCGCGCATTATAGTCAGCTTGTGCTGAACGAGCGGATGATCTATTATATAAAGTTCTCCCATTAAAAAGGACCTCCGATAAAAATGAATATGTTAAATTATATTATACACTTATATCCGCTGATTTTCAACCCCATAAATCAAAATTTAAAAATATCTGTTTATTTGACCGGAATTTTATGGTAAAATTAATATAATTATTGATTTATACGATCGGTGATCAATGAATAACAAAACAGCGACAGCCGGCATATACACTCTCGGGTGCAGAGTAAACCAATACGAAAGCCGGGCAATACAGGAAAAGCTTGCACAGCACGGCATCGAAGCCCGCAGCTTCGAAGAAAAAAACGATATATATATAATCAACACCTGTACGGTAACCGCAGAGAGCGATCGTAAATCCCGCCAGATCATCCGGCGTGCGGCGCAGCGTTCTCCCGAGGCATACATCATAGCGGTCGGCTGCATGGCAGAGAGCGGAGCTGAGGCGCTCAAAAACATCAACGGCATTGATATTATATGCGGAAACGGCGCCAAGCTCAAAGCCGCAGAAGCGGCGCTTGAACTGCTTCAAAAAGGCGTAAAAAACAGTTGTCCGATCATTTTTTCCGCCTCTATGCTGTCAGAAGATACGGTTTTTGAGCCGATGAGCATCAGCGGATTTGACAGAACCCGCGCGTATGTGAAAATTCAGGATGGCTGCAGCGGAAGATGCTCCTACTGCATTATCCCCTCGGTCAGAGGAGCGTCAAGGTCGAGACCTGCAGAGGATGTTTGCTCTGAAGTCAAAAATCTTTGCGAAAACGGATGCCGGGAAGTCGTATTAACCGGAATCGAAACTTCGGATTATGACTGCGGTCTTATTGAGCTGACGGCAAAGCTGAATGAAATTCCGGAGCTTGAGCGCATAAGGTTCGGCTCTCTCGACCCGTCTTTCATGAAACCGGAAACGGTGAGACAATTCAGTTCTATAGAAAAGGTGATGCCGCATTTTCACCTGTCGATTCAAAGCGGCAGCGACCGAATACTTCAACTGATGAGGCGAAGATACCTGACACAAGCCGTTTATGCTTCCGCCGAATCGATAAGAAATTACTTTTCGGATGCGATGATTACGACCGATCTTATCGCCGGTTTTCCGGGTGAAACGGATGCGGATATTGAAATGACCGGGAGTCTGATAAAAGAACTCCGGCTGCTCCACAGCCATATATTCACCTATTCAAAACGCAGCGGCACTCCCGCCGCAGAAATGAAAAATCAGATACCTCCGCAGATAAAAAACCAAAGAGCGGAATATCTGGAAAGCGTTCAGCAGGAAGTAAAAGCCGAAATACTTGAAGCGCATATCGGGAAAGAATATAATGTGCTTTTTGAAACGCTAAAAAATGGCACCCTATACGGACACAGCGAAAATTTCATCGAAATGTCGGCAAAATCCGAACGCGACCTTACGGGTCAGATTGCAGTAATAAAAGCCGAAAAAACGAAAAACGGCATTTTAACGGGAATAATCAAAGAATAAACATAACACAGGAGTCGGAAATGGTTTACAGAGTATATGTTGAAAGACGGCCGGGATTTGACGCCGAGGCAAAAGCTTTAAAACGCGAGCTTGTGAACAATCTTAATATAAAGGGAGTTGAATCGGTTCGTGTTCTGAACCGCTACGATGTTGACGGCATCGACCGGAAAACTCTTAACGCTGCGGCGCTGACGATTTTCTCGGAACCGCAGACAGATATTATTTCGGAAAACCTTGAAATTGATTCGGCAGACAGGATACTTG
>LSQX01286042.1_pt1 | contig 18247 bp, 14 predicted proteins | sample 654561 | NCBI WGS metagenome assembly LSQX01 (sample SAMN04489861, study PRJNA283612) | anaerobic digester metagenome | isolation source: 4 biogas reactors fed with cattle manure at either 37C or 55C with and... | place: Denmark: Kongens Lyngby | collected 2014
CACGGCAGTGCTTACCCCCCAGGAGGCGGAGCACCTCTTCGGAACCGTCCGGCAGATGACCTCCGAGGGACATGGGGTGGTCTTCATCTCACACAAGATGGACGAAGTGATGGGGCTTTCCCAGAGGGTGACCATCCTCAGGAAAGGGAAACTTGTCGGCACAGTGGACACCGCCGCCACATCCAAAGAACAGCTTGCAGAAATGATGGTGGGACAAAAAATGGTCTACACCATACACAAGCCGCCGCTCAAGCCGGGCGGACCAGTCATGGAGTGCGCTTCAGTCTGCGCCCTCGGCGACAGGGGATTTCCCGCAGTGAACCGGGCGACATTCATGGTGCGCGAAAGGGAGATTTTCGGTGTTGCGGGCGTAGCGGGAAACGGACAGCAGGAACTGTGCGAAACCCTCGTGGGCCTGCGGAAAGTGGAATCTGGCTCGATCAGGGTGAACGGACGGGAGATGACCAACGCCCTCCCGAAGGATTTCATTGCCCAGGGAGTTCACTATGTCCCTGCCGACAGAAAAGGGACGGGGCTGGTTCCCAACATGAACGTAAGCGAGAATTCCATTCTGAAGCGGTACTGGAACCGTCCCGTTTCCAGGGGATGCTTCCTGAACTGGAAAGAAGTCTTTTCCTTCGCCAGGGAGCTTGTCTCGAGATTCAACGTGAGCACCCCCACCATGGAGACTCCCGTTCGCAATCTTTCAGGGGGCAACCTGCAAAAACTCATGCTCGGCAGGGAACTGAGCGACTCTCCAGCCGCCCTGCTCGCGGTTCACCCCACCTGGGGGCTTGACGTGGCCGCCACCAAGTTCGTGCGTGAGCAGCTGCTCTCCCACAGGGAAAAAGGCGGAGCGGTTCTCCTCGTGTCCGAGGACCTGGAAGAGCTTCTCGCTCTGAGCGACAGGCTCGCGGTGATGTGCAAGGGGGAGATCATGGGAATCCTCGACAATCCCGCCTCCGTGCCGGTGGAGACCATTGGCCTGATGATGGCGGGCACGCCCCTGGAAAAGCTGGAAAACCGCGAAGGAGGAATGGACCGGTGAGATTCAAGATTGAACCCCGACTGACCTCGACATGGAAGCTCTCCGTCGCCATTCCCTTTTTCTCCCTTGCCGCGGCCATCTTCTCCGGAGGAGTGTTCCTTCATTTCATGGGAGTCTCGCCCTTCCAGGCCTACAGGGCCATTCTCACCTCGGCCCTGGGAGACGCCTACGGCCTGAGCGAAACAGTGGTGAAAGCAATTCCCCTGACTATGGCGGGCATCGCCGTCATGCTCTCATTCACCATGCTGATCTGGAATATCGGCGCCGAAGGCCAGATATTCATGGGGGCCATAGCCGCCACGGCAATGGTGAGGTATTTCTACACGGACAGCAGAATCGTCATGCTTCTGCTCATGTTCCTTGCCGCCGCAGCAGCAGGGGGCACATGGGCTGCCATTGCAGGCTATTTCCGTGCCAAGTGGAACGTCAACGAAATCATCACAACTCTCATGCTCAACTACGTGGCCATCAACTTCCTCAACTATTTCGTCTTCGGCCCATGGAGGGACCCCTCGAGCCTGGGCTTCCCCATGACGCCGCCTTTCCCCGATTCAGCAAGGCTGCCTGTCTTCTGGGGAACCCGCATCCACGGGGGGCTCGTTCTCGCCCTTCTTCTTCCCCTTCTGTTCTGGGTGATCCTGAAGTTCACAAGGTGGGGATATGAAATCCGGGTCATGGGAGAAAACCCGAAGGCGGCGGGATTCGCCGGGATGAATTATCTGAAGAATGTGGTCCTTGTCATGTTCATCTCCGGAGCCATCGCCGGGATCGCAGGGATGTGCGAACTTTCAGGGNNAGGGAAGGCTCCAGCACGGCTTCTCGGGGGGGTACGGATTCACCGCCATCATCGTGGCATGGCTCGCCCGACTCAACCCCATCGCCATCATTTTCGTCTCCTTCCTCATGGGCGTCCTGCTCGTGGGGGGCGAAACGCTCCAGATCGTCATGCGGCTCCCGCTCTCAAGCGTCATGGTGCTCCAGGGACTGATCCTGTTCTTCGTCCTCGGCGGGGAGTTCTTCCGGAAATACACCCTGAGAATCATCCCGGCGAAAGAAACTCCCCACAAGGAGGGGGCATAACATGGAAATGATCATACCCATCCTGACCGCCGCGGTCAGGAGCGGCACACCCATACTCTACGCCACGCTGGGAGAGATTCTCACGGAAAAGGGAGGAATCCTCAACCTGGGACTTGAAGGCATCATGCTGATGGGAGCATATACAGGTTTTTCCGTCGCCTATTCCACAGGGAGTGCCTGGCTCGGCGTGGCGGCGGCCTTTTTCATAGGGGCTCTCATGGGGTTTGTCCATGCCTTTATCTGCGTTTCGCTGAAGGGCAACCAGGTGGTCAGCGGACTGGCCCTGACTATGTTCGGCACGGGCGCAAGTTCCCTTCTCGGAAGAACCTACGTCGGATTCACCATCCCCGGGCTTCCAAGGATCAGCGTGCCCTTCCTCTCCGATATCCCGGTGGCCGGCCAGGTTTTCTTTTCCCACGACGCCCTGATCTACTGTTCCTATGGCCTGGTGATCTTCTTCTGCTGGTTTTTCTCATCCACCAGGCACGGACTCTACCTTCGGGCCGTGGGGGACAATCCAAGGGCAGCAGACGCCATGGGCATTTCCGTGGCAAAGACCAGGTATTTCTACACACTGGCGGGAGCGGGTATCGTGGCCGTGGGAGGGGCCTACATGTCCCTCGCCTATACAAAAATGTGGGGAGAGCTGATGACGGCAGGGCGGGGGTGGATCGCCGTTGCCCTGGTCATTTTCGCCATCTGGAATCCTGCCCGGGCCGCTCTCGGCGCCTATCTCTTCGGAGGAGTGGAAGCCTTCCAGCTGCGGCTCCAGACAGCCGGCACCACCATTCCCACCCCTGTGCTCATGATGCTTCCCTATCTGATGACCATCGGTGTGCTGCTGTTCATTTCAATCAAGAAGGGCAAGGGAATTATTTTCGGCGCGCCCGCATCCCTTTCAATGCCGTTTTTCAGGGAGGAAAGGGACTGATTCCCTTTTTCCCCAATCTGCTGAAAAGCACAGGAGGATTCAATAATCGTGGATTTCTTTTTTGCCCATGTCCCGGCCTCAGGAAGCGTTCTCAACGCTCTTGCCATCGTGATCGGCTCTCTCGCGGGACTTGCACTTCACTCGCGCCTTCCCCAGAGATTTGTCTCCATTACTTTCCAGGGGCTCGGTCTGCTGACCCTTTTTCTGGGCGTTTTCATGGCCCAGCGCACCCAGAGCTTTCTCGTCATGGCCTTCAGCATCGTCGGAGGTTCCCTCCTCGGAGAATACCTGGACCTCGAGAAGGGACTGAACCGGCTTGGGGAATGGACGAAGGCAAAGATCCGGTCGGAGAACGAAAAGTTCACCGAAGCCTTCGTGGCCTCCTCCCTTCTCTTCTGCGTCGGCTCCATGGCCATTCTCGGGGCTATCGAGGAAGGCATGGGGGAGTTTCCGAGGCTTTTCGTCACCAAGTCGCTTATGGACGGCATGGCGTCTGCTGCCATGGCCGCATCCATGGGTCCGGGGATCGTGTTCTCTGCCCTTCCCGTACTGCTTTACCAGGGGGGGATGACCTTTCTCGCGGGGACGGTGCAGACCGTGATGACCCCGGCGGTCATTGACGAGGTGAGCGCTGTGGGCGGCCTTCTTCTTCTCGGCATAGGTCTCTCCATACTGGAGATCAAAAGGGTCAAGGCGGTGAACATGCTTCCCGCCCTTCTTCTTGCCGGAATTCTCGCGTCCTTGTTCCGCTAGGCTCCCGTGCACGGAATGAGGGGGAGCCCCCTTTCAGGGGTTCCCCCTCTTTTTAGCTGGCAGCCGATGATCACCTTCCTGAGGTGATGCTCAATAATAGGTTCCCTTCGTTCTGTAGTTTTCCCTCCGTTCATCCGCCAGCTTGCGGGCAAAGGCATCGAACATGTCCTTCTTCGTCCTGTAGAGAGTATCGAAATCACGGGCTGACTGGGGAAGGATGATCACCACCGATTTTTTCTCCATCTCGTCGAAAACGTACTCAACCGCCTCCTCCACACTTATTGAATCAGGCGGAGGGGTCATATCGCCGAAGATCGCCGTCCTGACGTTGGCGGGGCAGAAGACGCTGAACCGGAGGCCTTCGTTTTCCAGCTCGTACTGAAGGCTTTCCGTCATGGATATGACAGCGCTCTTGCTGGCGGCATAGACCGCCTGGTAGGGAACGGGAACCCGTCCGGTGATGGACCCGGTATTGACGATATGACCGAAGCCCTGCTCCCGCATTACGGGGATTGCGCTGTAGGTTCCGTAGACCACGCCCATGATGTTGAGGTCCACTATGAATTTCCACATTTCCAAGGTAATCTGCTCCGTGGGGAGAGTCATTCCCACGCCTGCGTTGTTGAAGAGAAAATCGAGGTGTCCGTCAAAATCCCTCGCATCGCCGACGAGCTTCCTGACTTCTTCAGGTTTTGTCACGTCAGTGAGCACAGGAAATACTTTGCCCGGATAGTCGGCGCTCAGCCTGCTTGATTCCCTGGTGAGGTTTTCTTCCTTGAGATCGCCCATGAAAACGGCGCCTGCTCCCCTGGCCAGGAGGCTCTCCGTTATGCCAAGCCCAAGTCCGGAAGCAGCCCCCGTAACGGCAGCAACCTTGTTCTCATAGTATCCGCTCATTCAGCAGTCTCCCCTTTCCTACGGCAGTCTTCTCGAGTCGCCCACGTTCAGCCTGGCTGCCCCCTTGACCATGGCTCCTCCCGCCATCTTCAGCACGGGGAGGGCGGCCAGGGTGGCTATGATCCTCGCCTGCAGGGGGTGTTTCCACCAGTCGGGAGGCGTCCAGCGGAGCCTTCCCTCGCCTTTCCAGCCCTTCTTGACGGTCATCTCCTGCGGGTACAGGGTAGCATGGCTCAGGGATGTTCCGCCTTTGCCGAGATTTGGAAGATATCTCCACCCGAAGTAATTCACCTTCGACCGGGCGTTGAGCTGCCCTATCTCGGCTTCCCCCAGCTCTTCCTTCCGGGAGAATTCAAGAGAGAGGAATGTATGGGACTCGTAGCTCGCGGCAGTGAACCACTCGTCACCGTAATGGCGCTCGGAGGCGATGTCGGCATATATTTTCGGCATGCCGTCCTCTTCACGGCCGCCCAGAATGGGGCAGGCCTTGTTTTCCCAGATGACAAAGACATACTCGCCCTCGAGTCCCTCGGCATTTCCCAGGTAGCGGACAGGAGAAGAGGCCTGGATGAGCCGGTATTCGCCGCCTGACATCCAGTCAACCTCCCTGGCGTTTGCGAACTGAACATTCACCTGAGGCCGCAGGAGTTCAAAATCCTTCGGAAGAATGGACAGAAGAGCTTCCGGGTCAGTTTCAAACATGACGGTAATGCCCGTCATGTCTCCGTAGACCGTCCGCACGGGCGTGAAGGGATCTCCCCCGAAGTGCACCGGCATCTTGTAAACGTAGTCATCCTTGAGCACGAACTTTCCCCTCATTATGGTTCTCCCCTTTCATCATCCGCTATTCAGGCAATGCAGACATTTATTTTGCAATATACTCTCTATTTTGGTTTTTTTCCAGCGTTTTCACCCCGGCCCTTTCGCACAGAGACCGGCCCGCAGGGTGAATACCAGAAAAAAACCGGAGGCATTGGGCCTCCGGCAGAAAACGTCGTCTTTAAAAAATGTCAGGATGATTTCCAGCGAAACGGCGGTTCAGCGGCTCCGTACTGGGCGGACTTCTCCCCGCTGAGCAGGGCCCAGTTCTGGTTGCCGTAATCATAGTGCCACCACTCGTCGGGATAGTTCGTAAACCCTACCCTTGTCATGACGGCATAGAGGAGTCTCCGGTTGAAAAGAGCTTCTTCTTCCCCAGCAGACATCCGTTCTTTCTCGGCCAGCTTCTTTTCGAAATAATCAGTGGCCGATTTCTCCGTAGTTTCGTCGAATTCAGTCCCCATAGGAAGGCACAAGCCTGATTCATCCGCAATGGTCAGATCCACGGCCCCTCCGGTGACGTGGGGGGAAGGATGAGACGGCGAAACGGAGGGCAGAGCCACAAACTGGGAGGCGAGCGCGGAAATTTCCTGGTCATCGAGGAGGGGCATCTTTTCCCTCAGCTCGGACCGGAATTTCTGGAAGAGGGAGGTCTGGACCATCCTCGGCCTCCATGAATCCAAAAGAACAAAACGGCATCCCTGGGGCAGAAGGGCAGCAGCCCTGCAGAGACGCACCAGAACAGAGCGGCGGACAAAACATTCGGGTATGGCCCCCTCTATTCCGTGAACATAGTACTGGGGGCTCACAAGGATTTTTTCCGGGACGTAGCCTGCTGAAACAAGGGGCTCACCGCACTCCTCCACCGCTATCCGGCGGGAGGCGTCCCACGAAAAGCAATCAGGCAGACAGACAGGAATATCCTGATAGGGGTGGTTCATTCTCCTGCTCCTTCCCTCAGAGATTCAGCAGCCGCGGAAGCAGCGTGGTCAGCGGCGGGAACGAGATGATGACCAGCAGCACAAGGAGCGCAACGCCGATGAAGGGCCAGATATGGACAAACACGTCGGCAAGCTTCACCCGTCCCACAGCGGCGACAATGTAGTTGCATGCGCCCATGGGAGGCGTTATGAGGGCAATGGTGACATTGAGGGTCATGACTACCCCGAAATGGAAGGGATCAATCCCCGCTTTCAGAGCTATGGGGGCAAAGATGGGGGTGAGAAGCGCCAGGGTTGAAACCTCCTCCATGAACATTCCCACGGGGAAAATAACCGCGCTCAGTACGATCATGAGGAGCCAGGGCTTGTCCAGAAGACCCGCTTCAAGTATCAGGGAAGCAAAACGCTGGGGGACCTGTTCCCACTTGAGGAGCCATCCGATAACTGTAGCTGCGCCCATGATAAGAAAAATCGAGCTTGAAAGCCGTACCGTTTCATAAAAAGACTCCGCCAGGACCCTCACGGTCAGTTCCCGGGTGAAGAAAAGCCCCGCAACGAGACAATAGGCTACTGCCAGCGCACCGGATTCGGTTGGCGTCACGACCCCGGTGATGATTCCTCCGACGATGATCACAGGCGCGAAAAGCGCCACTACGGAACGGGTAAGAATCTCTTTCTTCCGTTTCCTCACTTCGGCGAAGTCGGCCACGGGAACCTGGTACCTGTGGGAATAGACATAGTTCATGGCCATAAAGGCCCCGCCGAGAACAATACCCGGAAGTATCCCTGCGGCAAAAAGCCCTCCTATGGAGGTGTTCGTCATGGTGGCGTAGATGATCATGAAAATGCTCGGAGGAATGATGGGCCCGATGAGGGCGCTTCCTGCCGTGAGTCCTGCGGCGAAAGGAGGGGAAAAGCCATCCTTTATCATGGCGGGGATGAGAATTGATCCGAGGGCAGAGGCGTCGGCAGCAGCCGAACCGTTGACTCCGGCGAGAATGATCCCCCCGACAACGTTGACGTATCCCAGGCCGCCCCTGACGGACCCCACAAGGAGCCTGCTGAAGTCAAGAAGGCGGTCGGTGAGGCCTGAGCGGTTCATCAGGATTCCGGCAAGAATGAAAAAAGGAATTGCCATCAGGGAGAAGACATCCATCCCCCCGAAAAACTGCTGGCTCATGACCCTCAGAAGGGACAGGTCTCCCAGCATCACGATGCCCAGAAGAGACGTGGAGAGCAGCGAGAGAAACAGGGGAACTCCGAGCACCATGAGAAGGAGGAAAGCGAAGAGCATGGACAGGCCCATATCATCCCCTCCTTTCGATGGTCTGCAGATGAAGCAGGACTATCCCGGCGAGAAGCAGGGCAAATCCTGCAGGAAGGGCAAGGAGAGGGATGGTCTTGGGAATATTCAGCGCCAGGGTCTTCATGTGCCATATCTGGACTGCATTGACCGATCCCAGCCAGATCATGAGGGACAGAATTCCCGCGGCGAGCAGGAACCGCCCCCATTCTACAATCCTCCGGAGGACTGCGGGAAAACGGGGAACCACAAAGTCAATGACCATGTGGTCCCCCTTCACCGCCGCACCCATGGCACCCATCATCACCATCCACACGAGGGAAAAACGTGCCACTTCTTCTGTCCAGATGATTGAGCTTTTCAGCACATAGCGGCAGAAAATGCCGAGGAGGATATCGCCGACATTAATCAGCAGAAGGAGACACGCAGTCCATGCGCTGAACCGTTCGAGCCTGTGCGTCCAATCGGCGAGACTGCTCCCTTTCTGTTCAGGGTGACGGTCGGGGACCATGACAGACGCTATTTCGCCTTCTCGTTCGCGTTCTTCGCGCACTCAAGGGCAAGATTGAGCCAGTCCTCACCTGCCTTGGTCTTCAACCATTCCACGTAGGCCGGCTGGCCGGCGGCACGGAACGCATCCATTTCTTCATTCGTCGGAGAATAGGCGATCATGCCTTTTTGCACGAGGAAGTCGATGTCCTTTTTGTCCTGCTCGGCCATAGCCTGCCGGTTCAGGGCATTGGCCTTTTTTCCCGCCTCGATGACCGCAGCCTTGTGTTCCGGAGTGAGGGAATCGAGGAAATCACCGTTGATCACGAGGAACTGGTCGGAATACTGGATGTTGGCCAGCGTGAGATATTTCTGCACTTCCTGAAGGCTTCCCATCTTGATGTACATGGCAGGGTTCATCTGACCGTCCACCACACCGGTCTTCAGGGCCATGTAGAGTTCGGTCCAGGGGATGGGAGTTCCGCTCGCACCGAAGGATTTATAGAGGATGACCTGCCCTTCATCCATGCCGCGGAACTTCAGGCCCTTGAAATCCTCCGGCTTGCGGATTTCTTTCCTGTTGTTGGTGAATGCGAGAAAGCCTCCCTCTTCAACCGCTTCGAGGAGATAGGCACCGGTACGGCTGCGGAATTCTTCCTTCGACTTGTTCCAGTACCGGCTTCCGTCAAAGAAGAAATGTGCAGCCTTGTAGTTGTTGAACATGAAAGGGATGGCGGAAGCGTAGATCTCCGGGAAGACCGGCGCGACGCCGGCGAAAGAGGCGACGTTGATGATGGGCTGGTTCATCCCCTGCTTCGTGAGCAGTTCCATGCGTTCTTCCTCATTCCCGAGCTGGCTGTCGGGGAAAAGTTTCACGACCACTTCTCCGCCGGTTCCCTCGGCCACAAATTTGGCAAAGTTCTCAGCGAAAAGGTGCACCGCATTGTTTTCCGCATCCGCAGGGCCGTTGTATGACATCTTCACCTCACGGGCAGCCTCGGCCCCGAAGGGGACCACCAGACAGAACGCCATAACCGCACAGAGCACCGCAAATCTTCCGAGTTTCACCTTTCACTACCTCCTTCAGGATGAAATTTGGTTCTTCTTCCTCCGGCCTCCCGGAGGACAGCTTCCATTCTTCCACACTTTGGCTTTGCAGTCCAGACAGAGACCGGTATGATGTTTCCCCTGTTCCGCTTCTATCCTCTCCTGTCCGGGAATCCCCGGGGTGAGAAAAAATCTGAGGCGGCGCTCGCTGGCCTGACCTTGAGCATGGCAGCCACAGCACCGTAAAGTTCCGATATCTCAGCCGAAAAACCCCGGTTGCTGTTAATGATTCTCGCAAACTGATTCTGTACCTCCCAGAGGTTTACGTCCCACTTTCTCTTGCCGAGAAAGTCCAGAAGAGCATAAAGCTCCCCGAGGACAGTGCTGTCGCCGGGGGATTCCCCGAGGCCGGCGAGCAGTCTCTCGAGACGGAGGGCCGCTCCATGACGGAGCGAAGGCAAATCCAGGGAGATTCCCCAGGTTTCTGCGTCGGCAACCCGCCGCTCCAGGAAGACCAGGTCGAGAGGGACACTCTCCAGGGCTCTTCGGAGATCATCGTTGAGCACCACTTCAGCTGCACTTCTGAAAGCGTCCGGCGCAGGCATTGAGAGGGCAGCGAGGAAAGACATGACTTCCGAATAATCCCGTACCGTTTCCCTGAGCATGTCAGTGACAAGGGCAACGTCCTCGGAGATGATAAGGTTGAGAATTCTCCGCTGTTCGTCTTTAAATAGGTGGCGGAGTGAATAGACGTTGTGGCCGAAGAAATCGACCAGGGCCTGTTCATCTTCGTCCCTCAGTGCGGATTCTATCCTCTCCCGCACTCCGTTTCCGTTTTCCGGTGCCGACTTCCGCGTCACCCCGCACAGAACATCCCGGCCTCCCCGGTAGAGAGCCGCCACAAAGAGATCAGCTTTTTCGAAGGTTATCCCGGACAGAATTCCGAGATATCCGAGGACATACCTGTTGTTTCCGCTGTCCTTTCTTTCGAGGGAGCACCCGGAAATACGGTAGGAGGAAAAGGCACAGCGTTCGGGGGAACAGACCCCCTGTCTCCCGGGAGAGAAAAGACATGATACCGCGAAATGAGCCCCCGCCCGCAGCAGATCGGCCCGGAGAGGCTCGACAAAGATATCGAATATTCTCCGGCCGTCCCGAAACTCGGCAATGTTGCTCCTTGCCTCGGCAAGCTTGTTCCTGAACGAATCCCTCACGTCCTCCGGCGGGGAAAAACGCTCCCCAAGTTCCAGGGCCCTCGCCGCGTAGGCGAGCACCTGAAGGGTCTCTATCCCGGACAGTTCGTCGAAGAACCACCCGCAGCTTGTGTACATGAACATAAGGTTTCTCTCCATCTCGAGGAGAGTGACCAACCGTGTCATTTCTTCGAAGGAGAGCTTTCTTCCTGACTCTCTTTCGAGAAATTCCCGGATCTTTTCCTCGCTTCTTCCCGGGAGGACAGAAACGTACCTGTTTCGGACACCGTAGGGATCAGGGAAGAATTCGGCTCCTTTTTCGGCGAAAAGGGGAGAGAGGCTGTCGCGGAGTCCGTCAAGCGCCTCTCTCAGCGGATTTCTCCAGCCCTGGCTCCAGCCCGGCCGGGAATGGGCGGAGCACCCGCAGTCGCTCCGCCATCTCTCTACACCGTGGACGCAGCTCCATGACGAATTCTCCACAATCCTGACCTCATCGGCCGGGGGATGTTTTTCAAGATATTCTCCAAAGATGGTAAGGTCTGCTTTTCCGCTCATTTCAAGCCGGTCGAGACAGAACGCAAGAGCCATGTCACCGTACTTGTGGTGATGCCCGAAAGTCTCTCCGTCGGTGGCCACAGAGAGGAGAGGCGATTCAGCCGAAGATGAGGAAAGGGTCTCCAGGAGCATGGAGGCAAAGGCACTTCCGTTCCGGAGAGCTTCGCCGAAGGCAACCTGCTGGGCGAGTCCCCCGTGATAGAAAAAAAGAACCATGTTTTTTCCCGAGGGGAGAGGACACCGGTAGGGGTGAAAAACATTCACACTCTCCCCCGAGACGTCCTTCCAGTTCTCTTCTCCCATGGCTCTCACGGAAGCGGCCTGCCTGGGGGCGAGAATGGTGAAGGCAATCCCGTTTTCAGCAAGGACCTCCAGGGTTTCCGTGTCAACAGCCGTCTCGGCGAGCCACATGCCTTCGGGGTCCCGGCCGAAGCGGGACCGGAAGTCCTCGATTCCCCATATGATCTGGGTTTCCTTGTCCCGACGGTTTGCGAGGGGCATAATCATATGATTGTATACCTGGGCGAGGGCGGGACCATGACCTGAGAATCTCTCGATCCCCAGCCCGTCGGCCCGCAGTACAGCCTCGTATATTTCGGGCCGTTTTCTCTCCATCCATGAAAGAAGGGTCGGACCAAAATTAAAGCTGATGCGGGAATAATTGTTGACGATGCTCCGGATCCATCCTTCCTCATCAAGAATCCTCGCAGCCCCGTTCGGGCCGTAGCATTCCGCGGCAACACGCTCGTTCCAGTCGTGCCATGGTGCAGCCGATTCCTGGATTTCTATGTCCCCGAGCCATGGGTTCTCCCGGGGAGGCTGGTAAAAATGACCGTGAATGCACACCGAAGAGATCATTGGGACACTCCTCTCCCACATTTCGTTTCCAGCCAATTATATCTCAATATTTTACTCAGCACCTGACAGCGCAGCAGAAGAGGACTTTCTCCGCTGGTGTAGAATGGGATGATCGATCGGTCATTTCATTTGGAGGTGTTTTTTCTGGACAGAGCATGCGGCGTCCTGCTTCCCATCCCGTCCCTTCCAGGCGGTTACGGATCAGGAGACCTTGGAAAGCAGGCCCATGATTTCGTGGAGTATCTGGCCCGTTCAGGGCAGACTGTCTGGCAGGTTCTTCCTCTTACCCTGACGGACGGCGCCCTCGGCAATTCACCCTACAGCGCCCCCTCCGCTTTCGCGGGCAATCCTCTGTGCGTTTCTCCGGACGACCTGGTTTCAAGAGGCCTTCTGCTCAGTGACGAGCTTTCCGGGCATCCTCCATTTTCGGAGGACCGCGTCGACTATGGTTCCGCGAGGGAATTCAGGGAGAAAATCCTGAGGCTCGCCTTTTCCCGTTTTTCCCCGGACGAGGAATACTCGGCATTTCTCAGGGAACAGATGTATTGGCTCGACGACTTCGTTCTGTTCTCCGCTCTCAAGGGGGCCTACGGAGGGGCTCCCTGGAACGCATGGCCTGAAGCTGTCAGGGGAAGGGATGAAAACGCCCTGATGGAAGTCTCCGGAGACCTCCGGTGCGAGCTGGACTATCTCCGGTTCGTCCAGTTTCTTTTTTTCTCCCAGATGAAGAGCCTCCGGGCAAAATGCGACGGGGCAGGGGTCGAACTCATAGGCGACCTGCCCATCTACGTGAATTACGACAGCGCCGATGTCTGGGCCAACCAGTCCATCTTCAGCCTGAACGATGACCTTCTGCCTGCAGATGTGGCCGGCGTCCCGCCTGATTATTTCAGCGAGACTGGACAGCTCTGGGGCAACCCCCTCTATAACTGGGAAAAACTGAAGCAGGACAATTTTTCCTGGTGGATTCAGAGGCTGCGCCATTCCCTCTCCATGTTCAGGACAGTCAGAATAGACCATTTCAGGGGCCTTCTTGCCTACTGGGCTGTTCCCTTCGGAGACAAAACTGCGGAACGGGGAACCTGGAAGCCGGTTCCCTCCCGGGACTTTTTCGAGACAATCAGGAGAGAAATGTCTTCTCCGTCCTTCCTGGCGGAAAATCTTGGGGTAATCACCCCGGACGTAACGGAAGCCATGGAGTCCATGGGGTTCCCGGGAATGGCGGTGGCCCTTTTCGCCTTCAGCGGGAGCATGAGGGACAACCCGCACATCCCCCACAACTACCGGAGAGACCTTGCGGCGTACACAGGAACACACGACAACAATACAATAGAAGGCTGGTTTTCCGAAGACGCGTCTGAGGATGAACGACGGATGCTCCGGGAGTATGCAGGCCGATCCGTGGACGGAGACAGTGCAGCTGACACTGTCATCCGGCTCGTCCTGTCCTCCGTAGCAGAACGGGCCGTGGTGCCGCTGCAGGACTACCTGGGACTTGGTTCTGAAGGAAGGATGAACACCCCGTCAATTCCATCGGGAAACTGGGAATGGAAGGCCCGGCAGGAACACCTCTCAGAGGGGCTCTCCCGAAGGATGGCGAACCTTGCTGGCATCTACGGAAGAAAGTAGCCTCCCCCCCTCCAAGAAGGGTGAACTTTCTGGTAATATTAAAACAGTACAAGAGAGGGAGGAATCATTCTCATTATGACATCCATGCACCAGAGAGAACTCGGCAGTTCAATACGGAAACTTATGGAAAGCGATCCCGCTTTCCGGCCTGTGGCCTACCTTTCCATGGAAATCGGCATAAAGGAATCACTTCCCACCTATTCCGGCGGCCTCGGCATCCTGGCGGGTGACATCCTGAAAAGTGCGGCGGACCTTGGCGTTCCCATGGTCGGGCTGACCCTGCTCTACCGCAAGGGGTATTTTGAGCAGTCCTTCAATTCCGACGGATGGCAGACTGAAAAGCCTGTGCTCTGGCAGCCTGTGCAGGAGCTGACCCTCCTGCCGAACCAGGTGTCCCTGACGCTCCAGAACCGTGAAGTTCATGTCAGGGTGTGGCAGTACGAGATCATCGGTGCCACAGGGTTCCCTCTGCCGGTGTATTTTCTGGACACCGACTTCGACAACAACCATCCCGACGACAGAAAACTCACGTGGCACCTCTACGGCGGAGACCAGATATACCGCCTGTGCCAGGAAATGGTCCTCGGGGTCGGAGGGCTTCGGATGCTTCGGGACCTGGGCTACAAGAACATCGAGACCTTTCACATGAACGAGGGGCATGCGGGTTTTCTCACCCTGGAACTCATGAGGGAGCAGGGGTACTATGACCCCGAGAAGATCAGAGACCAGGTGATCTTTACCACCCACACCCCCGTTCCGGCGGGGCACGACTTCTTCCGCTTCGACCTCGTGGACAAGGTCATCTCCCAGGAGGCGCTCTCCAACCTGAAACGCATGCTCCCCAACGCCGACGGCGTTTCAATGACAGAACTGGGCATCAGGTTCAGCCGCTACGTCAACGCTGTTTCAAAAAAACACGCCGAGGTGAGCAGGAATATGTTCTCCATGCCGGAGATCGACTGGGTCACAAATGGCGTCCACCCCGGAACATGGATCAGCAGCGGCATGAAGCGGCTCTTCAATACCCATATCCCCGGATGGGACCGCGATCCCGGCAGACTGGTCCAGGCGGTGAAAATTCCTCAGGATGAGATCTGGACCGCTCACCAGGCATCCAAAATGCGCCTTCTCGCCGGCATCATGGAGCAGACCGGCCGCCAGCTCGAACCCGACGTTCTCACCATCGGCTTCGCCAGGAGGGCGGCCCAGTATAAAAGAGCCGACCTTCTGCTGTCCAACATCAAGCGGCTCATGGAGGTCGGGGCGGGGAAGATACAGCTTGTTTTCGCGGGGAAAGCCCATCCCCGGGATGACGGAGGCAAGGCGGTACTTCAGAGATTGCTCTCGGCATCCCAGAAAGTGGATGAAATGATACCCATCGTCTTCCTGGAAAATTATGACATGGAGAAAGGCGCTCTCATCACCCAGGGAGTGGATCTCTGGCTCAACACCCCCATCCGTCCCAGGGAGGCCTCGGGCACGAGCGGCATGAAATGCACGCTGAACGGAGTAATGAATTTTTCTGTTCTCGACGGGTGGTGGATCGAGGGCTGGATCGAGGACGTAACCGGCTGGTCGGTCGGCCCCGAGCCCAGCGAATCGGACATGATGAACTACGACGAGTCTCTTGACGCAATCGACCTCTACGAAAAACTCGAGAACAAAATAATCCCCACGTACTACCAAAACAGGGAAAAGTGGATTTGGATGATGCAGCGGACCATCGCCCTGAACGGGAGCTTCTTCAATACCCACAGGGTCGTTCGGGAGTACTGCGAAAAGGCGTACAATATTAGTTTCCGGGGGATGTGATACTCATGAGTTCCAGCCTGGGAGGAAGGACGATGAAGGTACTGCATGTCAGTCCGGAAGCAGTGCCCTTCAGCAAGGTGGGCGGGCTCGGCGACGTAGCGGGATCACTCCCGCCTGCACTCAGGCAATGGAGTACGGACTGCCGGCTGCTTACGCCGGCCTGGGAGGGTGTGCTTGACAGAGCGAGAGATCTTGGTTTTTCCCTTTCTAGAATTTCCAGAAAGGTCGAGGCGGTCATCCGATGGAAAATCCACAGAGGAACGGTCTGGAAATGCACGGGCCATGGAACTGTTGCCTATCTTCTGGAAGAGCCGTCGCTCTTCGGCAGCATGGTCTACCCGCAGGAACTGACTCCGGAGACGGCAGCCCCCTTCCTCTTTCTTTCCCTCGCTGCCCTGGACTTCCCTGCGGCGGCACTCTGGAAGCCGGACATCCTTCACTGCCACGACTGGGGAGCCGCTCCCCTTCCTGCCGCGCTTATGTGGCATCTGCACTTCAGGGACTTCAGGGATGACTATAAAACAGTCTTTACAATCCACAACCTTGCACACCAGGGACTGCTTCCCCTTGATTCCCTGAAAGACTGGGGAATGGGGGATGACGCCGCCCGTGTCGACGGAATGGAGTTTTTCGGCCTGGCAAACCTGCTGAAGGGGGCCCTGGTCGCCTGCGATGCCATTACCACTGTCAGCCCCGGCTATGCGGAGGAAATCACGACGGAAGACGGAGGAGAGGGACTCGGAGGCCTGCTGCGGAGCCTTTCCGGCAAGCTCACCGGAATTCTGAACGGCCTTGACGACCGGTACTGGGATCCCCGGACAGATTCCCTCCTTCCTGAGCGGTATTCCCCCGGAGATCTTTCAGGAAAAGCTGCCTGCAGAAGGAAACTCCTCGAAAGGGCTGGCTGGAAGGACAACGGGGGCCCCCTGCTGGTTTCCGTGACAAGGATGGTGGAACAGAAGGGCTTTTCCATCCTTCTGCCCGTGATCGAAAAGCTCTCCGGAATGAACTGCCGCCTTTTTCTCATCGGATCAGGTCAACAGGAATACGAAGAAGCTGCCGCACAGGCGGCCGCCGCTTTTCCCGATTCGGTCTTCCTGTTCAGGGGATTTGATGAAGGCCTTGCCCATCTCAGCTACGGGGGAGGAGATTTCTTCCTCATGCCGTCACGGTTCGAACCCTGCGGCCTCTCCCAGCTCATTGCGCTCCGGTACGGAACAGTACCGGTCGTTCGGGCTGTCGGCGGATTGCGTGACACCGTTATCGACCATGACGCTCCGGGGGGGAATGGTTTTCTTTTCGAGGAATACACCCCTGAAGCATTTCTGGACACCCTTTCACAAGCCCTTGAAGTTTTCCGGAACGAGGAAAAAATGAACAGCCTGATCTCAAGGGGCATGAACGCCGATTATTCATGGAACCGTTCTGCCCCTCTCTATAAAAAGCTGTACGAATCTCTTCTTCCCTGACGGCAGACCACCCCAGGGAAAACACAAAAGCATCCGAACCGGAATCCCATACAGCCGAAGGGGGTATGCTCCATGCAAGTTGGCAAGTACGGCCGCACCCTGGGCATCGTCCTGGCGGGAGGCAAAGGCGAACGGCTCATGCCTCTCACAAAGTACAGGGCAAAACCCGCGGTCCACTTCGCGGCAAAATACAGGATCGTGGACTTTGCGCTCTCAAACCTCGTCAACAGCGGCATTTTTTCAATTTATGTTCTTGTCCAGTTCAAAAGCCAGTCCCTGAACGAACACATCGAACGGGGCTGGCAGTTCGGCGGAGCCCTTCGGGGCCGCGATTTCTTCATCACCCTGGTTCCAGCCCAGATGTGGAGAGGTGAGCACTGGTTCCAGGGAACAGCGGATGCTGTCTACCAGAACCTCCACCTCGTAACCCTCTACGACGCCGACCGGGTGGCAATCTTTGCGGCGGATCATATATACAAGATGGACGTTGACCAGATGCTGGCCTACCACATCAACAACTCAGCCGACATCACGGTAGCAGCCAACGTGGTTCCAACCTCGGAGGCATCAGCCTTCGGATGCATAGACACGGACGAAGCCGGACGAATCATCGGGTTTGTGGAAAAACCGGAGAACCCGCCTGAGATTCCGGGCAACCCGGGCTTCACCTATGTTTCCATGGGCAACTACATCTTCGAACGGGAGATTCTCGAAGAATCCCTGATCGAGGACGCCAAACTGCCCACAAGCCACGACTTCGGGAGGGACATCATCCCGAAGCTTGTGGGAACATCAAGGGTCTTTGCCTACGACTTCTCCACAAATGTACTTCCCGGAAAGGAGACATCATCCTTCTGGAGGGAGGACAAGCCCTACTGGAAGGACGTGGGAACCATCCGGGCCTATTGGGACGCCCACATGGACCTCCTGAAACACGACTCGGAGATGACGTTCTACAACCCCCAGTGGCCCATACGTACAGTATCATACGCAGATCCCCCGTCCTACGTCTGTCCCGTAAAGGGCTACACCTGCAACGTGCAGAGCACCCTCTCGGCGGAAGGCAGCAGGGTTCTCGGGTCCACAGTTGAATCGTCGGTTCTTTCCCGGAACTGCGTCATCATGCCCGGCTCCTCAGTGGAGGAATCAATCATCGGCGAAGGAGTCGTGGTGGGAGAGAACTGCCGTCTCAGAAGAGTCATTATCGACAGCCACAACATCATTCCACCGAACACCGTCATGGGGTTCGACGAGGAGCATGACAGGGAGCGGTATACCGTTGACCCGGGATCAGGCATCATCGTGGTGGGGATGCCGAAGATGCAGCTCCGCAAATCCATCGAAAATCCCAAGGAAGGCTTCGACTGGTCAAGTTTCAGCTGAAGATTGTGAAACATCAGGGGGGAGGCCCGGGCCTCCCCCC
>LSQX01025493.1_pt1 | contig 18246 bp, 12 predicted proteins | sample 654561 | NCBI WGS metagenome assembly LSQX01 (sample SAMN04489861, study PRJNA283612) | anaerobic digester metagenome | isolation source: 4 biogas reactors fed with cattle manure at either 37C or 55C with and... | place: Denmark: Kongens Lyngby | collected 2014
TGGCGCGGCAAAGACTACGCCACCAACGTGCTGTCCTTTGTCGCCGAGATACCTGAGGGTATTTTAGATATCCCTCTGTTAGGCGATCTGGTCATTTGCGCGCCCGTAGTGGAGCGTGAAGCACAGGAACAAAACAAACAGCTGCAGGCGCACTGGGCACATATGGTGATCCACGGCTGCTTGCATTTGCTAGGTTATGACCATATAGATGAGCAAGAAGCCCAAGAGATGGAAGAGCTTGAGCAACAGCTCATGGCGCAGCTGGGTTATGCCGACCCCTACGCCGAAAGCGAATAACTTCTTCTTATATAACACTTTTTTGAAAGATACGGATTTACTACAACCATGAGTGAAGACAGTTCTAGCAGCGGGCAAAGATCTTGGTTAGATAAACTAGCCCACGCTTTTGCCCAAGAACCCAAAAACCGCCAAGATTTATTTCAGTTGTTGCGTGAAGCTAATCGCAACAAACTAATGGACGATGATGCCTTGGCTATTGTTGAGGGTGCCATTGAGATTTCCGAGCTTAAAGTTCGGGACATTATGATCCCCCGCTCACAAATGGTCAGTATTCAAGTTGACCAAACACCTGAGCAATTTTTGCCCGCTATCATCGAAGCCGCTCACTCGCGTTACCCGGTGTTTGGCGAAAACAACGATGAAATCTTAGGGATTTTACTCGCCAAGGACTTGCTACCACTTATCCTTAACCGCCCAGCGGATTTTAACTTGCGGCAGATTTTACGCCCCTGCAACTTCGTACCAGAATCAAAACGCCTTAATGTCCTGCTCAAAGAGTTCCGCGCCAACCACAACCATATGGCGGTCGTGATTGATGAGTACGGCGGCGTTGATGGTTTGGTAACCATTGAAGATGTCTTAGAACAAATCGTTGGTGATATCGAAGATGAGCATGATGTTGAAGACGATACGCTAATCCGTTCCGTACCCAGCGGTGATCACATTGTTAAAGCGCTCACGCCGGTGGAAGACTTTAATGAGTTTTTTAAGAGCAACTTTTCTGAAGATGAGTACGACACCATCGGTGGCGTAGTTCTCAGCGCATTTGGTCATTTGCCCAAACGCAATGAAGTCATAGAGATCGACAACTGGCGCTTTCGGGTTGCCAACTCAGACAGCCGTCGCTTACACCTCTTACGTGTTAGTAAGGTTGGCTAGTCACCATGTTTGATCCCGCATCCGTATTGCGTTACGGCTGGCAAGGCAATCTGCTGTCCGTACTGGCTGGCGGGTTGATTACCTTTTCTTTAGCCCCTTTTAATCTATGGCCTTTGGCTTTGGTAGCCGTTGCGCTATGTTATTTGCTGCTGCAAAGGCTAACCCCAAGTCAAGCGGCTATGCGTGGCTGGCTATTCGGCTTTGGACTGTTTGCCAGTGGCGTAAGCTGGGTGTATGTCAGCATCCATGACTACGGCTCTGCCCCACCCGTGCTAGCAGGCGCACTTACTTTAGCTTTCGTTGCGGGACTGGCTCTTTTTCTTGCGGCTTTCGCTTGGTGCTGGGCAAAATTTTTACGCCAAGCACAACATAGCCTGAGCAATGCCTTAGTCTTTGCGGCGCTGTGGGTGGCTACGGAGTTTTTCCGTGGTTGGTTTCTAACCGGTTTTCCGTGGCTCTACATCGGCTATAGCCAACTGGACGGACCGTTGGCTGGTTTAGCACCTGTAGGTGGTGTTTGGCTCATCTCTTTTGTGCTCGCCTTTAGCAGCGCATTACTCATCAATTTACTGGCCTGCAAACAAGCACGCCGCCAATGGCCACTTTATACTGGCGTGCTAGTGCCTGTTTGGTTAGTGACAGCTTTGCTGCAACTAATGAACTGGACTGACACAGCAGGCGCGCCACTCACAGTGGCTGCAGTGCAAGGCAATATTGAGCAGTCCATGAAGTGGGATCCAGCTCAAGTTAGTAACCAGCTTATTCTTTACCAGCAGCTAAGCTTAACCACACCTCAGGTTGATCTACTAATCTGGCCAGAAAACGCCATACCTGTTTTGCAAACTAGCGCTACAGAATTTTTGCGCCATCTCGACACCTTTGCACAACAACGCCAATCTGCGCTGATTACCGGCATTCCTATGCGTCATCTAAACAGTGAAGGCCAAGTAAAACTTTACAACGGCATCACCACCCTAGGCGATGCTTCGGGTGAATACCTTAAGCAAAAATTAGTGCCCTTTGGTGAGTACGTGCCATTACAAGACTTGCTTCGCGGTGTCATTGAATTATTTGATCTACCCATGTCCGACTTTGCCCGCGGGCCCAGCAATCAACCACCACTTATGGCCAAACAGCAACGCATTGCCCCCTATATTTGCTATGAAGTGGTCTATCCGGATTTTGCGCGTAAGCTGGCCGCACACAGTGAAATTTTGCTCACTATCAGCAATGACACTTGGTTTGGCACCTCGATCGGTCCTCTACAACACCTGCAAATGGCGCAGATGCGCGCATTAGAAGCCGGCCGCTGGATGATCCGTGCAACCAATAACGGTGTGACCGCGATTATCAATCCACAGGGACGTATCGAACAGCAAATACCGCAGTTTGAACAAGGTGTACTCGTGGGTGAGGTAAAACCTATGCAGGGCTTAACACCTTATTTGCGCTTTGGCTCTTGGCCGTTAGTTCTTGTCTGCGTGTTGGTACTCGGACTGGGTTTGCGCAAGCGCTAATAGCGCACTGCCTATATCTATATTTGTATGGGTGTATTCGCCCGAAAGGCGAACGCCAAGAATTAGCGTAGGGGGGGGGAGTCGTTCGAGCCTAGCTGTAGGTAACGACTGAGACAGGCTCAACTAGAATGCAACACTGGCTGAGCCTGTCAAAACCGCTGCTCAAACCTGTGGGGGGCACAAGCCTGAGCCTATTATCCTACTTCTTTACTGCTGTTTGTTATCCTGCTCAGCATCAGTTTGGGTCGCCTCAGCAGCAGTCGGCTTGACCTCTGACTGCGACTGCTCTGCCACTTCAGCTTCAACCTCAGGCTTAGCCACTTCGTGCTCTACCTTTTCGGTTGCTGGAGTTTGTGCAAGCATGTCTATCTGCTGCACAGGCTCTTGGATCAGGCTTTGCTGCTGTACTTCAGCTGCAGGCTCTGCGGCTGGGGCCTGAGCAACACTTTCTGCTTGCGCTTTTGCAGCCTGCTCTTTTGCTAGGCGTTCTAAACGACGACGCTCACGCGGGTCGTTTGGCGCGCGACCTACGGGGCGTACGGGTTGCTCTGGGGCAACCGGCTCTGTCTTCGCTACAACTGGAGCTGCTGGCTCTTCAGCCTCCAAACCAAGGCTTTTCTGCACTACTTCAGCTTGCGCTGGCTCGGATTTTTCAGGTGTCGGTGTCGACTCTTGCGGTTCGCTAATTTGCAATAAAGCCTTAGGCTCTTCAATTTGAATCGCAGGAGTTGAAACTTCGGCTACTTTTTCAGCGTTCGGATCAAAGCCAACAACAGCCTCTTTTACAGGCCGCTCATCGCTTGGTTTAGTGGGCTGCTTTGCTGCAACCGGGACTTGACGCTCATCATTACTTACAGCCTGCCCTGTGGTCGCCTCTGCAGAATCCGGGCTGTTATCGCTCTCACCGGTATCCGGTTGACGATCACGGCGCGTAGGACGACGACGTTGGCCGCGTGTGCGACGACGTGGACGCTCTTCTTCAGTTTGTCCATTGGTGCTCTGTTGGTTTTCAACATTCAACTCATCTACCACCTGTTCCGCTTTGTCTACCGACTCAGCATCACGTGGGCGGCGCGCGGTAGATGAAGATTGCTCTTCATTGTTATTTTGCGTGCGTGTTTGCGGGTTACGCGTGGTTCTCTTTTCTGCTGGCTCAGCAGTGCGCGTATCACGGCTTGGACGCTCGCGACGGGTAGACTGAGTTTCTTGATTATCACGATTTTCACGTGGTTCGCGGTTATCACGGTTTTTACGCTCGTCATCACGCTGACGAGAGTCGCGGTTATTGCGCGGATTCGCTGTACGTGTATTACGACGTCCATCCTGCTGAGTGGTGCGCGCTGTTTCCGGTTTTGCCTCAGGCTTGGCAGGCTCTTCTTCTTTGCTAGCAAAGATACCCACCAAAGACTTAACCAAACCTTTCAGCAACCCTGCCTCTGCTACTCGTGCCTGTGGATGAGGACTGCGCGTTTGCGGGTTAGGCGCTTGACGTGTTACAGCATTACGATCTGCCACACCGGTTTTCACTACTGCTTCTTCACGCACCAGCGAGCGTGTTGTGCTGGCTGCTACAGAGGTATCTTCCGATTCTTCCGCCGACATTTCGTAGCTCGACAGGCCAGACAAAGCTTCAGGGCTATCTTCACGTACACGCGTCACTTCAAAGTGCGGGGTATCTAGATGTTCATCAGGAAGGATAAAAATACGTACACGGGTACGCAGTTCAATTTTCGTAATTGCATTGCGCTTTTCATTCAACAAGAAAGCTGCTACTTGCGTAGGCACACGTGCACGCACTTCTGCAGTGCGCTCTTTTAGAGCTTCTTCTTCGATTAAGCGTAAAATTGCCAAGGAAATAGACTCAACATCACGAATCACACCCTGGCCATTACAGCGTGGGCAAACCACGCCGCTGGTTTCACCCAGGGACGGACGCAGACGCTGACGGGACATTTCTAACAAGCCAAAGCGTGAAATACGACCAATTTGTACTCGGGCACGGTCTGCTTCCAAACACTCACGCATGCGCTCTTCTACGGCACGCTGGTTTTTCATTGGCGTCATATCGATAAAGTCGATAACAATCAGGCCACCAATATCACGCAAGCGTAATTGACGAGCAATTTCTTCTGCCGCTTCAAGGTTGGTTTGTAGGGCTGTTTCTTCAATATCACTACCGCGTGTAGCGCGTGCGGAGTTAATGTCAATGGATACCAACGCTTCTGTTGGGTCAATCACCAAGGCGCCGCCGGACGGCAGTTTAACTTCGCGCTGGAAAGCCGTTTCAATTTGGCTTTCAATTTGGAAGCGGTTAAACAGTGGAACACTGTCCTGATACTGCTTAACTTTATTGGCATAGACCGGCATAACCTGCTGAATAAAGCTCAGCGCTTCATCATAGGCTTCAACCGAGTCGATCAATACTTCACCGATATCCTGACGTAAATAGTCGCGAATAGCGCGGATAATCACGTTACTTTCTTGATAAATAAGGAAAGGTGCGCTACGACCCACGGCAGCCTCTTTGATGGCTGTCCAAAGTTGGACGAGATAATCCAAGTCCCACTGCAATTCTTCAGAATTACGTCCCAAACCTGCCGTACGGACAATTAAGCCCATATCAGCAGGTGCATTCAGACTGCTGAGCGCCTCACGCAACTCGGTACGCTCATCTCCTTCAATACGGCGAGAGATACCACCTGCACGGGGGTTGTTAGGCATCAGTACTAAATAGCGACCTGCCAGACTGATAAAAGTTGTTAACGCTGCGCCCTTGTTGCCGCGCTCTTCTTTATCAACCTGAACAATAACTTCCTGGCCTTCATTAAGCACATCTTTGATGTTGACGCGGCCGCCATCAAATTGCTTGTTAAAGTATTCGCGGGAAATTTCTTTGAGGGGCAAAAAGCCATGACGTTCTGAGCCGAAGTCAACAAAAGCGGCTTCTAAACTAGGCTCAATCCGAGTGATACGTCCTTTGTAGATGTTGGATTTTTTTTGCTCACGAGCGCCCGACTCGATGTCTAGATCAAACAAACGTTGACCATCCACCAAAGCAACACGCAACTCTTCGGGCTGAGTTGCGTTAATTAGCATTCTTTTCATTGTTTACCAAGTTTCCGTAGTCACGGAAAGCAATTGGCACACGACCTCATTGGTTGTGCGGGGTTCGCGCAGTCAGCGGGTAGCTAACCGTGTCTAGCAAACAGCAGATAATCTGGTGCTGCGACAGCGTATCCATTTGTTCAGCGCAGGCGCTGGTTAAAATCAGGAGGAGGAATCAATATAAACGCGGACGCTTTGGCATCTAAGCTCTTGTTCGAGCTACGCTGTTCAGTGATTGTGCATCTCCACCCTTCACAATACCTATGAAAACTCGGGTGCCGCTCGGCTTTCCATGAGCGGGTTTATCAAAAACAAACGCTTTAACAGCGTTTGCGGATTATTTTTCAGGCCAATTTCATTAAACTTTAAATTGAGCAGCCTGTTACTCAAGCTAAACTGCGGTTCAGGACGCTGATATTTAAGTTAGATTATGCGCCTTCATTAACAAGCTCTAGTGTGATTACGGGGGTGTTACAACCGGTGTCTAGCAACACAGAACCTCTACAATCAATATACTTGGTTCTGCACGTCGCTGCGTCTGTGCTAACAACCCACTAAGAGCTCACTTACAGTTCCGACTACTTACTTAAGTTAGCTTGCTGAATATAACAGCATCTGGGGGCTGCTTCAATTGCTATAAAATTGTTATGCTATGCAACATGACTAAGACCACCCCAGATCTTCCTACAAAAGTACAGCATATCGAGATCGAAGCCAGTTACGCTGGGCAACGAATAGATAATTTTTTGCTGACCCGTTTAAAAGGCGTACCCAAAACGCTCATCTACCGCATTTTACGCAAAGGTGAAGTGCGGGTGAATAAGGGCCGCATAAAACCTGATTATCGTTTATGTGCTGGTGATGTTTTGCGTATTCCACCCGTACGCGTCAGTGAACCTAACGCTCCCGCCCAAATTGCCCAAGGTTTATTAGCACGCCTTGAAGCGGCTATTGTTTATGAAGACAACAGCTTGCTGGTGGTGAACAAACCCGCTGGCATTGCCGTACATGGCGGCAGCGGCTTAAATTTCGGCATTATCGAAGCCTTCCGCCAATTACGTCCACAATGCAGCGAGCTTGAATTGATACACCGTCTCGACAGGGATACATCGGGTTTGCTGATGTTGGCGAAAAAACGTAGCCAATTACGTCACCTGCATGAAGCCTTGCGTAACGGCACCATTGATAAAGGCTATCTGGCTCTCGTCTCCGGGCGCTGGCCAGCGAGTCGTAAACGTGTCGATGCTCCACTGAAGCGCAGTAATTTACGCTCCGGTGAGCGCATGGTTGAAGTCAATCAAGCCGGTAAAGACTCATTAACTGAGTTTAAAGTTATCCGCCGTTTTGCTGATTTCGCCACGCTGGTACAAGCCAACCCTATTACTGGCCGCACCCACCAAATCCGCGTACACGCTCTGTATGCCGGTCATCCAATCGCTGGTGACAGCAAGTATGGTGATGAAGAGTTCTCTAAAGCCATCCGCGAGCTGGGCGGCAAACGCCTGTTTTTGCACGCGCACTTTCTTAAGCTTAAGCTCAGTGATGGGCAAGCAATAGAGCTGCACGCTGAACCCGATGAAGGCTGGCAGCACGTTTTGGAGTCTTTGAGTGAATAAAAATATTCGCCTCCTAATCTTTGATTGGGACGGCACGTTAGTAAAATCCTTACCGCGTATTGTTGAAGCCATGCAAGTTGCAGCGCAACACTGCCAAATCCCACCGCGTAGCACTGATGAAATTCACGCCATTATCGGCCTATCCTTACTGGAAGCCTTTGATGTGCTGTATCCTGAGGTTAATGATGAACCGCTACGGGAAACTTTCCGTCAGGCCTATGCCAAGCATTATTTCTTTTTGGAACAGCAACCCTCGCCTTTTTATCCCGGTGTACGTGATGCGCTGGACGATTTTAAAGCAGCGGGCTATCAATTGGCAGTCGCCACTGGAAAAAGCCGACGTGGCTTAGACCTTATTTTGCGCGGTCATCAGCTAGAAGATTTTTTCCATATCACGCGCTGCGCTGATGAAACCAAAGGCAAACCGAACCCCTTAATGTTGCAGCAGATATTGCAGCACTGCCATAAAACACCTGAGCAAGCCATCATGGTCGGTGACTCACCCTTCGACTTACAAATGGCGAATAACGCACAGATCGCTGGTGTCGCGGTCAGTTATGGTGCGCAACCATTAGATATTTTACTCGCAGAGCAGCCCGTTTTAGCTATTGATCATTTCGATGAATTAGCACACTGGCTGGCTAAGTAGACTTAAGAGATACACACAGGAACAACAGCATGTCCGAGCAATGGAAAGAAGAAAAATCTGATAACTGGAACGAGCAACCCAGCGCGCAAAAACAGCAAGCGCCGCAAGACAGCGCCGATACAAAAACGTGGAAGCTGCTAGAAAAAGCCGTTTTAGCCAGCGTGCAAGAACAAAAACGCTCACGTCGATGGGGTATTTTTTTCAAGTCACTGACGTTTTTGTATTTGTTTGGCGCGATTTTTTTGTTTTCGCCTAGCCTAACCATGGATAAAAAGTCACCGGGCACCAGTCACACAGCACTTATTGAAGTGCGCGGTATGATTGCCGATGGTGAAGAAGCCAGTGCCGATAAGATAGTTAGCGCGTTGCGCCATGCGTTCCAAGACAGTGACACCAAAGGAATTATTCTGCGTATAAACAGCCCTGGCGGCAGTCCAGTGCAGTCGGGTTATATTTACGATGAAATTCAACGTCTGCGTCAACTGTACCCACACATCAAAGTCTATGCCGTGATTAGCGATCTAGGTGCTTCAGGTGCTTACTATATTGCCAGCGCTGCCGACGAAATCTATGCCGATAAGGCAAGCCTTGTGGGTTCTATCGGTGTTACCGCTGCCAGCTTTGGTTTTGTCGATACGCTGAAAATGCTTGGCGTCGAGCGTCGTATATATACATCAGGCGAGCACAAAGCTTTTCTGGATCCCTTCCAACCACAAAAAGCTGAAGAAACTGAATTTTGGAAAACCGTATTAAATACGACGCATGAGCAGTTTATTAATAGCGTGAAACAAGGGCGCGGTGAGCGTTTGAAATTTGACGCACATCCAGAGCTGTTTTCCGGCCTAATCTGGACCGGAGAACAAGCGTTAAAGATGGGTTTAGTTGATGCGCTGGGTAACAGCAGCTTGGTTGCGCGCGAAGTGATTGGCGTAGACAACATTCAAGACTTCAGCATCCAAGACTCGCCTTTTGATCGTTTTGCAAAACGTTTTGGTGCGAGTGTGGCAGAACGTCTAGCTATGTGGCTAGGATTACAACAAGCTCCGGCAATTCGGTAAATCGAGTTACTCGGAGTTTGCGCCTATCTTTTCCATCAACGCCCTAGTTTCTTCATCTATGCGCTCTAAACGAATGCTGACCCGTCTATTCTCAGCGCGGTTGGCCGCATTCGTATTAGGTTTGAGCGGGTAGCGTTCGCCATGGAAGCGTATGACAAAGTCTTCTTCTGGTATTCCCTTAGCCATCAAATAGGCTTGCACAGCCAGTGCTCTACGCCGTGATACATCACGGTTTAACAAACGATCACCGCTGCTGTCCGAGTGTCCATCGAGCAAAACTCGGTTAACCGTTTTATCTTCTGCCATATATTCCAGCAGCACATCCAAATGCTTGCGCGTTTGTTCGCTTAACTCATAACCGCTGTCAAAACGAACAATGCTTTGCTTAATCTGATCATAATTAACCGGCAGAAGATTGGCTGTGCACTTTAAATAGTCGTCATAGGCCTGCGCAAAATTAGTAGGCAAAATCCGTACTTCTAAGGGTTCGCCCTGCACGGTTCGGTGGCGCACTACCGGAGAGCGTCCCTCCAACAAGCCCGAAAGTAAACGCCCAGCCTGAGTTTGGTTGGACTCAAGCGCACGTTCGTTTCTAGTCACAGCGACAGTACCAAGCTGCAAATCACTGGCTGCCGGCTGCCAAGGTGCAGCAGCGGCATACAACTGAGCATTGCCACGGCTTAACCACGCTTCCTGCGCCTGAATCCGAAAAATCGCTTTTTCTCCCGCACGGCGCACAAAGAGACCACCACCAAAATCTTTAATCGGCTGAGTAAGGCGACATTCAAAACGATCGCCCTCTACCTGCCACTGCACATCTTCTATGCGTGTCTGAAAAGTAATCGCCTGCGCCAGTGCGGGCGTTACAATAAACACAATGGAGAGTAAGCGTTTAACGCGCATATCATTAAAACCTATATTTACAATAGTTATTCTATCGACCACCCACCTGAATACTTGAGTAACAGTGGCAACTGTTCCGCTAGTGTTTCTTTTACGGTAGGATCTGTGCTTATCACGGTAGCCTCTGAGCAAAATCTCAGCCACTGCCACTCTTTTAGCTTATGGACTACACATTCTTATGACTGATCGCCTCACTCTATTACGCCCTGACGACTGGCATATTCATTTACGCGATAACGCAGCCCTACAAAATACTGTCCCTGATGTTGCTCGGGTATTTAGCAGGGCAATTATTATGCCAAACCTGGTTCCCCCAGTGCGTGATACCGCTGCAGCGAAAAGCTATCAAGAACGCATTCTCAATGCCCGTCCTCAGCATAGCAACTTTAATCCGCTGATGACCCTGTACCTAACCGATCAAACCACAGCAGAGATCATTCACCAAGCTAAAGACAGCGGTTTTATCTATGCGGCCAAGCTTTATCCAGCCGGTGCGACGACTAACTCGGACTCTGGCGTCACCGCTTTAGAACATATATATCCAGCCCTAGAAGCCATGAGCGAAGTGGGCATGCCTTTACTGGTGCATGGTGAGGTAACTCACAACGAAGTGGATATTTTTGATCGAGAAAAACGTTTTATTGACGATCAACTGATTGGCTTGATTGCCCGTTTCCCCAACCTTAAAGTCGTGCTTGAGCACATCACCACTGCCGATGCCACTGAGTTTGTTCTTGCAGCCTCCGATAAGGTTGCCGCCACTATCACGGCGCACCACTTGTTATTTAACCGTAACCACATGCTGGTTGGTGGGATTAAGCCGCACTTTTATTGCTTGCCCATTTTAAAACGCAACACACATCAAGAAGCCTTGCTCGATGCAGCCACCAGCGGCAACCCTAAATTTTTTCTTGGTACAGACTCAGCACCCCACGCCCAGCATGCCAAAGAAAACGCCTGCGGTTGTGCCGGCTGCTACAGTGCATTTGCTGCTATTGAGCTGTATGCGCAAGCCTTTGAACAGCGCAATGCGCTCGACAAACTCGAAGCCTTTGCCAGCCACTTTGGCCCTGATTTTTATGATTTACCACGCAACCAAGACAGCATCACACTGGTGCGCGAGCCTTGGCAAGTACCGTCCCAACTGCCTTTTGGTGAACACCCCGTCATACCACTTTGCGCTGGCGAAACCCTTAACTGGCGCTTAGTGGAGGCTTAAACATGAGTGATAACTACCCAGAAGAACTTGATGAAATCCCGAACAACAAAAGCCCGCTAAAAACTCAACTCGCACGCCGTTTCCGTGGCTACCTGCCCGTTGTTATAGACGTGGAAACGGGCGGCTTTAACTGTGCCACCGATGCACTGCTGGAAATTGCGGCTGTCATTCCCAATATGGACGAAGATGGCCAGCTTTACGCAGAACATAGCCACTTTTTCCGCGTAGAACCCTTTGTTGGTGCCAATATAGAACAAGCAGCGCTCGATTTTACCGGTATCAAGCTGGATCACCCACTGCGCATGGCGGTTTCAGAAGAACACGCCCTGACGGAAATTTTCCGCAGTGTGCGCAAATCCATGAAAGCAGCAGGCTGTAAACGCGCTATCTTAGTGGGGCACAACAGCCATTTTGACCTAGGTTTTGTTCAAGCTGCGGCCGAACGCTGTGGCATTAAACGCAACCCCTTTCACCCGTTTTCAAGCTTCGATACCGCCACCTTAGCAGGGTTAGCTTACGGACAAACCGTGCTCTCCAAAGCCTGTGAAGCCGCTGGTATTGATTTTGATAATAACGAAGCCCATAACGCGCGCTACGATACTGAAAAGACGGCCGATTTATTCTGCGGTATTGTCAACCGCTGGAAAGAAATGGGTGGCTGGGACGATTTCTAAAGCCATCGCCCAACACAGACTCAGCGCCAGCAACATCTGTCCTGCCCGTTACTTTTAAACCTGTCTTCAGCAGCGTGATAAATAACGGGCATTTTTATGACGGACACACAGAACAAGGACACAACCACCATGCGTATTTTGCATACCTCCGATTGGCATCTTGGTCAGCACTTTATGGGTAAAACCCGTCAGGCTGAACATCGCGCGTGGTGTGATTGGCTGGTGCAAACAGTGGTTGAACAGCAAGCCGATGCGTTGATTATTGCCGGTGACATTTTCGACACAGGCACCCCGCCCAGCTACGCACGTGAGCAATACAACAACTTTATTTTGCAAATGCAGGCTACCGGTTGCCAGTTAGTGATTCTTGCGGGCAACCACGACTCTGTCGCCATGCTCAATGAAAGCAAAAACCTGTTGGCACAACTTAACACCCACGTGATTTCCAGTGCCGCTGACAACCCAGAGGAACAGCTTTTGCTACTCAAACGGCGTGATGGCGAAGCAGCCGCAATTCTTTGCGCCGTTCCTTATCTGCGCCCGCGTGACGTGCAGCGCAGCCAAGCTGGTCAAAGCGCCGATGACAAACAGCGTGATTTACAACAAGCCATTGCGGATCACTATGCACAGCTGTTTAGTCGTGCTCAGGCATTACGTAAACAGATGGGAGCGAACCTGCCTATTGTTGGCACTGGACACTTAACCACCCTGGGCGTAAGTCTGACTGATTCCGTACGCAAAATTTATGTGGGCAATTTGAGTGCCTTCCCAACCGATGCCTTCCCTGCCTTTGATTATCTGGCACTGGGCCATATTCATAGCTCACAAAAAGTAGCAAAGCTTGATCATATACGCTACAGCGGCTCACCTATCCCCTTGAGTTTTGACGAAGCCCCGCAGCAAAAACAACTGCTGCGTGTTGACCTGAATGCAGATGGCTTACAGGCGGTAAGCGAACTCAATATCCCATGCTTTCAACCCCTTATCTCTTTGTCCGGCAGTCTCGCCGAGTTAGAGCTACGGCTTGCTGAACTGGCTAAGCAGCTGGATCGAAATGTCGTAACCTGGTTAGAAATTCGCGTGTGTGTGGATGATTACTACGCTGACCTGAATGAGCGTGTCAACGCCCTATGTAGCGACTTGCCCGTTGAGGTGTTACGCGTGCGCCGAGATCGCGGAGACCAGGTCGCCGGCTTAACCCGCGACTCCGGCGAAGCTTTGTCTGAGTTAACGCCCGATGAGGTGTTTACTAAGCGTCTGCACAATGAACAGCTCACTGAGGAGGAAATCAGCGTGTTACAAGGTCTTCATGCACAGGTGCTGGAGTCGCTACAGGAGACTGATGCATGAAAATACTTAGTATTCGTCTTAAAAACATCAATGCATTAAAAGGCGAATGGAAGATCGACTTTACGCAAGAGCCTTTTAATGGCAGCAGCTTATTTGCCATTACCGGACCAACCGGCGCCGGCAAAACCACCCTGCTCGATGCCATTTGTTTAGCGCTGTACAGCCGTACACCACGCATGAACGCCATCTCACAAACCAGCAACGAGCTAATGACGCGGCACACCAGCGAGTGCTTAGTGGAAGTTGAGTTTGCCGTGAAAGATGAAGGCTACCGTGCCTTTTGGAGTCAACGCCGCGCCCGCGATAAAGCGGATGGCGCGCTGCAAGCCGCTAGAACTGAGCTTGCACATTTAGACGGCCGTATTATCACCGACAAGCTCAGCGAAAAACCTAAAGAGGTGGAACGCCTAACCGGTTTGGATTTTCTACGCTTCACCCAATCAATGATGCTGGCTCAAGGTGGCTTTGCAGCCTTTTTAGAAGCCAACGCCAACGATCGCGCTGACCTACTAGAACAGTTAACAGGCACTGAGATTTATGGTGAAATTTCAGCGCGTGTGTATGACATACAAAGAGAGCAGCGCCACGAGCTGGAAAAACTCAACAGCCGCGCCCAAGGCATGCAACTATTAAGCGAGGAAGAATTTAATAGCGTAAAAGCACAGCTTGCCGATGTTCAATTCCAAGCCGATGTATTAAAAAAACAACAAACACAGTTACACGAACAGCAGCAATGGCGCAACCATCTAGACCAAGCACAAAGCAGCAAACAGCAGGCTGAACACCAACTAGAACAGGTGCGCCGCCAACAACTTGAACAAGCCAGTGCGCTGCAGCGTTTGGCTAACCACGCACCGGCAGCACTGTTACAGGCAGATTATCAAGCACTGCAAGCTGCCAAACAAAGGCTAGAAAACAGCCAACAAAGTTTAACCTCAGCGCAGCATACAGAACGCGAATGCACAGGGCAGATTGAGCAACTGGCGTGGCAGCAGTATCAGTATGCACAACAGTCTTTAGACAGTATTTCTGCCCAGCTGCAAACTCTCACCAAGCAAGAGCAGCAGCTACTGGCTCAGCGCACACTCACCCCACAACATGAAGACTTGCCAAACCACTTGAAGGATTGGGGCAGTAAGTTTGCGCAACTGGAAAAACAACAGCGGGATACGCGCCAGCAGCAAACCGAATATGCCAACGCTGAGACACAAATCCAACGCCTGAGCGCCGAATTACAGGCTCATAACCAAAAATTACACCAGCAGCAATGCGCACTCGCGCCGTTGCAGAACGCCCGCAACGCACAGCAACAGACACTGACGCAAACACTGGCGCAGCGCACAGCCCAAGAGTGGCAAATACAGCTAAACACCCTGTATGAGCGCAATCAACACTATCAACGCTTAGGGCAAATTTATCCAACTGAACAGAGGTTGCATACGGCACAAACCGATTTACAAAAACGCAGCGCTGAGCACGCCGTAGCAATAAAGCAACAGGAACAACGCAGAGAAACCTTGCTAGCCCAGTACCAAATCCTAAACGAACAGGTACAAGACAAAACCCAACTACTCCAACAAGAACAGCGCATTGCCAGTCTTGAGCAGCACCGCACCCAACTGCAAGCGGATGAAGCCTGCCCCCTGTGTGGCTCCCACGAACACCCTGCCATCAGTGAGTACCAAGCACTGGACCTGTCGCAAACTGAACAGACTTTGCGGGAAAAACAGGCGGAACTTGACGCGATTAAAGAGCAAGGGCTCGATTGCAGAGCTGCCCTCGACAAACTGCAGCTTGAGCATGACCAGCTACTTAAGCAGCAGCATGAAACTGTGAGTGAATTACAGCAGTTAACGCGTGAAAAAAACCAATGCCTAGCTGAATTAGAACTCGCCAGCACGCTCACAGAAACTGAATTTACTGCGGCACAAACGGCCTACCAGCAAACGCTGAATGAATGTAAAGAGCGCTTAACCGCCATTGACCAAGCACAAGCAGCCCTAGCACAGTGCGAGCAAGATTACCGCCTTGCCGAGCAAGCAGCGCGAGACACGCAGCAGCTGATAACAACGCAGCAACTCAAGCTAGACAGCCAAACAGAGCAACAAACCAAATTAACAGCACGCATCCACACGCAACAGAAAGAAACCTTGCAGCTACAGCAGCAGCTCACTGAACAGCTAGCACAGTTGGGTTACACATTGCCCCCTGAACCACAGCAGTGGCTCACTGAGCGGCAGCAAGAGTCGCAGCGATGGCAGGAAGGCAAGCAGCAGTTGCATCAACTCGAGCTACAGATTGCGGATTTACGCAGTCAGCAGCAAAACGCTGCACAACTACAGCAAACCGCGCAACGCTACTGGCACGCCTTAGGTGCTAATGACGGCGCACCTTGCCCACCAACTGCCAACCTGCAACAGGCTTTAGCGGATACACAGCGCCAGTTGCACAGCAGTGAACAACAACAGTCGCAGCTACAAGGGCAAATTCACAGCCTAACCGAGCGTTTAACCGAGGCGCAAACCTCCTATAACCAACAACACGCACAGTGGACTGCTTGTTTAGCACAAAGCCCTTTTGCCGATGAAGATGCTTTTTTACAGGCTCTCTTGCCGGCAGAGCAAGCGCAACAGTTACAAGAACTAAAACAGCAACTCGACAACGCCCTGCAAGACGCCAACACCTTGCTTAAAGATGCGTCGCAGCGTATCCAGCAGCTTAGCGCACAGCCACAAACCACTTTAAGCAGCGCAGAGCTAGCCCAACAGCTAAGCGCTTTGGATACGCAACTAAGCGAGTTCAACCGGCAACTAGGACGCTTGCAGCACAGTCTCGATACGGATGCCAGCAACCGTATCGCACAGCAGGAATTACTGACTCAGATAGAGCAACAGCAACTGCTTTATGATCAATGGCAACAGCTCAACAGCTTAATTGGCTCAGCCGATGGCAGTAAATACCGCCGTTTTGTGCAGGGTTTAACCCTGGATCATCTAGTGAGTTTGGCCAATGAGCAATTAGCCGTTTTACATAACCGCTACCAGCTCAGCCGCCATGAGCAAGCAGAGTTAGAAATCAAAATTGTCGATACCTGGCAAGGTGATATCCAGCGCGATACCCGCACGCTCTCCGGCGGCGAAAGCTTCTTGGTCAGTTTAGCCTTAGCTTTGGCACTGTCTGAACTGGTCAGCCAAAAAACCCGCATTGATTCGTTATTTCTTGATGAGGGATTTGGTACCCTGGATAATGAAACGCTAGAGATGGCGCTTAACGCCTTGGATAATCTCAACGCTGAAGGCAAAACCATTGGCATTATTAGTCACGTTGAGGCGTTAAAAGACCGTATCCCTGTGCAAATCAAAGTGCACAAAAGTACCGGCATGGGCTATAGCACGCTGGATGACTGCTACCGAGTAAGCTAGCCAACCAGAATGCGTTGGCTATTACTTCATGACTAAAATTGGCACGCTGCTGTTTTCTAGCATTTTCAACGTGTTGCTGCCCACAAAGAACTGGCGCAAACGCGTGCCGCCAAAAACGCCCATCACCAGCATATCCACCGCATGAATCTGCTGATAACTTAACAGCTGCTTAAAGATATCGCCTTGCAAATAAACAGCCGTTACTTTAAAACCGCCCTCAGTTAAGCGTGCTACGGCTTGGGTAAATTTTTCTTCTTGATCGGCTTGTTTGTTTTTTACCGTTACCAGATGGCAGTCCAAACCGCGCAATAAATCACTACTTAAAATACGCTGCAATGCTTGTTCAGTTGTGTGCCGTCCGTCGTAAGCCAACATAAAGCTTTTGGGTGCAACAAACTGCTGCGGCGCAATCAGCACGGGCGTATTGATCTGCCGTAGCAGGCTTTCCAGATGGCTGCCTAAGATAGTATTTTTTTTATCTGTTTTAGCCGAAGAATGACCAATCACTACCAGCCGCGCGGTGCTTTCCAAGTCCAGTAAAGTTTCGACAAAAGGACCGTGCCGCTGCAGGATTTCGACCTGCTCGCGTCCAGTTTCTAGAGCTTTAGCCTTTGCTTGGGTAAGCAACTCTTTCCCCAGCTGCAAGGCTACTCGGGCGTGTTGTTGCTCCAGCGTTGCAATTTCGGCTAACAGCTTGGAACGTGCACCAAGACCAATGGTGCCGGATAAATCACTGTGCTCAGGTGCCAAAGGTTGTTTTTCAATGCTGTGTAAAAACATCAGCGGACTCTTGAGTTGCCCAGCCACCCAAATAGCAGCATCTTCAATGCCCGCTGACCCAGTTGATTCATCAATGCAGGCTATAATCTGTTGCATATTTCTCTCCTCGGTAAGCATGCGTTAGTGCAATAAAAGTTTTAGCTCCGCGTGCGTGACAAACTTATCAATCACTGTTTTGCTGGCTTCGTTCATCCCAATCACACTCACTTCTGCGCCCAGTCGCTGGTATTTAAGGACAACTTGCTCCAGTGCTGCCACGGCTGTCATATCCCAAAAATGAGCACGGGTTAAATCAATCACAACTTTTTCGGCTGCATAAGTAAAGTCAAAGGACTCAAAAAACTTCTCTGACGAAGCAAAAAACACCTGCCCAATCACTTGATAACCTAGCTCGGCTTCTGTTATTTCTTGCTTAACCAACATCAACCGAGCAATTTTGTTAACGAAAAACAACGCGGACAATAACACCCCTGCAAGTACGCCTAAGGCAAGGTTATGGGTGCTCAGCACCACCGCAACAGTAGTCAACATAACAATGTTGCTCGATAGCGGGGTTTTCTTAAACTCCTTGACTGAGCTCCATGAGAATGAACCGATAGAGACCATAACCATCACCGCCACTAAAGCGGCCATGGGTATGTGTCTAATCCAGTCACTTAAAAACACCACCATAATCAACAAGAAAAACCCAGCGCAAAAAGTAGATAAGCGCCCACGACCGCCCGATTTAATATTAATATCCGACTGACCAATCATCGCGCAACCGGCCATGCC
>LSQX01394308.1_pt1 | contig 18244 bp, 10 predicted proteins | sample 654561 | NCBI WGS metagenome assembly LSQX01 (sample SAMN04489861, study PRJNA283612) | anaerobic digester metagenome | isolation source: 4 biogas reactors fed with cattle manure at either 37C or 55C with and... | place: Denmark: Kongens Lyngby | collected 2014
CTCTATCACAGTTCCTTGAAAACAACGGGCAAGATATTAGAGTATTATACCAAGGCAAGAAATGCTGGTCATCACTCAAGCGTGACGCCGGTCGTATTTCATATATCGATGATGCGATAACCAAACGCTTGGAGAATGGTATCTCTAATTTACTCTACCATAATACAAGCTCTTTCCTTCACTTTGTAGAACGGTTTATTGCAGGCGAGAAAGTACATTTAGATAAAGCTAACAATGCTTATGCGCTTATGCTTTATTATGCCCTATTTCAAGATCGTATTAGCAAGGCGGGATTTAGCTCTATTAATGAAGCACTTGAACTAATACATAATCCAAAATATGCTTGCTTTAAACAAGAAATTTCTGAGATTGTTTCTTACTTATTGGCTAATTTGAATATTAAGACAGTACCATTAGGTCCGAATATTATTCCAGGACTGGAACTTTATGGTTGTTATACTCGCGAGGATATTTTTACATTGGTTGGCAGGCAAACTGCAGACAAAAAAATGCAAGGAGCGGCATGCGGCGTATTTAACCTTCCTGAGCATAACGCTACTTTGCTATTTGTAACGCTTAATAAATCGGAGAAGGACTTCTCTCCATCGACACAATATAACGACTACATTATCAACGAGAATTATTTCCATTGGCAGTCGCAGAACACTGATTCTCACGACAATAAAGGTGGACACCGCTATACCAAACAGTCTAAAACAAATAATAAGATAATTCTATTTGTTCGCGAAGAGAAGAAAGACGGCTTTGGCAACACATCTCCCTTCCATTGCTTCGGTCAAGTGCAATATGTTTCATCTCACGACGATTACCCGATGAATGTCATTTGGAAACTGCATAAGCCGGCTATGCCGCAATACTTAAGGGCGATTTAAAGACATACGTATTCTTGTTTCCATTTTTACTGCACTCGCATTACCGATTTTACTGTATTTTCTGATTCCGGGTACAATTGCTCTGAGCCGGTATCCTTTCAAGCGCTAGGTTGGTACCTATTTGACCGCTAACACTGGTACCAGTTATGCGCTATATACAGTGAACGGGTATGCTCCAGAAAATGTACTATATCGTGATCTATAGATAATAGCTATAGAGAAAAATAATATTCCTTAAGTCGTTTTGCTATTAACTTTCGTCTCATTTCTAAAAAATCCTGATAATCATCAAAAGTCATAGACACTACTTCTTCCGGAATACAACAATCATCCTTGATGTTTTCTAAAAATTCAGTTTTATCTATAATGCCACCAAATTTTGTTCCGCCACCATTACATTGAATATCATTAACATATCCAAGGTACTCCTTAGGAGCCTTCTTTCCAATTGCTATATTTATTTCAGTTTGAGTATATATATAATTTGCCACTTGATTATACTCTGACATTTTCATGCCATGCTCTTTCAAATATTCTCGAGGAAAAATATGATGAACATCTCCTCTTTGCTCAATCATATTTTGTACAGTTATTGCTTTAGAAAGAAATCCTTTACGGTTTTGATAGCACTGAGATGCTAAGAAAACATTAAATATTGGACTACTTGCCACAGATGTATTAAGTTGCTGTACAGCTCCAAAGTCCCAATAAGCATCAGATAACTCAGCGGATTCAACCTCGGCTAAGTAGTTTCCAAAATTATTATCAATTTGTTTTACATCGTAGTCGAAGTTACTTTCAGGAGAAGAACTATAGCGACCTCTTAAAATAGAATAAACAAACCATCTTCGAACATACTTTTCAATTAATTCCGGTTTCTCTTTTATTTCTCTTAACTTCAAGAATAAAATATACGCAAAATTTAAGGTATTTTGTGATCGAATTAACTTACTATCACAAAAACCAGCAGAGCGAATAATCATTACAAAACGCTTGAAATTAGTTTCATTAATGAATGATTTTACACCATTTATTAATTGATAGTATGTTTGCTCTTTTATTTCCTCTTCATAGTTTCTTGTTTCAAAATTTCGTCCTGATAGCAAACTTACCAGGTCCGACATTTTCCCCCTATTAAACGTTGATGTAAAAGATACACGAAGGACATCTACATATGAAGGATCATAAAGATCATCTTTTTCGTCTTTCAACCATTCAATTTGACCACGATAAGACGACTTAGCAAATTCCTTATCATTAGTTATTAATGCAGAATACAACTCAGGACGGATAGCTAATTCACAAAAATGATCAATACATCTCCTCAATATATTTCCACCATAAGTCTCGTTTGCTGCGATTGTAGACATCACGAAGTCAGCTTGATTAAGAGCAACGCCCTTGCTGTTTATTCTAATGAAAATTTCCGTAACCTTTTCAATATCAAGACTTCCCGATAATTCAATCACACCGACTTGTTTATTTACAATACCCTTTAATGATTCTATTACATCTTCAAGATAATCCTCATCAAAAGATGGATTGTCTTTCAAGTACTCTTTTCGAACTTCTCGAGAAGTCTTATTTTTACTTAATAATGGAGCAATATCCTTTATCCAAACAGGGTCTTTTTTTATTGCTGCATTTAGGGTTGCAAACTTTTTCTCCACAGGGTTAAAGGCTACTTGAATTTTCAAATCAGAATAATCTTTATTCTTAACTGATTCTCCTAAAATAGCAGCTCGTAATGCTGTTATACGTTGTTGTCCATCAATTAGAATTTTCTTTCCGGCTGAGTTAGTTCCATCTTTTAATCTAATGTTAGGGCTTTGCCAAGTAATTATATAACCTATAGGAAAACCATTGTATAAGCTATCAATTAGCTCAGTAACCTTATCTGGTTCCCAAACAAATGGGCGCTGAATCTCTGGCACAGCAATTTCATTCATTTGAACCATACTCAATAAGTTAGAAACCAGAAAATGATTTACAGAGTAGTTTTGACTTGACATACTTATTATTTAAATTTATTGACAATTATTATAGGTGTCTTTGTATATGACAGAATTTATCATATAGCACAAACTTTGGATTTGCAGAGTGGTTTTCTGCATTAATCTAAGTAATGACAAAAGTAATAAATTTTCTTACTCTATGCTCAACAATTTCTATTTCTGTTCACTGTAAGATGTATAAAAGGTATTCTCATTGATATGATACACCTAGATAAAACTTGGAATAGCTGAAACAAGATGGCGGGATGCGATTGGCGTGCGACTCAGTGCAAGTGGCAACAACTGACGGAAACTTGCAGCAAATTAAGCGTAATAACGGCAAAGTGACAGCAAACTTAGGAAAGTTGCTGTCACTCGCATGTTATAGGGTGTTAATGAACTTACTTCGTCGGAGGCTTACGTTGCTATAATCACAAAAATGATTATCAGTATAAGTCGTTTTGAAAAAGGTTATTACTATATAGAAATAATCATTGTTCCAGATTACATCTGGCGAACCAAAACTCGTTAAAAAGGTCACTCTCAGTGACATCATCTACATCCCAATCAGGCAAATCAGAAGTAGAGAATAAAGTCCATTTATGCTCACCGTTTTTACAGAACTGATCAAGGGTGTTGAAATACTCTTCATCTACATCAGGCTCGAAGAAAGTTATAACGCCGAGCCTTAGTTCATAATTTTTAAACTCAGGTTTTGCGATATAATAATCCATCACTATTTTAGGATAGTCATCTCTTTGATGCCCCCTCATCATTGTATATGCCTTGTTCTCCAACACAAGGACATAACGCTGTTCTTTACCTTCGAAATCAATGATAATTTCAGACCAAATATCAATTCTCCACCATTGTTTCCATACTTTTACGCTTCGTACTGTATAATTGGAAGGCGGCAGATCTAGTAGTTTTTGAAGAATTACATTGCACTGATAAAATAGTTTTGGGCGACGCTCCTTCTCCTCCTGATTCGCACATACACGCAAAACCCATGACATCTCAAAGTCAAGAAGAGCTTCAAGACCATGGTCCGATTCGGAACTATCGCAGAGGAAAGTGCCTTTAATTGGAGTCAATGACATAATAATATCCTATTAATTAATTATTAGTTAGTATACGCAAATGTAAAGATTTAATCTTAAAGCGCTAAAGAAAACTGTTTAAAAAATATGTTTATCTTATACTTACACCTCCGAACCGGTATCCTTTCAAGCATTATCTTGGTACCTATTTGACCGCTAACACTGGTACCGGTTAAGCGCTATATACAGTGAACGGATATCATCCGGAATACATAAAGTGTCGATTTTACTTTACCAAAATATGTCGATGCAAAGTTACTTGTTACATATTACTATTTTTCATTCACTTGCACTTATTTATAGATTTATTGTGCTATTCAAATAAAAATTTTTAAATTTGTTAATCTCATGATATATGCACAGAGGCTATATAAACAGGAAATTGAATAAATGCAAAATCGTCAAGAGTGTCTAGTTACTAATAATGATGAAATCTACGAAAGCAACTCGTTGGATTCATTTGTTAATCTATATAACTTTTTTCTTTCGTCTGCAAAAGTTCGTACTATCAATGTTTTAAATTCCTGGAGAGCTAACTTTCCTGACAAGTTGCATTTTTTCAAGAACTTCTTTTCAGCATCTATCAAAGAAATCAGACAGCTTCGTAATTGCGGTCATCTTACGCTCAATGAGATTCTTAATTTACGGGAAACTCTACGTCAGTATGCACCTATGGATATATTGACTGGAGCAGTTACTGAACCGGATAATAAATCTGAGTCCAAAGTTATTAGCCTTCCCCATAACATCGATGAAATGCTTCCAATAGTCTTATCTGAAATAGAAGACCTATCCTCTAGATCTAAAAATCGCATTATCTACCTCCTAAGGGAATGCAATAATTCTCTTGCAACTTTCTATGAGCGTATCTGTGATCCTAATTACATCAATACAATTCCAACTATTGGTCGCAAGTCCAAACCTGAAATAAAAGACTTTTTCGCTCGTACAAAGGAATTTATTGAACAGTTCCCTGATGAAGAATCTGTTTCTATTAAGGTTAGGAGTCATTTGATTTCTTCCCCCTTTGTATTAGGGCTATCTGATAATGCAATGCAAATATTGAAGGATAAAGAGGTACTTTTGGGCTATTTCCCGCTGTTTACTGCTATTCAACTATATTTTGATAATCGTCCTGAGGAAGAGAAAGCCATAATTGATGGTAGTCTAATCATTTATAAGGATCAAGAATTACCAAATAGACATAAAGTTGCTGAAATCATTCAACTTACGCCAGAGCGTGTCCGCCAGAAACGGAACAATCTTATTAATAAACTACCAGATTACTTCAAATCTTACTACAATTTGGGTTTCATTAATGATAATCCCTATCGATATCAGATGACTCATGTAGAGGATAATGTCAATGCTTCCGAAGGTACTAACTTTAATCATAACTTTGTCTGCTGGGTGCTTGGAAGCACATTTGATGACTTGACTTTAATTGGTGACCCTATTAAAAGTATCGGTGGTTATTTCAACCTAGAACCGTATCTTATTATTGTTCCTACTGCGCTTACCCATCTATTTGACTTTGAGGCATTCATACAAGATATGGACAAGAGAATGTTGGAAAAAAGAATGAATGAAGAACGAGTCGAACTCAAGAATCTCATAGATACTCACCTCAAGGTTAGGCATTGTGAAGAAGAGATGCATGATATTGATACTACGTGCCGAACAATTCTTTACCTGCATTTCCCTGTTGAAGTTGACTACAGCCACGTGATTTTCCCTGCAAATACATATAAGACTAATCAAGTCATAGTTGAAGAGATTCTTCGTGCAGCAGGTCGGCCGATGACTTTAACAGAAATTATAGAAGAGTATATATATCAATATCCAGAAAGAAATGTTATAGAAAGTAGTCTGCGTGGTTCTGTTAACGGGAACAAAAACATTCTTCCAATTGGTCGAACTAGCACCTATGCTCTCGCAGAGTGGAATCTACCGGAAATGAGAGGTGGAACAATACGCTCTTTTGTTCAGGAATATATTGACTCAACGCCTGATAAAATTGCTTTACTAGCAACAATCATTGAATATGTAATACAATTACGTCCGAAAACTAATGAACAGAATATCCTCTCTAACATCAGTCTTGATCAAGACAAGATAATCCTTTTATATTACAATGATGGTGAGCGATATTTAGGTTATACTGACAGATCGTATCCAGAGAACTTTTTCCCACTTGAGAGCGATTTTAGAACAGCTAAAGCCAACAGCATCTGGTACCCTAAGTTTCTCGAATTTGTCAAAACACACCAACGCTTTCCTTTCTTATCGGGTTATGCAAAAGAAGAAAGTGACCTGTGTAGATTTTGGATGAAACAAGAATCACGGTACATTAAAGGTTCTCTTGATAGTCATGCTCGAACTTATTTTGAGAAAATTATGCTGAATTATGGTAAGTACAAAATTGATAAGAGCGATTATGAGTGGCAAGTTCAGTTTGCGCATGTGGCGCAAAAATACGGTTTGCCTTTGGGAGAAAAAACATATCTTACTAGCGTAGAACCGAAAGAAGATACTGAAATTTGGTTGAAAAGAAATTTGAAAAATTACCTAAATAAGGACAAGTACACTGATTCTTGGAAAAATGAGTGGCTGGCTCCATTTGCTGATTATTTGAATGAATGCATCTCAAAAGAGGATGCTTAAAAGACAAGGAGAATAGAATGTATAAGATAACTTGGGACAAGTCGACAGGAGGAATTCAACTGAATCTACGTGTTGTTGAAGATGCGCTATCTGTGTCCCCTCGTCCAGTGTTTTTTGAAGAACTTGACTTACTCAAGCTCACTGATGATGGCTGGAGTTATCCATGCTGTGAAGAGCCGATTATGTGGGCTTGCAACAAGCGATATTTTTATCGTGGAGAATTTTTATTTGAAGTTTCAGGAGCAAATATCTATGACCCACCAAAGGTTACTTACGCTGATGGAATAAAGCCTCGTAAGCTAAAACCAATAAACATTAAGGCGATGCTTCAAAAAAACAAAGACCCTATGTTCTTGATAGAGAGTGAAGCCATTGATTTTATCCGCGATACATATCTTGCTTATAGTGCAGCTTCTGAGAGTTTTGAAAGAGTACCCGCTAATCAGATTGTTGAGAAACTTAAGGAAAAACAAGAGAGGAAAACCAAGCAGAAAATGGCAATTGTTAAGCAAGACTGTGATAGTTTTGATATAATGCCAATAGATGAAGCGATTGATCAAGGAAAGCGTATATTTCAAACAACTAAGATTGATTTTTTCATAGCTTCCTTCTCTGCAGGAAAGGACTCACAAGTTGTTCTTGACCTATGCACCAGAGCTATACCCCCAAGTGCTTTTCAGGTTATATATTCTGATACCGGATATGAATTACCTACCTCTCTTAGTCTTTATAAAGAGGTACAAAAGCACTATAGTAGAAAATTTCCTGATCTCAAGTTTTTAACGGCTGCCAATCACGCTCCTGTTCTTGATTATTGGGATAAGATAGGCACACCAAGTAATACTCATAGATGGTGCTGTTCAATCATGAAAACAGCACCTTTATATAGAACGTTAAAACTCCCAGGAACAAACAAGCAAGGAAAAGTATTGACTTTCGATGGAGTTAGGGCAGAAGAGAGTACTCGTCGTTCAAATTATAACCGTATAGGCAAAGGTGTCAAACATTCAAATGTGATCAACGCAAGCCCAATTCTTCATTGGAATACAGCAGAGATATTCTTGTATCTTTTTAAATATGATTTGCCCATAAATACTTCATACCGTAAGGGTATGACAAGAGTTGGATGCCTGGTTTGCCCTTTTTCATCAGAATGGAATGATATGGTCGTAAATACACAGTATACAGAATCTGTACGTCCTTTTTTAGATAAGATTGAGAAAAACACAGAACAAGCTGGTATACCAGATAGGGCTGAATACATTAAACGTGGCAATTGGAAGCGTAGAGGTGGTGGTAGAGACTTAAAGGATAAGTCTTATATGGAAATTAACTCCACAAGACCTGATTTGAGAATCACTTGTTTTAACCCCCAAAAAACCATAACAACGTGGTTCACTGCTATAGGTGTATATAATTTATCTCTTGATGGGGGGGATGGCGAAATCAAATATAAAGACACAATTTATTCATTCAAAATTACACATAATAATAATGTCTGGACTATAGTATTTCCTAATACCGGTCTAGATCCAGTTTTTCAAGGATTTGTAAAAAGAGCACTTTATAAGGCAACATATTGCATAAATTGTGAGTCTTGTGAAGTTGAGTGCCCTACTGGAGCATTGTTCATACTTCCAGAAGCACGAATTGACAAATCACTTTGTACTCATTGTAAGAAATGTCTTTTGTTTCACAATCATGGTTGCATAGTTGCTGATTCTTTAATAGTTACGGGAAATACAAACACAAATAATATGAAATTAATTAGTTACAACAATTTTGGTTTGAGAGGCTCTTGGCTAGAATTTTATATGACATCTGTCGATTCATATTTTGATGACAATAGTCACGGTCTTCATCCGAAAGAGCAACTTCCAAGTTTTGTTAAATGGATGGTTCAGGCTGGAATTATTAATGACGCAAAAACAAAGAAGATAACTCCTCTTGGTCGAAAGCTATCTGAGATTTATATGGATGTCCCAGATGTCGTTTGGCAAATAGTTTGGATTAATCTAACATATGGCTCACCAATAGCTAGATGGTATAAGGAAAAGGTGAGCTGGAATAAAGAATTTACAGATGAAGAAATTCGTAATATGGTTCAGACAGATTATCCAGCAGACAATAAGACAACAATAAAAAACATTGTTTACGCATTATTCCGAACATTTAATGAGAGTCCTATTGGAAAGATGGGACTTCTAACAAAAATTGATACTTTAAGTGGAAGAAAAGTGCTATACAGAAAACAACCCGTTGAGGATGTATCTCGTGAAGCAATTGCCTATTCTCTTTATAAGTTTGCTGAAGAAAAAGGGATTCGTTCATACCGAGTTTCAGATTTATATTCACATGATATTAATACCGGGCTTTTTAAGGAATTTGGTATTTCTAAATTAGGGTTAGAAAAGGCGCTTCGCTCTTTAAATAGCGACAAAAATAGAATACTCATTGCAGAACTAAATATGGGACTAGACCACATCACGTTACGTGATGATTTATCATCTGAAACGATACTTAACATTTTGCTATAATAATGCCTCATAATTCTCCATATGTTGAATTTTATAGAGTACTTATGCTCCAAATTCGCCGAAGCGTTATAAGGGGCGGTCTTGTTGTAAACGCTAAACCTGTTTTTATTTTGACCATTCTAGATCTTATAGAGTCTGGAGCAATACTTTCTAATCAGTTCTATTATAATGAAGAGCTAAAAAATTCATATGATGTGGCATGGGCAAAGTATTTACCAGGACAATCGATAACACCAGTCTATAAACCTTACTATTATCTTTCAAATGACGATTTCTGGCACATACGATGGAAGCTAATGCCAGGTTCATTTGTTCCAACCGAGAACAAAATGAGACATTATGTTGATTATGCGTACCTTGATAATACTCTTTGGGATTTATTATTAGACAAGGAAATTTGTGCTTATTACCGTGAAGTAATTATTGACTACTTTATTAATAACAGATAAAATATGACTACAAAGTATTCTGATATCATTAAGTTGAGAGGCCAAAAAGCTGCCTATAATATTCAAACTGAAGAAGATGGTGCATGGAGCGAATTTATTACAAATGAACAGTTCAATGACATTCTTAGAAAAGTTATCAATTCGGTGTACAACAACGACACAAATGTACACAAGTCTTTTTGGATAGAGGGCACCTATGGTACCGGTAAATCTCATGCTGCTGCTGTTATTAAACATCTTTTGTGTGATCCTGTATCTGAAATTTTAGAATACGTAAACGAGGAATATGCTAATCCTAACTATGATGTTCTAAAGAACTCCATCTTTAATCTTCGCAGCAAAAAAAGGCTCTTTCCTGTTACTATGTACGGTCAGAATAAAATTGCTCATAAGGATGACCTTTCACTCCAGATTCAAGGCGAAATTAAAAAAGCTCTTCTTAAAGCTAATATCGACTTGGATGTCAAGACCGATTTTGACAATTATGTTAGTCATATTAAAAACAATAGCGAGATGTGGGAACTTATTTTGGAAAAGAATCCCAAGCTCTCTTCTTTTACGCCAACAACCGACAAACTAATTTTAGATTTAAGTAATCAAGATTCCGGGACACTGAGTAGGGTGAAGGAAGTCCTTCGCGATACAGGCATAGATATTCGTCTCGAAACCGAAATGCTAAGCGATTGGTTTTTTGAGGTTCAAAACAAACTTGCACTAACTACAGACTATGATGGAATTCTTCTAATCTGGGATGAATTTACGGATGTGATGAAATCAGACATTGGACTTAGTATTCTTGTTGAAATTCAAAGGCTTGCCGACGAGACGATGAACACAGAAAATAACTCCTACCTCTTCTTTATCTCTCATCCCGATGCACTCAACTCCCTTAAAGCAGAGGAAAGAGAAAAGACTAAGGGTAGGTATATTTATATGCGATACAATATGGAGCCTACTTCTGCATTCAAAATTATGTCGCGCAAGTTTAAGCTGGTTGGAACAAAGGAAGAACTTCAGAGTATCAGCACACCATTCTATGACAAATGTGCTTCGATTCTAAATACTTTTATAAAAGACTCTTCCAATCCCAATGAAACCCTTGCTGATATTAAAAAACTGTTCCCTGTACATCCGGCAACTGCTAATCTTGCCACTTATTATGCACGTGAAGCCGGTTCATCTACTCGAAGCGTGTTTCAGTTCTTAGGTGAGAATGAGGCAATCAAGAACTTTCTCAATGATGAAAATAAATTTTTAAATAGAGAGACTATTACAGCTGATTACCTTTGGGATTATGTCGTTACGGAATTCTATGATAATGTATCTAGGTTTGGTGCAATAACAGAGCGTTTTAATTCTTATCGACTTCGTGTTAAAAACGAAGGCTCAGCTTATCTCGCTGTTTTCAAGAGTGTTCTGCTTCTGAATGCTCTTAATAATATTGCCAATAACGAAACAGTTACACCGAGCGAAGAGAATATTAAGAATCTCTACATAGGTACGTCTATAGAGTATAATGTAGATAATATACTCTCGTGGTTTAATGAGAATAGCATTGTTCAACGCGCTCCAGGTGGAATGTATTCTATTCAGTTCTCAGCTCTCCCACCTAATGAAATTGAAGATATAAAGAATAATCTGATGCTCACTGACTTCAAAACTACAGCTCAGGTTATTAATTTTGGTACTGTTGCTTATGAAGAATTTGAGAGGTGTCTTGCTAACGTTGCACGTCCTTATAGTTTTCAACTCTATTCAATTGATGTAAACGAATATACTCTTCTTAATAAAATAGAGAATGGTAGGAGGAATGCTAAAGACTATGAACTCTTCATAGCGATGTTTGTTGCTCGAAATACCGCTGAACTTCATACGCTCAAGGATATTGCCAACTGCAATTGCTCAGACGTTCGCTTTAATACAACTACATTTATCGTCTTTGACAGTGTTCTCACTGACGCAAATTATAATAGATTCATTGAATACCAAGCAAACTCCAAATGTGCTCAACAGCACGGCTTTGCCGATCAACAACAGTCGCATTCAAAATTGGCCTCTGATATGTTGAAAGAATGGATTAAGGAAATTCGTCGTGGCGTATTCGAGACTTACATCAATGGCAAGCCTATAAATATGTCAGTGCAGAAGCTTCCAACTTTTATTAACTCAACAATTGCACCGACAATCTTTTCTGCAGGCCCTGAGTCTCTGGAACTCATAAAAGTTAAATTTTCTAAGACATATTGGAACAAGGTGTTTGCAAAAGAGACCGTAAAGAATATTCTTTCCTATAACACAAAACAGGAGATTCTAGACCGCAGCAAAGGTGCTGCTAATCATATTCAGTACCTTTTACAGGATAGTGTCAACGAAGACCTTACCTGGAAAACAGATATTAACCCAGAGCATCCGCTTCTCAAAGTTAGTCAGTTTGTAGAGAAAAAAATTAAATATGCAGATAAGTCCAATAACTTCAATCTGTCTGAAAAGTTCATTGAACTTACTAGACCACCTTATGGTCTTTTCCCTTCTCATGCGGGCATGGGAATGCTGGCTTTCGCTATGCGTCCATATATTGGCAAAATATTTGACCTTAATGGCAAACCTCGTGAGGCGCAACATCTTGTAGAAGATGTGGTCGAAGTATTTAAATCGTGGGAAAATGGTAAGACTTCACAAAAAGTTACTTTCCGCTTTGAAACACCAGAAGAGGGCAAACTTTGCAAATCCTTTATTAGGATTTTTAACTTAACCAACTATAAAGGAATATCTGAAATCAGTAGCTTAAAGAATGCACGCTGGGTAATTACTCATTCATATGTCCCAGATAAGAAATATCCTCTCTGGTCTCTAAAGTATCTTCCTGACGAAATAGCCAAGCCTGAACTAAAAAAATTAGTTGAAAACATCAATTCTATTTGCGTAGATATTGGATCCTCCAATCCGAGTCTTTTTCTCGACACGCTTGAAGGAATTAAGAATTATGAGTTCGAATTTAAGAATCTGATTAACGCTCCTGATAATTTTCGCAAGGGATTTCTCTTCTTCTTGCAGACGGAGAAGAACGTAAAACTCAAAGATGATGAGTTTGATAATGCATTCCAATACATTAGCCAAAATCTTCAGTCAGAACTGGGCATGTGGAACGAATCCGAGGTGATCAATGCGTTGCTTAAATGGCGTGTTTCCACAAAGAATCAACCTACTTCTAATACACCAATTCCAGGCCAGATTCCTATTCCTTCACCTGTCCCGCTACATTCATCCACTATTCATGACCAAAAAAGACAAAGTGCGCTTGATAAAGTTGATAGCATTACTGAGATCTATCAAGCTAAGAGTATACTACAACGCCTTATAAATCTAGGTTATGATATCATTCTTGACATCATTCTGAACAACTAAAAATAATGCTTCAACAATTCACTGACATAGATGTTTTGATGAAGGCTGTTGAGACAGATAAATCAAATCCGATTAATGGCGCGTTTGTTGCTGACCGTTATCCGATTCGTTTTGTCCTTTTTGACAACTTTCGTGATTGCCGCGAGTTTGTTTCACGACAAACCTCTAAGTCGTTGTACTTTCAGAGTATTGATTTATGGTTAAATAAAGATTCTCCGGATGTAATTGTAACTTATAGTACCCTAGCCGATAAAATCCTTAATTATTGCAAGAACTGTGANNACTCCATTCTCAGAGCTTGCTCGCTTCTATAACAACAAGACCAGTCATGAGTTTGACTCTTTGATTTCAACTATCAAAGGAGTTGAAAACAATGATAGAAATTATCTAGAACACCGACGTATATATATTCCAATAGTGGGTCTATATGGAAAAATGTCTCGTTATGCCAACAATCCTCAGTGCATAATGTGGTATCTTAAAAACTCCGATCATCAGTTAAATTACAAGCTTATCCTTACTGATTCTACGACTTACAATGTAAAAGGACTTGAACGTAAAGCAACTATTGTTCACAATGCAATGGAATGGCTTCAAATCTGGAAAAAACAAGACGTCAAGCAGACAATTATCTGTACTTCACAAGCTATTTTTACAAATGCTGATTATGCTCAGCCCGATAACGCTTTCGAGTACATCATCTGTCACAATGTATATGACTTTTTGACAGCAGGTCTTGGTTTTTCTTTAAATATGGTTAAATACAGGCCTGAAGACGAAGAATTCTGGTCACAACTTGCTACAGAAATAGATGCTAACAACTTTAAATTTAATATATTCTTTAATTCAAAATTTGGCATTTATGACCTCACAGACTATAAAGTATTCTATGAGACCTGGTTTAAAAGCCATGATGCATATAATCGTTGGTTACTTAGCGCATACTATATATATAAGTTTAACAACAAGGGCTACATTTGTCAAGTGCTGAAGAGTTGCTCTACTTATAACAACTCTGAGTTTGTACAGAACCTACTCTTGACTATTTTCGAGCTTGACGATCAAGAATTGTATCTTGAGGAACGTAATGAAGGTCTTCGCCAAGCCCAATCTCAAAACATAGTGTTACCAGATGAGGTTCAAGAACTGATAGAGAAAAAATTAAAAGAAACGGAAGAGCATTTTGGTACTAAATCAGCTCTTAAATATGTTTCCGCCACTACAGACGCCGAAAAACGTCTTATTATTAAATGGTTGAAAAATAGGCTCATTACTCAAAATGAAATTGCTGAAATATACCCTGACTTATATGCTTATTTGAAACCTACCTTTGGCACACAGGATGACGACAAAATATGGTGTTTATCCTACATCGATGCCTACAAGAAGGCTAAGGTTACCAATGAATATAGCGAAGATGTAAAAAAAATCATTCTTTCTAAGAACGCTAATGAGAGTAGCTTCAACAATTGGTACAATAGTTTTAAGACAGTGAGGAGTTTAATGTGCAATCGTAAGGATATCAACGTCTATTATTGGATAGATGGTCTTGGTATGGAATGGATCCCTTTCATTAAACAAGTTGTAGATGAACGGAACAACGATAATTACTTTCTTAACGAAGTTCTTATTGCTAGAGCTCTTATTCCTACAGTGACTGAAATCAATAAGTTAGATCTTCAGAAATTATCCGGTGACTACCTTCCTAAAAATGGTGACCTCGATAACGACTCACATAAATCTCGTCCTTTCCCGTCTTATATTATAGAAGATATTAAGAAACTACGAGATGCTATTAATCGTATACTCGACGAAAACCATGGAAAGAAGATTGCTATTATTTCTGATCATGGAATTTCCTATATGTCACAACTTGTACCCGGTCTCAATCTTAGTGGCATTACCGGTGACCATAGTGGCCGTTTGGCAACTTGGAATAATGGTTTAGCTGTTAGCGATGAGAAATACATAATATTGAATGATAAACGCACTATCTGTGCTCTTCGTCACGAGTCCTTGACTTCCAAAGTAGATAATAATTGCGGTTGCCACGGAGGCTGTACTCCTGAAGAAGTACTTGTGCCGATATTTATAATTTCCCCTTGGAGCATCCCGTCGAGCACCTCGATATCATTAAAGACTCTTGAGATTTCTGCATTTGACCCTGTTGTTAGGTTTAAGATATCTGGCCTTGATAGCGCTGAGATTCCTTATCTTATATATAATAACCAACGATATGAAATGAAAGCTGAAGGAGAAGATGTTTGGCGCAGCACCCCTCTAGAACTAGCATTTAATGAAAATAAGGTTATACTTGTTATCAACCACGTTAAACGTTCATTCGAATTAAAAATTAAACTTGGTGTAGAAGAAGATGACTTGTTTTGATTGTTAATAAAATTTGAATATGAAAGTAGAAATCAGCAACAAAATACGCACATACTTCGCCCCAATGGCGATTTATAAAGACCCCAACTCGACGGATAGTCTATTTGCCGGTCGTAACCTTCCCTCCTTTGTCAAGGACTACCTCCTAAAGCGATATATCAATTCAGATGGTGTGGTTGATCGAGGAGCACTTACAAGCTTCTTAAATAAGGTTATTCCGCGTAAAGCAACCTCAGTCAAGGACCGTTTGGGAGCAGGCGAAGAAGTTACACTGCTTACTCGATTCACAATTATGATTGATCTCGTCCATGGTCTTCGCCGCTTTTCAATTCCGGATCTAGGAATCAAGACCAACGAAGGTCAAATTCCTGCTTACATCTATGAACAACATCAAGGCGAACTTGTAGAAGGAGAAAAATGGGGCATTATCAAACTCAGCCTGATGCCGGACGAAAACGGAAAGAAGAATCATGTTGAGATGGTAGATTATAAGCCTTTTAAACCATATAAGACAGTTGATTTGGACTACCTTCGAGAAGCTCGTAAAAATTTTACAACAGAAGAATGGATTGATGTGCTTCTTTCAGCAATGGAATACGATGCTGATACCTTTACTAGTATGCATCAGAAACTTGAGTTTCTGACTCGCTTATTCATTTTCATAGAACCTCGCCTTAATGTTATAGAATTAGCTCCGAAAGGAACCGGAAAGTCCTATGTTTTCGGTAATTTGTCTAAATATGGTTGGATAATCAGTGGAGGAAAGGTAACAAGAGCAAAACTATTCTATGATAAACAAAAAGAACAGTTAGGAATCATTTGTAATCACGATTATGTTGCATTTGATGAAATACAGACCATTGTTTTTCAGGAGCCGACTGAAATTCATGCTGCACTTAAAGCGTATCTGGAAGCGGGTAAGACCACAATTGACAACAAGGAAATCACCTCTGAGTCTGGTTTAATGCTGATGGGCAACATTCCTCTGAACGCTCATCGCCAACCTGTAAACTATCGTTATTTCGATTCTCTGCCAAGTAGTTTTCGCGATTCAGCGCTCCTAGATCGTTTTCATTGCTTTATTGAAGGCTGGTACCTCCCAAGAATAACTAAAGATATGGTTTTCAAAGGATGGACAATCAATGTTGAGTATTTTTCTGAGATTATGCATAGTCTGCGTACAGAGAATATCTATGGTATGCTTTTCGACAAACTTGTTGAATATGATAAAAACGCTGATATGCGTGACTTCAAAGCAGTAAAACGTGTCGCAACAGCTGCAATGAAGCTTTTTTTCCCTCAATGGAAAAGCATTGAAGATGTAAATATTGAAGAATTCAACTATTACTGTCTTGAACCAGCTCTCTATCGCCGTGGTATCATTAAGACTCAATGTCACCACATAGATCCTGAATTCAAGACCGAAATGCCGCACATTGCTATCAAGACACTCTGATTCAATGGATAAACAGCAAATAATTAAAAAATCATTTTGTCAAGATATTAAAACTTGTCACTTGATTTTCGGAACCTTATTGACAACATTCAAGTATGTTCTCTGATTGCAGAATTTAAAGTCAAAGGCATTAGATATTTCCTCAACCCTTGAAGAATAGGCCCTGTTCTTTTGCCAACTCTTCTTTTTGTTAAAAAGGTATTGAACAATAAGCTTATATAGTAGTTTGAAATCAATGCTTTCAGCTTCTTTCTTCTCGTTCTTCCATATTTCCAAAATTAATTTTCTATCATCTTCATTTTGTATATATGTAAGAAGGTCTTTGTTAGGATAAAAGACTAGGTATATTAAAGTTGACACATTATGACTATCTTCCTGAAGAGCCTTCTTGCCTATGCCAAGCATATGACAAAGCAGTTGTTTGAGGTCTAGAGTTTTAAGTTCCGTACCATCCCATTTAAAATTAACATATTCTTTATTTTTACCTAAAGTTGTGAAATACTCCAAACGTCCATTTGTACATTTTTTCATATAATCGTAGAAGCTCTTATAGGAAGGCTTATACTCAGATGATAGGCCGGAATATATTTCACGGCACTTGGCCTCTACAAACAGTCGCTTTGATACAAGATATCCGTCCAATGAAGCTTTTGCTTCTTCTCCAAATCCCCTGAATGCTATAGGAAGTTCGCATTCATAGGTAAAGTCATCTCCTAAGTCTTTAGATATTTCAAAGAAAAAACGACTTGAGGATGCGTAGGAAGCCATTTTAGGTGGCATCATTTTGCCGGACTTAGACCTTCTTTCCTCTAACTCTCTTCCTTTGCCATCCTTAAATTCATGGAAAGCTTTGTTGTGATTGTGTTCCATATTATTGAGGAACTCGAGCCACTCATTTTTTGTATAGTATGCATTATAAACTCGACCGTCACAAAAAGCATATCCATTATTGGGATTTCCTCCTTTTACTTGTTTTAGAGCCAGATCAAAAACGTTTTGAATTTTCTTGTTTGTTTTCATGTTAGTTATTTGTTGATTTTTAATTATGACAATAGTATTATAAATATAACCTAAAAGTCAAATGTTAACGGCATCCAGAAGTGCAGTGTTTTCGGTAATTACGAATGCAGTGATTTCTGCATCAAGACTGCAGTAAATTTGGCAACAATGATGCGGTCGTTGTTGAAGTCCTGCATCCGTTCATTCTCTGTGGTAAAGAAATAGTTGAACTTGCCTATCTGAGGAAAAGACAGGTGCTCCTTGACTACTGCAAGCTGGACACCCTCGCAATGGTAAAAATTTGAGAGAAACTCGTGAAAAAGGCAAAGTAAGGAGCCTTGTCCGCTGCCGGAACAAAC
>LSQX01026437.1_pt1 | contig 18242 bp, 21 predicted proteins | sample 654561 | NCBI WGS metagenome assembly LSQX01 (sample SAMN04489861, study PRJNA283612) | anaerobic digester metagenome | isolation source: 4 biogas reactors fed with cattle manure at either 37C or 55C with and... | place: Denmark: Kongens Lyngby | collected 2014
AGCTTAATTTTACAATCCGCGAAATAAAAAAGTGTATTGACAAATCGCATGTATCATGCTTATCTTACATTAGTTAGCTATGACTAACTTCGGCGCATTTGTGATGCGATACATAATAAACAGCAATAAGGAGGGGGGATGATGCCTTTGACGATAGCCAAAGTGGGAGAAAGAAATATCATTAAAAAGGTCAGTGGGAAAACTGATATCAAGTTGCACCTTGAGAATCTTGGATTTGTCGTCGGTACCCCTATCACTGTCATCGCAGAGATTGGCGGTAACGTCATCGTCAGCATCAAAGAATCTCGCATCGCCATCAGCCGTGAAATGGCCAGTAAGATTATGGTCTAAACAACTCTAGGAGGAGTCAAATGAAAACTCTAAAGACAACGAAATGTGGTGAGACGGTCCGCGTCACCAAAGTCACCGGCAGTGGACCCGTCAAGCGCAGAATCATGGATATGGGCATCACAAAGGGAGTCGATATCTTCGTTCGAAAAGTCGCCCCGCTTGGCGATCCCATTGAAGTGACCGTACGAGGGTATGAACTGTCTCTGCGAAAAGAGGATGCAGACACCATCAAAGTAGAATAGCAGGTTTTTGTCAGCAGAGATCTTGTCTCTGCATTTTATAGGTCTGCGAGTTAGTCCTAACTAACCAGAGAATATAGGAGGAAGATTATGTCAGTACATATTGCTCTTGCCGGCAATCCTAACAGCGGCAAGACGACCCTTTTCAATGCATTGACCGGCTCCAACCAATATGTTGGAAACTGGCCCGGTGTCACCGTTGAAAAAAAAGAAGGGAAACTGAAAGGGCACAAAGATGTCATCATCATGGATTTACCTGGCATCTATTCCCTATCGCCATACACTCTAGAAGAAGTCGTTGCCCGAAACTACTTAATTGACGAACGTCCGGACGCCATTATCAATATCATTGACGGGACCAATTTAGAAAGAAATCTCTTTTTGACAACACAGCTCACCGAGCTAGGCATCCCTGTCGTCGTCGCCATCAACATGATGGATGTCGTGAAGAAGCAGGGCGACAAAATTGACGCAGCTAGACTCTCTACCGAACTCGGATGCCCTGTCGTGGAAGTCTCTGCCTTAAAAGGAACGGGTGTTGCGGAGGTCGCTGAGGCTGCAGTAAAAGCTGCCGCAGGTCCAAAAACACTGCCACAACACAACTTTTCTGGAAGCGTCGAACACACGCTGGCGCATATTGAAGAGGCCGTCCTTCACCACCTGCCACAAGAGCAGCATCGTTTCTTCGCTATCAAGTTATTTGAGCGCGACACAAAGATCATAGAGAAATTGAATCTGACGAAGGATCAAATCGCTCACATTGAAGAGGACATCCTCGATAGAGAAGCCGAGTTTGATGAAGACAGTGAAAGCATCGTCACTGCACAGCGGTATACTTACATAGATTCCATTATTAAAGACTGTGTGAAAATCAAAAATAAAGGAAAGCTTTCTACGTCAGATAAAATCGATAAGTTCGTGACCAATCGCTGGTTGGCTCTGCCAATCTTCGCTCTTGTGATGTTTGTTGTTTACTATGTATCTGTCACAACGGTAGGAACGTGGATTACCGACTGGACCAATGAGGCTCTATTTGAAGAGATCGTCCCTGAAGCAGTAGAGGGTTTCTTATCCTCCATTGGAACGGCCGAATGGCTACAGAATCTTGTGATCGACGGGATCATCGCAGGTGTTGGCGCTGTCTTGGGCTTTGTCCCACAGCTCTTGCTCCTGTTCCTCTTCTTGGCATTTCTTGAAGGCTGCGGCTATATGGCGCGCATTGCCTTTATCCTCGACCGGATCTTCCGCCGATTCGGTCTATCCGGTAAATCCTTTATTCCCATCCTCATCGGCACTGGCTGTGGCGTTCCCGGCATCATGGCGTCGCGAACGATCGAAAACGATCGCGACAGAAAGATGACCATCATGACGCTCACCTTCATCCCCTGTGCAGCAAAACTGCCGATCATCGCCTTGATCGCAGGTGCCCTGTTTGGCGGAGCTTGGTGGGTCGCGCCTAGTGCTTACTTTATCGGTATCGCCGCCATCATCTGCTCTGGCATTATTCTTAAAAAGACCTCGATGTTCGCCGGAGATGTCGCCCCGTTTGTCATGGAGCTACCGCCCTATCGCATGCCGACACTTGGCAGTATCCTTCGCAGCATGTGGGAAAGAGGCTGGTCCTTTATTAAAAAGGCAGGAACGATTATTCTCTTAGCCACCATCGTCATATGGTTTGCTTCGAGCTACGGTTGGGAAGACGGAGCCTTTGGCATGGTAGATGAGGACAAGAGCATCCTCGCCGTCATTGGAAACGCTGTCGCTTGGATTTTTACTCCGCTTGGCTGGGGGAACTGGCGATCGACCGTCGCAGCGATCACAGGACTCATCGCAAAAGAAAACATCGTCGGCACCTTTGGCATCCTGTTTGGATATGCTGAAGTTGCCGAAGACGGCGCAGAGATCTGGGGACAGCTGGCCGCAAGCTTCACCGCTCTTTCCGCATACTCCTTCCTTGTGTTCAATCTTCTCTGTGCCCCGTGTTTTGCTGCCATCGGAGCCATTCGCCGTGAGATGAATAACAGCAAGTGGTTCTGGTTCGCTATCGCGTATCAGACGGGATTTGCTTATATCGTATCTCTGTGCGTCTATCAGCTTGGCATGATGTTTACAGGAGTCTTTGGCATCGGAACGATCGCTGCCCTCCTCTTCACCGCTCTCTTCTTCTATCTCCTGTTTAGAAAACCAAGAGACAAAAGGCGTATCAGGGTGAAACGCGAGGTGCATGTCTAATGGGTGACTGGATTGTCGGAGGGGTCGTTCTCTGCTTAATCGCCTTTGCTATTTACAGTATTTATAGAGATCGAAAAGACGGTAAAAGCTGTCGAGGTGGTTGTGACAGCTGCTCCTCGTGCGCAAAATCAGATCGTCTCTTTCCTATAAAGCCAAACAAAAAGTAGTTAGGCCACAAAAGGTGAAAAGAAGCACCTCATGGAATAGAATCTTCTTCTCTACCTACTAAAAGGGCTTCTAACAAATACCACAAAAAAAGAATGAAGACGGCTTGTATTGTTTTACTCGAACCCTTCTTAAAGTGATTCAATCGTTCATTCCCAGCTCTCTAGGCTCAACAGCTTAGAAAGCTGGGATATTTTCTTTTATTGAGAGATGACCCGCAAGCACTCGCTCAGCGCCTTCGCCTACCCCATCAAACGAGTGATCTGAAATAGACAGTTCTTCACAGCGTCTCCCGTCAGAAGTGTGGGGTCTGCGATATTGACAGTGACTCTTTTAGAAAGAAAAAAAGATGTCAGATTTTCTCTGAGCATCTTTTCAATGAATACGCCTGATTCTCAACCACTCCCTTGCCTCGGCAATCAGTCGAGAAACGCTGTTTTTATTTTCTCCTCAGGGATTTCTCGCAGCGGGAACTCTTCATCTGTTGCTCCGATGATGATGCCGCAGCATACCACAAAGTCTTCGGGCAATTCATACATGCGCACGATGTCCGAGCGTTCATTGGCCGCCTGAAGGCTTCCCCAAATATCGCAACTTCCTAGACCAAGCGCTGTGGCTGCCAATGCCATGTTATGTACTATCATAGCGGCACTTGAGTACTCATTGTTTGCCACTTCATCGCTTCTCGGTTTTACAGACACTAGGATCAAAAGAGGCGCTCCGTGAAGCGGATGAACTTCTCGACCAGATAGCTCACTCATGTTTTTTTCAATCGCTTCCAAGACCTCTCTGTCGCGGATGACGCTCAGATGCAGATCCTCAAATCGACCCATCGCTACCGGAGAAGACCAAGCTGCTTTTAGTATTTCCTTGAGCTGATCATCCGAAGGGCTGTCCCCTGTATAATTACGTACGGATTTTCGTCTATAAATAGTATCAAAAAATGTCATCTATGATTCCTCCTGAGCCAATCGATGTGAGCAGTATATATACTTATCATACCATGAATTTCAAAGAGAAGGGCCTGCGCCGCGCTCATCAGTGTGCCTTGCCCTCGCTCGAGAAACATCCCTATGAAGAGCTGCTCGATGGTTCCACCTTGACATCGATGAAAGATCCATGCATAATCAAGCATGTCATATCAAATATTTTTGTTTTAAGGAGGGGCTGTGGAAGACCACAAGCAAACGGCGCAAATATTTAAAGCATTCTGTGATGAAAACCGCGTGCAGATTTTAGAACTTTTGCAAGCCGGAGAGAAGTGTTCCTGCGAACTCTTAGAAACGCTTCAGCAGAGCCAATCGGGACTCTCCTATCATATGAAGGTTCTCCAGGAATCGGGCATCGTCATCGGCAGGCAAGAAGGAAAATGGACGCACTACCGCATCTGTGATGAGGGTCGAAAGAAGGCCCTGAAGACGTTAGACGTTTTACTTCAAACCGCCACTGCTGAGAAATAAGCTCGCATACTCAGTTCGCCTTTAAGAGGTTGATTACATGCAACAACTGAAACTGATTTGGGATTTTCTACAGACACAGCTACTGGGCATGAATTGGCTCAACGACCTCGTCGGACGCCTGCTCACGGCCCTCGGACTTGATATCACGCAAAGACTCGTAGCCAGTTTGCATTTTTTTATCTATGACGTGATCAAGATCGTCATACTGCTTTGCGTCTTAATTTTTGGGATATCGTATATACAGAGTTATTTTCCGGCGGAGCGCACAAAAGTGATACTTGGAAAATTTCGAGGTGTAGGAGCTCATACCGTCGCCGCTCTTCTGGGTACGGTGACTCCGTTTTGTTCTTGCTCCTCGATTCCGCTTTTCATCGGCTTTAGCAGTGCCGGTCTACCCATTGGCGTGACATTCTCTTTTTTGATCTCCTCACCCATGGTGGATCTGGGCTCGCTGATTCTCCTGATGAGCATCTTCGGCGCACCGGTTGCCCTTTTATATGTCCTATTTGGACTCTTCGTCGCCGTCATCGGGGGAAGTCTTATTGATCGACTGCATATGGAAGATTCCCTAGAGAGCTTTGTCACACAAGCCGGCAGCATCGACATTGCTTCCCCGGAACTTACTCGGCAGGATCGGATAGCTTTTGCCAAGGCGCAGATGATCTCGACATTTAAAAAAGTGTTTCCCTATATCCTGATCGGCGTAGGGATCGGGGCCTTTATCCACAACTGGATTCCGCAGGACTGGATCGCAAACATCCTTGGTTCGGAAAACTTTTTCGCCGTCTTTCTTGCGACCATCATCTCCATCCCGATGTACGGCGATATCTTCGGAACCATCCCCATCGCTGAAGCCCTCTTGGCAAAAGGCGCTATGTTGGGCGTCGTATTGGCCTTTATGATGGGCGTGACCACCCTGTCCCTGCCTTCTCTGATTATGCTGCGAAAAGCAATCAAGCCCAAGCTACTGGCGCTTTTCATCGCGGTATGTACTGTGGGCATCGTTTTAGTCGGTTATCTGTTCAATTTTTTGCAACCTTACATCATCTGACATTTATAAGGAGACCATCATGGCATTATTCTCATTTGGAAAGAAAAAAGCAAACCCTGCGCCCGATAACCCCAATGCTCCTATCAAGATCTTGGGAACCGGCTGTGCCAAATGTGACGCGCTGGAAGTCGTCACAAAAGAAGCGTTGGAAGAACTTCAGCTAGATGACGAGGTCGCACATGTGCGTGACCTAGCATCCATTGCCTCTTATGGCGTGATGAGCACGCCCGCCTTGGTCGTTGATAACAAAGTTGTCTCTTACGGAAGAGTTCTTACGAAAGAAGAAGTCATCGAACTCATCAAAAAAGAAAGAGAGTAAGATGGAAAAAAAGCCGAAGGTTGCTTTTGTCTGTGTGCATAATTCCTGCCGATCGCAGATCGCAGAGGCGCTGGGAAAGCGCCTTGCCGGTGACGTATTTCTAAGCTATTCGGCAGGGACTCATAAAAAAGAGAAGATCAATCAAGACGCCGTGCGCTTGATGAAGGAAAAATACCACATTGATATGGAGAAAACACAGGTTCCCAAGCTCTTGGATGCTCTTCCGGAGATCGATGTGCTTATCACCATGGGCTGCAACGTACAATGCCCCTTTATCCCTCATCAATATACTGAAGACTGGGGGCTTGATGACCCAACCGGTTTAGAAGATGAAGTGTTCCTTCAGGTGATGGACCAAATTGAAGAAAAGATTCTTCATCTGAAAAAGCGCATACAAGAGGGATCTTTGTGTTTTAGTAATCCTCACTGAATCCAGGGAGAAGCAACTCCGTCTCAAACTTCAGCAACTCTCCTTCACTTTCGATCGTGCGCCAAATAGTCTTTTCCATCTCGTGGGCTGCATGTTGCGCCTCTGTTTCACTGAGTGCGGTATAGGAGAGGCCCAGCACCAACATCTGATGCAGATTTTGCGAAGCGATTTCGCGAACAGATGCATTGTGACGCTGATACAATCTAGCTGTCAAACTCTTGGCGGTTTTGCGTTTTTCTTTGAGCGAATGCGCATATGGCAGCCGAATCTCGATCCAACCTATAAGTACAATCATCTGAGTGCTCCTGATTTTTTTACTGGCTTACATACCAACTTATATAATAGCAAATCAAAACCCCGGGCAGGAATTTCCTGATCCGGGGCTTTGTCTTTTAATTAGATGAGATTGTTCTTATTTGTCCTCTTTAAAGGTCAAGAACCAGTCTTTCATCTCATACTCTTCGCCCTTGGCGAGTTCCACTCTCTCGGTAATGGCTTGGCAGGTTCCAGGTGGCGGAACGATGACATCTTTACCGGGTTGCCAGTTGGCCGGGAGGGCGACACCGTCTTTTTCAGCTTTTTGTAAGCCGATGACGATACGCTTGATTTCCTCGAAGTTTCTGCCCAGAGAGGCCGGATAGTACAGGATCGTCTTGATGATCCCGTTTGGATCGATAAAGAACACGGCGCGTACAGCGGCGGTGTCCGATTCGCCTTGAAGCATGCCATATTTCTTAGCAACGTCCATCTTCAAGTCAGCAATCAGGGGGAATTCCACTACGGGTCTTTCGATTCCGTCCCAAGTGTATCCTTGAATGGATTGCAGCCAGGCCAGATGTGAATGGATGGAGTCGATGGAGAGTCCCACAAGTTCCGTATTCAGCGCTCTGAACTCGTCATGCATTTTTGCAAATGTCATGAACTCGGTCGTGCATACCGGTGTAAAGTCGGCGGGGTGTGAAAACAGAATTACCCATTTGCCTTCGAAATCAGCTGGAAAATTGATTTCACCCTGTGTAGTCTGTGCGACGAATTCCGGCGCAGGTGTCCCGATCAGCGGGAAGTTTACGGTGTTGACATTGTTCTCAGTCATTCTTCCTCCTTATTTTCTTCTAAGGCATTCTTTACAGATGCCCTTGATGACGATTTCTTCTGACTGGATCTCAAATTCATCGAGACCCGTGTACGATTCTGAAAATTGATAGGGAAAATCGTAAATGTTGTGACATTCCTTGCAGATAAAGTGCCCATGACCACCATCGACTAGATCGTATCTCGCTTCATTTCGCTCAGAACGTGTGTATTTGATCAACCCTTTTTCTAGGAACAAGCCTAGCGTGTTGTACACCGTTGCTTTGGAGAGTGTTGGCACTTCCGACTTTAAATCCTGGTAGATTCTCTCAGCTGTCGGGTGATTTTCATGTTCGAGAAAATACTCAAATATTTTTATTCTCTGCACTGATGGTTTAATACCCGACTCTTCGAGCCGAACCACAAGTTGCTGTAACATGTTTACCCCCGTTCTTTAGATTGATTCTAAATATATACTAGCAATAATATTGGAATTTGTCAAGTGTATTCTTCAACATGTTGCTTTTATGGGCTTCCTACGAGAAGGATGTTCATTTTGTTTTTCTTTTTCTTCTCCCTTTAATGAGAATAACTTTGATAGAAAGTGTTTATTTTCTTTTTTCGGGGTATAGATCGATTAGTGAGTTAGCACTGACTAACTGTATCTACACAAAAAACTTGATATAAAGAATAACGGAGGTTTCGAATGTACAAACAATTTTCATTGCCTTATAGCTACGACGCACTGGAGCCCCATATTGACGCAGTAACTATGGAGACACATTATTCAAAGCATCACACCGGCTACACAAACAATCTTATAGAAGCCGTGAAGAAGCTTGGGGAAGAAAAAGACATCGTCGAGCTCCTCTCGTCGCTGGATAAAATTGAAGATGAAAAATTGAGAAAGACCATCCGCAACAACGGCGGTGGATTCTACAATCATAATATCTATTTTGACACACTGAGTCCGGACGGCGGCGGTGAACCCGAGGGCGAACTGGCTGAAGCAATCAAACAGTCATTTGGAAGTTTCGAGGAAATGAAAGAAAAACTCAATGAGCTCTCGATCGGTCAATTCGGTTCGGGATGGGGATGGCTCTCGGCCAACAAAGAAGGGAAACTGAAACTCTCTTCCACACCCAACCAGGATAATCCTCTGATGGAAAACGACGGATACGTTCCCATCTTTGGCATTGATGTCTGGGAGCATGCCTACTATCTGAAGTACAAAAACCTCCGAGGCGACTATGTAAAGAATATCTACAACGTCGTCAACTGGAAACGTGTTGCTGAACTCTATGAAGAAGTAAAAAGAGGGTAAAGACTATCATTTTCCTCCAACGATAAGCTTCTTTTGGAGCCGCCCTATCCCTTTTGGGATCCGCGGCTCCCTTTTTTATTCCTCGCCTCGCCGATTGACCGCTTCACAGTCGCGTGATATATGTTGAAGAAGAGAGATAGTACACAAATTGTATGTTTTCCCCAGAATAGCTGTTTTATACGGCGACCCTACTTTTTGACATTGTCTTACGTATCCTGTAAGTGAAAGGAGGAAAAATGGAATCAACATCGATTGTTGATCGAGTGTATGCTGCAAAAGGAGATTCCGCTGCAGCTGACTCCCTGATTCGCGACTATCTTCCTTTCATTAAAGCCCAAACATACAAAGTCGTGGGCAGGATGATTACAGATGAAGATGACGAACTGAGCATCGCCATGATCGCTTTTCATGAAGCGATAGAATCCTACTCGCGACTTCGTGGCGCCTTCCTCCCCTATGCTTCGCTCGTCATGGAACGAAAATTGATCGATTTTTTTCGCAAAGAGAAACGGCATATGGGCCAGCTCTCTATTGACGTGCCAGTGATGGAAAACGAAGACGCCACCTATTCCGAGACATTGGAGGATCAAACCGATGCCTACGGTGAACTCGAGATGCGTGACGCAACCCGTGCAGAGATCATGGAACTGACCGCGCAGCTCCAGGAATACGGCATCACGCTCAACGACATCGCTGATAATTCGCCCAAGCAGGAGCGCACCCTTGAGAGTTGCCAGTTGGCTCTTGCCCATGCCCGAGCTTACCCCGCGATAATAGAAGAGTTCAAGAGGACAAAGAAACTACCGCTCAAAGCACTGGCGGAAGGCTCAGGTGTCGAAAGGAAGACGCTTGAAAGACACAGAAAGTATATGATGGCTCTCTTATTGATTTTCTCCAACGGCTATGAAATCATACGTGATCACATCGGACTTACATTTATAAAGGAAGGAGGTGTCCGGCAGTGAAATATCTAGTTATGGAAACACATTTCAGCTATGCCATCGTACTGGATGATATGGGCCGTTTTATCAAGTGTGCCAACCTGGATTATCAGGTGGGTCAACAGATCGACCGGATCGTTGCAATGGACGTCTCTGAACGGGTCGAACCAACCGGAATCCTTCAAAGGTTGCGAAAGTTCTTCTGGATACCGGCGCTGGCGTTGACCTTCTCCCTGGTTTTTGTAATAGCCGGTGTGATCCAACAATACACCACCTTCGCCTCTGTCTATATGGCGATCAATCCGGAGGTCCGGATCGACATCAACCAATCGGAAACTGTCATCCGGCTTGATGGTACCAATGTCGACGGCGAGCAGTTGGTGCGAGATTATGATTTTAAAAAGAAACATCTCGACACTGTCATCAATGAACTGATCGATCGAGCAATCGACCAAGGCTTCCTAAGTGAAGGCGGCAAGGTTCGAATCGATTTAGCAACGCGTGACGCCGAGTGGCAGGAATCCACCCGACCAATCGTGCGCGACAATATCGAACGACATATCAAAGATAGCATAAAAATAATCATCGAGATCGATGGTCAATCCGGTAGCGAGAAAATAATTCTCCCGGTGGAACCGATCATACCACTCGAACCGATCGACCCGGATACGGACGACAGTGATTATGATGATTTATACGAAGATGATACGGACTACGGTGAGTCAGATGATGAAGAAATCGATGATGATTCGCCATATGATGATTCTGATGATGACGACGTTTATGAATGGGATGATTCCGACTACGATGATTCCGATTATGATGATTAATGATCATTCGACCCCGGTTTGTAAAAAAACAGTCCGTATTCTACATTAACCGGACAACAAAACATGTACTCAAGGATATTAAGGAGAAGAACCATGAATAAAAAAAGATTTAGTCTTATGATGGTCGTATTGCTATTAAGCTTCACCATTCTGGCCGGATGTACCGGACCGATCGCAAAAAACGACACCGCAGAACAAACGAACCTGGCTGAAACCGGCCGACTGATCGTGTCAGTCAACCCGGAACTGGAATTGATGTTTGATGACCAGGGGATCGTGCAAAATATCACCGGCTTAAATGATGACGGCCGAGATATCTTGAATTCTCTCTCAGCCACGAGTGGATACGAGACCCGAAAAGCGGTGGTAGATATCGTGAAAGCTATCATTGACCGGGGATATCTCAAATTGGACGATGATGACAATCATATCGAACTGGAACTAAAGCAAGGCTCAGTGCTGCCGGGTGATGATTTCATGAAAAACATTGTGACCGATCTGCAATCCCTATTGGCCGCGAATGAACTTGAGAATCAGTTGGTTGTCGATGAAGATTCCAACTATGGCGTCAGCGATTTCGGTCAGAGTGACTACGAGGAACGCAAAGTCATCATTAAAGTTGATGGTGAAATCGACGATGACACGGATTATGATGACGACACCGATTATGACGATGACACCGATATTGATGACGACACCGATTATGACAATGACACCGATTATGATGATGACACCGATTATGATGACAGTCCATATGTAGCACCTATCGCTCCAGTTGATGAAGATACAGACTATAGTGATAGTAGCTACGATGATAGCCCCTATCAAGAACCGGCACCGGCACCTGCACCGGCACCGGCTCCAGCTCCAGCTCCAGCTCCGATCGACGATGATTCAGACTATGGAGATAGCGGTTACGATGACAGCGACTACGATGATAGTGACTATGATGACTAGGTCTCACCCACCTGTCAAGTATCGAAACGAACTGAAAATACAATTGAACCCAGCCGATGAGATAATTTTGCGGTCTCGCTTGCGACGCGTTTTCTCACCAGACAAACATGCTGACTCACACGGATCTTACCGTGTGAGTAGCTTGTATTTTGATACACCTGACGATCTCGCACTGCGAGAGAAGATTTCCGGACTGGCGGTGCGGGACAAATATCGAATTCGCTATTATAACCAAAATCTCGATTTCATCCGGTTGGAGAAAAAGTCCAAAAACGGTTCGGTCTCTACTAAACGGCAGGTTCGTTTATCTCTCGAACAAGTTAAACGCATCTTGAAGATGGATATCGGTTGGTTATTGGATTCAGACGAGCCGCTGCTGGTAGAACTATATACCAAGATGCGCCATACCGGTCTGCGTCCGACCTCGATCACCCGGTATGATCGGAGTGCTTATCGGCATGAGGCCGGCAATGTCCGGCTGACGATCGATCGAAATCTTCACATCAGTTGGGATCCATCGGACTTTCTCCGACCCGCTCAAGCCCTGTTTCCCACCGGAGACCGGCCGATCTTAGAGGTCAAATACGATGATTTTTTACCGGACATTGTTCGACAGGTCGTCGGACTGTCCGATCGACGAACAGGTGCCTACTCCAAATACGCTGCCAGCCGTCGCTTTGACTAAGGAAGGAAACGACCATGACGTTCCAGGATATCTTTAAATCGAGTTTTCTCGGCAATATGCGCAGTATCAGCCTGGTAGATATGGTACTGGCGCTCGCTCTGTCATTTGTAGTCGGATTATTTATCTATTTCATTTATAAAAAGTCGTACTCCGGGGTGATGTATTCATCCAGCTTCGGCTTGACTCTGATTGCCCTGAACATGATCACTACACTGGTGATATTAGCTATTACCAGCAACATCATTTTGTCTCTAGGTATGGTCGGTGCTCTGTCGATCGTTCGTTTTAGAACGGCCATCAAAGACCCGATGGACATCGCTTTTTTGTTCTGGAGCATCGCCTCGGGGATCGTCATGGCAGCCGGTTTGATCCCACTGGCGGTATTGGGTTCTGTCATGATCGGACTGGTGCTTTATTTCTTTAGCACCCGACAGCCGACCGATCAACCTTATATCCTGGTCATACACGCTCCCGTGGAGGCCGAATCAGACCTGATGGAACTTGTATCTGAAGCGACTCAGCGTAGCGTGATCAAGAGTAAGATCATCGAAGCTGACAACCTGGAACTCAATATCGAGTTGCGTTTGATAAACCAGAACACCGACTTTATCAATCAACTCGAAGGCCTCGGAGCGACCCGGGCTGTATTGGTATCTTACAACGGCGATTATTTAGGATAGATATGATCAAGCACCGTCAGATCGATAAATGGATCATCGGACTGATCACCATGGTCAGCCTGCTTGTGCTCTACCTGATGTATTGGTATGATGCACCGGCACTCTCCTTGAGTCATCCCGAGTATGAGTCAAGGCTTTTTGATGACAGTAAAGTCCACACCATTGATATCATTTATCCTGACTGGGACGATCTGATCGAAAATGCCTCAAAAGAACAGTATCACCGGATGTCGATCGTGATCGACGGAGAACGGTTCGATGATGTCGGCCTTCGGGCCAAAGGTAACAATTCACTTCGGCTGACAGAAAAGTATGGTCATGAGCGATACAGTCTGAAGATCAAGCTGGATGAATACATCGCTTCTCATAATTATTATGGTCTGGACAAGTTTTCACTTGACTCCTCCTTCCAGGACAACTCCTATCTGAAAAGCTATATCGCCTACGATATGATGCGCTTTATGGGGGTGGCTACACCGCTTACGAGTTACACCTGGGTCAGCGTCAATGGTGTGCCCTGGGGGCTGTATTTAGCCATTGAAGAGCCGGAAGAAGCCTTTGCCAGGCGGAACTACGGCGATGGCCATGGACAACTGTTCAAACCGGATTATAAGCGATTAGCTCATGAAAATGCCGATGTTCATCTACGCTACACCGATGATCAATTTTCCAGCTATGATAATATTTTCCGTAAAGCAAAGTTCAACCTGACACCGAAAGATAAACGCCGACTGATCGAATCCCTGAGGATATTGTCTACCGGAGAACATCTGGATCAGGCGGTCGACATCGAGCAGGTACTGCGTTATTTTGTGCCTCAGGTGTTTGTCGTCAACCTCGACAGCTACCTCGGACCTACCGGTCATAATTATTTCCTCTACGAAGAAAATGGCATTATATCTATCTTGCCTTGGGATTATAACCTGGCCTTTGCCACCTACCCCTTGGGCATGCCCGAACCCATCAATGATGCAAAAATGTTCGTCAACTACCCGATCGATACACCGGGTGAAGGCGAATATATGCGCAAACGCCCGCTGTTTCACAACTTGATGCTGACTCAGGCTTATCATGAGCGCTACCGGGCTTTATTTGATGAATTTATCCGGGGTTACTTTGAGTCCGGTTATTTCGAAGACCAACTGGCCAAGACGGTCAGCCTGATCTCGGACTATGTTGAAAAAGACCCGACAGCATTTATCAGTCATGAAGACTTTTTACAGGGAGTCCAGACTTTTGCCGATTTCAACCGGTTGCGAGCCATGAGCGTTCGCGGACAGCTGGATGGGACGGTCCCCTCCACCATACGGGAACAGCGGCTTAAGAGCGACAAACTGATCGATGTCGGGGATCTATGGATTCCCGATATGGGTGAAATAGCTGATTTGAAGGATGATTCGCCAGACAGGTAAATAAAGAAGGAAGATTGCCAAAACCATCTTCCTTTTTTTGTCCGGCATTCGTTGATAAATCACAAAACATCTGTCTTAAGGCCAGTTGATAGGGTAATAATGTGGTATTGTAGTACTTCGGATTGATTCGAAAACAAGAATCATTGATTTTTATAAACAACTATCATTTAGGAGGTTCCTATGCCAAAACCAGCAAGCAAGCGCCGTTCGATGCGAATCTTGGATGCCATCGAGCGAGCCGGTAATGCCCTGCCGAATCCGGCTGTTTTATTTGTTATTTTAGCCTTTATCACCATGATCGCGTCTTACTTTGCCGCCAGAGCGAATTTGTCCGTCACATATGAAGGGGTCAACACCCAGACCGGAACGATCGAACCGATCACGGTCGCCGCCTTCAACCTGCTGTCGCTGGAAGGTTTCCATTATATGGTCACCAGTGTCATCAGTAACTTCACCGGATTCTTCCCATTGGGCACTGTGTTTACCGTTATCCTGGGTGTCAGTGTGATGGAAGGTACCGGAATGTTGACATCGCTGTTGCGCGGGATTGCTGTCAAGACTCCCCGGGCTCTGATTTCAGCCGTAGTAGTTTTCCTGGGGATTATGTCGAATATCGCATCTTCCACCGGTTATGTTGTCCTGGTTCCCCTGGGAGCCGTTATTTTCATAGCAGCCCGCCGTCACCCAATCGCCGGTCTGGCTGCCGCCTATGCCGGTGTTTCCGGAGGATGGACTGCCAACCTGCTATTAGGCAGCAACGATCCGCTATATGCGGGGATGTCGACTCAGGCTGCTCAAATGATCGATCCGAATTATGTTGTTCTGCCGACCGGTAACTGGTTCTTTATGATCGCATCCACTGTTATGATCACGGCTATCGGCACTTATATCACAGACCGGATCGTAGAACCCCATCTGCCGGCCTATCGGTTTCTTTCGGATGAACAGATAGATAAGGTGACAGGCCAAGAGAAAAAAGGCATGCGCTACGCCGGTATCGCGGCACTGATCTATCTTGCCATTCTTGCCCTATTGATCGTGCCTCAAGCCGGTCTTTTGCGAAATCCCGAGACCGGATCAGTCCTGTCTTCTCCCTTTATGTCCGGGATCGTGTTCTTCATGATGCTGTTCTTTTTGATCCCCGGCATTGCCTACGGTATCGGGACCGGGAAGATCAAGCAGAGCGGTGACGTTATTGAACTGATGTCCAACGGGATCGCCGGGATATCCAGTTTTCTGGTCCTGATCTTTTTTGCTGCTCAGTTTACCTTTTTCTTCAACAAATCAAACCTGGGAACCATCCTGTCGGTCAACGGGGCAAACCTGCTGACGGATATCGGTCTGGTCGGCCTGCCACTTTTGATCTTGTTTGTGTTTTTGACCGGTCTGATCAACATACTGATTCCGGTCGATACTGCCAAATGGGCCATGATGGCACCGATCTTTGTCCCGATGTTCATGCAGGTCGGACTATCACCGGAAATAACCCAATTGGTCTTCCGGATCGGTGACTCCTCGACCAATATCATCACACCGCTGATGCCGTTTTTTGTTATGATTGTTGCCTTCTTCCAGAAGTACGACAAAGACTCCGGTATTGGTTCGGTCGTTTCGACGATGCTACCTTATTCTGTCGCCTTTCTGTTCAGCTGGGTCATCCTGCTGAGTGTATGGTTTCTGCTGGGCTTACCACTCGGACCCGGTGCGGTCATTCCCTATGGAGGTATATAAATGACCACTCGTGACAGGATCGTACAGGCCAGTCAATCCAACGATCTGGATGGCATCCTGGTAACATCACCGGAAAATTTCTACTATGCTACCGGGGTCTCGCCTCACCAATTGAGTGTTTCGCGCATCCCAGGGTTTGCCTATGCTTTCCTTGATTTGAGACCCCAACAAAAAGATGCCATCATCACAATGGATTATGAAGCTCCGGCATTCAGCCATTTACATGATCGGTTGGAAGTCATTGCCTACGACACCTGGGTCGGAGTCAAAACAGAAACCGAATGGCGGTCCGGTCAGGATCTGACACATAAGACCCGTTTGCTTACCGCACTGGATCAGCTAAAAATTTTGATTGAACGCCGGGAGCTGACGAAGGCCCGTATCGGACTTGAGATGAAGAGCATTCCGGTCCACTACTATCAGTTGTTAAGTCAAGCGCTGCCGGAGATCGAATGGATCGATGTCTCCGACGATTTTATCCTTGCCCGCAGTGTCAAGACAGCTCCGGAAATCGAGTTATACCGTGATCTTTGCCGTGCCAGTGATGAAGCTCTGCTGGCGGTTTCCCGGCAGGTAGCCATCGGACGCAGCGAAACAGAACTGATTCAAATCTATCGTGAAACCTGTATGGCCAATGGTCATGTCCCCAGCAGCTGGAGTATGCTCGGCAGTGGACCTTATTCCTCCGTGCTGCAGCTGGCAACAGATAAGACGATCCGTGATGGCGATTGTGTGCGATTTGATGGCGGCTGTGAAGCCGGCTTTCAGTTCTATAAAACCGACTTTTCCCGGACCTGGATCATCGGACAAGCTGACCCGGAGTTGATTCAATTGAAACAGGTCCTAGTTGAGAGCCAGCGAAAAATGATCGATGCCATAAAGCCGGGTCTGCGATTTTCCGATCTTTTCCGGCTGGGTTATGAATCCGTCAAACAGCATGTGCCGAATTACACCCGAGGACATTTGGGTCACAGCATTTCCCTCGGACCACAAACAGCCGATGCTCCATTGATCTCCGCCACAGAATACCGGCTGATCGAGCCGGGCATGATACTTTGTGTTGAAGTCCCATTCTATATGGCCGGATTCAACGGCTTTAATATTGAGGACATGGTGGTCGTGACCGAAGGGGGTTGTGACGTCCTGACCTATCGAACGCCCCACTATCTGCCAGGTGAAACAAGGTAAGCCTGAAAGATGAGTCAGAGATAAGTACCCACGAAAAATAAGGGCTGTTGCATCGCGCGAATGTAACAGCCCTTTTTTTCGTATTTTACTAAATCTCATTGTTCAAAGACAGTCCGTAGGAAGCGGATTCGTTTGTCAACGCAATCTCGGACAATGGGACTCTCAAGTACGATATCAAAGCCGTGGATCGTACCTTTTGTCTGATGATATTCAACCGAAACACCGGCTTGCTTCAATCGCTCAGCAAAGAGTTTACCTTCGTCCCGCAGACAATCAAACTCGGCTGTTTCGATATAGGTCGGCGGCATACCCTCCAACGACCCGGCATCGAGTGGCGAAGCATATTCCTGCTTACCCCTGATCGGGCTCTGGATATATAATTTGTCGTATTTTTTGACATCCCGGCTGTTGCACATCGGTGTGTCATCAAATTGTTGCATCGACTCGGTTACTACACCTCGACCTGTCACGGGATATATCATCAGTTGACCACATGGCATGACCTGTGAATGGTCGCGTGCCATCAAACTGACGACCGCTGCCAACTGGCCACCGGCACTGTCTCCGCCTACCGCGACCCGGTTTGTATCGATCGAAAACTTCTTTGCATGACTTATCAGCCAGCAGTACGCGGCATAGCAGTCTTTGGGAGCTGTCGGAAACGGGTATCTCGGTGCCAGCCGGTAATCCACCAGGAGTACGTGACATCGAGCACCCGGACTGTATTCTCTGACCAGACTGTAATGATGGGGAGCAGCCGGGAAAACAAACCCTCCTCCATGATAATAAACCAGGCAGGGTGCATCATCACCTATACCGACGGGACTGTACAACAGTGCCTTGATCTTTTGGCCCTTGGCCACTGCAATCGTGACGTTGGTCACGGTCAGCTTATCAGAGGATGTTTCTTTTTTTTCGAGTGATCTGATCACTTTCTGCATGACCGGCAGGATCGCACGATGGATCGGCGGATTGGTATTGGCCCATCGTTTGAAATCGGGATGGATCGGATATTTGTTTTTCTTCATACTGCACCTTATTCGTAATAGTTTCCGTGTTCTGTTGTTTTGGTTTCATTCTAACAGCCAAGCATCGAAAATACCAATCGATGTCAATAATTGAGAATCTACCACTTTTTCCGAAAAATCCATCAACATTTGATGTATACTATTCATG
>LSQX01059485.1_pt1 | contig 18242 bp, 15 predicted proteins | sample 654561 | NCBI WGS metagenome assembly LSQX01 (sample SAMN04489861, study PRJNA283612) | anaerobic digester metagenome | isolation source: 4 biogas reactors fed with cattle manure at either 37C or 55C with and... | place: Denmark: Kongens Lyngby | collected 2014
CAAAACCAGATAGACTGGTACAGCGATAGTGTGGAAAAAATGACAAAGATGAATGATAAAGTAAAAGGTCTTGATATAGCAGATAAATCATATGTTAGCTCTCTTTGCTTTATCCATATACCGCTTGGGGAATACCTTGATGCATATACAGAATATATGGATAACGATTTTAAGGATACAGACAATGTTAAGTACATAGACGGCAAAATCGGCGAGGGCGGACGGCTTGTTTACTGTGGTATAAATGATGACGAGTTTTTTGAGTCACTAAAAGGTACGAAAGCTGTTTTTTGCGGGCATGACCATCTAAACAACATTTCTTTACGGTACAAAAATGTTCTCCTTAACTATGGTATGAGCATAGATTATCTTGCCTATATAGGCATTAGTAAAAAGGGAGAGCAAAGAGGCTGCACTGTTATTACCTCAAAACCAAATTCCGAAATAACTGTTGTAAAAGAAAACTATTATCAAGACAAATACCCCTCAAAATATGAAAAAGAAACTGTAGAGTTTTAAGTAAAAAGCCGCCTATTTTTTGGGCGGCTCATTTTTATATTAGCTATTTCTATAAACCTTAAACACCATAACAGCTACATAAACTGCCGTTGCTGTTATGGTTGCTTTTTTTAAAACGGATAAAGTGTTTATAAACTTTTTTGCTGAGCTTACGGCGGCAAATGTGCCGTTTATCTCATTTTTACTTTCCTTATTATTCATTTTTATCCCCCTTAATGCGCAGTTAAAAGAACACCGTGAGCTATGCCCGGAACGGACTCGCCCTGTAACGAGGAAGTCGGCGATAAAAGTGCGCCCGTTCCAACAAATAAAACCTTTTTTAATTCTTTACTTGCTATTCTGTTAACAATATCAGAGCATACTACAATAGCGCTGCACCCGCAACCGGAGCCGCCGGAGTGGACATCTTGATTTTCCACATCAAAAACCATAAGACCGCAGTCGTTATGAACTGCTGAAATATCAAGATTGCTTTCACTCATTAAAAGTGACTTCAAAAGCTCTGAGCCGGTTTGTCCAAGGTCGCCCGTCAAAATCAAATCATAGTCAGAGGGTTTCGTGTTAGTATCTATAAGAAAAGAGGCTATAGTCTGTGCGGCGGCAGGCGCCATTGCTGCCCCCATATTATTTACATCTTTAATATTTAAATCACGAATTCTGCCAATAATTACGGCATCAATATGAACGGGTGACTGAGGTATATTCCTAATAACGGCGGCTCCTGAGCCTGTTACGGTCCACTGTGATGCAGGGGCGCGCTGTGAGCCGTATTCGAGAGGAAGTCTATACTGCCTTTCGGCAGAGCAGAAATGTGACGAAGTACATGCAACACATGTATTCATAACACCGCTGTCTACAAGTAAAGAGGACATAGCGAGCGAAAGCGACATTGTAGAGCATGCGCCGTAAAGCCCCGCAAAAGGCGCATCAGTATCGCGCATACCGAAGGATGAGCCTATACATTGATTTAACAGGTCTCCTGCGAAAATGCAGTCTATTGAGGCATGCGTCAGCCCCGCTTTTTCAAGTGCAAGTGAAACGGCAAGAGACTGAAACTTGCTTTCTGCTTTTTCAAATGTTTTTTCACCTGCGAATTCATCTTCAAAAACCTTATCGTAAACATCTACTAAAGGTCCTTCTCCCTCCTTTTTTCCCGCTACTGCGGCAGTACCGGCAACAGCAGGACGCGAGGGCAAAAGAATTGTATATCTCCCTTGTCTTACAGCCATATTAAACCCCTTTCTTGTTAAGCACCGGAATTAAGAAAACAGATACACCAAAAGACCGTACAACGAAGCTGTGCCGCAACCGTAAACTATTACAGGCCCTGCTATATTAAACATTTTCGCGCCTGTTCCAAGTATTCTGCCCTCTGCATTAAATTCTATAGCAGGAGACACTATAGAGTTTGCAAACCCAGTAATGGGCACTATTGTGCCTGCCCCTGCATGTTTTGCAATTTTGTCAAAAATGCCTATACCCGTCAAAATGGCGGTTATTACTATGAGTAATATTGAAATTGACGCTTTTACTTCATCTACGCTCAGCATTGTATATTTTTCTAAAAAATACTTTATGACTTCTCCGAAACAGCAAATTCCTCCGCCAAACAGAAACGCTTTTATACTATTTTTAATATGCGGCGAATTTTCTGATAAACCTTTTACAAGCTCACTATAATCCTTATCGTTCATAATACCGCCTTTTCACTAATATTTTCATTATTGTTTGCGTCTTTAATTCAAATATTCCACAAAATAATAAAATCAGCGTTATCGCCCTAAACTTCGATAACACTGATTATTTCTATTTTTTTTATTAATTATTCGCCTCCAAAGCTAAAATCCGCATGCATTTGCATATCTGCAATTCTTTTCATATCCTCTGCGGTGGCACTTTTTGTAACTACAGCTATTGCCTCTCTTCTTTCAATAAGCTCTTTGTACATTTGCTCTCGTCTTTTGCCTGTTAACGGATAAAAGAATTTTGGTATAACACCGAGTGCACCTGTTATTACCGGCAGCCCTGTGCTTAGTACAAAAAGCCAATATTTTGTTTTATAACTTTGCGTGCCAACAACCCGCCCCTGCTTATAGCCTATTTTGCCCATTATAATGTTTTTAACAACGCTATTTGCTATACGCTGAAGTTTCGTAATAAGTCCCCTTGCAACGCTTGTCATAGCCTCTGTACGGTACCCGTTTTTCCATTCGCAATAATCCATCGCCTCGTTATAAAGCTCTGACGGAATAACCTTTCTTATTGCGTAAACGCACATTTCAAGACATTCCTCAATCATAATAACAGGAACCATAACCTTAACCTTCGTAAAGTTTTTATTGATGATACCAATAACACAAACGGAAAGCCAGCATATATCAGTCCAAATATCAGATATTATCCATAGCGCACGCGTGGAAAAATGGCGGCGAACCCTGCCTAAAGTCGCATATCCTGTATATGTGAAGAAGCCGCCCGGTATTCCGACAATAGTCTGAAGTGTTGCAGAGCCTAAAACATCTATATAGTAATCTGTCATACTCGTGCTGACGGCAAAGCCCTCTAAAAACTGTGAAAGAGTGATAAGTAGTATAGGCTTGTTGTTTAATATTGATTTTATTCCCTGTATAATGCTCGGTTTTTCAATAGACTGTACAACCCGTTCTTTTGATACCGCAAAGAAATATAAAGATGCTGCAGCCGCTATAAAGTTTGTTGATATCCCAAATCCGGCAAATAGGTTTCTGTGGCTTACATTGAGTTTTTTGCTGTTTATAAGGTCAAGCAAAAGTCCCATAACTAATTCCGGAACATTTGAGCCTATTGAAAACACTTGCGCTTGAGTTATTAACCGCGTTCTCTCAAGAGGCTGCGGCGTAAGCGTCGAAAGAAGCCCCGTGCTTGCTATGGAAGTAAATGTTCCTGCCGTTTCGGACACTACGCTGAATATAAAATATGCAATAAACTTTGGCAGATACATATCCCCCGTATCCGCAAAAATAAACGGCAAAAGCCAATAAAAGCAAGCGAAAAATGCCATAGGTATATTAAACCCGATAAGATAAGGGCGAAATTTACCCCACCTTGTGCGTGTACGGTCAACAATAAAGCCTATAATCGTATCGTTAATAACATCCCATATTCCGCCCGCGGCGTCTAAAAACGCAAGATAATTAAAGTTTATCAGCAAAACATCATATATGTAACGATTTCGGAATTTGCCGATGTTAAAGCCGCCCGCCCAGTGGTTGAAAACATACCCTATCGTTTCTTTTTTACCGACATACCTGCGTTTTGAGTGCAAAATACCCTTTTGCTCTTGCTCCTTTTTTACTGCCGTATCATTGACGCTGTTACTCAACACATTCACCTCAACCTTAATTTTTAATTAATTAGTTAATCGTTTCAGTGGAAGTTTCGATAAGAATATGCGGTCATTTAAATTGATTATCAACATCTTAACAAATATTTAACTATAATACCAGTGTTTTTGTTAAATTTCTCTAAAATAAAGTCCCCTTGTCTTGTTTCCGTCATAATAAAAATTATTTTTATACATATTATAAATCTCCGCTGCACGCTTTTTATCCTCAAAGGTAAAATAGAGGGTTATAAAATCAATATTAGGAAGCTTTTTGTCCGCTATATACAATGGTACGCTGTTAAGAAGCGTAAAATTACGCTTATCTTGGCATAGCAAAGTAAAAGAAACGCCGTTTTTATCGGTCAAAATAGGTCTTTTGTCACACTTTTCGCAGCCGAGTGACGGCTTTATTGGGCAAACGCGAAAATTCATAACAGGTAAGTATCCATATCCATAAATCCCGCGCGGCAAAGTGCCGCAAAGTTTATTAATCTTTCCAAAAGTCAATTCAAATGAAATCTCCGTATCACAAAGCCCCATATTTTCATATTCTGTAAGACTAAGTGTATTTGTTATATTAAGTCTGCTTTGCCCATACACTGCCATTTCCGCCCGTTTAATTAGCTCTATACCGCCAATATTACCTGAAGCGCCGCGTTTTATCCCAAGCTTTTTACAAACGGCTAACTTCTCTAAAACTCTGCTTTCCTCTTTGGGAGAAATGAATATAGGAAGCTCTGCTATTATATTACCTGCCAACGCTTTCGCTTTTTCTGTATTTTTTATAAGCTCGTCAATCGGAATATAAATAAACTCTGCATCAATACAGTCCATAAGCTGTGAAAAGTTTTCAATCCTTATTCTTATTTTCGGCGTACTGTTTCGTTTTTTTGTTTTAATTTCCGGTAAAGGCACATTTACTGCTTTTTTAGTCGTTTCCGAAAGTCTCTCTTCAAGACTTTTTAACGCCGCCCGTCTTAAAGCATTTATATCTGCGCTGCTAATAGTAAGATTATCATCAATAATTATTTCAGACTTTGAGAGTATAAACGGCGTGCCGCCTGTTTTAGACAGAAATCTTTTTGCATTTTCACATTCTAATGTTCTTCTTTCATCTTCAACGGGCATTTCACCCGTTGCAAACGCTGTTTTGCCGTTAGACGATACAGTTAAAACTGCGGGCTTTCTTTTTCTTATTTCTAACTTCATATTAACAGGGACAGTGCCTTTTTCTTTATGATATAGGTTTTGAAGCTGCTTTTGCACCTTTAATGAAGCAGTTTTATCTCCCTTGCTGCGTATTCCAAACATATTTATATCGCGCTTTTCCGTAAGGTATCCGTCGGTAAAACCACCCCTTGAAAAGGCCGACCGAAGCATTTTATAGTCTATCTCCCTGCCCTCTAAGGCATTTTTATACTCTGTAACCACCGCCGCCACATATTCGGCGGCTTTCATTCTGCCTTCTATTTTAAGTGATGTTACGCCTGCATTTTGAAGCTCTTTGACTTTCTCTATATAAGACATATCCTTTAATGACAAAGCGTACTCCCTGCCGTATGCGGTAAAATTTAGCCTGCACGGTTGGGCGCATAAACCTCTGTTGCCGCTTCGTCCGCCGAATACGGATGAAATATAACATAGCCCCGAAACACTCATGCAATGCGCGCCATGTACAAAGCACTCAAGCTCTATATCTGTATTTCTTTTTATTAGCTCTATTTCCGTAAGGCTTAGCTCTCTTGCTAAAACCACCCGGCTAAATCCAAGCTTTTGAAGCCTCTTTACACCTGCTATATTATGAACCGCCATTTGAGTGGAGGCGTGAACGGGCATAATGGGGCAGATTTGTTTAATTCTGTTAAGTACGGCTAAATCCTGAACTATTATTCCGTCTGCTCCGGAATTTACTATATCTGTAATCGCTTCATCAAGTAAAGAAAGCTCCGTATCAAAAATAAGGATGTTCAGCGTAACATACACGCGAACACCTCTTATATGACAATATGATACGGCTTGTAATAGAGAATGCTTATCAAAGTTTTCTGCATTTCTTCTTGCATTAAAGCTTTCTATTCCTAAATAAACGGCATTTGCACCGCATCTTACAGCGGCTATCAGCTGCTCTTGCCCGCCAACGGGGGCTAAAATCTCAACTTCTGACATTTTTTCGTTCCTTTAGCCTCTTGGCTTTTATAGTCTGTTTTTTACAAGCCTTATAATGTCTCCCTTTGCGGCGCTTATCGGGCAGTTAATTGTAACTGTTTGTTTTGGGTGCGGGGCGCTCTTTATGCTTTCCCCGTTTTCATCCGTAATTTCTAAAACCGTAAACGGTATACCGATTTTACCGGGTGATAAAATTTCAAGCTCGTCTCCTGCCTTAAAACGGTTTCTTTGCATTACTTTTAAGCGCCCGTCTGAAGTATCTGAAAGCGCCACACCGGCAAACATTCCGTTTGAATGGTAAAGCCCGTCATTAAATGTATTTTTTTTAAGCTCTCCAAAATAAAATCCACTGCTGTATGGTCTGTGGCTAATACTTAAAAGCTCTTTTTCTATATCCTCTTTCGATGCCGTTTTGTCAATCGCCATTCTATAGGCATTTACGACCGTTGCGATATAGTATGGGCTTTTCATTCTGCCCTCTATCTTAAAAGAAGATATACCTGCATTATATAATTCATCTAAAAATGATGATGAGTTTAAGTCGTGCGAGCTGAGTATTGCGGTATGACCGCTGTCCTCTATAATCTCAAAAAACTCGTTCGGTCTTTTTTGCTCCATTAAATAATATTCCCATCGGCACGCCTGAGTACATTCTCCCCTGTTACCGCTTCTGCCTGTTAGAAAAGAGCTTATTAAGCATCTGCCTGAGTAAGACATACACATAGCGCCATGAACAAAGCACTCAAGAGCCAAATCTGACGGCGTTTTCGCTCTAATTACCGCTATTTCCTCTATTGATGCCTCTCTGCCGAGTATTACCCTTGAGGCACCCAATTCATAATACATACGCGCCGTTTCAAAGTTTACGCAATTTGCCTGTGTGCTTATGTGTATCGGTATATTAGGCGCGTGTTTCTTTATGAGCGACAAAACGCCAAGGTCGGCTACAATTACGGCGTCTACCGCCGCCTGTTCAAGAAAATTCGCATAATCCGGTACATACAAAAGCTCGTCGTTACTGGCATAGCTGTTTACAGTAACATAAAGTTTTTTATTTGCGGCATGTGCGGCATTTACAGCTTCTTTTACCGCTTCTTTTGAAAAGGAAACATTATCCGCTCTAAGTTGCAAAAGCGGTCCGCCTATATAAATAGCGTCCGCTCCGTATCTTACTGCCGTATGAACACACTCCATATCGCCCGACGGCGACAGCAATTCAACATTTATCACAGCTTTTCAAAGGCGTCTACGCTCAAAACAAATATTGTAGCTCCGCTTACATGTGCTTTTGCCTTAACATCAGCGGCTGAGATACCTCGTCCGAAAGAGGCATTCGTCGGCACTTCCTTTACTCTCGTGCTTGAATGTTCTTTGATTACAGATATAACATTGTCAACCTCTGTATCGTCCGCGCCTATTAAAAGCGTCGTGTTTCCGGTTTGCAAAAACCCGCCTGTTGTTGAAAGCTTTGTCGTATAGTACCCGGCAGTCGTAAGTGATGCCGAAACAATAGCACTATCATCATTATTTACAATAGCAATTATGAGCTTCACGCTTATTCCTCCTAATCTTACATATATGAATTAAACAATTTTTTACTGTTTTTGTCAAGTCTATTATAATTTTCGATTTCGTATCTGTTATCGCTTGAGTCTCGAAGAAGCACTCGACCGTCATATAAAATCTTAATATCATGGTATCTGCTTTTAATATCAAAGCTATATGTGCCTCTGTCAGTTTCGACTTTCATTTTCATTAAGCCGAACTTCTCGTAACACTCTAAAATCGACAAAACTTTCGGTACAAGATAATATTCATCAAGCGCCTTTTTTATTACTTCCCTGCTTTCATCCATTAGAGAATTTATATCACGAATTACGGCTTTTTCGTCGCCGTCCTCGTCAAGCAGTGAAATATATCTGTCGATGCCCGTTATAGGAAAAAGTCTGCGCGCCTCAAGCCCCTCAAAAATTCTCCCGTCATACATTTCAACATTCAGCAATATTCCTTCGCTAAATGTAATTCTTGCATTATCATTTTCTATATATATTCTTTCCAAAATAAGCACCTCCAAATCATTTTTATTCAAAGTTTTCTTCTTCTTTGCTCTTTCTTATCTGTTCCGACATATTTTGAATTTCAATAAGCTTATGATATTTGCCTTTTAGCTCCATAAGCTCCTCGTGTGAGCCGAATTCTATAATTTCACCTTTGTCTACAACGACTATTTTATTGGCTTTGCGTAAAGTTGAAAGCCTATGCGCTATCATAAGAGTTGTTCTGCCGCTTATCATTCGCTCAACGGCAGTTTGGATTAGCTCTTCTGTTTCAGAGTCAACGGCGGCAGTCGCCTCGTCAAAAATCAATATTGACGGATTTTTAAGAACTGCTCTTGCAATGGAAAGTCTTTGTCTTTCGCCGCCTGACAGTCCTGAGCCTCTTTCTCCTAACATCGTGTCATACGCGTCAGGAAGCCTTGCTATAAAGGAATGAGCGTTTGATATATCGGCGGCGTGTATAACCTCCTCTACAGAGGCATTTGGACTACTGTAAGCTATATTTTTGAATATAGTATCTCTAAACATTAAGGGCTCTTGCTGAACATAGCCGATTTTTGACCTGTATGATTGAAGGTCAATCTCTTTAATATTCGTGTCGTCAACAAGAATTTCGCCCTCATAACTATCATAAAACCTCATTAAAAGGTTTACTAATGTACTTTTCCCTGAGCCCGTCGTTCCGACGATACCAACAATGTCACCGGGCTCTATAACAAGGTTTATGTTTGCCAATGTCTTTTTCGTTTTGTCGAATGAAAAGTTTACATTTTTAAATTCTATTTTACCTTTTAGCCTTTTAATCTCGTTACCTCTGCCGAAGTCCTGCTCCGGCTCTGCATCAATAATATCAAGAATTCTTTCCGCTGAGGAAAGCGCGCTTTGATATGAGTCATTAAGGTTTGCAAAAAAGTTGACGGGTCCGTAAAACATTCCGGCATAGGAAATAAATGAAACTAAAAGTCCCAGTGAAATTGCACTGCCGTCACCTTTTGCTATGCCGTCTATAACCCATTTTCCTCCCATACCCCAAATAAAAAGCGAGCCGCATGTCACGAAAAAGCCGACAGCGTGAGGAAAAACATTTGCTATTACCGATGCTTTCGTGTCCTCTTTTAGCCATTCCTCGTTGTACTCTGTAAACTTTGCTATTGCGCGGTCCTCACTCGTAAAGGATTTTATTACCCTAATTCCCGGCAAAGTGTCCGAAAGAACAGAGCTGACAGACGACCAACGCCTCCATATGCGGCGGTAAATCGGAGAAATCCTCTCACCAAAATACCTTGAGCCAACAACTACAAGAGGTACAGGAATAAGAGAAAGCAGTGTAAGCTTCCAATCAAGCGTAAACATAATAGCAATAATACCAAGCATAAGGAAAAGTTGGACTAAAGCCTCCTGCGAAATGCGGAGCATAAAGGCTTGCAGTGTATTAGTGTCACCGCTGACTCTTGCAAAAACTGAGCCTGTGCTTGTTTTATCGTAAAAACTAAGCGGCAGGTACTGCGCCTTTGCGTATATATCATTTCTAAGCCTTGTAACCGTTCTGTCTCCGCTTACACGCATCATATGCCCTCGTATTGTGCCTATTGTGTATTGCACAACATATATAAAGAACAACGCGCCTACTGCATAGTAAAGCTTTTTATAATCAAGATTTTTTATAATATCGTCAACCAAAAGCTTCGTTATGTAAGGCGGGGCTAATGCCATGGCAGTTGTAATAATTGAAAGCAGAAGGCAAAATATGAGCCTGTTTTTTTCCGGTGCCATATAGACATATAGCTTCTTTATAAGCTTGCCTTTTGAAGCACAGTTAATACACTCCGCACCGGGTCGGGAAAGCGAGCGACCGCATTTATCGCAAAAAGATTTCATCTTTTCAAATGTCGCCTGTACGACCTCAATTTCCCTTTCGGGGCTTTTTCCCTCACTGACAGACACAAGGTATTCTGCAGCCGCGTCCGCAAGTGAAGCTATTGAGTATGTAAAGCGAAAAAGGTCAGTCATTTTACCGTCAATCTCAACACGAAGCAAAGCGTTGCCGTACATTCTTTTAACTTTTGAATTTTTAATATCGGAAATATTAACAATTAAAAGCCCGTTATTGTGTGATTTATCATAAGCAAAAACGCGCTTTTCGGTAACAATCACTGCCGAAAGACCGTATCTTCCGTCTAAAGCAAGGTCACCGATAAGCGCAAACATCAGCGTTTCATTATGTTTTAGTAGCTTTTCTGTCCGTTCTCGTATATCTTCAGGAATTTTACTGTTCGTTATAAGATTAGTTTCCAACAATACATCTCCCCTTTTCACAGTTAAAAACCATATCTGTCGCTTAATGTTATAACAAAAAACGACTTACAATACAAGTCTTTTAAAGAAAATAATACTTTTCAGTTCATCGGACAATATTAACAATAATTGATGATTGTTTTTAGTAATTATTACAATAAGATTTGTATTTATCATATTATAAATAAAGCATTCTTTTTAAAAAGCTTTAAAATAGCAAAAAAACCGTCAAAAGACGGTTTTTGGTGAGTTATCGGAGATTCGAACTCCGGACACCCTGCTTAAAAGGCAGGTGCTCTGCCTACTGAGCTAATAACTCGTACTATATTTGCCTCTAAAATGACAAAAAAACCAATTTGTCATGTAAAAGCAAATTTAGATAAACATAAAAAGGATTGACGCCACGAGTGCTGCAACAAAAAATATTGCGGCAACAATTTTAGTTATTTTAGCAAGTTTTGCCTCTATTGAGCGACCTTTATTCTTACCGAAAAATGTTTCGGCGCCGCCTGCAATAGCGCCGGAAAGACCTGCTTGACGACCTTGCTGCATTATAACAACAACTATAATCCCTATTGATGATAAAATAAGTGTTACACCGAATAAAATTTGATACCAAGTCATTTATATTTATTCCTTTCATAAAGAAATTGGCAATAATCAACGCCCGAATATAGTATCACAAGACAAAATAAAAAGCAAGTATATTTTTTGGTTTTTCCTAATTTATTATATTTTAAGGCGAATTATCTGAATTTATAAGGGGAATATACTTTCAGACGGATAAAGTTCCGTCTCTTTCGGAAAGTATTCCGATTAACTAATAAAAGCAGTATTGCGTTTGTCAATGCTTTTTTGGGCCAGGTCAATGTTATTTTGTACCTGTGCCATTTTTATATGTCATTTTCTATAATGTTTTCATAAGTTTCGCGTTTTATTATAATTTTTGAATTGCCTTCACTCACTGCAATAACAGCGGGGCGCGGGTATCTGTTATAATTTGAAGCCATTGAATAATTATATGCTCCCGTTGAGAGAACGGCTAAAATGTCGCCCGCTTTCACATGCTGAACCAATGTATTTTCTTGTATAAGGTCGCCGCTTTCACAGCATCTGCCAGCAACTGTAACGCTTTTTGTTCTTTTAAGAGCGGCTTTATTCGCGCATATTACCTCGTAATCTGACTGATACAGTATATACCTTGGATTGTCGCCCATTCCTCCGTCAACGGAAACATATGTTCTTATATTCGGGATTGTTTTGACAGAGCCTACCGTATATAGCGTAACGCATTCTGCGCCTACTATGGCTCTGCCCGGCTCAATAAATACGAAAGGCATCGGAAAATTGTGCTGCGACGCTTTTTCTTTTACTGTTTTTGCAACGGCTTTCATATATTCCGAGAACTCTTTCGGCTCGTCACTATCTTTATACTTGATACCAAACCCGCCGCCAAGGTTAAGCTCCTCAAGCGTTGCGCCTAACTCGCTTTTGACTTTAACCATAAAATCAATCATAACATTTGCCGCAAGGCGGAACGGCTCAAAATCAAATATTTGAGAGCCAATATGACAATGAACGCCTGAAAGCTCAATATTTTCAAAAGAAAGACACTTTGAAGCGGCGTCAAACGCTTCACCCGTTTCAAGCGCAAAACCAAACTTACTATCTATCTGCCCTGTTTTTACAAAATCATGCGTATGAGCATCAATACCGGGTTTTATTCTGATTAAAACTCTTTGCGTCACACCAAACTGCTTTGCGTAATCGTTAAGCCTGTATAACTCCTCGATATTGTCAACTACAAATCTGCCGACCTTTAATTTTAATGCTTCGATAATTTCATTGTCAGTTTTATTGTTACCGTGGAAAACCACTTTTTCCATAGGAAAATCAACGGATGCCGCCGTAAAAAGCTCTCCGCCCGATACGACATCAAGCCCTAAACCCTCGTCCATTATTATGCGGCACATATCTTTGCACAAAAACGCTTTGCCTGCGTAAAGCGCGAGCCCGTTCCCGTAATATTTATTCATAGAGGAAGAAAACAGCCTGCAATTTTCGCGTATTTTATCCTCATCATATACAATTAAAGGCGTACCGTACTTTTTCGCGAGGGAAACAGTATCCAATGCGCCAATTGTGAGATGACCTTTTTCGTTTATATCAATTGCGTCTGATACATACATACCTTTACCCCCGTAATTTTAGAGCTTTTAATATTTCTTTTTTTACTTTGTCCGCTCCCTCTCCCGTTACTGATGAAAACGGGATAATGACCGCCTTTGGAAAGTCCGCTAACTCGTGTTTTATGTCTTCCATCCTCTTATTATACTCGCTTTTTTTCAGCTTGTCTGATTTTGTCATCACGATTATAAAAGGAAAGCCGTTATGCCTTAAAAAGTGAGCCATATCCATATCATCAGCGCTCGGCTTATGCCGCATATCCATTAATAGTACAACGAGCTTTATATTTCTTTCAGAAGCGAAGTAACCTTCTAAAAGCTTTGCCCAGCGCTGTTTTTCGCTTTTACCGACCTTTGCATAGCCGTACCCCGGCAGGTCTGCAAATCTTACTTTATCGTCACCGTAAAAATTTATCGTTGCTGTTTTGCCCGGCGTGGAGCTTATGCGCGCCAATGATTTCCTTTGCATTATTCTATTGAGAAGCGAGGATTTGCCGACATTTGAACGCCCCGCAAACACTACCTCCGGAAAGGTAGTGTTAGGGAGCTGCTCAAATGTTGCGTATGATGATATAAAATCGAATTTATTAAATGACATACTTGCCCACTCCATCATTGTTTAAGTTTGCCAAATCGGGTGCGCTTTCATTCAACTTTGTATTTATGCTGCTACTGTCACTTGGTTTGTTTAACGCTATGCTGAATACTTCATTAAGCGTTCTAACCGGCATAAACTCAATAAATTCTTTAACTTCTACATCTATTTTTTCTATATCCGGCTCACTTTCATATGGAATAATAACCGTTTTAATGCCTGCCTTATACGCTGCCGTTGCCTTTTCTCTAAGCCCGCCTATTTGTAAAACTACGCCTCTTAATGTTATTTCACCCGTCATAGCGACATCGGGTTTTACTGTTCTTCCCGAAAGGGCGGAAACTAAAGCTGTTGCCATTGTAACACCTGCGGACGGACCGTCTTTCGGAACTGCCCCTTCAGGCGCGTGGATATGTATATCCTTTGTTTTATAAAAGTCGCTGTTAATACCGAGTAAAACGGCATTTGCCCTTATATAGCTTACGGCGGCTTTTGCGGACTCTTTCATTACATCGCCTAAAGAGCCGGTAAGCTCGATTTTCCCCGTACCTTCTAAAACAGCAACCTCAATCTGCATCATTTCGCCGCCTACTTTTGTCCAAGCCAGCCCATTTGCCGCACCGTGCATGGGCAAAGTGTCATATACATCCTTTTTATACTTGACAGCACCTAAAAATGAAGTCAGATTTTCAGCGGTTACCATTATTTTACCGCTGTGACCCTCGGCAATCTTTGCAGCCGCTTTACGGCATACGGCAGCTAAGGTACGCTCAAGCGTTCTAACGCCTGCTTCTCTCGTATAGCCGTCAATTATCGCTTTTATTGCATCATCTTTTATATTTAACATACTCTTTTTCATGCCGTGAAGCTTTAATTGCTTGGGAAAAAGGTGCTTTTTAGCTATATTGAACTTTTCTTGTGAGGTATAACTGTAAAGCTCTATTATTTCCATTCTGTCAACGAGTGCAGACGGAACATCGCTTAAATCGTTTGCGGTAGTCACGAACAGAACTTGACTCAAATCAAACGGGATTTCTATATAATGGTCGCAGAAAGCGTAGTTTTGCTCCCCGTCAAGCACTTCTAAAAGTGCCGACGCAGGGTCGCCTTTATAATTTCTGCCAAGCTTGTCTATCTCATCAAGAAGCATAAGAGGATTTGATGATTTCGCCTTTTCAAGCGCTGTAATAACCCTACCAGGCATAGAGCCGATATATGTTTTGCGGTGCCCTCTTATTTCCGCCTCGTCACAAACTCCGCCTAAAGAAACGCGTACATATCTTCTGCCCATAGCCTCCGAAAGAGAGCGGGCAATTGATGTTTTGCCAACACCGGGAGGACCTAAAAGACATATTATTTGTGATTTCATATCAGGCACAAGTCGCCTTACGCTCATCATCTCAATAATTCGCTCTTTTACTTCAACGAGTCCAAAATGGTCTTTATCAAGTATTTTCTTTGCTCGTTCAATATTTAGCCTGTCTTTCGTTTTTTTACCCCATGGCAAAGCCGTGCATCTGTCAAGATATGTGCGTATAACAGATGCGTCAGGAGAGCCTTTTGACGCCTTCATAAGCCTGTCACATTCTGCATAAAGCGTTTCTTTTGAGCTTTCCGGCATATTTAGTGAAGCTATTTTCTTCCTGAATTCCTGTGCCTCATATGCGGGAGAGTCGTCCTCATTTAACTCACTCGATATTATTTTGAGCTGTTCACGAAGATAATACTCGCGTTGGTTTTTATCGACACTCTCCTGCACGCGCGCGTGAATATCAGTTTCAAGCTCTAAAAGCTCCGTTTCGCGCGCAAGCATAGAGCAAAGCATTTCCCCTCTTTTAAGAGGATTTAACTCATTTAAGAGCGTCTGCTTTTCTTCAAGAGGCAGCGGAACATTACCTGCTATGTAATCTGTAAGATTTGATACTCTCTTTTCCGACATAACGGCAATCGTCATATCGGGCGGTAAGCGAAAAGCCATATCCGCATAATTTTCAAATACTTCTTTTACGCCTCTAATAAGCGCTTCTTCATAATCCTTTTCGGCAGGTTTTATAGCCTTTTCAAGCTTTTCCTCTGTTACTCCGCTTAAATAGCGGTTATTTTCAATAATATCCTTTAATGTTGCCCTGTACTTGCCCTCAACGGCAACACGGACATTGTCAGAGTTCGGTAATCTCATTAAATGGCGTATCTCTGACACGACACCTACGGAATAAAGGTTTTCCATTTTCGGTTCTTCGTCAGATAAGTCTTTTTGTGCAACAAGAAAAATCTCTCGATTTGAGTTTAGCGCCGCCTTTAGCGCCGCAATTGATTTCTTTCTGCCCACATCAAAGTGAAGCGTCATTTTCGGAAAAATAACAACACCGCGCATCGCCACAATGGGCAACGCGGCGGTTATAGGTTCTGTTTTCTTCATAGAGTTGTATCCTTTCAAGAACTATACGGCTCTCGTAAAGGCAAAACACTGTTTTTTCGCCCTTAGGCGGGTTTTGCTTTGTTTGGATTGCCGGAAACAAGCCTTGCCGTTGAAGAAGATTGTTTTCTATTCGGGTCACGATGGTATATAGGCTCACCCTTGCCGGATATGCAATCTTTCGTTACCGTTACTTTTTCAATTGTGTGGTCAGACGGTATTTCATACATAATGGGTATTAAAACTTTCTCCATAACGGCACGCAACCCCCTTGCGCCCGTATCTTTTTCAATTGTATCTTTAGCTATCTCTTTAATAGCCTTGTCCTCAAAAACAAGCTCTACATTATCCATTTTAAATAGGCTCGTATATTGCTTGAGAAGAGCGTTTTTCGGCTCTTTTATAATTCTTACTAAAGCTTCCTCGTCAAGATTTTGAAGAGCGGATATTATAGGTATGCGCCCCACAAGCTCAGGTATAAGCCCATATTTTACAAGGTCTTGCGGGTTGATTTTACTGAGCATATCAGTATTTTTCAACTCTTTTCTGCTTTTAACCTCTCCGCCGAAACCGAGCAAGGATTTGCCAAGACGATTTTCAATAATCTTATCTATTCCGTCAAAAGCTCCACCGCAAATAAAGAGTATTTTTGAAGTATCTATCTGCAAATAGTCTTGTTGAGGGTGCTTTCTGCCGCCTTGCGGAGGCACATTTGAAATTGTACCCTCAATAATCTTTAACAGCGCCTGCTGTACCCCCTCGCCGCTTACATCACGGGTGATAGTGGGGTTTTCAGATTTTCTGGCTATCTTGTCTATCTCATCTATATAGATAATGCCTTTTTCGGCTCTTTCAATATCAAAATCGGCAGCTTGAATGAGTTTTAGTAGAATATTTTCAACATCCTCACCCACATAGCCCGCCTCTGTAAGCGTCGTAGCATCAGCTATTGCAAAAGGAACATCCAAAATCTTGGCAAGCGTTGACGCAAGCATGGTTTTTCCAACACCCGTAGGACCTAAAAGCAGGACATTACTTTTTTGTATATCCACATCATCTATGAACTCTTTATAAACCCTTTTATAATGATTATAGACGGATACGCTTAAAATCTTTTTGGCATTGTCCTGTGAAATTATATATTCGTCAAGCTCTTTTTTTATTTCCTTTGGCTTTGGTAGATAAATATTTTGTGACGGTACATTCTTTTGCTGAACCTTCGGTTTTCCGCCCTCTATTATTTCAAGGCAAAGCCCCACGCACTCGTCACATATATATACGCCGGGACCCGCGATAAGTTTTAAAACTTTATCTTGGGTTTTTCCGCAGAATGAGCAGCGAATGTTTTTATTATCATCTTCTCTCGCCACTAAAACACCTCCGATATTGTAGAATAACTATCTCTTATATAAAACTTTATCAACTAATCCGTACTCTTTTGCGTCCTCGGCAGACATAAAATTATCCCTGTCCGTATCATTAACGATAACATCAAGCGGCTTACCCGTATTATCCGCAAGAATTTTGTTAATCTTTTCTTTTGTACGAAGTATATGCTCGGCCGCTATTTTAATGTCAGTCGCCTGACCTTGAGCGCCGCCTAAGGGCTGGTGAATCATAACCTCTGCATTTGGAAGCGCTATACGCTTGCCCTTTGTGCCGGAGGAAAGTAAAAACGCTCCCATACTTGCTGCTATACCGATACATATTGTAGATACATCACATTTAATATACTGCATTGTATCGTATATCGCAAAACCGGAGGTGACAGACCCGCCGGGACTGTTAATATAAAGACTGATGTCTTTATCGGGGTCTTGCCCCTCAAGATACAGCATTTGTGCTACAACAAGGCTCGCTGTAACATCATTTATCTCATCCGATAATACTATTATTCTGTCATTGAGTAGACGCGAGAATATATCATATGAACGCTCTCCCCTGTTTGTTTGTTCGATTACATAAGGCACTAATGCCATAACGCAAACCTCCTTGCTGATTTTTATTATTGTCTGATTAATAAATGTTAATCATCTTTCTCTTTTTTGTCCGCCGTCTTTTTTGCGGCAGGTTTCTTCTCCGTAGTTTTTGCCGGTTTTTCCTTTACTTCCTGCTCTTTTTTGTCAGTAGCAGACTTTTTTACTGCCTTTTTTACAGGCTCTTTAGCCGTTTTAGTCTCTTTATCGTCTTTTGCTGTATCTGCCTTTTTTGCGGCAGGTTTTTTAGCGGCTGGCTTTTTCTCGGCTGGTTTTTTAGCGGCGGCTTTCTTCTCTTTTGCGTTTGCTACTACAAACTCCACTGCCTTCTTATATACAATGTCGTTCTCCAAATCAGAAACAGGAATAGATTTTTTAATTTTCTCCGCGTCCATACCGTAAGCTTTCGCGTATTTTTCGATTTCTTCGTTCTTTTCATCTTCTGTCGCCTCCATTTTTTCAATTTCAGCAATTTTCATAAGTACAAGGCGCAGCTTAACCTGCTTTTCGGCGCTTTCATTGTATTGCCCTTTTAAAGCTTCCATATCCATTCCAAGGTATTGCATATACATTTCAAGGCTCATTCCCTGCATTTGAAGTCTGTATTCAAAGTCCCTGATATTATCTTCAACCGCTCTGTCTATCATTACTTGCGGTATTTCAACAAC
>LSQX01325410.1_pt1 | contig 18242 bp, 13 predicted proteins | sample 654561 | NCBI WGS metagenome assembly LSQX01 (sample SAMN04489861, study PRJNA283612) | anaerobic digester metagenome | isolation source: 4 biogas reactors fed with cattle manure at either 37C or 55C with and... | place: Denmark: Kongens Lyngby | collected 2014
GCAATCCGACCAAAAACAACGGTATCATCTACTGCGTTACCGCCGACGCGATTTCCCCCATGTATTCCGCCAGTTACTTCACCAGCTGCGAATAAACCTGGGATTATTGAGCCAGATTGATCGAAGACTTGAGCATTCTCATCGATTTTTACTCCTCCCATAGTGTGATGGGCGGAGGGTACTCGTTTTGCAGCGAAGAATGGTCCTTCCTCAATGGCGACCTCTAATAATCTTCTGCCTGTAAGTTCATCTACACCGGAAGTTACTGCTTCATTATAGAGTTTAACTGATTTTTTTAGGTTTTCCGCAGGGATTTCAATAAGCTCTGCTAGTTCATCTAAGGTGTCAGCTCTGTAAAGATATTTTCCTTTAATATAGTTTTCGACTACATCGCTTTTAGGATCAATATTCTTTGAATCATGAATCATCCAATAGAATGCACCTTCTTGTTTTAGGATTGCATTGCAAATTACATCTCGCCGCTCATCTTCAGCAATAAAGCGATTTCCTTCTGCATTTACAAAGATGACTTCTTCTGCGCTTCTTCCTTTATAAGGAATGACTCCTGTCGTTGAGCCAGTAAATGGATTTCCTAAATGAAGTAGTTGGATGTGTTCCATATCTACAAACTGAGCACCAATTTTTTCACTCATTACTATGCCATCACCTGTAATAGCGTTGAGATTAGTAGTTAAGACGCTCTCTCCAAGATTCTCCCATTTCTCGCCTTCTGCATATTTTTGACGAAGCTCAACATTTCCGGCAAAGCCTCCAGTGGAAAGAACAACTCCATTATCGGCTGATAACAAGATTGTATTTCCGTCTTTATCAATGGCTTTGACTCCAACAACACTGTTTCCATCCATGATAAATTCTTCAGCCTCTGTTAGCATCATAATTTCTACTTGATCACCGAAAGATTCGAGCTTTTCTACATAAGCGTCGATGAATCCTGATCCATTGGGTTTAACCGCACCATGGGTCCGGCGGTATAAAGACCCGGCTCCTTGTGTGATGGAATCAGTAAACTCTACTCCAATTTCCTTGAGCCAATTGAATCCATCATCAGCTAAAGTAGCCATCGTGTCGACCAGTGTTTTATTTGCAACTTTATCGCCTGAATTCCAAGTTTGTAATCCAAACCAACTTTCAGAATCAAACAATCCTTTTGATCCATTGGCTTTCCATTCTTCATAGTCTGCTTTTACAGCAGCCATTGCCTGTGCGTGATCGTCATTTTCTGGTGTCGCACTAATCGCTTCTTCAATCATACTGATTTCACCTTCGGACATGTCTAAAGAATCTTGCTTTTCGGCATCTGGGGAATTATAAATCCCTCCGAAAACCGATAGATTCCCTCCTAAGAACTCAGCCTTTTCAACGACAATTACAGATGCTCCCTCTTCAGCTGCGGATATTGCCGCAACTAATCCAGCGCCACCGCCACCTACCACTACAACATCTGCTTCTTTCTTAATTTCTTGTTTTTCAGAAGTAGCCGTTTCAACTTTTTTATAGAGCGTCATAGGATCCTCAACAGCGTCTGTTAGAGCATTAGCAACTGCACTCACAATAGCTTTAGAACTAACAGTTACTCCCGTAACTCCATCAACTTCTAAGGACTGTTTTTCCAAAATTGCTGAGACAACCTTCGACTCCGCCGCATCATATAAAATCGGCGTTTCCTTTTGACTTAAAACATCAATTGCTTCAATTTTATCTTCATCAACTTTAACACTAACCCTAATGGTAGATCCATGTCCAAAGGCTTCACCTTCGTAAGTACCAGGTTTAAATCCTTCTTTTACTTCTTTACCTGTAGCCTTAGCATATGCCGATTTAGCCGCCGTCAAGATAGCGTTACTTGTTGTTGTGGCACCCGAGATTGTGTCTACATCAAGAGCGTTTGCCTCTAAGATTTTTTTTGGCAGCTCTTCTAATGCTTTTCCACCGATATCTTTTGTTTCTTTTTCCCCTTCTGCTTTTATCGAGGAAATTTTTTCACCCTCTACGGATAAGGTAACCTTAACATCTCCACCATATCCTTTACTAGTAGATGAAAACTCCTGAACATCTGCCCCTTTTTGACAACCTGTAGCAGCTACAATTAAGCATGTCGCCGTTATCAAACTAATGAATTTCTTTTTCATAATTTCTCCTTAGAATATATTTCCCCTTACGAAAACGATAAACCGACATACTCAGTTCACCGAACGCATTATGTCAATTTAATCACATCGTTAGATATTAGTCAATAATTATAATTATAATTTACTTAATAATTATTTTAATCCCTTCTTCCTCTCCCTTTTATAGCTGGAACTCAGTATACTATTATTAAAGTGTTTATAAGGAGTGAACAATGAGCAAAGCTTTAACCAAGCGTCAAATCCAAGCCTCTGAAACAAAAAACAAGATCTTAACCAAAGCATTACTGTTAATTGCAAAAAATGGATATGACAATACTAGTATTCAAGAGATTTGTAACTCAGCTGAGGTATCCACAGGTGCTTTCTATCATCATTTTAAAAGCAAAGAAAATATTATTATTGAATCATACAAACAATTTGATGTGAAAGCCTTAGAATATTCCACCAATAATTTATCAGATAAGAGTCCCTTGGAAAAAATTCAGAAAATTGTATTATTCCAAATTTCCTATGCAAAAATGATGTCCCTCGATACCATGAGACAATTCTATCGAAGCCAGCTGACATCAGGACGCGAATTCTTTATTTCAAATCAACGCCAATACCCCAAGATTTTGATTAATTACCTCTCCGAAGCTCAGTTAGCTAATGTTTTAAGTAACAAGCTAACACCCGAGGAACAATCTCGCTATATTCTCCGATTGGCTAGAGGAACTATTTATGACTGGTGTGCCCATAATGGTACTTTTGACATGGAATCAGAAATCACAATTTCTCTTGATATGTTGTTAGATTCCATGAAGCCTGATACACCTTGAACCACTTTAACTTCTGTAACCCCGATCCAATTACAAAAACATAGACTGTTATCATTGAGTTTTGATAACAGTCTATGTTTTACTTGCATTTAATTATGTAATTTCTGAAATACGACCTGATTGTGTGGTTTTTCTATGAATAAAAGGAAAGCTAATTTAACTATTTTCGCTAGCTGTATTGCATTTGGGTCATATATATGTACTAGACTTTTATCAGTCCTTGCTCTGCAGCCATTTTCAAGGCAAACTTTTTGGTCTTGCTGGATCCTTTAAAGCGAATACTAACCATTGTTCCGTCATTTTGTTGGACAATTCCTTGGCCAAACTTAATATGGATTGCAGTCGTACCTTTTGTTAGTTCCTTAGAAAGGACTTCTATGTCTTGAGGAGGAAAGTTCTTATGCTTTTTGTTTTTCCGGGTTTGCTTTACTTCAAGTTTCTCCACGTCTCTATCTTGCTTTAATAAGACGACTTTTCGTTCTTCATAAAGCTCTGAATAAGTCATAAGATCAAAGTCTTCACTTTCATATTCAACTAGAAGTCGCTGACCACTTTGAGCCATTACTTTTCCTTTTCCCTTTTCCTTATGGATATAAGTTTTGCCACAAAGATCCTTTAAGAACGATTTGAATAGATCATCCCCTTCGAATTGTTCAACGGGTAGGGCCCCTTTTACTTCTCGAATAAAGGCCGATTCATTTTGTTGGTCTTTAAACATATGAAGCTGTTTTTTCGCTCTGGTCATAGCCACATAAAAAAGACGTCTGGCTTCCTCATACTCTTTAATTTCTTCTTCAGCCGATTTGCCTGATATAGTTTTCGGAGGCAAGATTCCATCTAGGATGTCTAATAGATAAACCTCATCATATTCCAACCCTTTACTGGAATGAATGGTAGAGAGTATAAAGGGAGCAGCACTGTTCCTATTATGGTTTTTGGTGATTTCTTGAAGCTCTACTAGTCGATTAAGTAGCTCCCGAGGACTTGCCTCCTGTTTGCCGAGCATCATCATAATGTCAATTTTCCCGGCATCCAGTTTTTTTGTGTCGACATGATAACCGTAACCCGAAGACTTGATATGCTGAATGGCTTTTGCCCCATTACTTTTTTTGATCAAGGGCAATAAGGTCATTAAATCACTGACCCCTTCTTTGGCAAAACTGCTTAATCCGGAAAAGCTGCTTAGTTCCTCCAAAATCGACTTGCCAGAAATTTCACTTTGCTGACAAGCATACACTACAGCTTTTTTAGATAAGGGACTTCCAAATTTATAGTAGATTCTCATGAAGCTTTCACTATCATAGGGATTATAGGCAAAATTGATGATATCTGTTAGGTCTAGAACGACGGAATTGGTAAAGAAAGATCCATCGAATTGGCGGCAACGGTAGGGAATCTTTTTACGATCTAAAAGATCAATTAAAGGCAGCGCACTATCGTTGTTACGATATAGAACGGCTGTATTGGAATGACAAGTCTTGGCTACTTGAAATAAATATTTATACTGAGCTTCTCGATCCACCACATCGATGAGGGCTATGGGACTACCACTTCCTTGAGTTGCAACAATCGTTTTTTTATGTCTGAATCGATTCTTGGCAACAAAATCATTAGCCACAGCCACGATTTCATTAGTGGAACGATAGTTTTGTTCAATTAAGAGAACTTCAGCTCCTGGATATTCTTTTTCGAAATTCATCAAAGCCTCTGGATAGGCAGCTCGGAAACCATAAACACTTTGGTCCTCATCCCCCACCATGAAAAGATTGCCATGTTTTTTTGCCAATAAGCTGATAATAGCATGTTGAATTTTTGATGTATCTTGGGACTCATCCACGCAAAGGTAGCGGTATCGATTCTGAAAATAGTTTAAGACCTCAGGCCGCTGTTCCAGGATGTCCAAAGCATACTTCATCTGATCATCATAATCCATCAGCCGCCTACTCCTGAGGTCAATGCAGTAAGCTTCATAAATTTCCGGAAGTTCTGGCACTCCAAAATCAAGAGACTTAATCGCTTCTTTATCCAGCATCATGTTTTTTATATAAGTAATAGCAGTGCAAATGTCTTTTACCGTACTTGGGGCTGGAAATTGCTCTGTGGTTGTTTGGTATATCCTACCTACTAAGCGTGATATTTCACTGCCGTCTGTTACCAGCTGAAAAGGCTGCCCTCTGCCATGGTTTCGGCTATAGTATTCAATAATTTTAGCTGACAATCCGTTAATTGTACGAAACTCCATGGCCCTTACATATTCTTCGCCAAACATTTCAGCAAACCGATTCTTCATCTCTCTCGTTGCTGCCACGGTATAGGTCATGGTCAAAATAGAATCTGGGGCAATGTTTTTGCAGTAGACCAAGTAACCCAGACGAGTCACCAAAACTGTGGTTTTCCCACTCCCAGGAACTGCCAACAGGAGGGTTGCTCCGTCAACGGTTTGTACCGCTTTTTTCTGTTGTGGGTTTAAATGAGTTAAGTATTTTGCAGCAAATTCTTCTTGTGTCATCGATTATCTTCTCCTTGTCAAACTCAACCCATCGAAATTCATGACTTCATTTAGGTCCTCTAGGTTTTCTTTTATATTTAAAAAGGTATAATTTTCATCAGTATTTCAATAACTTTCAATTCTTGTCACGTCTTCCATCCTACCATATTGATGCGTCATCTGAAAAAAACTCGGTTGAACTTTTCTAGGCTCAAAAAATCCTACCACAAGAAATTTTTGTTTCAGATAGCCCAGTACGTTGGCTCGATACAATTAATCATGATAAATCCAGTTTATAAAAGATAAGCCTAAAACAATAAAAAATTTCAGGCTTATCTTTACGATCGTTATATTTGGTTTGTTTACTAATTTTCCAAAAACAATACACCTAGGATTGAAAACTTACATAATCTTTGAAAGCGTGTTTACAACTGAAAATATAATGATGGATGCAAGATTAGCCGTGCTATTATCAAAGTCGAATCGAGGAGAAACTTCTGCAATGTCAAAGCTAATGGTTTTGCCATATCTTAAAATATAGTTTAAAAAGATTAACACTCGATCTGGATTAAGTCCTAAGGGTTGAGGTGCACTAACCCCTGGGGCAAAGGCAGATGAAAACACATCAGAACATACTGTAACGTATATATGCTCCTGTTTTTTTATAAAATCATCTAACTTTTCAATCATTTGAGAATAGTCAATGGTATTGAGATCCTTAGCCAAGATATACTCAACGCCTAATTTATCAGCGGTATCAAATAACTTTACTGTATTACCATGTTCTTGGATTCCGAGACAGAAGTAAGAAAAATTAGTATTGTTCGCCTCTGTCAGGTCTGATATCTGGCTAAACATGGTTCCAGATGTTCCACCCTTTGGATAAGGTCTTATATCAAAGTGGGCATCAAAATTAATAATCCCAATATTATTAATCTCATTTTTGCTCTTCAAGTGATTAAATATTCCTTTATAATGTCCAAAGGCAATTTCATGACCACCGCCCAGTAAAATTGGAAATAGGTTTAAATTCAAAAGTCTTTTAACAGCCTCCGCCAAGCTTTCCTGTCCTTCTTCTAAGCTGCAATGTTCGCATGAAATGTTACCGGCATCAAAAAGTGCAACTTCTTTCGAGAATTGGCAAGGAAGATTTGCTAATTCTGCTCGAATACTGCTCGGTCCTTTTGAGGCTCCCGCCCTTCCCTTATTTAATTGAACACCTTTATCACATTTAAACCCTAGAAATGCTATTCCAAGTTTACCTTCAAAAGGTTTTAATTTTTCATCACTTAAATCAATGGTTTCAACCCATTGATGCCATCTAAAACTATCAAAGTCATCAGCACTATCAACCCGACCATCCCAGATTGATTCCTCAACTACACTATAGTTTTTATTAAACATAATATGCTCCTATCTCATCTACAATAAGTAACTATTCAACCATAGGGCGTTTCAAGTTATAACCCTTTGTTTTAATCTACTCTTATTATAGCAAATAATCCCGAGCTATTTTTCTCACATGGTTTCATGTTCTCATTAAAAGTTTTATCATACAATGATCGTACAATGATCGTAGCTCTTGTCGATTTAGATTCTAAACTTTCTGAAGGGTTTAAGCTCTAAAAAAACATTTTTCACTTGGAGATTGTTTTATCCCTTGAGAAAAATTTCATAAAATAAGTAAAAAGAACAGAAAGCAAATATGCTTCTGTCCTTTTACACCAAATTACTAAAATCAATTGAGTTTAAAATTGTTCATTTAACGAATTTTAGTCGTTCGATGATTTATTTTTGAATTTCAACTAAAATCTACCACCCCATCTAATTTCCCAAGATTTTCTTGGCTAAACTGATGGGAAATAATAATGACTGTTCTGTCTTTAATCTTTAAAATTAGAGATTCGATTGCCTTTGCGTTTTCCTCATCTAAATTTGCTAAGGGTTCATCCAGTATTAATACTGGAGTTTCTCTGAGTAAAGATCTTGCTAGAGTTATTCGTCTTTTCTCTCCACCAGAAAAGTTAGTCCCTTTTTCATCAACCAATCCATTTAACTTTTCAGAACTCCCGTAATTAGCTAAGCCAACATCTCTCAACGTAGCAATTAATCGTTCATCTGATATGTCCTGATACATTGTAATGTTATGTCTTAGGGTATCTTGGAACAATATGGAGTCCTGTCTCATTACCGTAATCAATTCATTCAGGTTCTTTATTTCACTGACATTTACCTGGTTGATTTTTACAGAGCCTTCATCCGGCTTAAAGTAATCAAGTAAAAGATTCATACTTGTTGTTTTCCCAGAACCACTAGGTCCTTTCAACAAGTATCGCTTATTATCTGAAAACTGTAGATTCAAATTGTTTAAAATCGGCTCTTCTTCACCATAACTAAAAGTAATCCCATCCAATTCAATGTCGCTAAAGTCTCGTTTATCAATGTCAATTGAACCTTGTGTCATAGGTTTTTCATGGATTGATTCCAGTATTGATTTATTGACAGGTCTTACAGATATTAAATCTTGTATAAAATAAGAAAGAGATATTATAGGGTATGATAATTGATCAATCATACCTACAGCAACAAAGAAATTCCCAGCTGTAAAGTCTCCCACCAATACTAAATAGGCTGCAAACACTAGAATAATAAAATGCGAGAAGTAGGAAAGAAAAGCGGAGATTGTTCTGGTTAAGTAGCCCATCTCTTTTTTTCGCAGATTCTTCTCTATGGTCAGGTTATTTGATATTTTAAACTTCTCTTTAATAATATGTTCCACCGAGAAGTTTTTAATGACTTCAAAACCGCTTAACCAGTCTGACACTTTATTTATATGGTTTTCAAATTGATGAACGAATTTTTCCTGGGCTCTTTCCAGCTTTTTTTCAACAAGCTTTGGAATGTATAAAGGGGTAGTTAGCAAAATTAAGGTGACAATCGCCAATCTAAAATCCAAAATAAATAAAAATATACTGACTGTGACTATCTTTATTAAAATCTCTGCCAGTAGTGGGATGATTGAAAAATATTGATTCTCAATTAGTTCCATTTGATTGGTAAATCTAGCGATATACTCTCCGTGTTTTTTCTTTAAAAATTCAGGGTATGCTTTAGACAACAGGCTTGTAAAGTAATCAAAGCGAACTCCTTTTATCGAGTTAACGATAAACCTTCCTTTGCTCAAATCATATAGATAATAAAATCCTATTTCTAAAATAATGAATAAACCTAACAGCAAACCATATTTTAGTGTGTTATCCCTGTTGTTTGTAAGAGCATAATCTAGTACATCACCTTTCAAAAATTGCACTCTCACAGCAACGATCGATGCTATGGTTGAGAACAAAAAAGCCAAAACCAAAGGTTTCCAGTTTCTTTTAATATATGTTATCATTTTTTGATCCTCCTATTTGTTATTGTTTTTAATAACAACAGAAGGTTAATATTTCCTTCTATTGTTTTAGAAGGATTTTCTTAATCGAACCACAGCTCTCACCTCTTTTTATTTTATTATACTTGACTGGTTTTTAAGTTAGTAAAATTGTTTTCCTCAATATTATCGAATTTACCACGGGTACTACAATTAAGAAATCAATCGATAAAACACAGGAGACTCACTCCTATAGAGCTCTACTATTTGGTAGGGTGCACTTCTAAAGAATACTTATAAGCCGGTTCCCTAGGCTTATCATAAAAGTCATCTTTGCTGGTTATTTTATATCCGAAATTTTCAAATACCTTTTGCATTTTAAAATTTGACGCCCTAGTTTCGCCTTTAAATAGAAACATATTTTCTTTCATCATCTCATCAATAGCATGTTGCATCAACTTATGAGCATAACCTTTATTTCGATGCTCTGAGTGGGTCCCAATTGTCATGATTTTGATGTAATCTTTCTCATCTTTCCAATTATAAATCGCAAGATGAGCTTTTATAATATCATTTTCTTTAATAGCATAGACCATGGTTCTCGTATCTTCTAGCAGTTCCATCCAAACTTCCTGTTTGATATCATCCTCGGGAAAACAGTTTTTCTCCGCATCAAGAAAAACTTCTAAATCCTTTAATCCCAGCTCTTCGATATGTTCCATTCTGTTTTCTCCAATCTCTTTCTCCAGTCTAGCCACTAACGTTTAAACACAGTAATTGTGGTGTCGAAAATTAACGATTTTCTTGTTACTCCTCGTATTTTACAATTCCTGCTGTCAATAATACTGCTGACAATACAAAAATATATAAACCAGTTGAGGCTACATTTACAGATTCACCCATAAATTCTACGTTTTTACTGATTAAGAATGCCACTCCAGCTATAATCGCGAGAATTCCAGAAACAATACCGATTGCTTTATTGATCGGCTTTGTCTTAAACAATTGTACCATGGGGTAAATATATAGGACTAAGATTAAATAACCTTGCTGTTGGAATCCCGATGCTGAGACAATCCCTACATCCACCCATTTCATAAACAAAGACAATATGCCTACCACTGTAGCAATAAAGATCATCTTGCCCCCTATGTTCCATCCGTCAAAAGTTTTTTTCACAATGATCCCCTTTCTGTTCGTGTTACACAACATTATCTCCTATTCACCGCAAGCCTGTGAGTAAATGATCTCACTTCTATCCTCAAGCTTTGTTTTGTTATATAGCTAATGTTATGTATTTATATTAAGTATACAGTAGAGTCAATCCTTAAGTATACTCACTTAAATAACATTTCCAGTTTTCATTGCCTGAGCTTCAATCTCTTCTCAAGGGCACAGGAAGTTAGAGCTAGCAAAACAATTACTATCATTAGTTTCATTAATCGTTTTATTTCATTTACAGATTAAATCCCCATATTTTTCAATTGATTCGATCACTCAGTTTTTGTTATGGTTTCACTAGCTTAAGCCATGCATTAATCCTAACTTCTACGATTAATTGACATAAAAAGCACTTGCATTCCAAACTGCTCTCAGTGAGGGGTTCAAGTGCTTTTAGTTTGTCATTAATCGTTGATTTAAAAAGCTTTAAACTGCTTTTTGAAGTTTCCAATGATACTAAAATAAGTAATGATTTAACAGGATGTTTTTAGGCTAAGAATGCTTCGGGTCACTTTCCGCTTTAAACCATACACATTTTAAACTCTATCCATTAAGTATTCTCACTTTTTAATGCATCGATGGGGTTGTCTTGTCTTATTTTATTCATACCGTAGGCACTGGTAGAAAACACCACGATAAATACGCTTCCTATGGCAATGATAAGGGAATACCAGGGTATAAAGAATTCAAAATCAATTCCATTACTCATGGCTAAGTAAATCAGGTAAGTTACGCCGATAGCTACTGGCAGGCCGTAAAGCAGTCCCTTGAGCCCGTAGAGTACGCTCTCATAGGTCATCATCTTTTTAAAACCTTTGGGTGTCATACCAACGGTCTTTAGCATGGCAAATTCTCGTTTTCTTAAGTGGATGTTAGTCGATATGGTATTAAACACATTGGCAGCGGCTATTAGGGAAATAAGTATAATAAAACCAAAAGAGAAGATATTAATTACATTAATTAAAGCTCTATTTCGTTCTACCACGGAAGCAATGTTAAATAAATTTGATTGAGATAAATTGCTATCAGTTAACTGATCTACCATCTTTTTAAATACTGCTTGATGATTGTCCGCTTTGTAATACATTTTAAAAAATCCTATTTTAGCTCCCCCTAATACATGCTCCAGTGCACTAAAGGGATAGATGACTTTAATTTCCCCTTCACGAGTAGTTAGGTCGATCATAGGTAATTCTTCGATTAGTTCACCCAGGTGATACTCCCGTTCAATGACCACTTCCTCTAGAGGGTATAAAACATCCTCACCATCTTCGGCATGGTGATAAATTAATAGATCATCTTGTCTTGTACCAGAAAAATAGTGATCTTCAATCTCCTCGGGGATTTCCGATTCTCGAGCTGTAAAGGAACCTTTTTTCAGTGCATTAAAAGTTCGGATTTTTGATTCCTCATAATCATATAGACTCCCTTTTGGATAAAGAAGGGCTTTGGGCTGACCTACTTTAAAGTAATCTTCCTCCGCTAAATTGTTCTTGGCTAATACATCTTTAAAACTATCATCATCCAAAAATATCAAGTGCATGTTTAAAATCGTCTCGCCTTCCTTTGGCTTTTGAATGCTTTCATAATAGCTTTGATCATTTAAAGGGAGGAACTCTTCATTTACAACTTGGCTCGGAACAAAGAGCTTACGATCACGTTGGCTATATTCATAAGATGAATAAGTCACACCCTCAACTGAAGCTAGCAGTTTATCGACTTGTTTAGGATCCATCTCCTCATCGATACCATAAACGTATTCAATATCATAAGGAACATCTGCGAAAGCATTTCCGACGCCTTGCTTAAGGTAAGCCGTAAAGCTGGACGCTGAAATAAACAACACCACACTCATAAATAAAGAAAACACCGTTGCGCGATACTTGCGCTTATTCCGTTTAAAATTTTTAGAAGCAATCATCCCTTCAAAACCAAATAATTTATAAGTGAATTGACTGGTTTTTACTTTGCCTGCTTGTATTTTGATATCATCCGATTGTCGTATGGAATCGATGGCTGATTTTTTCGCTGCTTTTTTCGCGGGTAAATAGGCTGAAATTAAAACAGTGATCATACCAAGGATAGCAGCTAACACAAGGGATGTGACTGGCACTCTTAAGCGCAGCTGGCTTTGGATGCCTTCCTCTAGGAGCAGGTTAAATGTCGAACCTGTGAAGCGAAAGGTTGCCCAAATGCCTCCAATCCCCAGCAGAATACCTAGCGGTATGCCGACACCACTTAAGAGCAAAGCTTCAAATAAGACGCTTTTTTTGATTTGCTTTTTGGTGGCACCAATGGATTTTAATAGACCAAACTGTTTGCTCCGCTCACTAATTGAAATGGAAAAGGCGTTATAGATGAGAGATATGGACCCAAACATAATAATGGCAGATAAAATAGCAATCATACTGTAGAGCACAAGGTTAAATGAGTTTAGATTAGAGTTTCCGGTAAAGCGAAGAATGTCACTATTAACCTTGGTATCATGGTCTGGAAAAGCTTCTAGAAAATCATAACTATCTTTCATAGGGATCACTTTGAAGTAGGCATCATAAGGCCCCGAACTTACTGGATCTTGAAGGGTTAACGCTGTATAGCCTGGTGCATCCACGTTCTCAAAGGAAGGTCGTTTGTAAAAACCGACTACAGAATAGCTTTTCTCTGTCTGTTTGTGAAAACTTTCTAATTCTTGCATAGAAGAATCTTCCTGAGTGAGCTGCCCACCTTCCATCTCGCGATTTCCTATCCCCAAGTTCAGTTGAGCACCAATCTTAAGGTTAACTCCTCCATTGGTTGAAAGATGTTCTGGGATTAAAAGCTCCTGACTATTTTGAGGTAATCGTCCATCCGTGAGTCGAACTGGCATGGTTTCTAAAAAGGTAGGGTCTGCCGCTGCAACAAAAATGTAAGGTTTGTATTTATTTTTAATATCTTTATAAAGTGCATAACCAACATGTTCAAGAACCGCTACCTGATCTGTCTTTTCATGGCTAGAAATTTCTTCCAAGGTGCTTTGGTCTAGATCTAAAACAGCCGCATGATAGTCTCCTTTTTTTTCCACAAAGACGTCTAGGATATAAGCCTTTAAACTAAAGACCGAGGTTATAACGGCGGTGAACAAGGACACGGATAGCATGATTCCGATAATGGTGACAAGAGTTCTAGCTTTATTTTCCTTTAAATTTTTCCACGTTACTCGATTCATGATGTTCATTAACGGACAACCTCATCGCGAATAATTCTGCCATCTTCAATTGAAATAATCCGATTGGCCTGAAGAGCAATATTTTCATCATGGGTGATCATAATCAAGGTTTGGTTATATCTTTTATTGGACTCCTTTAACAGTTCAATTATTTCTTGGCTATTTTTTGAATCTAAATTTCCAGTGGGTTCATCAGCTAAGACTACAGCCGGTGCATTCATTAAGGCTCGTCCAATGGAAACACGTTGCTGCTGTCCACCGGATAGCTGGTTGGGCAGATGATGCTCCCGTCCACCTAGATTTAATATCTTGACTAGCTCTAGGAGCCGCTCATCATTCACTTTGCGACCATCTAATAAAACTGGCAAAGTCATGTTTTCTACCACATTTAAAACAGGAATCAAATTATAAAACTGATAAATAAGACCCACTTGACGTCTTCTAAAAACTGCTAGTTTTTCATCGTCTTGACGATAGACGTCGCTTCCATCCATAAAGACTTTTCCCGATGTTGGCTCATCAACTCCGCCTAAGATGTGTAAAAGCGTTGATTTACCGGAACCGGATGGCCCAATAATGGCGATAAATTCCCCTTGTGTCACACTAAAACTAATATCATCCAAGGCTTTCACCTGATTGTTACCCTCACCGTATATTTTTGATAGGTTCTCAATTCTTAATATTTCCATTGTCTTCCTCCACAAATTTCTCTTGATACTCTTATCTTAAACAACCAACCTTACAGCTTCGTGACTTTCATATTACAATCTTGTCACATTAGAAAAACTGAAGAAAAATATTTTTTCTTCAGTTTGCATCTGTGTTTTTATAAAAGCGAATGGTAAATTTCGCGCCGCCCTTTGCATCATTTTCAACTTTCAGAGTGCCGCCTTGCTGGACAATAATCATGCGTGAGAGAGCCAAACCGATGCCGACACTGTTTTGACTCGAGTTTTTCCCTTTATAAAAGCGTTCAAACAGATGAGGCAAATCTTCTTTGTCAATGCCTGGTCCATTGTCTTTGATCTCAATTTCAGTGAAAAGAATGGTTTCATTGACTAGAATCGACAACTGTCCCCCATAAGGAAGATGCTCCATGGAGTTTTTCAATATATTTAAAAGAGCCTCACTACTCCAGTAGAGATCACCAATATAGCTTTCATTCCCTTCTTGCTCAACAACCAATTCTTGCCCCTTAATATCCATGGCAACGGCCAGGGGCTCCGTAGCTCGCTGAATGAGTTGTTTCACTAAAACTTTCTCTTTTGTCATCTTGGCCGTATCCGCATCTAACTTGGCCATTTTTAACAAAGCACTGATAAGCCATTCAATTTGCTTTAACAGTTTAATTTGTTCCTTTACCAGTTCTCTTCTGCGCGTCTTATCCAAGGTTTCTTCTAATAACAGATCTGAAATTAAATTTAACGATGTTAATGGCGTTTTCACTTGGTGAGAAATATCTTGCAATGACTCGGAGAGATAAACTTTGTCATGGAGAAGGGCATTTTGTTGTTCTTTCATTTTCTGAGTCATTTTATGAATTTGGGTTCTTAGAATGGACAGTTCCCCTTCTTCATAGGCTGATATGGGCGAAAAATCTTGTTTATGCAGCATCCCTTCCATTTCCTCGGTTAGATTTGCAATGTTTCGGTATCTCTTTTTTGTAAAATTAAGGTTTATAACCGTTAACAAACAAGAAGTTAGCAAAACCCATAAACCAGTTTGTATGTTTATTTGAAAGGCAATTAGAGAAGTGATTACTATCAAAAGCCCTTGAGCCAGCGCATTTTTCCGAACCTCTGAATTTCGAAAAAAACCCACTTTATTCACCCACCTTATAGCCAAGTCCCCGCACCGTTTTTATAATGTTCGGCTTTTGTGGATCTTCTTCAATTTTATCGCGGAGTCGTTTAATATAAACTGTTAGGGTATTATCATTCACAAAATCCCCGGCAATATCCCATATTTCTTCCAAAAGCATAGTCCTTGACAAAATCATCCCTCGATGATTTAAAAATAATAAAAGAAGTCGATATTCTAAGGCTGAGAGAGTAATCTCTTCTTCCTTTCGGCGGACGATTCCTTTGTCGATATCCACCACTAGACCATCTAGTTCAATGAGGTTATTTTGCTTGCCGCTTCGCCTTAAAACATTTTTCATTCTGGAAATAAGTTCCCGGGGTCGAAATGGTTTTTGAACATAATCATCCCCACCCATATCAAAACCAGCTACCACGCTATACTCATCGCCAGAGGCAGTTAAAAAGATAACCGGAGTGTCCCCCTGATCTTTGATGGCTCGACAAGTGGCAAATCCATTTCCTTCTTTTAAAGATATATCCAAAAGGCACAAGTCATAGGCCTTTTCGTCTAAAAGTTTTAAAGCTAACGTTTGCCCTGAAGCCGAATCCACAATAAACCCTTCTCTATTTAAAATATCCGTTAGGTTTTTTACGATGGCCTCATCGTCTTCAACCAATAAAATTCGATACATAACATCCTCCCGATTTCATCATTACTCTTTATAAGGTTTTAGCTTCTGATCGACCCGTCTATTATATGCTTTCCTGTCCACTGACGGATTGTCTATTTACTTTTAAAGCTCCTTGGTTAATTGTCTTTTTTTAACTAAAACCTGCAATTCTGTAACATACTCTGGCTCTAAACTGGTGGTATGGTTGTCTACAAGATAAAGCTCCAAGGGATTACCAATGGCTAGATAATGATGTTCTTGAATGTAATCCATAATTTCTTGCCAAACCAACGGAAGATATTGATAACTCCCTTTTACCACCCTGCAAAGATAGGTTCCTCCAAGAATTACTTGATCAAACTCACTGCTTTCCGTGATATGAAAAACTGCTCGAAACTCACCATAGTCTCCTTTTTCAAGATTATTTAAGGGTATACTTGCTCCGATATCACCGTTGCCGATGATATACAGTTCCTGTTGATTTTCTTTTTGCAGTCTCTTAATGATAAAATCTAAATCTTGATCTCGATAGGTGTTTTCACTAAGCATAACAATATTTCGATTGGGAATTAGTTTCTCCTCAATTTCTTCATGATGCTTTGTATTCTTATGCTGCTGAATTTCATCCACACGACCTGATAACTCGGCCCTAAGCTCAGCTAACTCAGCTGTTCTTTCATCAATGTATTCAATGCCTGTTTCAAATAGAGTGATTGTTTTTTCTATATCAAAATTTATAAGGTGATCTTTTATTTCTTGCAAAGAAAAACCGATCTTGCGTAATTCTCGCAGGATGTTCAAGGTACGAATATCATTGATGTTATACATACGGTACCCATTACTGTCCCTTTTGGGTTTTAAAATTCCTATTTTTTCATAATATCGCAAAGAGTCTGTTCCAATCCCATAAAGATTGGATATTTCACCGATTTTATAATGATCTTTACTTTTCATCCAAATCACCCCTTTACCTTGGTATCATACTAGGCTGTATAGTCAATGTAAAGGAAGTGAATTTATGAATAGAAATTTAAAAAAGAACATCATTAAAAAGTTTTTCAAATATGCGATCCCATCGGTTTTCTCCATGTGGATTTTCACCATCTATACCATGGTCGACGGGATCTTTGTAGCCAAAGGTGTAGGGGAAGAGGCTCTAGCGGCCATTAACATCTCCATGCCTTTAATTAATATGGCCTTTGGATTAAGTATTCTTTTTGCCATTGGTGCAAGTACTAAGGTTTCATTCTATAAAGGCAAAAATGACCTTAAATCAGCCAACAAGACTTTTACCTTAAGTAGCTTCATTGTTTTTATTATCGGTCTGTTATTTACAGTAATTGCCCTGCTAAACATGGATTCATTAATAAATATTTTAGGCTCTACCTTAGAGACTAAGAACTATGTGAAGGAATACCTTTCCATTTTAGTCCTGTTCTTCCCCTTATATATGACCTCTTATCATTTTGAAGTCTTGATTAAGGCAGACGGCTATCCCAATAAAGCAGTCATCACAATGGTGGTAGGTGCTCTTGTTAATATCTTCTTGGATTACTTGTTTGTTTTAGTTTTTAAGTGGGGAATCCAAGGTGCTGCTATCGCCACCGGTCTTTCCCAGCTCATGTCATTTTCAGTTTTTTTACTCACTTTATCGTAAAGAAAACTAGCTTTCGTTTTGTAAAAATAAAGCCCACTTTTAAAGAAATTTTAGTTTTAGCTAAACTAGGCTTTGCCGATAGCCTAACTGAATTCTCAATCGCCTTTGTGATCTTTATGTATAACCATATTTTGATAGCAAAGTCTGGCAGTGAAGGCCTTATTATTTACACAGTAATCTCCTATATTTCTCAATTAATATTAATGACCATGATTGGCATAAACCAAGGAATGCAGCCCCTCGTTAGCTTGTATTATGGAAAAAAAGCAAAACAGATTTGTCGCTATATTTTAAAAGTTACGCTTTTTTCAGCTATTTTTTTATCTTTGCTTGCTTTTTTAATTGGAACGATAAGGCCTCAACCCATTGTTAGTTTGTTTATTGATTCCATTGAGCATCCTCATTTGTTTGATCATGGCGTATATGCTTTTAAGTTGTTTTCCCTTTCATTTTTACCCTTAGGAATGGTGATTGTATTTTATGGGTACTTTACAGCCTTAGCTAAAACAAGATATGCGATTTTAATATCCTTAAGTAGAGGCTATATATTTGTGTTTTTTTCACTCCTGTTAATGCCCTTCTTATTCGACGAAGCGGGAGTTTGGCTTTCTATGGCATTGTCTGAGACCATGGCTCTTGTATTCGCCATTGTACTTTATAGGAAACATAAACGAAGCAATCCAGTCACCATTTCCCAATAAACTACTGACCATTATTTGTAAGCTCAACCTTGTATTCTTAACCTCTTCATTTCAACAGAATAAGGAACTAGTCCCTGGAGTTTTAAAATTCTCCAGGGACTAGCTCCTTATTAGCCTTTTTAGTATTTGGCTTCTATATATCATTCCAAACCCTTATAA
>LSQX01223090.1_pt2 | contig 18239 bp, 18 predicted proteins | sample 654561 | NCBI WGS metagenome assembly LSQX01 (sample SAMN04489861, study PRJNA283612) | anaerobic digester metagenome | isolation source: 4 biogas reactors fed with cattle manure at either 37C or 55C with and... | place: Denmark: Kongens Lyngby | collected 2014
CATTCCGTGGCCCATGTTCTAAGGGCAGCGGGCTGTTACAGGGATATAGGTTATGTTAAGGATTTAAGTGGATACAAGCGGGTCGTGGCAGCCATCCTTGATCATGAATAATTTATATCCTGCCTGCAATTTCACCGGCGGGAGACTTCTCACAAGCTTATTTTAAAGGAGCATCACTATGATAGATAAACTTAATTTTATTGAGGAAAGATATGAAGAGTTAAACCGAGCCATATCCGATCCTGAAATCATCAGCAATCAAGACGAATGGAAAAAGCTAGTCATTGAACACTCCGAAATAGAGGAGATAGTCACCATATACAGGGAGTATCGCCGGGTATTGGAGGCTATAGAGGAAGCGGAAGAGATGCTCCGGGATAAACCGGATCCTGAATTTCGGGAGTTACTGGAACTGGAGCTGGAGGAGCTGTCCCCCAGGAGGGAAGAGTTGGAGCAGAGACTTAAGATACTCCTTATACCTACCGACCCCAGGGACAAGAAGAATGTGGTAGTTGAGATACGCGGAGGGGCAGGCGGTGAAGAGGCAGCCCTGTTTGCCGCAGATCTATACAGGATGTATACCCGCTATGCGGAGCGGCAGGGCTGGAAGAGTGAAGTATTAAGCGCCAACTTTACGGATATAGGTGGCGTTAAGGAATTGTTCTTTATCATAGAAGGCCAGGGAGCCTATAGTCGCCTAAAGTATGAGAGTGGGGTACATCGGGTCCAGAGAATTCCCACAACGGAATCCGGCGGCAGGATCCATACCTCCACTGCTACGGTGGCGGTTTTGCCCGAGGCCGAGGAAGTGGACATAGAGATTAACCCAAATGATCTGAGGATTGATGTATTCAGATCCTCCGGCCATGGGGGTCAGAGCGTTAACACCACTGACTCCGCCGTCAGGATAACCCATTTGCCCACCGGATTGGTGGTATCCTGCCAGGATGAGAAATCCCAGCATAAGAACCGGGATAAGGCTATGAAGATCCTCAGCGCCAGGCTTTTGGACATGGCCCAGCAGGAGGAAATGGCCAAATATGCAGAGACCAGAAAGAACCAGGTGGGAACCGGCGACAGGAGTGAACGGATCCGTACCTACAACTTTCCCCAGGGCAGGATAACGGATCACAGGATCGGGCTTACCTTATATAAACTGGAAAACTTTTTGGACGGGGACATAGATGAGATGATTGATGCTCTCATTACCACAGCCCAGGCAGAGAGCCTGAAAAATGAAGAGGGAATCTCAAATTCCCGTTAAATCATAGATACCCCTTCCGCTGAATACAATCTAATAGATATTATACGATTATGCCCTTGTGCTGGTTCTGTAACCTACTCCTTAATATAAGTAATGGCTATTGATCGCTACTTCCGACATCGATTTGGAGAAAACTAAGGCTTATTCCATTTGAAAAGCCTATCGCTTCCAATCCGGCGTCCTGCCGGAAGGAAGCTCTTAAGGCGTCCTGCCTTAAGCTACGGCCTTTCTGTATTCCATAAGCCAAGTTTTCTTAACCAAATCAATGAAGTCATCCGCTTATCAATAGCCTATTACCGTTACACACACTAATTCAGTTGGCTATATGTAAGCATTTTGACATATCAGTAAAGCTACTGGGGAGGATGGATTTGTGGAAGCGGATTCCAAATAAGCACAAGGCTAATCCTGTCTAAGGATATGAATTTATGGAAGATTTATTATATGCATCAGTAGTTACAGCAAATCAAAATACTCATGGGGGAATTCATATTGTCAAACTTTCTACTTAGTACTATCATTGGTGCCAGCGCAGGGATTGTTGGAACGGGATTGGGAGGAGCAATGGCCTTTGTTTTGGAGAGGCCAGGGAAAAGATTCCTGAGCATGCTGCTCAGCTTTTCATCGGGCCTCATGATAGCGGTGGTGTGCTTTGATCTATTACCAGAGGCCTTTGAAATAGGAGGCCTTTTTTACGGCCTTTTGGGTACAGCCCTGGGTGTAGTGGCTATTATAGTCTGCGAGGAGTTTATAATCAAGCGGATGAGCAGAATAAAAAGCGGCTACTCGTCCAACAAATATATACAGACGGGAATATTGGTGGGAATCGGCATAGCCCTGCACAATATACCGGAGGGTTTGGCCATAGGTTCGGGGTTTACTGCCAGGATGTCATATGGATGGGAATTGGCCCTTATAATAGCCCTACATGATATCCCCGAGGGAGTAGCCATGGTCACTCCAATGATAATAGGAGGAGCCGGTCCCTTTAAAGCCTTTATGGCAGCGGTGGCTGCTGGGATACCTACGGGGATAGGCGCAATGATAGGCTATTTACTGGGCGAAATCTCTCCCCTGCTCATATGTATATGCTTGGGCTTTGCCGGGGGAGCCATGTTGTATATAACATGCAACGACTTAATCCCGGAATCAAAGGAATTACACGGAGGAAGAGGATCAACCATAGGGCTCATAGTCGGGATTATGGCGGGTATTCTGATAATCTCAGCTGTTTAGTGAACACAGGGGGGCGGTCCCGCTGTGTTTCTTGTGTACTTCCCTATGTTTATTTAAGGAGTAAGATTGAATTGGAGACCAAGGTATATAAAATAAATGATATAGAAAAGGATTTTTGGGCAATAGACGAGGCGGCAGCCTTGATACGACAGGGTCAAGTGGTCGCCTTTCCTACTGAAACGGTGTATGGTCTGGGAGCCAACGCCTTGGATGGACAAGCAGTGGATAGGATATTCAAGGCCAAGGGCAGGCCCAACGACAACCCATTGATAGTGCATGTTTCAAGGAGGGGGGATATAGAGCCCCTGGTCTTGGAGGCACCGCCTGAAACCCATGCTCTGATGGAGGCCTTTTGGCCAGGCCCCCTTACCATCATATTAAAAAAATCGGGAGTGGTGCCCCATGAGACAACGGCGGGCCTTTCTACCGTGGCCCTTCGCATGCCCAACCATCCCATAGCCCTTGCCCTCATAGAAAGGTCCGGGGTCCCTCTTGCAGCACCCAGTGCCAATACTTCCGGAAGCCTAAGCCCTACCACAGCCCAACACGTATTGGAGGATCTTTCCGGTGCCATTCCCATGATTCTGGATGGGATCTATCCCTGCCGGGTAGGGCTGGAATCCACGGTTCTGGATATGAGCGGCGAAAACCCTATCATCTTAAGGCCCGGAGGGATCACCCCCGGGATGCTGAAAGAGGTCTTAGGGTGCGTTGATCTGGATGAGAGCATCCTGAAGCCCACCGATCCCAGGCACAGTCCCAGGTCGCCGGGTATGAAGTATAAGCACTACGCCCCCAGGGCTCAGGTCGTCATATTCAAGGGTTCCAGTTTAGAGATGATGGCGGATAAGATAAATGATGCCCTGGATGAATACCTTGGCCGGGGTTTGAAGGTGGGTATATTGGCCTCGGATGAGACCCTCAGCCATTACAGCCAAGGTGAAATAATCAGCATGGGCAGCCGGGAGGATCCTGCAGCCATAGCTACAGGGCTCTATGCTTCCTTGAGGGAATTTGACAAGGCCGGCGTGGACATAATACTAGCTGAATGGGTTGAAGAAGAGGAAGAAGGCCTTGCCATTATGAACCGGATGATCAGGGCAGCGGGATTTCATGTGGTAGATACATCCCGGTAAAGGAGGGAGTCCCGCTCCGGGAATATGGCAGGGGTAAAAAATCTATGGACAAGGAGTTGAAAAATAAAAATGAAAAACTTACTATTCGTATGTACCGGTAATACCTGCAGAAGCAGCATGGCAGAGGCCTTGTTTCGACGTATGGTAAAGAGTTCCGGTGCGGATAGCTTGGCAGACCTTGAAGTTTCCTCTGCAGGTGTATCAGCCAGAGGGGGGGACAGGGCCAGTCCCAATGCCATAAAGGCCATGGAGGAGCTGGGAATCGACCTATCCCGTCATAAGACCCGGCAGTTGACCCAGGACATGATTGATCGGGCGGACCTGATCCTTACCATGACAGAGGGTCATAGGGATTTTATAAGGGTTATGGATCCCGGTGCCAGGGATAAGACCTTTACCTTAAGGGAATATACCGATGACGATGCTATCAGGGGCGGGGATTTGGATATTGAAGATCCCTTTGGCGGTTCAGTTGAGGTTTACCGCAGCAGTGCCATGAAAATAAAGGAGGCCCTTCACAGGCTTTTGGAGCGATTGGCAGGAGGATATACTCAAGGCAAATAAAGTTGCACAGGAAGATTTAAAAGTATATAATGTAAAAAAGCATTTTAAAGAATCATTACTTGTCGAAAATTGCATATCTACATAGGAAAAGGAGGAATAGGAGATGTCAAATGTAAAAATTATTGATCATCCTCTGATTCAGCACAAACTAAGTTTAATTCGAAATAAAGACACGGGTTCAAAGGAATTTCGGGAGTTGGTTGAGGAGTTGGCCCTCCTTATGGGCTATGAAGTTACCCATGATCTACCCTTGGAAGATATAGAGATAGAAACTCCCATAGGTCCCACGACGGCAAAGATAATAGCCGGGAAAAAGGTCGCCATCGTGCCCATCCTAAGGGCAGGATTGGGGATGGTGGACGGGATGCTGAGACTGATTCCGGCTGCCAAGGTAGGCCATATAGGCTTGTATCGGGACCCGGAGACCTTAGAGCCCATAGAATACTACTGTAAGCTTCCCATGGACATAGGGGAGAGGGATTTAATCGTTGTGGATCCCATGCTGGCGACAGGGGGATCGGCCTCTGCAGCTATAGCCTTTCTCAAGAAAAGGGGAGTTGGAAATATAAAACTGGTATGTTTGGTTGCAGCACCGGAGGGTATTGATAGGATAAGGAAGGATCATCCGGATGTTAATATCTTTGTGGCAGCCGTGGACGAATGCTTAAACGAGCATGGATACATAGTACCGGGCTTGGGAGATGCCGGTGACAGACTTTTCGGTACCAAATGATATATATTTAGGAGCTGGTAGAATGTCTTCTATGGAAGTTATAAACAGGATAAAGGAGGCAGAAGCCCGGGCTGAGGAGATTAGGAAGGAAGCTCAAGAGGAGGCCCGGAAGATTTTAAACAGAGCCCAGGACGAGGCGGAAGACCTGGCTCGTAATCTCCGCAGGGAAACCATAGAGCGGGGAAACAGGCTTATGGCTGAAACGGAAAGCCAGGTCAAAAAGGAGATAGAAGCCCTGGGAGAAGAGAATAAGGCCCTGATTTCCAAACTGAGGACCGATGCCGAGGCTAATCTGGATGAGGCGATTTCTTTTGTAGTTGGGAGGATCGTGAAAGACTATGGCCGTAATTGAGATGAAGAAGGTTATCCTGGTTGGGATGCAGAATGAGAAAGAGGATATACTAAAAGTCATCCAATCCATGGGAAACCTGGAGATAATGGGCATTGAAGAACAGGGTGGGGAGCAGGACGATGAAGAAACCCTGGATATGGTCTGGGAAGAGGATCTAAGGGCCATGGAAGAGGCGGAAGCCCAACTATCCAGGGTGGAATTTGCCTTAGATCTTTTCAATAGGTATAAGCCTCAAAAGAAGGGACTCTTCGATGAAAAACCCCAGGTTGAGGCCCGTGAACTCCTTGAGATTTTGGATTCCCGGGAAGAAATCCTGAAAATTGCGGATCAATGCAGGAGCCTGGAAGAGGAACTCGGTGAGTTGGCCCTTAGGGAAAACAGGTTAAGCAACACTATTGGCCAAATGGAGCCCTGGCTGTCTTTAGACATTCCCCTGGACAGGATTGGGGATACCCCGACTACCAGGGTTGTTGCTGGATCTGTAGACAGAGGTGCTGTACATAGGTTTTTGGATGCTATTGATGCCATGGCTGATGAGCCTGTTTTTGTGCGGGAACTGGGTGAAACCAGGGAGGATACCTGCTTTTTTATTGTATACCACAGATCCCTGGAAGGGGATGTACAGTCCATACTCAGTGAGTTTGCCTTTAACAGGGCAAGCTTTGGGGGATTCAGCGGGACTGCCCAGAGGATAACAGCTGATTCCAGGGAAGAGTTAAGGGAGATTTCAAGGTCAAGGGATGATATACTTGAGGCAATAATTGAGCTTACCGACCTAAGGCCACAGTTGGAACTCCTCTACGATGCCCTCCTTATAGGACTGGACAGGTACAGGGCTATACAGAATCTGGAGAAGACCCGTAGCACCTTTGTGCTTAAGGGCTGGGTACCGGCAGAGCAATCGGATGAGTTTGTGGCAGTCCTTGGGAAGGAGTTTAAAGACATCTTTATTAAGCTCCGGGACCCGGATCCCGACGAAGAATTTCCCGTAGCATTGGACAATCCGGGCCTTGTCTCCCCCTTTGAGATGGTGACGGACCTGTATAGTACGCCAAACCCAAGGGAATTGGATCCCAATGCCGCAATGGCTCCCTTCTTTGCCATATTCTTCGGTATAATGATGGGGGATGCCGGGTATGGCCTGCTTATGGCCCTGGGAGCCTATTTACTGTTAAAAAAGATGAAACCCCAAGGCAATACCAAAAAGTTGGTCTCGGTAATATTTATCGGTAGTATTTTTACCTTTATATGGGGTGCCATCTTTGGAGGATGGTTTGGAAACGCCGGAGAACTCTTTGGCATACCTCCCCTCTGGTTTAATCCCTCGGCGGAACCTATCAAGATGCTGGTGTTCTGCTTTGCCCTGGGAGTAATCCATATCTTTGCCGGGATAGGGGTCAAGGCCTATGTTAACATACGGAAGGGGCGCATCCTGGATGCCATATTCGACCAGGGTCTATGGTATGTATTCTATATCGGCCTGATACTATGGCTGGCAGGCGGAATGGCCGGTCTTGGTCCGACTTTTTCCCAGGTGGGCAAGATCATGACCATAGTGGGAGCCGTCGGCCTGGTCTTAACTCAGGGTAGGGATAAGGACAATATTTTTGCCAAGTTCTTTTCCGGACTGTTGAGCCTGTACGATGTAACCGGATTTTTAAGCGATGTCCTTTCCTATTCCAGGTTGTTTGCCCTGGCCCTGACCACCGGAGTTATAGGGACGGTAATAAACCAGCTGGGCATTATGGCGGGTAAAACATGGTATGGCTGGATAATAGCCGCAGCTGTGCTGATAGGCGGCCATGTCTTTAATATAGCCATAAACGTATTGGGTGCCTTCGTCCATACCAGCCGTCTTCAGTATATTGAGTTCTACGGAAAGTTCTACCAGGGCGGTGGCAGATTGTTTAAACCCCTGGGTATGAGGACAAAGTACAGGGATATTAAAAGATAGGATATTATTGTTGTTTAATAATAAATAATATAAGAATCATCAACTTCTAGGAGGTATTTCTTATGGAATTAGGTTTAATCTTAGCAATAAGCGGAGGCGCATTGGCAGTAATCCTGGCAGGCATAGGCTCGGTCCTGGGGGTAGCTATGGCAGGACAGGCTGCAGCGGGGGTTGTAGCCGAAGATCCGGACAAGTTCGGTTCCGTATTATTACTGCAGGCACTGCCGGGAACCCAGGGAATCTATGGAATGCTGATTGCCTTTATCCTTATGGGTAAAATCGGTCTCTTGGGTACACCTGTGTCTGTCACCACTGCACAGGGATGGCAGCTCTTTGCCGCTTGCCTGCCCATAGCCATAATGGGGCTTTTATCGGCTATCTACCAAGGAAGGACAGCCCTGGCCGCCATCGCAATGGTAGCTAAAAGGGGTGAGACCTCCGGTAAGGGTCTTACCATGACGGTTATGGTTGAAACCTACGCTGTTCTTGCTCTCTTAGCTTCTATTTTGATGATAAACGGGATCCAGCTCTAATTGTACTGGATTAATTCTATTAAGCTAAGGAGTGTGAGCCATGAACGGAATCGACAGGATCAGCGAAAGGATTTTAAAGGATGCCCGGGCTGAAGCTGCCCGCATTATTGAAGAAGCACAGGAGAGGGCTCGCTCTTTAAAGGAAGACAGGGTAGGACAGGTAGAAAAGGAAAATGAAAAGTATAACAGGGAAAGTATCCTAAGGGCCGAGGAACACAAACGGAGAATGTTGGCAATGGCAGGCCTGGAGATGAGAAAAGAGGTTTTGGCTGCCAAACAGGAGCTCATCGACCATGTCATGGAAAAGGCCGGGGAGGCCATTATGGAAATGCCCCGGGAGGAATACCGACATATAGTAACCCAAATGCTGCTGGAAGCCGCCCAGGGTCATGAAGAGGTGTACTTTTCCGTGGCCGATGAGGCAAGGCTTGATCAGAGCATAGTGGATGAGGTTAACGAACTGTTAAGGGCCAGGGGCAGGAAGGGAGAACTTAAGCTGTCCCCCAGGAGGGAAGAATTCCATGGAGGATTTATCCTGCGGACCGGAGGAATGGAGATCAACAATACCTTTGGTGCCCTGATTCGAATGAGCCGCGATGAAGTGGAATCTCAACTGGCAAAGATTCTCTTCAAGGAGGAAGGGTGATAGTATGCCGCTACCGAGTTACCCATATGCAGCCGCCCATATCTTTGCTCTGGAGAACAGGCTTATAGGCCGGGACAGGGTGGACAGGATGGTGGAAGCCCCATCGGCAGAGGAAGCCTTAAAGGTGCTGGCAGAGACCGAGTACGGTGCCGGCATTTCCGAGCTGGAGGGTCCTCATGACTACGAAAGGCTACTGTCTCTTGAGGTTCAAAGGATCTACGATTTCTTTGAAACCATATCGCCCAATCCCGATATAACCAGATTGTTTTTCCTGAAATATGATTTTCATAACCTGAAGGTACTGATAAAGAGCAGGTATTTGGGAAGGGACCATGATGGACCTCTTATAGGGGTCGGGGGAACCATACCCTTGGAGATCCTGGCAGAGGCCATAAAAGAAAGGAATTACCGGGAGCTGCCCCCCTATATGGCCGAGGCTATAGAGGAGATAGAAGAGGCTATGGATACCAGGGTGGATCCACAGAGAATAGGCACAACCCTGGATAAGGCCATGTACCGGCATATATTTGATGTTTGTGAGAAAAGAAAGTGCAGCTTTGCCCTGGACTATTTCAGTATGCAGGCTGACCTTATCAATATCAGGTCCTTTCTGCGGGTCAGAAAACTTGGAGAAACCTTTGAATTTTTGAAGACTTTGCTGCTTCCCAGCCGTGATATGGGCGAGGACCTCTTTCTGGATATCATGGAGGAGCCCATTGAGGATTTTGTTCTTAGGTTAAGGGACTCAAAGTATGGCCAGGTAGTAGTTAAGGGCGTAGAGGAATATATAAATACAGGCTCATTGTCCACATATGAGCGGCTTATGGACGATTTCTTATTGGGCTTTGCCAGGGCCGCCAGATGGAATCCCGACGGGATAGAGCCCATTATTGGCTACTTGTTGGCCAAGGAAAATGAGATAAGAATAATTAGGATAATAATGGTGGGAAAGATCAACAACATGCCTACCGACAGCATACGGGAAAGGTTGCGTGACGTGTATGTATAAGATAGGTGTAATAGGGGATAAGGATTCCATTTTGGGCTTCAAGGCCCTTGGCCTGTCCGTCTTTCCCGTAACCGAATCCCAGCAGGCATCCAGGCTTGTAAATCAGATGGCCAGGGAAAATTACGCAGTGATCTTTATAACCGAATCCGTGGCCAGGGATATGGAAGAGACCCTGGAGAGGTACAGGAGTGCCCCCTATCCCGCTATAATACTGATCCCTGGCAACCAGGGAAGTTTAGGCCTGGGTATTGAGGAGATAAAAAAGAGCGTGGAGAAAGCTATAGGTGCCGATATTCTGTTTGGGAATGATTGATAATGGCTTTGGTGGAGGTTATACGGTATAAACCATCATCCTATATAAAGAAGTAGATTAGCGTTCAATAGCTATTACCGGTATAGTCTATATGGCATTAGAAGTTATGCTAATTCATTATTGGAAATACGATACTTAACAGTCCGGCTGGATGCCAGCACTATTAAACACGAGCCCCGGGTTTGGGAGTTATGTATGAGATGCGAGCATCTGTCCGACTGAAGAGAAAGGGAAGATAGCCGATGCAAGGCAGGATTGTAAAAGTGTCAGGGCCCTTAGTTGTTGCCCAGGGTATGGCCGATGCCAAGATGTTTGACGTGGTGCGCGTCAGTGAAAGCAGATTGATTGGCGAAATTATCGAGATGCGCGGGGATATGGCATCCATTCAGGTCTATGAAGAAACCTCCGGACTGGGTCCGGGAGAGCCTGTGGAGTCTACAGGGGAACCTTTAAGCGTAGAGCTGGGTCCGGGACTTATTGAATCAATATTTGACGGGATCCAAAGGCCCTTAAACTTAATCCGTGATAGGGCTGGGGATAGAATCACCAGAGGCATCGAGGTACCGTCCCTGGATCACACTAAGGAGTGGGATTTCGTCCCAAGGGTAAAACCAGGGGATAAGGTAGCCGGGGGCTATATTCTGGGAGTGGTACAGGAGACCCCGGTCGTAGAACATAGGATCATGGTACCCTTGGGGATAGAAGGTACCGTTGATTGGATCCACCAGGGCATGGCCAACATCGTGGAGCCTATCGCCAGGATAAGGGATTCAAAGGGGGAGACAGTGGAGATCCCCATGATGCAGAGGACCCCGGTGCGTATAGGAAGAAGGTATAAGGAAAAACTACCGCCGGATGTTCCCCTGCTAACAGGGCAAAGGGTAATAGACACCTTTTTCCCGGTAGCAAAGGGCGGGGTAGCCGCCGTTCCGGGACCTTTTGGCAGCGGCAAGACGGTGGTCCAGCACCAGTTGGCCAAGTGGGCGGATGCGGATATAATCGTATACGTAGGATGCGGTGAACGTGGGAATGAGATGACCGATGTTCTTAGGGAGTTCCCGGAACTCATAGACCCCAAAACAGGACATCCCCTGATGAAAAGGGTGGTCCTCATCGCCAATACTTCCGATATGCCCGTTGCCGCCAGGGAGGCATCCATATACACGGGGATTACCATTGCGGAATACTTCAGGGATATGGGCTACAGCGTAGCCATCATGGCCGATTCCACCTCCAGATGGGCAGAAGCACTTCGTGAAATGTCCGGCCGTTTGGAAGAGATGCCCGGCGAGGAAGGATATCCTGCATATCTGGGTTCCAGGCTGGCCGAGTTCTATGAAAGGGCTGGGCGGGTTATCTGCTATGGAGAGGACGAAAGGGAAGGGGCCATAAGCGCCATAGGTGCGGTATCACCCCCTGGAGGAGATATTTCAGAACCCGTTACCCAGGCTACCCTCCGTATAGTCAAGGTGTTCTGGAGACTGGACGCCACACTGGCCTACAGACGGCACTTCCCTGCTATAAACTGGATTGAGAGCTACTCCCTCTACCTGGACAGGCTGAGTCAGTGGATGAGGGATCATGTGTCGGAGGATTGGGATCAGCTAAGGAGCGAGGCAGTGAGGATCCTGCACCAGGAATCTGAACTGGAGGAGATTGTCAGGCTGGTGGGGATAGATGCCCTTTCCCTTGAGGACAGGCTGACCCTGGAAACCTCAAGGTCTATAAGGGAGGACTATCTGCATCAAAATGGCTTCCATGATGTTGATACCTATACCTCCCTTAACAAGCAAAATAAGCTCCTGGAGCTTATTTTGGAGTTCCACAAACAAGGGCGGATGGCCCTCGATACGGGTGCGGAGTTTAGCGAAATCGTAAATCTGCCCGTAAGGGAGAGGATCGGTCGGGCTAAATATGTCCCCGAGGAGGACCTGGATACTCTGGACGAGATTATGAAGGATTTGCGGGAGGAAATGTCATCCCTGATAACAGAGGGAGGATTTGAATATGCTTAAAGAATACAGGACCATTACAGAAGTTGTAGGCCCCCTTATCCTGGTTGAGGATGTTGAGGGCGCCACCTATAACGAGCTGGTGGAGATAGAGCAACAGACCGGGGAAATAAGGATGGGCCGGGTTTTGGAAGTAGACGGAGACAAGGCTGTGGTACAGCTCTTTGAAGGTTCCCAGGGTCTTCAGATTTCCACGAGCAAGGCCAGATTTTTAGGCAGGAGCATAGAACTGGCGGTATCCCCAGATATGCTGGGCAGGGTTTTTGACGGTATGGGAAGGCCCCAGGACGGAGGTCCCAGGATCATCGCGGAGAAGAGGTTGGATATAGAAGGGGAGCCCATCAACCCTTCTGCCAGGAACTACCCCTCAGAGTTTATCCAGACGGGTATTTCTGCCATCGACGGCCTTAACACTCTGGTCCGGGGACAGAAACTGCCGGTATTCTCCGGTTCGGGTCTGCCTCATGCTCAGTTGGCGGCCCAGATTGCCCGTCAGGCCAGGGTATTGGGCGGTGAGAGCAACTTTGCCGTGGTCTTTGCGGCCATGGGTATCACCTTCGAGGAGGCGGACTTCTTTATCTCGGACTTTAGAAGGACCGGAGCTATAGATAGGGCGGTACTGTTCATGAACCTGGCCAACGATCCCGCCATTGAGCGTATAGCAACTCCCCGTATGGCCCTTACGGCAGCGGAATATCTGGCCTTCGATTTGGGGATGCATGTCCTGGTCATCCTCACTGATATAACCAACTATGCAGATGCCTTAAGGGAGATCTCTGCAGCCAGAAAGGAAGTTCCCGGCCGGCGTGGATATCCCGGCTATATGTATACTGACCTGGCCACCATGTATGAAAGGGCCGGCAGGATAAGGGGCAAGCAGGGTTCCATAACCCAGATTCCCATCCTGACCATGCCCGAGGACGATTTGACCCATCCCATCCCGGACTTAACGGGCTATATTACCGAGGGGCAGATCATCTTAAGCAGGGAACTTCATGGCAAGGGTATAGTGCCCCCCATCGATGTACTTCCCTCCCTGTCCAGGCTGAAGGACAAGGGGATTGGGGAAGGCAAGACCCGGGAAGATCATGCGGATACCATGAACCAGCTGTTTGCAGCCTATGCCAGAGGTAAGGAGGCCAAGGAGCTGGCAGCGGTACTTGGCGATGCTGCCCTAAGCGATGTGGATAAGCTGTACGCAGAGTTTGCCGACGAGTTCGAAAAGCGCTACGTATCCCAAGGTTACGATACCGATCGCTCCATCGAGGAGACCTTGGACCTGGGATGGGAACTTTTATCCATCCTGCCCAGGACGGAGCTGAGGCGTATCAGGGACGAATACCTTGACAAGTACCTGCCCCAAGCCCAGGAAGGGAATGAATAGGCCATGGCTGTACTGAGAGTGAACCCTACCCGTGTGGAGCTTAGTCGCCTCAAGAAACGCTTGGCAGTGGCCGTGCGAGGGCACAAGCTCCTGAAGGATAAGCGGGACGAGATGATGAGGCGCTTCATTGAGCTGATCAGGAAGAATAAGACCCTGAGGGAGCAAGTGGAGGCAGAACTTACAAGTGCCCTGGGGGATTTTTTGATGGCAAGAGCGGTTATGTCTCCGGAGGTCCTGGAAGAGGCCGTTATGTATCCTACCAGGGAGGTGGAGCTGACAATCTCAAAGCGGAATATCATGAATGTGGACGTGCCCAGGATAGATTATGAGGAAAAAAGCCAGGAGGGCTTGTCCTCATACCCTTACGGATTTGTGGCCACCTCCGCTGAACTGGACGGGGCCATAGTAACCCTGTCGGGGGTTTTATCCCGCATGCTGGAGCTGGCCGAAATAGAGAAGACCTGCCAGATGCTGGCTGATGAGATAGAGAAGACCAGGCGGCGGGTCAATGCCCTGGAATATATCATGATCCCTCAATTGGAGGAGACCATCCGCTATATAACCATGAAGATGGATGAGGATGAGAGAAGCAGCCGCACCAGGCTTATGAAGGTTAAGGAAATGATAGAGGAGCGTAAGGAAAAAAGTGCGGATTCATATTGAATCTGCATTTTTTTATCATATTTTTCGGAGATCTGAATAGATAGAATTATAATGCAGTCAGGAGGTTGATGTGTATGAGGTGGGAGGAGGTAGCATTGCGTCTGGCACTTGCCCTCTTAATTGGGGGGACCATAGGCGCAGAGAGGGAAAGGGGAGATCGGCCCGCCGGTTTTAGAACCCATACCATGGTCTGTGTGGGGTCGGCTCTGGTTTTCCTGACTTCAGAATTTATTTTTGACAAGTATCATCATCTTGTAAATTTGGATCCTACCCGGCTGCCTGCCCAGGTGATCAGCGGCATAGGTTTTTTGGGAGCGGGGACCATAATACATTACGGCTCCAGTGTCAGGGGACTCACCTCCGCCGCCACCCTTTGGGTTGTAGCCTGCCTGGGCCTGGCAATTGGAGCAGGCTTCTATTTGGGTGCCCTGGCAACTTGGATTGCGGTATATATAATTTTGATATTCCTTAAGAAGATTGAGCTGTCATTCTTTCACGACAGGGGTTCTACCAAAATATCTCTGGAAATTAGCAATACCCCGGAGATAATAGGGCGTGTGACCGATGCCATGGGCGCACTTAACGTTAGAATTAGAGAAATCAAAATAGTACCCGGCGACGGCCAGTGGGCAGTTGTGGATTTTCTGGTGGAGATGCCCAGGCATATAGATAAGAAGGTGTTGATGACCCAGTTGGCTGAGATTGATGGAGTACAATTGGATTAACTGTGGATATCATGACTCAGTTTATATTTTCCGGCTCTTAAAAAGTATATAATGTTTTATTTCGGCAATAATCCAAATATAAGTACGGGTTGGCGGGTGATAGCCTTGAAGTATAAATTTTGGATTATTGGAGTCTTTATTCTGGTCTTATGCACTATCCTCCACACAGGGCATATACGGGAAGAACGGTATGCCAGGGCTTGTGACGACAGCAATGGACAGGATATAGTGGACGAGCTTTTTAAAAGGGCCGGATTCAATTGGACCAGGACTGATATAAGTGCCTGGGCTGCTGTGGATTTGGGCAATATATCAGCTGAGGACCTGGAAGGGATATTAACAGATGCCGGCAGCTACCTGAATATGGATATTGAGCCCAATAACACCTTGAAATATTGTGAAGAAACCGGGAGAATAAATTTACAGGGGAATGGCAAAAATGGGCTGAAATATGATATAATCATTGCCGGAGGAAGGAATACCCATATTGTCATAAACGTGGAAAACTATGGCCATTTGTCTGATAGTCGAACCCTTATGGACCAACTGGAAGAGTACTTTCACAGCATCAAGGCAAGTCCCCATATAACCGCCAGCTTCACAGGTGACATCCAGGGAAAGTTATCGACCGATGAGAGATCGGCCCTGGCAAGAGATTTAATCCGGGGAATAAAGGGGACAGCCATTCAAATCATGGAAGATGACCAACTGGTAAGCATAGCCGGATATTCTCCCATGATAGATACAACACCTATGGACGGCATCAACTTTCAAATCGCATCCAGATACAATGAATTTATGGACAAGACCTATCTTTGGATAGGCACCCCTCTTATAAGCACAGAGTATTGATTTACAGAAATTATATAGCTTGTTTGTAATTAAATCATATAGGCCTTTTAAATGGGATCAGCCCCGGTTTTTACAAACGGATTAAAGGATAATATAGAGCCAACATACGAAATATTGTCTGAGCAATCCCTTGAATTAACATAAGGAGGAGAGTAGTGGCTAGATTACTTGTAAAGCAAAGCCCGCCCCTTACGGGGACGGTAAGAATCCACGGCGCAAAGAATTCGGTACTCCCGATTATGGCCGCCTCCCTGCTTACCAGCGATGTATGCACCTTGGAGGAAGTTCCCCTGCTGGAAGACGTACATGTGGCCGGTGAGGTACTTAAGTGTTTTGGTTCCAGGATTAATATTTGGAATAATACCATTACTATTGATAACAGGGACATTTACCTGGGGGAAGCCCCCTATGAGCTTGTAAAAAAGATGAGGGCTTCCTTTCTTGTTATGGGACCATTATTGGCCCGTTTTGGACAGGTGAGGATATCCCTGCCGGGGGGGTGTGCCATCGGAAGCAGACCCATAGACCTGCATCTAAAGGGCTTCTCCGCCCTGGGTGCCGAGATAACCCTGGGACACGGGTATATCGAGGCCAAGGCCAATGGGCTCAAGGGCAACAAGGTCTATCTGGATTTTCCCAGCGTAGGTGCCACTGAGAATATCATGATGGCGGCAACCCTTGCCCAGGGGCAGACCATCATCGAAAATGCGGCAGAAGAGCCGGAAATAGTGGACCTGTCCAACTTTATAAACGCCATGGGGGGAAACGTCAGGGGGGCCGGAACCGGAACCATCAGGATAGAGGGGGTAAAAACCCTGCGAGGCGCCATGCATTCGGTAATCCCCGATAGGATAGAAGCCGGTACCTTTATGGTAGCGGCAGCCATGACCCGTGGAAATATATTGCTGGAAAATGCCCTGATAGACCATCTAAAGCCTATCGAGGCCAAGCTAAAGGAGGCAGGAGCCGTTATTGTGGAAGAGGGAGACGGAATAAGGGTGTGCGGTCCGGATATTCTAAACCCAATTGACATAAAGACTCTGCCCTATCCCGGATTTCCCACGGATATGCAGGCTCAGATGATGGCCCTGGTAGCCTTGGCCCCGGGAACCAGTATAATCACAGAAACCGTATTTGAAAATAGATTTATGCATGTCAGCGAGCTAAAAAGGCTGGGTGCCAATATCAAGATCGAAGGCAGAAGTGCCATAGTGGAGGGAGTAAAAAAGCTGACCGGCACAAAGGTTAGGGCAACGGATCTTCGGGCAGGTGCAGCCCTGGTTCTGGCCGGACTGGTTGCCAGGGGTGAAACGGAGATATCCAACATCTATCATATAGACAGGGGCTATTACAGGATCGAAGAAAAGTTTGCCGATTTGGGGGCGACTATCCAACGCATCCCTTAATCTCCGGCTTCCTCATTCACCTCCCTATTCAAGCCATCTTTTTAATCCCGGTAAACAGGCCTCTATTTTCATGTTCTAAACACAACAAACATATCATATCCTAAATAGTATCTGGCAAAAATTACAGGAATTCGAATATGAAAGGCGAGGCCTATGAGATATTGGATTGATATATTATTGTTGATTATTGTTATTATACTGATCCTGCCTTCATTGGTGATCGGATTGTTCTCTACAAAGGATCCCCGCGAGTCCCCACCCGATTTTCAGGCTCAAAGCGATAAGGATATTATCCATGTTCAAAATAACAACGAGGGATATATAGAGCCTACCATTACCCTGTATAACCACTATACCAAGACTCTGGAGGATATGCCCCTGGAGGAATATGTAGTTGGGGTAGTAGCGGCCGAGATGCCCTCATCCTTCGAGATGGAGGCCCTTAAGGCCCAGGCAGTGGCCGCCAGAACCTTGGCGGTCCGAAAGCTACGCTCCTATGGGGGGAGCGGTTGCAGCAAGCACAAGGGGGCGGATGTCTGCAGCGAATACATCCATTGTCAGGCATGGATACCCGACTCTCAGCAGAGAAAGAACTGGGGAGACAACTATGAGGAGAACAGCCGGAAGATCAGACAGGCCGTGGAAGAGACCAGGGGTTACATCATGACCTATATGGGAGAGCCTATTGAGGTCTTCTTCTACTCCACCAGCAATGGCAAAACAGAGGATGTGGCCGAGGTTTTCTCAGCATCCCTTCCCTATTACAAAGTGGTGGATAGCCCCGGCGAGGAGGGAGCCCCCCGGTATCGGGCAACCGTATCCTTCACAAACAAGGAATTTGTCAGGATATTTAAGACCAAATACGCAAAGAGCGGATTAACCTCGTCCAACCTGGATCAGAAGGTAAAGATCCTAAGCCGCACCGACAGCGGCAGGGTAAGGGATCTGAAGGTAGGGGATATAAAGGTTAGGGGCACCGAATTTAGAACCCTGTACGGGCTCAATTCCACGGACTTTGACTTCCGCTTTGACAAGGATAAGGTTCATATTGATACAACCGGTTATGGCCATGGGGTAGGGATGAGCCAAATAGGGGCAAATGCCATGGCCAAGCAGGGCTACAGCTATGATGATATCCTGGTGCACTACTACAGAGGGGTTAAGATCGAAACTATTTAGTATCTCAAGGAATCTATTACAACAGAAGTATAATAAAGATAATGGATATTGAACACTAAGTTACTTCTTTGTATAGTAGGATGGTTTATTCCGGCGACTTCCAAATCGATGGTGGAATGAGCGATCAATAGCCATTACTGGTTAATACAAGGTATCTTTTAGGAAACTACAGGTTATCTAAGGAAAAAATGGATATTTTTCTTAGGTGACCTGTATTTTTTTTGTTAAAGTGGAGAGAATTATGAATAGAATATCCGGTATTAATTCCTAAAACATGG
>LSQX01054769.1_pt1 | contig 18237 bp, 17 predicted proteins | sample 654561 | NCBI WGS metagenome assembly LSQX01 (sample SAMN04489861, study PRJNA283612) | anaerobic digester metagenome | isolation source: 4 biogas reactors fed with cattle manure at either 37C or 55C with and... | place: Denmark: Kongens Lyngby | collected 2014
GACGCTTATTATGCCGACCTGATTTTGGACATAGTCGAAAAAGGGGATAATTACGGCCGTTCCGACTTTGGAAGCGGTAAAAAAATAAATGTTGAGTTCGTCTCGGCCAACCCCACAGGCCCCATGCACATGGGCAATGCCAGGGGGGCGGCCTTGGGCGACTGCCTAGCCTCGGTTATGGACTGGGCCGGTTATGAGGTCAGCCGTGAGTTTTATGTAAACGACGCCGGCAATCAAATTGAAAAATTTGCACTCTCACTGGATATGCGCTATCAAGAATTGTTTTTGGGCCAAGAAGCCCCGCCCCTGCCCGAAGACAGTTACCACGGTGAAGACATAATCCAAAGGGCCCAAGAGTTTGCTGCCATACACGGTGACAAATTTATGGCAAGCAGCCGGGCAGAGCGCAGGCAGGCCCTGGTGGATTACGCACTGCCAAAGAATATTGAAGCCATGCGGGAAAACTTAAACAAGTACCGCATTGAATATGACACTTGGTTTCACGAAAGCAGTCTCTATGAGAGCGGTGAGCTTGAAGACACACTAAAACTCATGAAGGCGCGCGACTTGACCTATGAAAAAGAAGGGGCCCTCTGGTATAAGAACAGCCAAGTCATGACCCAAAAACTAACTGCCGCCGGCCGAAGCCCCGAAGAGATTGAAAAATTAGAACTTAAGGATGAAGTTTTAATTCGTGCCAACGGCAACCCAACCTACTTCGCGGCCGATATAGCCTACCACCGCAATAAACTTCAAAAACGGGGTTTTGACAAGGCCATAAATGTTTGGGGGGCAGATCACCACGGCCATGTGGCCAGAATGCAAGGTGCCCTTGACGCTATCGGCGCCGACGGTTCAAAGCTTGATATTATTTTAATGCAATTGGTTCGTTTAACCCGCAAGGGTGAAACCGTTCGCATGTCCAAACGCACGGGTAAGGCCATAACTCTGGTTGACTTGCTTGAAGAAATCCCCATTGATGCCGTGCGTTTCTGGTTTAACCTGCGGGAACCTTCCAGCCAGATGGAATTCGACCTTGATTTGGCAGTGGAAGAAAGTTCTAAAAACCCGGTTTATTACTGCCAATATGCCCATGCCCGCATCTGCTCAATTCTCAAGCGTTTGGCCTCGGAAGGTAAAGAAGCCCGCCCCTGCACCCGTGAAGAGCTCAAGGCTCTCAACTCACCCGAAGAGCGTGAACTGATAAGTCACCTGGGTGCCTTGACGGGCGAAATTATTGAAGCCGCCGCCAAATACGACCCGGCCCGCATTACCCGTTATGCACTTGATTTGGCCACACTCTTTCATAAGTTTTATAACACCCACCGTGTAAACATTGATGATGAGGCCCTCATGCAGGCCCGCATCAACCTATGTATCTGTGTAAAAGACACCATGCACAATGTGCTCCGAATGCTCAAGATAACCGTTCCCGAAAGCATGTAGCTTTAATTTCAGTTTACGGAGGCTGCTTATGTCTTTTCGTTTTTCACAAGATAAAGATTGTGAGTTTTTCCCCTGCCACAAAACCAACAAGCCTCATATTTTTAATTGCCGTTTTTGTTTTTGTCCCCTATATTACTTTGAAGACTGCGGCGGCAATTTCAGCTATTACCGGGGTTTGAAGGATTGTTCCCAATGCTTGATCCCCCATGAAGATTATGATTATATAATCAACAAAATAGCAGCAAAAAACAAGGAACTCAAAGCTGCCCGTGGCGAGAGCGGAGGCCCCCATGAATAAATCAAACCATATAATTAAAAAGACCGAAAAATTCGGTGCGGCAAACTACAGGCCAAAAAATGTTGTTATAGACAGGGCCCGGGGAGTAATGGTTTATGACCCGGAGGGGCGAAGCTATTTTGACATGTTAAGCGCTTATTCCGCCTTAAATTTCGGCCACCTTCACCCTGAAATTGTTGAGGCGGCCAAACATCAGTTGGGCAAGGTTACCCTAACTTCCCGTGCTTTTCACAACAGTGTTTTGGGTGATTTTTATGAAATACTTTGTGATTTAACCGGCAAAAATATGGCCTTACCAATGAACACCGGGGCAGAAGCAGTCGAAACCGCCCTCAAAACCGCAAGGCGTTGGGGTGCCTTTGTTAAGGGTGTCCCCGACGGAAAGCAGGAAATAATTGTTTGTGAAAACAACTTTCACGGCAGAACCATCAGCATCATTTCCATGAGCACCGATGACAGTGCCCGCCGGGGTTTTGCACCTTATACGGAAGGTTTTATTAAAATACCCTATGCCGATGCCCGGGCGCTTGAAGCCGCAATAAATGAAAACACCGTAGCCTTCTTGTTTGAGCCTATTCAAGGCGAGGCCGGGGTAATAGTTCCGCCCGACGGTTATTTAGAACAAGTGCGTGATATTTGCACCCGAAATAATATTTTAATGCTGGCCGACGAAGTGCAAACCGGTTTGGCCAGAACCGGCGACATGTTTGCCTGTGACCATGAAGGGGTAGAGCCCGATATTTATATTTTGGGCAAGGCGTTGGGCAGCGGACTTATGCCCGTTTCCGCCATAGCAGCCGATAGGGAAATTTTATCTGTGTTTGAGCCCGGTTCCCACGGCTCGACCTTTGGCGGCAACCCCTTGGCCTGTGCCGTAGCCATCAAGGCTATGGAAATTTTAGTCCGTGACGACTACCCTCGCCTGGCAAGGGAAAAGGGTAGGTTTTTTCTTGACGGGCTGAAAAAGGTAAAAAACCCCGACATCATAGATATCAGGGGACGAGGGCTTTTAATCGGTGTGGAATTTAAAAATGATGCATCCGCCTATGTTGAAAAATTGATAGCCCAAGGTGTTTTGGCGAAGGAAACCCATGAAAGGACCATCCGTTTTGCTCCCCCCATAACCATAAATTACGAAGAGCTTGAAAATGCCCTTACCGGCATAAAAAACGCTTTTGAAAAAACTTAAAGACACCCTTGCTTTTTCTTTGGGCAAGGGTTTTTTAAATATAATTTGGGAGGATTCATATGTTTTTTAAAAAATTTCTTTCAATTCTAATAAGTTTGAGCCTACTGTTCTCGGCTACGGGTTTCGCTTCTGTTTCCGCTCATGCAAGCGGGCTTGACCAAAAGCCCATAAGCATTGAAGGCCGATCGGCCCAAGATGCTTTTGACCGCCTCGAAAACTATTCTTATTCAGACGGCAATTTAGTGCCTGCCGTGGTGGTGGGCGGTTTGATGCAGTCCATTACCTATATTTACGAAACAAATGAAGAGGGCCAAAAAGAAGTTTTGGTCGGTGATGACGGCAACCTTATTATGGAATCGGGCGATTTTGCTTTCATGTTTGACAACACGGCTATGATTAAAACGCTTTTAAGGGAATTATGGCCCATTCTAAAATTCTTTTTCACGGGCGATAACGAGGGTTTGGGTGCTGCCATAGGCCGCATTTTGGACGCCGCCTTGCAGGACCATTATTTTGATGCCGACGGCAGCCGTTCCAGAAAAGACTTGATTTTCGAGGCAGAGCGTTATGACTATTCCCTTGCCGTCGCCGCAACCAAGGAAAACTCCTTAAGAAAATACAATGAGGCCGGCCTATATAAATACGGGGGCGGCGGCCCCACCCAATTGGATTATATCAACAGCCAAATAAATGTCAGCGAATATTGCGAATTGGTGGGCTATGAAAATGTTTATTATTTCACCTATGAATCTTTCGGCGACCCTTATAAAACGGCCCAGGATTTAAACGATTATGTTGAAAATATTGTAAAGCCCCAAACCGGGGCCGACAAGGTAAACCTTGTTTTCATAAGCCTCGGCGGAACCGTCAGCACGGCCTTTTTTGATCTTTACGGCGACAGCCCACAAATGCAATCCATACATAAAATTATTTTTGCCAACAGTGCCCTTGACGGCTCCTACCTTTTAAGCGACATTCTTTATGCCGACCTTAACCTTTATGATAAGAATTTTATCTGCACCAAGCTCTTGCCCGATCTTTTCACCATGAACTACAGTTTGGCCAAGTCTTACACCTGGCTGGGTTATATGCTGGGGATTTTCCTTCGCCTTTTGCCGGAAAAATGGTTCTTTTCCTTGGTGGACAGCGTGGCCCAAGGCATCAGAGCTTCCGTAGGTGAAAAACTTGTGGGTAATTGCCCCATGATGTGGGCCTTGGTCCCCAATGCACAATATGACACCTTGGCTTCGGATTACTTGGGTGACTCGGCCCATGCCCCCTTAAGGGAAAAGACCGACCGTTTTTACAGGGCACAAAGCGCCAACAGTGTAACCATACCCAAGATTATGCAAGAAACCGACACCATGATTTTTGCGGTTTGCGGTTACGGCCTACCCCTGCCTTCGCTTGCAGGCTCTTATAATATGTCTTCCGACTTTGTCATCCACGCCGCTTCCCAATCCCTGGGAGGAAGCTTTGCCCCCTACGGCGAAAAGCTTCCACAAAGCTACTTAGCCGATTTGGAGGACCACAGCTACATTTCGCCCGACAAAAACGCAGATTTGAGCACAAGCTGCATACCCGATAATGTTTTTCTTATAAAAGGGCAAAGCCACTTGGACTTACAGTCAGGGCTTGACAGCGTCATCCACCTTTGCGTGCAAATCGCCTATGACGATAATATTACAGACGCCAGAATAAATAACGGCGGTTTCCCCCAGTATAATGAATACCGTGAAACCGCCCCCATAAAAGCCATGTTGAGGAAGGCCTTTGAAAACCAAGACTTTATAGACCAAAACCCCATGGATGCAGAACTTGAAAGGGAGTTTTTCGCCCTGCGAGACCAAGCCCGTGATTTGCTGGCACAAAGGGTTTGGAGCGCAGCCCAAACAGATGCGCTCACAAACAAAATGGCAGATTTTTTGGAAGAAAACTTTGACCTGACAGGCTCTTCTTGGCCCACTTCAAGCCAAGAGACCACAAGGCAAAATGCCACCGGAGTTTTCAGTTTTCTTAATCGTATGGTAGAGGTGTTTTTTAATCTGTAGCCTGATTTCGCCCTATATCAAATTATCCCCCGGCTCTTGGCCGGGGGATAGTTTTTTTATTCCAAGCTCTTTTTTAGCCTTGGGATATCGTTGCTTACAGTCATATGTACAATGGTCAAGTCAACATTTGAATAATCGTGGACAAGTCGGTTTCTAAGACCGGAAATGTCCATCCACGGTACATCCTTGTGCTCTTGTTTGAATTTTTCTGACAGTCTTTTAGAGTTTTCCGAAATCTGGATTAATCTGAAAACCATAGAATCTAAAAGCACTTCGTTTTTCTGCAAGTCTTCCAAGGATACCCCGGTCGTGTTTTTTATTATAAAATCAATGTCGTTTATAATTCGCTCAAGGTAGAAACAGTCATCTTTTTGCTTTCTCATATATTTTTATTCCATCCCTCAGTATTTCGTTAATAAGCTCCGGATTATTCTCAAGTTGCCTAAGGTCCAAAAGGTCAACCTTTTTCTTTAGCTCTTCCCTCAGCCGCTCAGCAAGCCCAAAAAACTTCAAGCCCGTGACAGAGGTTGATATCAATAGATCAACATCACTTTTTTCGTTTGCGGTCTCATTGGCATATGACCCAAACAAATAGCAATACTCAACATCATATTCCGACAGCACCTTTTGGCAGGCGGATTCAATTGCCTCTCTGCTTAAAATACCGTGTTCTTCATCAATAAGACCGTGGGCTTCCAATGTTTCACACATATAGTTATATTTTATCGTTCCCTCTTTAGCCGAGTCATTTTCGTAGTTTTTGTATGTGCGAAGCGGTATACCGGTTATTGCAGAAGCTTCTTTTTGAGTAAGATTTTTAGATTTGCGCAATTCTTTTAGGCTCAAAGATATCACCTCCCAAGAACAATATAGCACCGCTTGCACTTTTTGTCAATTGAAAAGTGCAACTCTTGCACTTTTATGGACTCAACAGGGTGCAAGAATTGCACTTTCATCATAAATGAGAGCTCTATATCTTTTATTTATTCCGACAACCTATATTCCCTAAAAACCATATTTATACGCATGGGCCCTAAATCCATAACAAAAAAGGCGGGGCCGTCGGGTGTAGCCAAAACCGTCATACTTTCGGCTTCACATTCGGGGTCAATGTTGCGTTCGAATAGAATTCTTGTTTGGCCGCTGACCGGGTCAACCTCATAAACTCTTTTTGTGTTTGAGTCGTTGGAAAGGTAGAGTTTACCTTCATAAATGTCGCCGCCTTGAATTCTGTCAAGCGTCATGCTGACGGCTACATTTTTGACAAAAGACATATCCTTTAGGTCAAAAACATTTAGTTGGGTGGCGTTGGACCATTCGGCTGTATAAAGATAGCCCCTGTCCTTATCAACAATGCACCAGGGCACACCTTTCACATGCAGTTCCCAAGGCAATTCATAATACTTGCCCGTAAATTTTAAGGTCTTGGCATCAAATATGGCGATGAAGGGGTGAAGGTAATCCGAGCCGTCTTCGATGGCGGCATAAATTTTTCCATCGGCATAACCTATGCCCCCTATATGGTTGCATCCCTTCATGAGTAAGGGCAGGGGGATTGCAAAGTTGTTTTGTGCCACGGTTTCGCCTGTCTTGATATCGGTTTTGTTGAGAAAGAAATTACCGCTGAAATAAAAGAATTCACCGTCATTTGTGACTCCTTGCCCGCGGACCAGGGCTTCTTCCAACATAAAGGTTCTGCTGCCGACAAAAACGGCGCCTTGGGGCTCCCCGGCCGGCTTTTCAACTTGGATACTCACAAACAACAAAATAGCCGTCAGCAAAGCCCAGGCCTTTTTTAAAGCTGAAAAAAACAAGCTAAACATTTTACTCCCCTAAAATTTATTGACTCAAACTATAGTGGCGGAAAAAAGCATTTATAAAAAGCGGCCCCAAATCCAGTGTGTGCAAAAGGGCACCGTCATCTGTTTCGAGCACCGTCAGCCCTTCCGCTTCGCCGCCTTTGGGTAAGTTTTGGTCAAAGCACTTTCTAACTTCACCGTTTTCGGGGTTAATGGAATAAACCGCCTGGGTCTCGTCTTGAGTGGCAACATAGAGTATGCCTTTGTGCATGTCCCCGCCTTGAATCCTATGCGGATTTTGCGACAGGTCAATAGTTTTTACAAGTTCAAAAGTTTCCAAATCATAGGCTATCAATTGCGGTGAATGGTCCCTTTGGGCCGAGTAGATCAATCCTCTTTCGCTGTCAACCGCTATCCAAGCCAAACCTTTTTGCTGGAATTCAGCCGACAAGATATGGTATTGCCCCGTATATTCTAAACTTTCGGCGTCATAAAGGGCCACTATGGGGTAATTCCAAACCTTGCTGTCTTCCAAGGCGGCATATATTTTACCGTCGTGGTAGCTGATGCCTCCAATGTGTGCCGAACCGTATTTATCTTTTAAGTCTTTGGGAATGGCATCAAGGTTGATCGCAAGCAAGCTCTCACCGTCAAGCTCTGTTTTAATCAGGCTGAAGCGTGAGCTGAAATAGTAGTTTTGGCCGTCGGTCGCAACATCTTGCGAGTGGGTGTAGGAATCTAAAAACAGCAGCGTTTGGCTGGCAACCAATTCTTGAGGCGGCGAACCTGCAAGGCGGTCAATACTTTCGCCCAAAAAACCAAATAGCCCGAGTATTAAGGAAAGAATCAAGGGCAAGACCGGTGTCTTTCGGACAATTTTCTGTAAGAACTTGATAAAACTCAACAAATTAAGCCCTCCTCTTAATTTTAGCAACCCAAGGTTTTCTTTTAAAATATATGGCAGCCCGGGCCAAATGTCAAGTTCGGAAGGCCGGCCGCTTTTTGTTTCAGAGCCTTTTCTTTCCGGGCTTTTACCTTGTAAATAAAATTGCTTTATGCTACCATTTTTCTTGCGTAAATTACTTGAGAGAGGAAATAAATATGGCAAAAAAATGTGATTGTGGCAAATTCCCCACTATTGTGGTGCCGGGGATAGGTAACTGTAGGGCTTTCTTGGAAGACGAGCAAGGCAAGCGCATCAAAAGAGCTTGGCCGCCCGAAATTTCCGACCAAGATTTCAAAGCTCTTAAAAAATCCTTGACCCTACCGGCCCTGCGGATGATGGTTTTCAGAAAGGACTTGGGCTTTAGCAAGAAGGTTAAAGATGAGCTTACAAAACTGCTTGACTTTATGGCAAGCGACGCTGACGGCAAGTACAGACATAATGTCAGGTTGGAAGTTTTTGAAAATTCTTTGGCCGCTTGCAATGAAAAGGAAAAAAAATTCATCTACGGTATGCTTCCCTTCTGCCCTTTGGCAGAGGCTATAGGCGAAGACCACCTTTATTATTTTTCCTTTGTGGCCATAGGCAATACTCAAGAGACGATTGACCGCTTGAGGGCCTTTATCAAAAAGGTTAAGGAAGAGACCGGCCATGACAGGGTCAATTTAGCCTCCGTCAGTTTAGGGGCCAGCGTGACCACGGCCTATTTAGACCAATATGCGTCGGACAAAGATATTAACAGGGTTGTGGGCGTCGTGCCGGCTTTTGACGGTTCCTTGGTAATTTCCGACATACTCAAGGGTAACATAGATTTTGATAACTATGAAAGCCTTTTTCAAGAGCTCATGGGAAGGTCTACTGCCCAAAAAATAATGAAGATAGTAAGGCTTGTCCCCCCCAAGGTTATGAAAAGTTTTATTTTGGCTCTTGTAGGCGCGGTTATTGATACCGCAATAAGAAATTCCACAACCTTTTGGGGCGTGGTTCCGGCTTCTGATTATAAGCAGCTCAGCGACAAGTTATTATCGGACCCTTCTCATGCAAAAATCAAGGCCGAGGCCGACCGCTGGCATGCCATTAAATCGAACTTTTCCGCTTTGGTTGAAAAGGCAAGAGAAAACGGTATTGAAATATTCAGCCTTGGCGGTTACAACCTCCGCCTTTTCAGCGCCGTTAAAACCGGAAATGTCCATTCCGATATGATTGTCCACACCGCCTCGGAAACCATGGGCGGCAACTTTGCACCCCTGGGTCAGGCTTTTGAGGACAGCTATGAGCAAAGCGGGCTTTGTTGTAAAGAGGCCGACCACAATCATATGTCACCCCACAGAGATATTGACTTATCCGCCAGCCCCTTGGCCGACACAGCCTGGCTTTGGCGCAACATGGGGCATGAAGACGGCATAGGTTGTCAACAATTTTTAAACCTCATGCGAATACTCCTGACCGACAACAGCCTGAAAGATGTTTTTCAAGACCCCGAGTTTCCACAATTCAATGAGTTTGTTAAGGACAAAAAATAACTTTAAGGCCGGATTTTATCCGGCTTTTTGCTTGCATTTTCCTTCCTCTTAAATTAAAATCTTATGTGTAAGAAAGGGAGTTTTCACCCTTTGCCCAAGTTTCATTTTTGAAAGGATGTTTTCAATGACAAAGGCAATCAAAAAAATCTTGGCTTTGAGCTTAAGCCTGGCTATGCTTCTTTCCTTCACCGGCATAAACGCCGGCCAAGTCGAGGCAAATGTGGTCGCGGCAGAGCTTAAGACCGAAAGCAGTGCCCCTACGGTTCTTGATTTTGCCCATAGTGTTTCAAGCTTTGAAGAAGCTGCAAAAATTTTACAAGCCCAAGACCCGGGCCAAGATAAGGCTTTTGAGCTTGAATCGGCAGAGCTTGGCAAAAATACTGATGGGGTTTTGACCCAATGCGGCGGTGATTGTGCCCATGCACCCAGTATTATCATCCCCGGTATAGGCCAGTCGGATGTGTTTTTGTTGGATGAAAACAACGAGAGAGCAAAAGACAAGGATGGAAAAGACATTAATGCCTTCCCGCTCTTGATTGATATAGAATATCTTTTCTTGCTCATAGTCCCTATGGTTAAGATGCTGGTTACACAAAAAGATAATGGATTCACCGACTTGGCCGCCAAAATTTTGAAAAAATCCCTTGCCAAAACTCAAATTGATGACAAGGGCCAGCCTGTCAGCAACTTAGAGGTTAAAACCTACCCTTCATCTGTTGCTACTTGCACACCAAAGGAGCGCGAAAGAGTTTTCAACACAATACCCATCAGCAGCTATTCTGATATAGTCGGTGAAGACCATCTTTACTTTTTTACCTATAACTCCTTTGGAAACAACCTTGATGAAACCGAAAACCTCTATAATTTTATTCAAACGGTTAAGCGTGAAACCGGGCATGACAAAATAAACATTGTACCCATAAGCCTTGGCAGCACCTTGGCGGTATCGCTTTTTGAAAATTATCCGCAAGTTTCCGACGACCTTAACAAGGTTGTTTTCATTGTGCCCGCCATTGACGGCTCTTGCCTGGTCGGTGATCTTTACAAGGGGCAGCTCAGCACCGATGATGAGTCACTCTACAAGACCATGTTACCCGAGCTTCTTGGTGCCGACGATTACACGGGTTACCTCATTAACATCCTTATCCGTATTATTCCGAAGCAGATTTTGCATGACTTGCTTGACAAGGTGCTTGGTGTTTTAAATGATATCTTGGTTAGAAATTGCACCATGATTTGGGGCCTGGTACCCTCGGCCGACTATGAAGAGGCAGCCCAAAAACTTTTTGCCGACGGGCAGTCACCTCTTGTAAAGGCACAGACAGAAAATTATTACCAAGCCCAACTCAATGCCCATGACAATATTTTAAAACTGGTGGAAGACGGCGTTCAGGTCTTTAATGTTGTGGACTATAACCACCCCATCTATCCCTTTGTTCCCTCAAGCAAAAACAACAACGGCGACGGCTTGATTCACTTTGATTCCGAGTCCATGGGTGCTACAGCCGGTTATGTAGACAGCCCCCTTCCAAGCGACTACACACCCAAAAACCCCAGGTGCACCGACCCCTCCCATAACCACATTTCACCCGATGGCATAGTCGATGCTTCAACCGGGCTCCTGCCGGAAACCACCTTTTATTTCTACAACCAAGACCATGAAGGCACGGGGCGAAATGATGTTATCATGAAACTTGCGACCGAACTTTTGGCCTATGATAACCTGCAAGATGTCCACTCCATGCCCAATCGATTCCCTCAATTTAATGTCGGGCGTGAAACCAAGGGTTTGATGAATGACAGATTGCCCAAGGCAAAGCAAGTTGACCAAAGCCTTTTGGCCCCCGAGGACGCAGCACAATTGCAAGCGGCCATTGAACGGGCAGAGGCTATGTTGGCCGACACGGTGGTGGATTACCAAGAATTCCTTGCGGCCGAAAATGACTTAAACCAAGCCTTAATCCAAATCGGCTTGAGAAACCCGCCCGAAGATAAAAAGTTTGAAAAGTATGCCCAAGCAGTTCTCAAATTTGTCAGCGATGTGCTTTATCAATACTGGGGCCCCCGCGGCTATTCGGATAAACGCGGTGCCTGAACACAAATGTAATTTAAGTTTCCGGCAGCCATGAAAACGCTTGAGGGAGAGTGTTTTGTACAAGATAAAGCTTTTTTGCTGTGCAAATCGCCATATTTTTTAGCTTTGTTTGATTGGGACTAAAAAATCAATTATACTGTAAATCACCGGACAAAATTAAAGGAGATGCTGATTATGAAGACTAAATTCTTTAAAAAGAGCCTAACTTTGGCAATGGTTCTGACTCTCTTGCTGTCGGTCTTGCCCCTGGGTGTTTTGGGCGCGGGGCAGATTGACTACACCGTCATTAACCCCTATGAAGATGTCAACTGGGAAAGCTGGGGCCAATACAGAGCCAACCTCCACACCCACTCAACCGTAAGTGACGGGCGTGAAACACTTGCCACAATGGTTGAATATCATTATGAGCTGGGCTACGATGTTTTAGCCATGACCGACCACGGAACAATTGACAGAAGTTGGGTTGATATTAACACCAACCCGGGTATAACCTTTATCATGAACCTCAATCGAGGCACACCCGACCTTGCGGGCCTTACTCAGGGGAGATACAATCAAATTTCAAGCGGGTCTGACCGAGGCGGCCGCGGCATGACCAGGGTACCTTTCGGTATTGAGCACAATGCAGCTGCTTTCAACAACACCCATGTCAACAGTTTTTTCTGTGACTGGGCCGACGGTTACCTGGGCGGTACCAGCTACTATAATCACATACTCAGAGGTGTTGAAAATTCCGGCGGTATCAGCGTTATTAACCATCCGGGCGAATACACCAATGCCCGGGACTACGATTATGACGAAGCCTATAGCACCGACAACACTCACTTTAACTACATTATCAAAAAATTCACCAAGATGTTTTTAGACTATGAAAGCTGCGTCGGCATGGAAATAATCAATAAAAATGATAGCAGGACCAAAAACGATCGCAAGTTTTGGGATGTTTTATTGGCCAATGTCACACCCACGGGAAGGAACATTTTTGGTTTTGGCAACAGCGATGCCCATAACCTTGGCGCATGCGATACCAACTGGCAAGTTATGCTCATGCCTGAAAATAATGTTAAAAACATTAGAACCTGTTTGGAAAAGGGTGCCTTCTTTGCAGCCAGTCACAATATCAAAAACACTTTTGAGGTCGCCAGGCTCGAAGCAGAAACCGGTCTTTCCATAGCCGATGAAAACGGTGAATGGCTTTTAGGCAACAGTCCCGATGAAAACGGTAATTATCCACGCCAACAGCCAAAACCGGAAGTTACAAATATAGTGGTTGACAATAATGCCGACACAATCGAAATCAGTGCGGAAAACCATGCGGTAATCCACTGGATTGCCGACGGCCAAGTTATTCAGGTTGGCGGCTTTTTAGACCTCAACGAACATTCGGATGAAATAGGCAATTATGTAAGGGCAGAAATTTGGGGTCCGGGTGCCATACTCTATTCGCAACCCTTCATTTTAGAATATAAGGGCGCACCCAAGGCAAAAGACTTTTTCTTCTTTGATTTTGGTATAATCTTGCATGAAGTTGAAAATGTTTTCTATTCGATAGTCAGAAGCTCAAAACTCTTGTCTGCCTTCCAAAGGTTGGTTTTAGGTAGATCCCCCGATTTTTAAACTTTAAACTTAAAGAGCTGTAGGTCACAAAGATCTACAGCTCTTTCTTCTTACCTGTATTTTGGGAGTGATAAAATGCGACTGATAATATTAGGCTCTTGTTCCGGCACACAGCCCTTTCCGGGCAGGCACCACACATCCTTCATAATCGAACATAGGGGCAAGCTTTATTGGTTTGATGCCGGCGAAACTTGCTCTTACACAGCCCATTGTATGGGGCTGGACCTTTTAAAAAGCAGTAAGATTGTTATATCCCACACCCATATGGACCACATAGGCGGTTTGGGTAACCTCTTGTGGACTGTCCGCAAACTCAACGGTATAAGCGGTGACTTCAGTGGCAAGCGCTTGGATATTTATATTCCGCAAGTTGAAAGCTATGAGGCTATCATAAAGATGCTGCAATCTACCCAAGGCAACTTTTCAGCCGACTTTGAGCTTGAGGCCCATGAAATAAAAAACGGGCTTTTATTTGAGGAGGATAGCTTTAAGGTTACCGCCCTGCACAATAGGCACATACAAAATGAGCCCTCGCCCGAGGGTAAGTGGTTCTCTTTCGGCTTTTTAATTGAGGCCCAAGGAAAGCGTATAGTTTATTCCGGCGATACAAAAGGGCTTGAAGATTTTATGCCTCTCTTAAGCCCCAAAGTCGATATTCTTTTGATGGAAAGCGGCCACCATCACCCGGTTGATTTTGCCAAGGAATTAAAAGAAAGCCCACTGGCACCCGAAAAACTTTTCTTTATCCACCATGGCAGAAGAATTTTAGATGATTATGATAATATGCTATCGGGCTTGCAGGATCTTTGGGGCGATAGGGTAAGAATTTTGGATGACAAAGATATAATTGACCTATAAGTAAAAAAACGCCTGACGGCGTTTTTACAATTCTCTGGCTAAAGCGGCAACCGGCAGACCCACCACATTGAAGTAATCGCCGTCAATCCTTTTAACCAAGAGGCAGCCCCGGCCCTGAATACCATAGGCGCCGGCCTTATCCATGGGCTCATCCGTGTCAACATAGGCTTCAATCTCTTGACTTGAAAGCTTATAAAATTCAACCTTGGTTTCTTCAAAAAAGCATTTTTCCATACTGTTTTTTATAAGGCAAACACCGGTAATAACACTGTGGACCTTGCCCGACAGGGCTCGGAGCATTCTTCTTGCATCCGCTCTGTCATGGGGTTTGCCTAAAATTTCGCCCTCTAAAACCACTATGGTGTCGGCCCCGATTATTGTGGCTTGCGGTTTTGACTTTGCAAGGGCAAGGGCCTTTTGCCGTGCCAAGTCCATAGCCGTTTGCTCAGGGCTCAAGCCCGGGGTGACCTTTTCTTCCACATGGACCGGCTCAACTTCAAAGTCAAAGCCGGCCGTCTCTAATATTTCCTTGCGCCGAGGGGAGGCAGAGGCTAATATAATCATAAAAACTTTGCCCCTTCATAACCATTTTCTTTCAAAGCGTGCAGCTTCATGATGGCTGTTTGGGTTTTGCCGTCGGGCAATTCATTATTTAAAATCATTTGAAGGGCTTCTTTTAAGGGGATTTTTACTAATTCTAAAAATTCATCTTCGTCGGGCTTTTGTTGTGTTAGTTGTAAATCAAGGGCCCCATAAAGATAAATTGTTTCACCGCAGTAGCCGGGTGTCGGGTAAAATCGCCCAAGGTCAATGTAGCGGCCGGCTGTGGCCCCCGCTTCTTCAAGCAGTTCGCGTTTACCACAAGTTAAGGGGTCTTCGCCCGGGTCTATTTTACCTGCCGGCAGCTCGGTTACTATTTCGGCATAGGGGCTACGGTACTGGCGAACAAGTAAAAGCTCATCTTCCGCCGTCAGGGCCACCACGCAGACTCCCCCGCTATGTTCCACTATTTCACGCATACCTGTTTTGCCGTTTGGCAAGCGGTTTTTATCCAAACGCAGATTAAGAATTTTACCCTTATAGATATAGTTTGTTTCTATCTGCTTTTCATTTATATCCATCTTGTTCACCCGTCTTATCAAGAAAAGGGTGGGCTTTGCCCACCCTCACTTTAAGTTAAAAAGTTTATTCGTCCTCGTCCTCGCAACAGTCCAAACAGTCGCAATCAAAGTCAAACTCAAGCAGCTCATTGCAGCCGGGGCAGTTTATGCTGCCTTCTTCAAGAATACCCATGTCAACACAGATAACTTCATCGCAAGCCGGGCACTTGATTTCAAAAAATTCTTCTTCATCGTCAAAAAGTTCAAAATCGTCTTCTTCCAAAAGCTCGCCGTAAATAAGGTTTTCCAGTTCATCCAAGTCCAGATCAACCGCATCAACTTGTTCGTTGATAATGTCAAGATTGTCTTCCAAGTCGGTCACGGTCATGGTCATGTCTTCAAGTAAATCCAAAATGCCATTGATTATTTTAGTTTCTGCCTTTTTTTCGTCCAGGCCCAAGCCTTCCGCCAAACCTTTGAGATATGCGGCTTTTTCGTTAATTGTCATATCAGTGCCCTCCGTCAAATTTATTCTCTGCTGAGATATTCGCCTGTGCGAGTGTCAACTACAACCCTTTCGCCCTCATCAATAAAGAGGGGAACCTTGATTTCGGCCCCTGTTTCAAGTATGGCCGGCTTTGTGGTGTTTGTGGCCGTGTCGCCCTTGAAGCCCGGATCGGTCTTGGTTATTTCAAGGACCACGGTTGTTGGGGGTTCAACGCCAAAAACGCTGCCCTTGTAGGACAAAACCTTACAAAGCTCATTTTCTTTAACAAACCTAAAGTTTTCGCCTAAAACTTCGGCATCTATGGGAACAAGCTCATAACTTTCTTGGTCCATAAAATAATAGATATTGCCGTCATTGTAAGAATATTCCATATCCTTGCGTTCAATATAGGCTGTGGGGAATTTTTCACTGGGATTGAAGGTGCGCTCAACAACCGAGCCGGCCATAACATTGCGTATTTTTGCACGGACAAAGGCTGCGCCCTTACCGGGTTTTACATGTTGAAATTCAATAATCTGATAAACATTGCCTTCCATTTCAAAGGTCAGGCCGTTTCTGAAATCACCTGCTGAAACCATATTATTACCCCTTCATATTATTAATTACACTGTTATTCTATACCATTATAAGCATCAATTCAAGTAAAAAACTTTCGCCAAGCCCCTTTATTTTCAGACCGGCAGGCTGATTAATTGTTTGGGGCTTGCCGTTAGGTTTTCATAGGATTTTTTTGTGATCAAGGCCATGTCTTCTATACGCACGCCGAAGGCACCGGCTATATAGATACCGGGTTCCACCGTGACAAGATGGCCGACCTTTAGCTTGCCCTTGCCCGTCGGCGACAGGGTGGGTGCTTCGTGGATTTCTATCCCTACACCGTGGCCGGTACCGTGACCGAAGTTTTTACCGTAACCTGCTTTTTCGATAATATCCCTGCAAACAGCGTCTGCCGCTTGGCAGGCAAGCCCCGGTTTCAAAGCCTTTAGGCCGGCTTCTTGCGCGGTTAAGACCGTCTTATAAACCTTTTGTTTTTCACTGCTTGGGCTGCCCAGGGTAAGTGTCCTGGTCATGTCACTGTGGTAACCTTCATAGATTGCGCCAAAATCAAGGGTGATAAAATCGCCCGCGGCGACCTTATATTCACCGGGGACGGCGTGGGGTTTGGAGGAATTGACCCCGGCTGCCACAATGGTATTAAAAGACAGGGCCTGCGCGCCGTTTTTGAGCATATGGTAGTCAAGTGCCAGGGCAATCTCTTTTTCCGTCATGCCGGGTTTTATGTAACCCAGAATATAATCAAAGGCCTTTTCCGCTATACCTTGGGCGACCTTGACTTTTTCAACCTCTTCTTTGGTCTTCACTGCCCGCAAGTCCGATATAAGCCGAGCCGCTGTGTTACTTTTTGACAGGCTGACATCCCCCAAAAGGGAAGCTAATTTTTCAGCCCGGGCCACGCTTACCCTGTCTGTTTCAAAGGCCACTTTTTTACAATCGAATTTTTTTGCAAGCTTCGGCAATTGTTCTTCAATCTTTTTAAGCTCAATCACTTGGCAGCACTTAACTTGCCGTCGGGCTGCCTCGATATAGCGAAAGTCGGTTAAAAAAGCGCTGCCTTTTTTACTTAAAAACAAGAGCCCGGCACTTGAAGCAAAGCCGGTAAAATAAAGCCTGTTCTCATAAGATTCGATAAGCAGGCCGTCCGTGCCCGAGGGTAGGCTTTTAATTATATCTTCTGCCTTCATTGTTCAATCACCTTAATATAGCATAATAGAAGCATAATAGAAAAAGCGGGCCGGGGCCCGCTTTTTGCTATCTTTTAAATTTACGCTTACGAGCCGCTTCGGACTTTTTCTTGCGTTTAACCGAAGGTTTTACATAGTGCTCTCTTTTACGAACTTCTTGGATTGTGCCGTCACGCGAGGTTTGCCTCTTAAAACGCCTGAGAGCGCTGTCCAAGGATTCGTTTTCTTTTACTCTGATTTCACTCATTCATATTCCCTCCCTCCGCATTTGCAGGGGTTTTTATCAGTACTGGTAATTATATAATATTACAGCGAGGTTTGTCAACCCGAAAAGTCGCTACTTTACCACTATATTAACCAATTTACCCTTGATATAAAGCTCTTTAATAATTTCTTTGCCTGCGGTAAACTGCCCCACTCGTTCGTCTGCCTTGGCGAGCTCTATGGCATCCCGGCTTTCAATATCGGCCGCAACCGTCAATTTGGAGCGGACCCTGCCGTTTACCTGCACCGCAATCTCTATGGTCTCTTCCAAACATTTTTCTTCATAATATTGGGGCCAGTTTTGTTGGCTGACCTTGCCGCCAAAGGCCATCTTTTCCCAAACTTCTTCTGTAAGGTGGGGGGCGAAGGGGTTTAAAACCAGCAAGAAATCCCTATATTCGGCCTTGTTGACAGAGCCGACTTCATAAAAACGATTGGTCAAGCTCATCATGGCCGCAATGGCCGTGTTACCTTTGAGGGCATCAATATCCAGCGTGACTTTTTTAATGGTTTTGTGCATGTCGGTCTCAAGTTGGGGCCTATAGTTCTCACCGTCAAGGCAAATATCTTGTAGGGCCCAAACACGGTCGACAAAGCGTTTGCATCCCCTGATGCTTGATGAATTCCAAGGAGCTGCCTTTTCAAAGTCACCGATGAAAACTTCATAAAGGCGCATGGTGTCTGCACCGTATTCATCAACAATTTCATCCGGGTTTACCACATTACCGCGGGACTTTGACATTTTTTCCCCGTTCTCGCCCAAGATCATGCCGTGGCTGGTGCGCTTCCGGTAGGGCTCCTTGG
>LSQX01109831.1_pt1 | contig 18233 bp, 14 predicted proteins | sample 654561 | NCBI WGS metagenome assembly LSQX01 (sample SAMN04489861, study PRJNA283612) | anaerobic digester metagenome | isolation source: 4 biogas reactors fed with cattle manure at either 37C or 55C with and... | place: Denmark: Kongens Lyngby | collected 2014
TCCAGGGTTTCGCCGACGCAAAGGATAGGTCTTAATCCGTGGGTAATGGCGGCCTTCACTTTGCGGTTGACCATTTCATCACTTTCGCCAAAGTACTCCCGCCGCTCTGAATGGCCGATGATCACATACTTAACCCCCAAGGCCTTAAGCATCGGGGGCGACACTTCACCGGTATATGCCCCGCTGTCTTCATAGAATACATTCTGAGCACCCAGGGCAACGTCGGTCCCCTCTATGACCTCTTTAACAGCCGTCAATGCGGTGAAGGGGGGACAGAGGACAACTTCCCGGTCAGTTAGTTCACCGAGAAGGGGAAGCAGTTCCCGGCAAAGGGCTGCGGCTTCCTCCGGCGTCTTGTTCATTTTCCAATTCCCTGCAATGATCGGAACTCTCAACCTTATCCCCTCCGCAGTTATCTATCGTTTAGAGCCTCAACTCCCGGCAAAGCTTTGCCTTCCAAGAACTCCAAGGAAGCACCGCCGCCGGTAGATACGTGGGACAGCTTATCAGCAAGACCGGCTTGTTCAACGGCAGCCGCGGAGTCACCGCCCCCAATGATAGTTATGGCATCACTGTCAGCCATAACCTGGGCAATGGCCTGGGTTCCCTTGGCAAAGTTAGGCATCTCAAAGACACCCATGGGGCCGTTCCAAACCACTGTCTTGGCAGATTTGATCTCTTGGCTGAAAAGCTCAACAGTCTTGGGCCCGATGTCCATCCCCATCCAGTCAGCCCGCATCCCATCGGCAGGAACGACTTCATAGGCTGCATCGGCAGCAAAGCGATCGGCGATGACTATGTCAACTGGAAGCAGGAACTTCACGCCCCGCTCCTTGGCGGTCTCCATCAGCTCTTTAGCCAGTTCTAGGCTGTCGGCATCCAGCAAGGAGGTGCCGATCTCGTGGCCTTGGGCTTTGAGGAAAGTGTAGGCCATGCCCCCGCCGATAATCAAAGTATCGACCTTCTCCAGGAGGTTCTTAATGACACCGATCTTATCTGCCACCTTGGCGCCTCCTAGGATGGCAACAAAGGGCCGCTCGGGATCCTCTAGAGCCTTGCCCATAACCTCAATTTCCTTCTGCAGGAGAAATCCCGCAGCCGCGGGCAGATACTGGGCAACGCCTGCCGTTGAAGCATGGGCACGGTGGGCTGCGCCAAAGGCATCATTGACGTAGATCTCTGCTAGGCTTGCCAGGCTCTTGGCAAATTCGGGGTCGTTTTTCTTTTCTCCCGGGTAAAACCGGACATTCTCCAGAAGGAGTATATCCCCGTCTTTCAGCTCAGAAACAGCCTTTTCCACTTCAGGCCCGATACAGTCATCTACTTTGGCAACTTCTTTGCCCAAGAGTTCTGCCAGCCGTTTAGCAACTGGATCCATTCTGAACTTATCCTCAGGCTTATCCTTGGGCCGGCCCAAATGGGATGCCAATATTACCCTGGCACCTTGGTCAATTAGATACTGAATGGTGGGCAGGGCTGCCCGAATCCGCTTATCATCGGTGATATTCTGATTCTCATCCATGGGGACATTGAAATCTACCCGGACAAACACCCGTTTTCCCTTGACATCCAAATCCTTCACGGTGAGTTTATTCATACTCGATCCCCCCACTTGAGAGATTCCCGTTTAAGTGAACAGAAAAGTCCCCCGGTCAGTTCCCATAAAGAGCTGACCGGGGTACGGTCAGATATGGCTCCATTAGGCACGGGAAGCCATGTATTTAACAAGATCCACTACTCTCATGGAGTAGCCCCACTCGTTATCATACCAGGCAACGACCTTGGCAAAATTGCCCTCCATCACTGTGGTCAGTGCAGCATCGACGATTGAAGAGCGGTTATCGCCCCGGAAGTCCATGGAAACCAAGGGCAACTCACTGACTCCCAGGATTCCCTTCAACTCTCCCTCAGCGGCTGCCTTCAGAGCTGCATTGATCTCCTCGGCAGTAGTGTCCTTCTCCAGCTCCACTGTCAGGTCAACAACACTGACATCCGGTGTAGGTACCCGCATAGCAAAGCCGTCCAGCTTGCCCTTGAGCTGGGGCAGTACTAGACCGACAGCCGCGGCAGCACCGGTGGTGGTGGGAATGATGCTCATGGCCGCTGCCCGTGCCCGCCGCAAATCCTTATGGGGCAGATCCAGGATCCGCTGGTCATTAGTATAGGCATGGACAGTAGTCATCAGGCCCCGCTTAATGCCAAATTTCTGGTCGATGACTTTAGCTACCGGAGCCAGGCAGTTGGTGGTGCAAGAAGCGTTGGACACTACATCATGGTTGGCAGGGTCGTAATCAGCATGGTTAACGCCCATGACAATAGTGATGTCTTCATTCTTGGCTGGAGCTGTGATGACAACCTTCTTGGCACCAGCCTCAATGTGGGCCATGGCTGCTTCCTTGGTCCGAAAAACACCGGTGGCCTCAATCACATACTCTACTCCCAAATCGCCCCAAGGCAGCTTGGCCGGCTCTCTTTCGGCAAATACTTTGATTCGCCGGTCGCCAACAACCAGCTCATCGCCCTCGGCTCGAACATCCTCAGCCAAAACGCCGTGGACTGAATCATACTTAAATAGATGGGCAAGGGTCTCTGCATTGGTCAGGTCATTGATGGCTACAACTTCGACCTCAGGATCATTAATGCATCCTCTGAGAACCAACCGTCCAATTCGACCAAAACCATTGATTCCTACTTTAACTGCCATTTTGTCATCCTCCTCTAAGGTTTAAGTACGGAGAGCTATTACAATGGGCTTAAACACCCTTCATATCCTATCGAAGTGATCGTCGTCCACATCCCTCCCCTCAAGGCTTGCGTACATCAGACGGGCAGCCCCTTCATCGGTAATGCATACATGTTGATAGCGGTTGGACATGACTGCCAGGGCCGCTGCCGCCTTGGTACGGCCGCCGCCAACAGCTACTACCTTGTCAATCTTGGCCAAATCTTCCATTCTCAGACCCACACTGGTGGTGTTGTATACAATCCGTCCTGTCTCATCGAAATAGTATCCAAAGGCTTCTCCCACCGCCCGCCTTTCCCGGAGAAGCTGCAGATCCTCTTCTCCAAGCCCCCGGCGGCGAGCCATCTCTTCTGCTGTACCGATCCCGTGGAGCACCACATCGGCATTCTTGACTAGATCTAGCATTTCCTTAATCTTCGGATCTCCACATAAGCTGGCAATAACATCTTCTCCCACATCATCGGGAACATGCAGCAACCGGTAGGTACCGCCTAAGCGTTCGGCAATATTGGCAGCTACGGTGTTAGCCTGTTTTTCTACTTCCTCGCCTAAGCCACCCCTAGCCGGCACCACCATTACGTCCAGCCTTTCCGCTGAGGCCGGAAAGCTCCTGGCAACCTCTGCTAAAGTAGTGCCGCCGGTGACAGCCATAACATCGCCATCTTGCAGTACCGCCTTAAGGTACTTAGCAGTTGCCTTGGCCATCTCTTTCTTAACAGTTTCATCTTCATCGGAATCTCCCGGCACTATAATCACCTGCTGAAGTCCCAGCAGCCTGGCCAGGCGCCGCTCTAGTTCTGAAAGTCCTCTGAGCTCCCGAACGTACTCCTTAAGGTCACCTAAGATCCGTTCCCCCTCTTCAGTAACATGCATGCCGGCGGGATTGGATACCAACAGTCCTTGCTCTCGAAGAATTTCAACCTCATTGCGAACCGTTCGCTCCGGCAGCCGCAGCCGGGCTGCTAACGCCCGTCGACCCACTGGCTGGATAAAATATATATTTCGCAAGATGGTGTACCGCTTTTCCACCAGTTCTGCGATTTCCGGAGCTATCTTTTGTATAACAGCCAAGTTGTCCATATATTGGGGGTAGTGCCCGGCCCTCCCGTAACGTGAATTCATTTCCCGAAAATCGACACCCTAAACAAGCGAAGGATTTCGAGGGGGTCCTATGTTGTCCCGCCACAACACTTTCTGTCCCGCGGGCGGCAAAAAAAGAGACTCATTTTCTCCCCTCATTTCTATTCGAGCCGCGATAGCAAAGTCCTCCATTACTGCTGGAAATTTCCTGTGAAGGTGTTTTGGAAACCTTACTCTGCTTTTTCCTTCCGGATTTTTTCGGCAATGGCATCTAGTTTCCGAAAACGATGATTCACCCCTGATTTGCTCAAGGGTGGATCCAAAAGCTGCCCCAGTTCCTTGAGACTAGCGTAGGGGAACTTGAGCCTAAGATTGGCCATTTCCTTTAGGTCTGGAGGCAGTGACCCAAACCGCCCATTGGCTTTGATCAATTTGATGTTCTCCACCTGGCGAAAAGCCGCCTCCAGGGTCTTGTCCATGTTGGCAGTCTCACAGTTGACAAGACGGTTGACCTGGTTGCGCATCCCCTTTACAACCCGGACATTCTCAAGATTCAGTACGGCGGTATGGCCCCCCAAGAGATTCAGAAGCTTGGAGATCTGCTCCCCATCTTTAAAGTAAAGGGCTACATGTTTCTTGCGCTGGACGACTCCAGGGGATAAGTCGAGGGTCTCCATGAGGCTCTGGACAACAGCGGCCTGCTGAAAGCTGTCGGTGACAATTTCTAAGTGGTAGTTCTTCTTGGGATTGGTTAACGAACCCCGGCAGATGTACACCCCCCTGAGAAAGGCCTTGCGGCAGCAGGGTTTCCCCCAACGTTTTCTGGTGTACCGCTGGTGAACGCCCCGGAGGCTTCCGACAATTCTGTGCAGCCTGGGCTGGTTGGGAATCCGGATGGTGTACACATTGTGCTTGCTGAAACGCACCCGGCGCCGCACCCTGATCTCCATGTAGGGCTGGTACAGCTGCTTCAGCAGGCGAAAGGCCATTCTGGCAGCAGCAGCCTGTCCGACAATGACTTCATAGCCCTGAGAGGTCAGGTTCCCATCTATATAGGCCAACCCCGCCAGCTCGGCCAGCTGACAGCAGCGGCGCTCCGGCATGATCCTGGCCAACTCATCTCTAGCAGCACGGGAAAATCCCATCACAGTGGGGAATTACCCCGCTCCCCCTTTCCCAGCCCATGTACCGACCGACCTTTTCCGGCTTCTACCTATTTCGTTTGGCCTTCGCCACCAAAGCCTCCAACTCCTCTTTGGCTCAAGGCCCCTTTCTCTTGAGAGCCGCCCTAACTCCCCCTTCTTGCCTAAGGCTTTGTTTGACTCAGCTTCCCACTACTCTCTCCTCTGACCTTTCGAAAGATAGTATCCCCTAACCCCTTTTTCCTCATATTATTGTGAGGGGGCCAAAGGCAGCTAAAATATGGGGGCAGGAAAGTGGGCTGGAAAGGGAGAAGCGGTAGAAATAATCTACAGGCCGGGAAAGGATGAACACCACAATGAATGATACCCTTAACCAGCTAAAATTCGTACTGATCACCGGCCTTTCAGGCGCCGGCAAGACAGAAACTGTCCGCATCTTGGAGGACCTCGGCTACTTTTGTGTAGATAATCTGCCGCCAGCTCTCATCCCCAAGTTTGCTGAGCTTTGCATCCAGTCCGAGGGCAAAATCAACCATGTGGCCTTGGTATGTGACATCAGGGGCAGGGGCTTTTTTGACCACCTCATCGAAGTCCTGGAGGACCTGGAGGAATCTGGCTTCGCCTATGAGATCCTGTTCCTAGAAGCCTCCGACGAGGCCCTAGTTCGCCGCTTCAAGGAAAGCCGGCGGCGCCACCCCCTGCTGCCGGAAGGCAGCGTGCTGGACGGCATCAGGCAGGAGCGGCATAGACTCCAGGAGCTGAGGGGGCGAGCCCATCGGGTGATGGATACCAGTGCCATCACCCCTAGGCAGCTGCGGCAAGAACTCCACCGCTTGTTCGGAGAGGCCGCCAGTCACAAGACCATGACGGTTTCAGTGATTTCCTTTGGCTACAAACACGGGCTTCCTTTGGATGCAGACCTGGCCATTGATGTCAGGTTCCTGCCTAATCCCCATTATGTCGAATCCTTAGCTCCTTTTACAGGCAACGATCCGCCTGTTCGGGATTATGTCCTCAAGTGGTCAGTCACCCAGCGGTTTCTGCAGAAACTCCTTGACCTAATAGAGTTCTTGCTGCCCCAATATGTCAAAGAGGGGAAACAGGAACTGGTTATCGCCATCGGCTGTACCGGCGGTCAGCACCGGTCAGTAACCATCGCCAATTATGTCGCGGACTTCGTTCGTGAGCAGGGGTATGTAGTCAATGTTGAACATCGAGGAATATTACAACGGGTTTGAAAATCTCTGGAGCCGATACATCAAATGGTTGTACCCAGGGATGCGGGTAAAGCGCTGGGTCCTTTTGATGATCCTGGGCGGAATCTTAACTGCAGGCGGTGGGGCCGTGCTCATCGGCCCAGAACCGATAATCACCCTGGGACGCACCATCAGCAATTGGCTGCGGGCCATCGGTCAGCCCAGTAAAATACCTTTGATCCAAGAGCTGGGAGCGGCAGTCGCTGTTCTAGGCATAGTACTCATCTGCATTGGATTTCGCCAGGTAATCCGCTCCTTGATTATGGATATTCTGCCTGCAGATCCTAAGGATCTTGCAGAGATCATATTCCACAAGCGGGGACTGGGCAGAGAGCCAGAAGTTGTAGTGATTGGAGGCGGTACAGGGCTTTCTACCATGCTCAGGGGGTTGAAGCTCAAGACAGACCGCATTACCGCCATTGTCACCGTTGCCGATGACGGCGGCAGTTCCGGCCGTATCCGGTTGGAACTTGGCATTCCGGCCCCTGGCGACATCCGCAACACCCTTGTTGCCTTAGCCAATACGGAACCTTTGATGGAACAGCTGTTTCAATACCGCTTTGATTGGGGAGAAGGCCTGGAGGGCCACAGTTTTGGGAACTTATTTATAGCGGCCATGACGGACATCACCGGGGATTTTGAAGAAGCTATCCGCACTTCCAGTCAAGTACTGGCAGTAAGGGGACAGGTTCTGCCCTCTACCCTCAACTCGGTAACCCTTCGGGCAGAATACGCTGACGGCTCTACCACCACCGGCGAAAGCCTGATCCCCCAGCCGGGGAAGAAAATTCGCCGGGTTTTCATGGAGCCGGAAAACTGCAAGCCGCTGGAGGAGGCCATTGCAGCCATTGACAGCGCCGATGCCATCGTCCTGGGACCCGGTAGTCTGTATACCAGTGTGCTGCCCAATCTGCTGGTACCCGACATTCGGGAGGCCATCCGGCGGTCAACTGCGCCGAAGATCTACATCTGCAATGTGATGACCCAGCCCGGAGAGACCGACGGCTACAAGGCATCCCACCATGTGGAGGCTCTGATTAACCATGTGGGGCCAGGCCTAATCGACTATGTGATCGTCAATACCGCCGCCGTTCCCGATCATTTGCTGGAGCGATACCGGCGGGAGGGAGCGGTGCCGGTTGAACCAGATGTGGCGGAGGTAGCAGCTTTAGGTGTTACACCCATCACCGCTGAAGTCATCAGCATGACTAATCTAGTCCGCCACGACCCAGAAAAACTAGCAGAGGTCATCAGCCGGATCATATCGGAGAAGACCTCTGCCGGTAAGTTGGTAAATCTAATGAAGCATATTTAGGTGTTCAGCTGGTCAGCTTCCTAGCCGCTGCCTCGTCCAATATGAAGGTGCAGTCTGGGTGAAGCTGCAGGACAGAGGCGGGCACTTCTTCGGTGACCGGTCCCTGGATGGCGGCAGCCACTGCATCGGCCTTGCCTTCGCCGTTGGCCAGCAGGACTATGCTGCGGCTCTGCATGATGCTCTTGATCCCCATGGAAATAGCCTCCCGGGGAACGTCTTCCTCCCTCTCGAAAAAGCGGGCATTGGCCTTGATGGTTGCAGGAGCCAATTTCACCAAGCTAGTAGTGGTGCCAAAGGGTGTACCGGGCTCATTGAAGCCGATATGGGCATTATGTCCAATTCCCAAGATCTGCAGATCGATACCACCCGCGGCGGCGATCCTGGCTTCATATCTTCGACATTCCTCCTCCGGATCGGCAGCGGCCCCATTGGGAATGTTGACCCTCTCCTTGGCAATATTGATTTTGCTAAATAGCTGCTCCCACATGTAGTAGTTGTAGCTGGCGGGATGATCGCCATCTAGGCCGTAGTATTCATCCAAATTAAAGGTGGTCACCTGGGAGAAATCTAGACCGGCCCTATGCCGCTTCACCAACTCTTCATACAAACCTAAGGGAGTACTTCCGGTCGCCAGTCCCAAGACAGCATTGGGCTTGCTCTCTACCAGCCGGCTTACCATGTCAGCCGCCAGCCTACTCATCTCAGCGTAACCCTTGGCAATCTTAATCTGCAATGGATTTCACCTGCCCTTTCTCATGTTCGTTGGTAAACTACATGCCCTTCGACAATGGTAACCAAAGGATTGAATTCAGTATCAAAGAGGGCTATATCGCCATCTTTCCCCACAGTGAGGCTGCCTTTGCGGTGGGAGATGCCGATTGTCCTCGCGGGGTTATATGAAGCCATCCTGATCGCCTCAGGCACCGAAACTCCCAGCATTTCAACAGCATTCTTCACTGCCTTGGCCATAGACAGGGTACTTCCCGCCAGTTCTCCAGTAAGGAGCCGGGCCGCCTCCTTGGTGACCTCGATGTCCAGCCCGCCCAGCTGGTACTTCCCCTCCGGAAGCCCCATGGCCCGCATGGTATCGGTGATGAGCACAACCTTGTCTGGACCCTTTGCCCTGAGCACCAGATCCATGGCAGCCTGATGGACATGGACTCCGTCACAAATCAGTTCAACCGAAAAGCCGTCACAGGTCAGGGCAGCTCCCACTACCCCCGGTTCCCGGTGATGGAGACCCCGCATGGCATTGAACATATGGCAAATGTGGCTGGCCCCCCAAAGGTGGGCAGCCATCACCTGCTCATATGTGGCATTGGAATGGCCGATGGCAACCGTCACATCCCAAGACCGCAGCTGCCTGATGACTGCCTCTGCCCCTTCCTGCTCCGGGGCCAAAGTGACCAGCTTAAGGAGCGGGCCGGCTGCTCTCCAAATCTCTTCCAATTCCTCGAGGGATGGAGAGCGGACATAGTCGGGATGGTGGGCACCCCGCTTGCCTATATCTATGTAGGGACCTTCCAGATGTATGCCCAAAACCTGGGCGCCGCCGGTCCCCTTTTCCGCGGCTTCTTTCACCGCCGCTACCGCCTGCAGGGTTTCTCGGTGACCTGCCGTTACGGTGGCAGGCAGAAAGGCGGTGGTACCCCAGCGGGCGAAGGTTTGCCCCATCAAATCCAATGCCTCGGCGGTACCATCCATGACATCGCCACCGCCTCCGCCGTGGACGTGGATATCAATCAATCCTGGGGTTATGTAAGCTCCCTCGGCATCCAGCACCGGATTAACATCTAAAGGTGCATGCTCCGAACTGCCGGCATAGGAGATGATTCCATTTTCAATCACAATAGTTCCAGGAAAAACGGCGAAAGGGGTAACCAGCTGACCGTTCTTAATGGTTATGCTTCCCTTGGACAAGATCAGCACCTCCTTTGCTTTCCGGTTTTCGTCAACCCAGCAGCCATTTCCTGCCAACAGCGAAGTACCCAGCTTTCGCCCTAAGCATATTTTGTCCAAGGACATGCTGCCGGTGAAGTGACAAAAGGCAGATGATGGAAAATACCACCGGAAAGGTCCGGTACATAAGGAATAAATGGCTTTATCTCGAGAAATACTTAAGAAAGTATTTCCATGCTGCCGGATGGGAAGGAGGTGCCGCCATTGAGGGAACGAGCCACGGAGGGACGGTCGCTCCAAGGAGGGAACGCCGATCTACCCCTTATGTGCCAAGATACAACCAGTCATCCCTCAGGTAAAGGGCAAAAGCAGCATGGGACAGAGGCTGCTTTTCTTCAGACATATCCAGTCCCCCACCGGGAGCTTCCGGCGGCCTACGGAGAAGACTTCATCGTCCTCCTTGCCCGGGATCCGAGCTGGCTCTTTGCCTATTGGGAAATTACTCCCGCTGCCTGGTCCCAGGTTACAGGGGACCTTAAGGACGATGAGTGCCGAACAGTCCTCCGGGTCTACCAACTGGATCCTGAGGTGAATCTGCCGCAAACATACTTTGATATCACCCTCCAGCCCTTCAGTCAGGCTTGGCATATCCAAACGGGAAAAAAGGGCGGCTCCTACCAGGCATCCATCGGCGTCCGCACCCTTGACGGCACCTTTCGGGAAATCTCCCGTTCCAATATTGTCACAGCTCCCAGGGGAGCCGTAAGCTCCATTATCGATGAAGAGTGGCTCACCATCCAGGAGTTTCAGTGGATATCCCGTCATCCCCAGCCCGGCCACAGTCCCATGGAGTGGCAAAGGCGCCGGCAGGGCCGCATCACAGCACTAGGACCTTACCCCACCAGCCCTGGAGTTTTCAGCCCCATGGGAAAACCGCCCCAGGTTCTAGGATCGGCTAAATCTGAACTGGAACCTTAGCACAGCTTTGAGAGGAGCATCAGCTTGTATCTAGGTTATGTTTCCATCGTCCTCCATGCCCATCTTCCCTATGTGCGCCACCCAGAGACTGACCAGTGTCTGGAAGAGCTCTGGCTAATGGAGGCCATTACTGAAACGTACCTCCCCTTAATCGAGATGATGCGGGGGCTGGTTCGGGATGAGGTACCCTTCCGCCTCACCATGTCCATTACACCCACACTAGCCTGGATGCTGTCCGATGGGTACCTGCAGGGAAGGTATGCGGCCCACATTGACAAGCTGTATGAACTGGCGGAAAAGGAAGTCCACCGCACCAGGCATCAGCCCAAGGTACAGGAGGTTGCCTGCCGCTACCTCAAGCAGTTCCGACGGGCCAGGCAACTCTTCGAGGATTGCCGCCACCGGCTGCTGGATTGTTTCTTAGAGCTTGAGAAAACAGGCAGCCTGGAGATCATGGCATCGGCGGCAACCCACGGGTATCTTCCCCTCCTATTTGTCAATCCTAAGGCTGTAGAAGCTCAAGTCGCCTTGGGTATTGACACATACCGGCATTTGTTCGGAAAAGACCCGAAGGGGTTTTGGCTGCCGGAGTGCGGCTTTATGCCGGGTATTGATGAGATCCTCACCCATCACGGCATCAGCTATGTAATCCTGGACTCCCACGGAATACTCCATGCCGAGCCCCGTCCCCGCTATTCCATCTTTGCACCGATTTACACGCCGGCAGGGCTCGCGGCCTTCGGTAGAGACTGGGAGTCATCGAAGCAGGTATGGAGTGCCTGGGAGGGTTATCCTGGAGATTATGTCTACCGGGATTTCTACCGGGACATCGGGTTTGACTTGGATTATGATTACATAAAGCCCTATCTCATCGACGGCATCAGGGGTTTTACCGGAATCAAGTATCACAGGATCACGGGAAGAGACGACTATAAAGAAATCTACGAGCCCCAAACTGCTTCACAGCGGGCAGCGGATCATGCTGGAAACTTCATGTTTAACCGGGAGCTTCAGATCAAGTACTTGGCGGAAAAGATGGACCGGCCTCCCTTGGTGGTTGCTCCCTATGATGCAGAGCTGTTCGGCCACTGGTGGTACGAAGGACCCCAATGGCTAGATTATTTATTCCGAAAGAGCGCGTACGATCAGCGGGTGTTCAAAATGATCACCCCTACCGAGTATCTAGACAAGTACCACGTACATCAAATCTCTATACCCTCTGAATCCAGCTGGGGCAACGGCGGCTACCATGAAGTATGGCTAGATGCAAGCAATGACTGGATTTACCGCCACCTCCACAAGGCAGCTGACCGCATGGTGGACCTGGCTAATCGCTATCAACATGCCAGTGGAGAGACGCAAAGGGCTCTGAATCAAGCTGCCCGGGAACTACTTCTAGCCCAGGCCAGCGATTGGGCCTTTATCATGAAAACCGGCACCATGGTGGAATATGCCCGCCGGCGAACCCAACAGCACCTTGTGAATTTCCAGGACCTATATCACCAGATCACTGAAAACCGCATCAATCCCCACTTCCTCAAGGTGCTGGAAGAGCGAAACAACATCTTTCCCAACCTGGATTTCCGCATCTATGCAGGTGATGTGAAAAAGACCCCGCTGCCTGTAATGAAGGCAGGGGGTTAATAGGACAGCGGCGGTAATGTCAATCCTTGGAGCACCGGACTAGAAGTCTTGCTGCCGTACATCTGCCGTATATCTCTAGCTACCTATATCAACTTCACCAGTTCCAGTTATATTCATGATTTCACCCGCGTACATCTGTGCCAGGGCATCGGCCTCCTCCTCAGTGGGAGCTTCGGCAACCACCCGCACCAATGGCTCCTCTCCATCGGGGAGTACCAAAGCCCAGCTTTGTTCATGGAATACCTTAATCCCATCTACCAAATCCCGCTCTAAGCCGGCTGTGCGCTCCAGGAGGGTATGCATTACTCTGCCCTTATCCTCCCAGGAACAGGGTACCTCCACCTCCAGCCGCCGGGGAGCAGGAAAAGCTGCATCCAGCTGGGAAAGGGGTCTCCCTTCCCCTTTGATGAGCTGAATTAGCACCACAACAAAGGATAGGGCATCAAAGGCCGGGTGGAGCAAAGCCAAGTCTTCCCTTACTCCCCGGCCGGCATTCTGGAGCACGGCCCTGGCAGTATTGGGCGTTCTGAGTACAGAACCGCCGTATCTTTTCGCCAAATGATCAACACTCTGGGATGCAGATACCGGCACCACCCAGCTTCCATCATGACCCCTTCCGGTCTTAGCCAAGGCCCAAGTCAGCAGGGGCCAGTGCCTCTCCTCGGGAAGCGCCTCACCTTTGTCGTTGAAAATGATGGCAGCCTCCCCGCTCCCATCAACAAGAAGACCCAGGGAAGCGTTATTCCTGATGACTGCCTCTGCCATCTGATCTGCATACATCTCCCGCTGGTACATCACTGTACTGGGGGCAGCATCAGGGGCCTTGTCCAGGTTGAGGTCGATAGCCCGGCAGTTTAGCCGGGTAAGCAAGGGATGGAGGAGTTTCCTCAAGGCAGGAGATGTGTAGCCGATGGCAACAGTTGCCGACCCCTTGGTCAGCAAAGAGGTGTCGCATTTTTCAAGGAGAGCTTTGAGGTACACCTCATTGGCTCCGGCGGCGAACTGGGCTCGTCCCACACCTATGCCCTGTACCCGGCGGAAATCACCCCGGGAAAAGTAGTTTTCCACCTTTCTTTCATCACTGCGGCTTAAGGGAAATCCAGCCTTATCCAGGATCTGGATCTCCAGATGATCGGGACTTTGACGGCCCTGCCGCACATAAACACCGGCGGAACAGTTGGTGAGCACTGTGGTGAACCTTGCCACTGGGAGAGTTGTGGAACCGATATCTACGGCATTAACTCCACTGGACAAAATACCGGTGGTCAAAGCCCGCCTCACCATCCGGGAGGCCCCCCACCCATCCGCGGCTACCAAGATGTTAGAGCCGGTATCATAAAGGGCAGCCAAACTTGCCCCTACCCGAACCGCAAACTCAGGGCTGATCTCCAGATTGGCAAGCCCGCTAATGCCGGTATTGCCAAATAGGGCCTTGGAACAGGTTCCCGCCCAGACAACATCTCCACTGACATTAGTCCCCCGCTCCACTACTTTGTGGGGCCAGATTTTGACGCCGGGCCTGACAGTACTAGACATACCCAGGGTACTGCTGCGGCCGATTACCGCCCCTTCAAAAATCCGTACCCTTGGCTTGACCAAGACTTGATCGCAAAGGACAGCCCCCCGAATTTCCCCGCCGGTCCCAACCTGGACATTTTGCCATAGAATGGACCGGCGAGCCGAGCTGTTGGGACCGAGGACCGAGCCGGGGCCCAAGACCGTACCTGGTCCTACTGCCGCCCCCCGATCCACCCGGCTGTTTTTGCCCAGGATCGCCGGTGGTTTGAGGACCGCATCGGGATGCACCCAAGCTCCTTCGTCTTTCCAGATCCCATCCTGAACGCTCCCCGGTAAAACCGCCTTAACCTTTCCGGCGAGGAGATCAATATGTGCCTGTATGTACTGCTCTAGATTGCCGATATCCGACCAATACCCCTCCGCCACATAACCGTAGAGCGGCAGCTGCTTCTCAAGGAGTCTCGGAAAAAGATCTCTACTGAAATCAAATTGACTGCCGGCGGGAATGTGGGAAAGGACCTCCGGTTCGAGAATATAGATGCCGGTATTGACTGTATCGCTGAAGACCTCGCCCCAACTGGGTTTCTCTAAGAAGCGCTCAACCCGCCCTTCCGGACTTGTAAACACAACTCCATACTCCAAGGGTGAAGGAACCCGGGTGAGGACAATTGTGGCCAGGGCCTGCTTCCCCCGGTGATAGGCAAGGGCAGCATCTAAATCAAAGTCGGTTAGGCAGTCTCCGGATATGACCAAGAAGGTCTCATTGAGAAAGACAGACGCGTTCTTCACGCTGCCGGCAGTCCCCAAGGGCCGATCTTCTTGAAAATATCTGAGCTTAACGCCCCAAGGAGCTCCATCTTCAAAGTACTCTTCAATGACTTCCGGCAGATAATAAGTAGTGACAGCGATATCCCGAAATCCATGGCGGCAGAGGAGCTCGATAATATACTCCATCATCGGCCGGTTAGCCATGGGTACCATAGGCTTGGGAAGGTCACAGGTCAAGGGGCGAAGACGGCTCCCCTGGCCGCCGGCCATGATCACTGCCTTCATGACAAAGATCCCTCCTCAGGATCAGTCCACTGGCCCCCTTGGAAAAGCGTTTCCCTTTTAGCCTTTGCCGATAGGGAGACGTATTCCCGGGACAGATTGAGATAGCGGCTGCCGGCGAGATCTTCATCTGATTCCCATGGTTCTTGGAAGGAATAGTGGACAGAACTGGTGTCTTGGTAGCGGGCCTGTGCCCCATGGGTAGTCAGCCTGGTTTTGGCCAAGATTTCATCTGCCGGAAAGCTTTCAGCCTCTGCCCATGGACTGTTCTGGAATTCCTGGAGCACCTCTTCATACACCTTGGAAGTCTTGGCTGCAGCCAGTGACCAGTTGTACCTATCCCGCACTTCCCCGGCAGCCCGCTCCCTAATATAAGCGGCAAAGTCCGGCGCCTTCAGGTAAGCAAGGATATTGTCGGCTAAAGAACGGGGGTTGCCGGGATATGCCCGCAGGCCGTTTTCACCATGCTTAACCACCTCTGAGAGTCCCCCGGTGTCCGATACCACCACCGGTACTCCTGCTGCCATTGCTTCCAGTGCAACTATCCCAAAGGGCTCGTAGAGACTCGGCACCACCGCTACATCACTGCAGGCGTACAACCGGTTACGGGTGGTATCATCCACAAAGCCGGCAAAGTAGATCTTATGGCTGACCCCCAGCTGGTGGGCCCGTTCCCGCAGGGCATATTCAGCCGGACCCTTGCCGGCAATGACAAATTTCACCTGCTGATCCTGGGCCAGCACCAGGGGCACTGCCTCTAAGAGGACATCAACTCCCTTCTCATGGACCAGCCGACCGACAAAATAGACAATCCGCTCATTATCCGCGGCATAAAGGCGGCGGAAGGATGCTCGATCAAATTCCTCCTGGACGGCAAAATCCTCTGCTTTGACGCCGTTGGGTATTATGCGAATCTTATCCTCCGGCAGCTGGAAAATGTATTGGATCTCACCCCGCATGTACTGACTGCAGCAGATAACCTTCCACGCCTCATAAGTGAGCCACCACTCCAGATTGCTGATATGCCGCTGCAGATCATTGTGGAGTCCATGGTTGCGCCCGAACTCAGTTGCGTGGATGGTGGCAATAAGGGGACGCATGAGGCCGTGCTTCAGGGCTTTGCCGGCATGGGCAGCCAGCCAGTCGTGGCTGTGGATAATATCAAAGACATATCCCCTGCGAACCAGCCCCAGGGCCGCCTCCAACATATTGATATTGAGGTGGGTGACTGATTCAACAAAATCCCGACCAGCGGGACCGTACATCTTCAACCGGTGGACATTGACCCCCCGGAGCATCTCCCGGGCCGGCGCGTCTGCTGCATCGCCGGTCAAGACATGGACCTCATGGCCCATTTCCACCAAAGCTTCAGATAGGTCCGCAACGTGCCGCCCTAAACCACCCACTACCTGGGGCGGATACTCCCAAGATAACATGAGCACCCTCACACAACCGCCTCCAAGACTTTTCTTAATCCCCAATCCCTCGTCCATAGTGACCAGCTGCCCTAGACAAGGCGACAGTCCTTCCCTTGGCAGCAAAGGTATGTATATCATTTGCTATACAACCATCCCATATGCACCCAAAGCAGGGAGTTCTTTCTTGGACGGCATTGAAGACCAGTTAGCCATATTCTGCTGCAAACTCCGGGAGGATAGTGCGATGATGCACATCTTCAAGGATTTATCACTCTTGGGTTGAATTAAGATAAATCATGGGATCAAGGAAAAGGAGGCAGCAAGGATGAGCTTTGATTTCTATCTACCGACCCGGATTCTCTTCGGCAAAGGCAAGCTCAATGAGCTGAGCCGGCAGAATCTGCCGGGCAAGAAAGCCTTGATTGTGACATCAGCGGGTCCGTCAATGAAAAAATACGGATATCTAGCCCGCCTGGAGGAACAGCTGGATAAAGCCAATGTGGAGCATGTGCTTTTCGACAAGATCCTGCCCAATCCCATTGTTGAACATGTAATGGAAGGAGCCGCTTTGGCTAAAGAAAGGGGCTGTGACTTTGTCATCGGTCTCGGCGGCGGAAGCAGCATCGACTCCGCCAAGGCCATTGCGGTCATGGCAACCAATGAAGGTCACTACTGGGACTACATTCCCGGCGGCAGCGGCAAGGGACAGCCGGTACAAAGTGATCCTCTGCCCATTGTGGCAATTACGACCACCGCGGGAACTGGAACAGAGGCCGACCCTTGGACAGTCATCACCAACGGTAAGGAAAAGATCGGATTTGGCTATGAGAAAACCTTTCCCACCCTGTCCATCGTAGATCCAGAGCTGATGATGACGGTTCCGCCCCATTTGACTGCTTATCAGGGGTTTGATGCGCTGTTTCACAGCACAGAAGGGTACTTGAACATAACTGCCAATGAGATGAGCGATCTCTTTGCCCTAAAGTCCATATCCCTGCTGGGCAAGAGCCTCCCCGCGGCGGTGGCCGATGGCAGCAATGAAGCTGCCCGGGCCGATGTTGCCCTGGCCAATACCTTTGCGGGCATCGTGGAATTCACTTCCGGCTGCATCTCTGAGCATTCCATCGAGCATGCCCTAAGCGCTTTCCATCCGGAGCTGCCCCACGGCGCGGGTCTCATCATGATCAGCAAAGCCTACTATACCTTTATCGCCAAGTCCGGGACCAGTGATGAGCGGATGGTGAAAATGGCCAAGGCCCTGGGCAAAAAGGATGCGTCGGATCCCATGGATTTTGTTGAAGCGCTCCACGAACTACAGGTGCAGTGCGGCGTAGATAGTCTTAAAATGTCGGATTACGGCATTAAGCCCGAAGAGTTTGAGGATCTTGCTACCAATGCCTTAGAGACAATGGGTGGATTGTTTGAAGTAGACCCCTGCAAGATCACCCATGCTGATATAGTCCAGATCCTCAGGGATTCCTACCGTTAGGTAGACCGGATTATGTATTAGCGGGGCTGGCAGGGACATGGAGAGCGGCAGCACCTAAGCCCTCTCCAAGGCCTGTCAGCCCCCTTCTTGGAGAACGATGGCAGCGATACCGTCCACCGCTCGTAAGCTCTCAACGGCTCTCAACAGAACCGCCTGCTTCTTAGGCGGCATTTCGCTGGGAAAGGGTAAACACATTGGCAGCAGATCCTCCTACCATGAAATTCCTCTAACTATCACAAAATATCTTCAGCGTTCTCCTTCAGCCTTCCCCTGGCTGCCTTGAGGAAGCGGGCAAGTTGCTTGAGGGCACCTTTTCGACTCCCCTCCTCCTCGATCCGCTCAACCATCTCCGAGGCAAAGATCAGCAAACTTGCTTCTACTGCCACCGGTTCGAGAGCTTCTGGAAAACAATCGCTGATCCAGCCCGGGCTGGCTAAGGCCCGGTGGATGACCATTTCAGGGGGAAAGCTTCTGGTATGCCAGTAGAGAAAATAAAGAAGGTCAAAAAGGGGCGGTCCTTGGAAAAACTGCTCTCCCCAATCGATAACCCAAATCTTGTCGTTATGGACTAGGATATTAAGATGCTTAAGATCTCCATGGACAAGGCCCTGCCGAGCGGCTTGTCCCTCCAACCGCCGCCACGCATCCTCAAGGCCGCCCTCCCTAAGCACGTACTGCAGAGATGAACCTTGCTCGAGGTT
>LSQX01136417.1_pt2 | contig 18232 bp, 13 predicted proteins | sample 654561 | NCBI WGS metagenome assembly LSQX01 (sample SAMN04489861, study PRJNA283612) | anaerobic digester metagenome | isolation source: 4 biogas reactors fed with cattle manure at either 37C or 55C with and... | place: Denmark: Kongens Lyngby | collected 2014
CAGACAGAGGGCAGGATAATATTTAAAGGCAGTGTATGTGACAGCGAGCATCCGCTCCCGGTGGGGATGGTTTTCCAGGAGCCCCGCCTCCTTCCATGGCTTTCGGTCGAAAACAATATCCTCTTCCCCTTTCATCCGGAAGGCAGGGCTAAAGATCTTCATTCAAAGGCCATAAGCCTGCTGAAGATGCTTGGACTTGAGGGATACGAAAATGCTATGCCCCACCAGCTTTCCGGGGGTATGGCACAGAGGGTCGCCCTTGGGAGAGCCCTGTCGTGCGATCCTGAGATAGTGCTTCTCGATGAGCCTCTCGGGGCCCTCGACTATTTCACCAGAAGGGCGCTTCAGCGTGAACTTGCAAGGATATATATGGAGGGCGGCAAAACCTTCCTTATGGTAACACACGACGTGGGGGAGGCCCTCAGGCTTGGAACACGTGTTATCGTCCTGAAAAAGGGAAAGATAGAGGCCTCCATCCCAATAGAGCTGGAATATCCTAGGGACCGTCACTGTGAAACTTTCCAGACTCTGCTCGACGAAGTATTGGCGGCCCTAGACGACCTGTAGGGGTAGGGCGGCGTGAAGATGCCGCGCTGAGCAATGGCTGAGCGGTAGCTGAGCAATAGCTGAGCAATCGTAGGGGCAAGGGCAGGGGCGAAGAATTCGCGACATTACAATGGTGAAGCTGCCGGGAAACCACCGGCGTGAAACTATGGTGAAGCAATGGTGAAACGGTTGTAAGGACAGGAAGAGACAGCTGCCGCTGGAGAATTTGCCCGCTTCGCATCGCGGAGAATTGCGGCAATAAATACTGGCAAGCAATAGGCTAGCAGTCGGCAAGCAATTGTAAGAACCCTAAAACACGAACTAAAATCTCCGTCGTTCCCGAATGTCCCTATCGGGAATCTAGCGGCTTATGTTATTACAAGCTATTAAAAACTTAAACAAAAGACACTGGATCCCGGCTCGAGAGCATACCGGGAAGACGGGGATGAGACACTGGATCCCCGATTTCGAAACGCACTCGGAATGGTTCGGGTACTAAGGTGAATTTGATAAGTTTTCCTGACGGAAAACAGCACCCTCCCGATAGATGCATTCGGGGAAAACTATAAAAATAATTCAGTCTATTATCAGATGATGAAGATTTGAGATTTTAAGGTTTTACGACTGCTTGCCTATTGCTTGCCCACGCTTGCCAATTGCTTGCCAGTCTTCACAACGGCTTCACGCGACCGTATTTGTCGCAGTTCCACGATCATCGAGAGGTAGAAAAATTGAGTAAATAAAAGGGGAGATCCGGATGAACACAAAAGAAGTCATCAAAGGTCTGACAGAGATAATACTGCCTGTTCCGAGGGGCGGTTTTGAATCATTTATCATAGGATGGCATATCGACGACAAAACCAGGGGAAGGTCGATCTTGATGGAGACCGGGCCGGCTTCTTCCGTACCTCAGCTTATTGAGGACCTGAAGCAAATGAGTGCAGGAGAACCTGATTACCTCCTTTATACTCATATCCATCTTGACCATTCGGGAGGAGCGGGACAGTTTCATCAGAAATTTCCCGGCACAAAGATCATCGCCCCGCTCAAAGGGCGGCCGCACCTGATAGATCCGGAAAGGCTGATTCAGGGGAGCAGGGAGAATCTGGGCGATCTCTGCGATGTATACGGAATGCCGATACCCCTTCCTGAAGAAGCGCTTGCTGATCCAAATATTGAGCTGGACGGACTTAAGATAATCGATACTCCGGGGCATGCTCCTCATCACAGCTCGTACCTCTATGACCTGGACGGGGTAAGGATACTTTTCCCCGGAGAGGCAGCCGGCTGTTATTTTGAGCTTCCCGACGGGTCAATATTCATGAGGCCGGCAACTCCCCATAAATTCTATTACGAGACAGCAATGGCTTCGCTGCAGAAGCTGATAGATCTTGGTGACGTAGATCTTATCTGCTACCCGCATTCAGGCTGCAGCCGGGATCCGAAGGGGCTTCTTGAAATGGCGGCGTCGCAGATGGCCTTCTGGAAGGATATTATTTCCGCTCTTCCTGCTGATGCGGGTACGGAAGATGGTGTAAAGGCTCTGCTAAAAAACGATCCGGCCCTTGCGCAGATCGACAAGCTTCCCGAAAAGGACAGGGAAAGGGAAGCCTTTTTTCTGCGCCAGAGCGTTGACGGATATCTTGGTTATGTGAGAAGAAATGCCGATAGTTGAAACTTATTACAACATATCAGAGAAAGAAGAGAGGCTTTTCCGGCTCTATAAGGAAGGCGGAAACAGGACTGTCTTTATAGTACCGTCAGGGCTGGACAAAGATGCCATCCTGCACCTGATCTCCCGCAAAGGGTCATTTTTCGGCGCACGACCGGTCATATGGACGTGGAGCGACCTCTACAGGGAGGTCTCTCAGATGACACAGACAGGGCCAAAACGTGTGATAGATCCGCCCGACCATGACCTGATAATCTCATGGATACTGAAAAGGTTTCTGGAAGAAGATGAAGAACTTAGAAAAGTAATGCCCGAAGGTGTTTTTCACAGAGGATTTTCGGAGGTGCTCGGAAACAACATAAGAGAACTGCTGACAGAGGGCATCTCACCGGAAGACCTAAGGGAAAGGCTTTTTCAGGAAAACGGACCTCCTGAAGCATCTCCCGGATACATACTTCTGAGGCTGTACTCCGATTATGTCGAATACCTCAAAGAAAACGGAATTGCAGACAGTGCGCAGACAGCAGGGCTGATAGAAGAATGTCTTCAAAGCGGATCATCCTTAAAGGCTGTTTCAGACCTCACCTTTGTGCTTGTCGGATTCCTGACTTTTACAGGAAGCCAGTCAAGGCTCGTAAAAAAACTTCAGGAAACTGCTAAAACAATATTTATACTGCCCGAAACAGGGCTTGACTCATTCCATGATTCGATAGTCCAAGTCGGTGCAGAATACAGGAACAGGCCTAAATGGCACTCCAGGATATTTGAGCTGAAAGCTGGAGACTGCCAACTGCAGTTTGATGCGACAGCAAGGGAGACGGCCCTTTGGGCACATGGCAAAGGGGCTTTTTCTGAACTGGGGCAAATGGATGATTTTGGTGATATAGGACTGATGGTCACCACGAAACACCTCCCTCTTATCGAAAATTCTCTTCAGAGATATAAAATACCGTTCAATATTCAGGTCAGGGGTACTGTTGCTGATACACTTGTTGGAGAACTGCCCAAAATAATCTGGAATGCCTTTGCTTCCGGTTGGGAAAGAGAGACAACTGCATTTCTGCTTGCGAACCCTCTTTTAAGATCTCCCGGGTTTGACCTCTCTTCCGCCCTTTCAGCTTTTCCTGAAGGCAGCAGCGCATGGAAGGCTCAACTCAGGGGAAGATCCCTTTATCTGTTCGAAAATGTTGAAAAGCTATGCCGGAAGTTTACAGCGGGCGGCACACCTGTTGAAATACTAAGGTTATGGCTTGAGTTTATAAATGGACTTGATCTCCAGAATAACATTGGCAGCTTTATTGAAAACACTTCAAGCCTGGACGAAATATTGAAAGACATATCCTCATCGGTCAAAGAACTTGAGAAGAAGATAGAAATGCTGGAAGACATAAGCAAGGATATAGGTCCTGCCTCAAAGGTGCAGATGGCGGACCTGGATGCTGTAAATTACATAAATGAATGGGGAAAGAACGCCACTCTTCCCATAAGGTTGCCTCAAAGCCGTTCTCTTACGGTATACGCAGGACTTCCCCCTGTGCTTACGACTCACAGGTACTGGATAATGACAGATACAGACTACAACACATGGCCCGGGAAGCTTCGTGAATCTCCGCTGCTTGATAACGAGAGCAAAATAAGATTCAATGAGAGCCTTCCTGCTGAGGATGTCCCCGGAGAACACCTCTCACACATTCCTGAGCTGCACGAGGAAAGAGAGCAGAAGGAAGCCCTCTTCAGGAGGCTTTTGGCAACTTCGCTTGAAGGGACTGTAATTACACGCTCCCTAACGGATCAGAGCGGACGTCCCCTTGGAGGGTCGCAGTTTATTGATCCTCTTTTTGCTCATCAAAAGGGACCGGGCAGTTGGGAGAGGGCAGGAAGCATAGAATATAAACCATCTGATGTTATGCCTTCTGACGGATCTTTCTGGTTCAACGGAGCCGAAGTTCCTCTTTCTGCCGATAAAAAAGAGAGAGGCAGCTTCCCGAGAACGGGGGAGGGATCAGTCTCTGACAATCTTACCGTCTCCTTGAGCAATATCGACGAATGGAGAGAATGCCCCTACAGATACTGGTGCAGGACCAACATCAAGCTTAAGGATCACGACATTAGGCTCTTTGACCACCTCAGGGCAGGTTCCCTTCTTCATTCAGTGTGGGAGCGTTCATGGAGAGAGTACCTTTCATCACCGCGGAGCTTTACTCTGCTTTCAAAAAATCAATGGAAGAAAGCAGCATCTGAATATTACCCCGAACTGCTGACCGATCCAAGGCTGGAAAGGCATGCCGACAGCATGATCAAGCAGATGGGTTTGGTCGCAGAACTTCTCGACACTATCGAATCCTCTCATGAGATCAAAAATCGTACCAGGGCGGAACTTGAATACAAACTCCCCGAATACTGTATAGATGGCGTCATGTTCAAAGGACGAGCAGACAGGGTGGATTTTTTCAAAGATGGTTTTGTTGTGCTCGACTACAAGTCCAACAGGTCATACGACCACCGAAACGAACTTCAGCTGGCTGCGTACGCAGTGATAATAAACAAAACAACGGGAGAGAAGCCTCTTGGATATGGCTGGATAGGGCACAAAGACGCCTCTTTGTACGGTTATTTTGCCTCCGATGCAATGCAAAGTGCCTACCGCTCAGGAAAACGGAAAAAGGGAATTGAGGAATTTCTGGATCTCGCCGAAAAGATTATGGAAGATATGGCTGAGTCATTAAAAGCCGGTCTTTTTCCGGCTAACTATGAGTCTGCCATGTGCAGGTTCTGTGAATTTTTTGTTATGTGCCGGAAAAGGGAAGGATACAGGGATGACCCGGAGAATGAAGACGTCAGGGGGTATGGCGATGATCCACGATAAAGACGAACTTCTTTCCGCTATTTACGGTAACCTGAAGGGGCTGCCCGAGCAGCTGGAGGCTGTTACCAGCCTAAGCCCTCTGACGGTAGTCAGCGCAGGTGCGGGTACGGGTAAGACCCAGACCCTCTCCCAGCGTTTTGCATGGCTGCTGGCGAGAGACAGTGACTGCAGGGTCGACCAGATCCTTGTCCTGACGTTTACAGAAAAGGCAGCGAGGGAAATGCATGACAGGATAAAAAAAACTTTAGTCGAATGGCACACCAGGTCCGAAAAGGATCTTCCCCATCTTTCAAAAAGCATCCAGCGGATCGACGACGCATATATTTCCACGATCCACTCTTTTGCAATGAAGATCATACGGGAATCAGGGCTGGTCCTCAATATTGACCCGGGAGCATCAATAGTTTCAAAGCCTGTTGAAGAGCTCTGGTGGAAAACATTTTCCGAGATCATAGGCACGCTTTCTATTCGCAGGGTAAGGATGACAGTTCCGGAAAAATGGGTTGAGAGGGCTGAAAACCTTTTTAACGAGAAATATTTCAAAGACTTTGTGAATCATTACGGACCGGAAAAACTGGCAGAAATATCCCGGAATGCATCAGAAAAGCTTGGCAGCTTCGGAAAGACCCCCGATGACCTTTGGGACCAGTCGATGGAAGAACTGCTTACGGATGTTAAAAGCAGGGGGCACATTTTTGCTGAGATATGGGAGACGTGGCAAAAGAGGGTATTTCCGGTCATAAGGAACGAGCTTAGGGAAAATCCGGGCAAGGCTCTGACAAGACTGAGTGAGATAGAGCGCGAGTATTGCGGTGTTCAGCTTGATGCGGAGAATTGCAAACAGTTTGCAATGGTCCTCCTTGAAGAGGGGATATCTGATCTCCGGTACTGTTCAAAAAAAATAAAAACATCTATCGAAGATGCTCTTGGTGTGCCGTTGACGGACTGGCGCAATGAATATAAAAGGGCAGCAGCGATGGCCACGCCTCCTTCTGAAAGCGAAGTGGCTCTGATGAGGCTGCTGTGCCGTACAAGCGCACTTGGCTGGCAGTGCTGGGAGTCCAAAAGGCAAAAAGAGGGCATCCTGACAAATAATGACCTCATAAAGTATGCCGGCGAAGTCCTCAGTAAGAGTCCTGATTACGGCAATAAATTCAAACACATACTGGTCGACGAATTCCAGGATACGGACGGTCTGCAGGACAACCTGCTGAAAGGGATCTGGAAAGAGGATGTCAACACACTTTTTATCGTGGGCGATGTAAAGCAGTCAATTTACCGTTTTCGTCACGCCAATCTGAAAATATTCCGGGAATACATAGACAAAGCCAGGCATCCTGACGGAAAGTCCTTCAAATACATAACTCTAGACAAAAGCTTTAGGACAAGGGACAAGCTTGTAGAAAAGATCAACTCGGTATTTGGTTCGGTGTGGGCTGAAGGAATTGAAAAAGGTTCATCTATGGAATACGAACCTTTAAGTTCTCCCTCATCCGAGGAATGGTGGACAGAGAGAAATGCCAACCCCATCTCCCCGGAGTTTGAGGTACTGATCTCGAGGCAGAAGAGAAGCTTCAATGAGGAAAAGAAAAAGTACGACGAAGAAGAGAAAATCTATGGAATGAGGGTCAGACTTTACAGGGAGCTGGCGTCAAGGATCAAAGATATACACGCATCAGGAAAACTTATATGGGACAAAAAGATAGATGATGGAGACAAGTTCAGGCCAGTAAAGTGGAGTGATTTTGCCCTGCTTGTGCCAAAAAGGACCTTTTATGAGGCTATTGAAGATGCTTTCGAGTCAGAGGAGATACCATACGTGCTCTGCACACGGAGAGACTACTTCACGAGAGGAGAGATAGCGGACCTGGTGAATTTGATCTCGCTTCTTGCTGACCCGAGAGATCCTTCTTATCTTGCCGGATGGGTGGCCTCTCCGCTTAGCGGGATGCGACCCGGACTCGCAGAACAACTTCTTGCAAGGACAAAGTCCGGCAAGGAAAGCGGAAATCTTCTTTTACTTAGTGATATCATAAGTAAGGAACATCCTGAGCTCATCTCATATCTGGAAGAGATGAGAAAAAAAGCTGAACTTAAGGGAGTTTCTTCTGTCATCAGGGAACTGCTCTGTTCTCCGGAATTTCTGACCTCGTACGGACCGGAGCAGAGGAGACGGGTAAGAGCCAATATCTCATACATGGCAGAGATAGCTGCTGAGTACGAATTTTCACAGGGCAGGTCGCTTGCCGGATGTGCAGAATATATGCGTTTTTCTGTCAAAGAGTCAAAGCAGCAGGAGGAACCCGAAATAACGGATGAAGATCACGATGCGGTAAATGTCCTAACGATACATTCTGCGAAAGGGCTTGAATACCCTGTCGTTGCCCTGGGCGGAGTTGAGGATCGGCCCAAGGGGCCGCCATCCGTAGACACATCTGTCAGATATGGCGTGACAGCAAAACATATGCCGGATTTCCTTAAGGGCTCCGACAAAAAAGAAGATCTGACTGTCTCCGGCATGTGGCACGAAGAAAGGGAGACCAAGGCACTTCTGGAAGAGGAAGAGCGCTTCTGGTATGTGGCATCTACAAGGGCAAGGGACAAACTGATCATTTGCGGTCTTACAAAAACTGACAGCAGCAGCGGTGAGGAATTGCCTCCGGTTGAGGAGAGCTTTCTTGGTATGCTCAGCAGTTCACGAGAAGCAGGGGATAAATGGACGTTATGCTCAGAAGAGGAGATCGCCCCTTCTTATAAGAATAAGAAAAGAGCGTGCAGCGGATCAACAGAGTCAGCCAATATGCTTTATCCCAAAATAGTCTCTCCGGCAAAGCTTGCCAGACTGTCAGCCTCCGCCTACGCGATGCTTTCATGGTGTCCGACAGCGTACAGGATAGCATACAGGCAAGGAAGGACTATGCAGTGGACATTGCGTGGCGGGGAGGGGACAGGCGGCTCAGAGTTCGGAAGCCTTGCTCACTGGGTGCTCTCAAAATGGGATTTTTCTAAAGAAAGCTTGTCAGAGTTGCTTCCCTGCGATAATAATGATGAAAGTAAATACGAAAAGGTCCTGATAAAGGTCCCATACGAACTACGAGAAGAATTCAGATCGGTTTTTTCAAGAAAGCAGATAAGAGAGATCCTCTCTGATTACGCAATGAGTGAAGAGGGTAAAATGCTCTCAGCCCTTTCATCTCAAAAAGGGGAGAACAAACTGTGGAGGGAGACCCCTTTCAGGGTTTTCGACGAAGGTCTGCTGATGGTGGGGGCTACAGACATTTTTTGGGAAGAAGCCGACCGCATATGCCTCAGGGACTGGAAAACCACCACTGAAGAGATCGCTCCCGGCGAATACTATGAGGAACAGCTCAAGTTCTATGCCTATGCAATGTACATTTTCAGGAAAGAGAAAGGGCTTCAAAATAAAATGATCGAGATAGGGATAAATTACCTCAGAAGTTCTTCTGAAAAAAAGAAGATCATTGAAATGTCTGAGGATGCGCTTCAAAACACAGGAGAGAGAGTGCATGAAGCGGCTGTTTCAGCACTTATGGATATTTTTGATGCAAGATATGAACATTGTACAAGATGTCCGTGGGGTGAAATTTGTTCAAAAAAACATGTTTAGCAATACTATAAACTGTTAAAATAGACACGGCGATTTAATTTATAACGAAATTAATGGCCTAGTATTTAATTTATTCTAATGTGTGAAAATTGACGCAATTAATTGCAGAGGTTAAAATCACTTGGTATTTGTCTTATCGTACGGCCCATGAATTATGAGGGGAGGTGAGTTTGTTGACAGAGAATTTGGCACAGGAAATACGTGAACAAGAGTCTCTGGCAAAGGCAATAATTGCTGAAGCAAAGGCTGAGGCGGCAAAGATCATCGCATCTTCACAGGCAGATGCGGAACAGTCAATAAAGGATACCCGGCAGCAATGCCACAGGCAATGGCGCGAATCTGTCGCAAATGCTGAAAAAGAGGCAGAATTGAAAGCCAGGGAGATACTGGAAAAAGGCCAGAAGGATGCTAAGGATTACTATGAAAATAAGAAGGATTCCGCAGCAGAAGTGGCTGATTGGCTGGTGAAAGAGGTGATGACGACTTATGGCTCTTGCTGAGATGAGTAAGGCGCGGATAGCTGTCCATAGATCTGTTGCAGATGAGCTTGTGGGAAAATTGCAGGCACTTGGCTGTTGCGAGTTTACAGGAGAAGCCGGCGGTGCGATAGAGAGCGCGGCAATGCTACAGCTTCGAGCCAGACAGCGTAAGACAGATGAGCTTCTCAGCGATGTAAGATTTACGGTGCGCCTTCTTGAACCACTTGAAGTTAACAAGGGCAGTTCGATCGCCAGGATGTTGGGCGACATTCCTACAATTGGATTTTCTGAGCTTGCGGCAAAAGCAGACGAAGACAAGTTCAGGGCTTTCGTTGCGGAACTCAGAGAAAAAGAAAGAAAAGCAACAGAGACGAGAGCTGAGATCTCCAGGCTAAAAGGTCTTCTTACACAAACAATGCTCCTTAATTCGATCAAATATCCTCTTGAATTTTTTACAACAGGTACAGAAATGATTGGCGGAGCTGTTTACACCATTCCCAAGTTATCTGTCACCGGTTTTGTCTCAAAACTTGGATCAGAGCTTGGTGATTTTGTTGAATACCAGAAACTCCCCGAAAATGAAAAAGACACTGTTTCAACATTTGCAGTGCTTTTCAGAAAATCTGACTTGGAAAAAATACAATCTATCTCTTCCGAATTTTCTGCAGGAAGGATCGATGTACCTAAAGATTTTGAGTTGACTGCTGAAGAAGAACGCGTAAAGCTGACTTCAGAAATCGAAAAAGCTGAGAAAGAAGAAGCAGTCCTCTCCGCAGAGATCGCGTCAAAGGCTGATGAAGGTCTTGACATGGCACGTTACTACGGGGATTACTGGAACATACTCAGTGACAGGATCGGATCCATGATCTCGGGTGTACCGACAGACGATGTTTTTATCTGGTCCTTCTGGATGCCCAGGGATTGCCGGAACATGGTAGAGAATACTGTCAGACCCTATGAGTCGCTCTCTGAATTTTCACTTATAGAGCCTGATCAGGGGGAGTTGCCCCCGACGCTGCTCAAAAATCCGGGATGGTCATCTTCTATGGAACCGCTCACCCTTATGTACGGTACACCCACCTATGGGGGAGTTGATCCGACATCTCTGATGGCCCCTTTCTTTTTCCTCTTTCTGGGGATGTGTTTTGGGGATGCTGGATATGGTCTGGTATTAAGCGGTGTATTCGGGTACTTTATAGTAAAACACCAGCTCTCGCCTACGCTGCGTAAATTTTTTATCATGCTGACCATAGGGATGGTTTTTTCCGTTATCGTCGGAGCTCTCACAGGCTCCTGGTTTGGCGACAGCATTACGGCATTTCCCTTCCTAAGCTCACTTGTGCCTATTAAGAGTGCTTTGCAGTTCCTGGATCCGATGAACGACCCGATGACACTGCTGTCTATCTCCCTGGGGCTGGGGTTCATACAGGTCATCTTTGGCCTTTTGATAGCCTTTAAGAACAGCTGGAAAAACGGAGAACACCTTGAAGCTCTGGCTGACCACGGCGGATGGATCTTGTTTTTGTGCGGCCTCCTCCTTACAGGACTCAGTTCATCAGGGATGCTGACAGGGGGCGTTGCCTCAATTTCAAAATACATTGCAGTTGCCGGAGCACTCGTCCTTGTGGCTACACAGGGAAGGACCAAATCAAACATCGCAGGAAAGCTTTTTTCCGGTGTTTTGAGCCTGTACAATGTAACAGGCTATCTCGGAGATGTGCTCAGCTACAGCAGACTGCTGGCTCTTGGGCTTGGCTCGGCAGCGGTGGGAATGGTAATAAACCTGCTTGCAAAGCTGGTTGCGGGAACCCCCTACGTTGGGATCCCTCTGGCTATACTGATATTTGTTCTGGGACATCTTTTCAGCATAGCGGTAAACCTTCTTGGAGCATTCATCCACTCCCTCAGACTTCAGTATGTTGAGTTCTTCGGGAAATTCTATGATGCGAACGGAAAGGATTTTACCCCGCTTCGGAATGTGACGACATTTGCCCGCTTGTCAGAAGAAAAAGAATAAGTTTTATTTAAAAAATATAAACAACAAATTTAGTATTTATTAACTGAGGAGGTAATAGTTCACTATGGAAACAATGCTCGCAACGATTTCCGAACAGCTGGGCCCGATGCTTGTAATACTTGGGGCAGCACTGGCAGTAGGTTTTGCAGGCTCAGGATCTGCATGGGGAATTGGAATAGCCAATGAAGCGGCTGCAGGTATCATGACTGAGGATCCAAAGAAATTCGGCTATGCACTTGTCCTTCTTGCCCTCCCCGGAACACAGGGTATTTACGGCCTGCTGGTCGCAGTCCTCTCCCTTCAGAAGGCAGGTCTTCTGGGTGCCGGAGATGTTTCCCTCACAGTCTGGCAGGGACTGGGCATCTGTTTTGCATGCCTTCCCATTGCTATCTCCGGTTTCTATTCTGCGATCTGGCAAGGCAAATCTTCTGCTGCTTCGATCCTTATGATATCAAAGCGTCCGGAACAGATAGGCAAAGCTGTCATCCTCCCGGCTATGTGTGAAACGTATGCCGTCTTTGGGCTTCTTGTCAGTATTTTGATGCTCAATGGCATAAAGCTTTAAACAGAACGGGGGAAGACCATGTCTTTGGCCCAGATAACAGAAAAGATCAGAAGTGACGCACAGCGCGAGGCCGATGAAATACTGGCTAAGGCCAGGGCCAAGGCTGAGCTTACTTCACAGAGAGCGGAAGAAGAGATCGACTCCATAAAATCAGGCTTTATTCGCCGTTTTGAAGTTGAGCGTCCTGAGATTTTCCGACGCCGTGAAATAGTTGCGAATCTGGATGTCAAAAGGATGATGCTTCAATCCAGACGTGATCTCATACATGATGTTTACAATATATCCCTTGAAAAAATGAGGATGATCGATAGGGATGATTACGTAAAACTCTGTGAAGCGCTTCTCAAATGCGCAGCAACGACTAAAAAAGAAGAGATACAGGTTTCACGTGATGAAAAATACTTGGATCAGGCCTGGCTTGACGGTTTCAATAAAGAAAATGGAACGGAGCTGGTCTTTTCTGAGGACAAACCTGATATCGCAGGAGGATTCATACTCACGAGAGGAAAGATAAGAACAAACTGCTCATGGGACATGCTTGTTCAGGTAGCTCAGGAAAAGCAGGAATCCGACGTCGTAAAACGTTTGTTCCCGTCAGCAGCGGAATGAGGGAGGTGGTCTGATGTCAAGTCAAGGGGCATACGGTTATGCCGTTGCACGTATTCGTGCGATGGAGCATCGCCTTCTTGATTCCGGAGTTCTGCAGAGAATGACAGACGCTGAAGATTTCGCGTCCATCCTCAAGATACTTGGGGAGACATCTTATTCCTCCGCGCTTACTTCCCAGACAAACGGGTCTGACTTTGACAAAGTACTTGAGGCTGACCTGCACAGCATTTATGAGGAAGTCCGCACCTTCGTGCCTGACAAGGTGATCGTTGATATTATGAGGCTGCAGTACGACTTTCATAATGTGAAAGTTTTGCTGAAAAGCATGTTCAATGTCAGGACAGGGGGCAAAAAGAGGTGGGATCTTTTGACATCACTGGGATCTTATCCTTTGGACGACATCATTATGAACGTCGAATCGGAAGAATACAGACTCCTTCCCTTCGGTCTCAACACTCTGATACCCAGGTGCATAACGGTATGGGAACAGAGCAGGGATGTTCTTGAAGTCGAGAGACTGATCGACAAGAGAATGTTTGAAGTGATGCTTGAGAAAGCTCATGAGCTGGACATGCCTGGGATAATAAGCTGGATCCGGACAAGAACTGACGGAGAGAATATACGGACCCTGCTGAGGCTTAAAAGGTTCAATTTCGACGCGTCAAAAGCGCTGCCGTTCCTCCACGAAGGAGGCACAATTGATATAACGATGCTGTCGTCCCTTATATCCGAACCATTTGAAACCTGGGGCAGGGCAATAGAGTTCTCGGATTTTGGAAAAATAATAGGAAGCATCGACGCATCCGGCGGTTATTCAGACCTCATCCTTTCTCTGGAGAGGGTGCTGGATGACTGTTACATGGAGAAGATCGCTGCAGGAAGATATAGCCCTTCTGCTCCGGAGAACATCCCGGCCTACTTATGGGCAAAGGAAATGGAAATAAAAAATATCAGGGTGATCACCGTCTCCAAAAGAAATAAAGGGGATAAGGATCATCTAAGGAGGCTTATGCGCCATGGCTACGTCTAACCAGGGTTCACCGATGGCAGCGGTCGGAAGCTATGACAGCATACTTCCATTTAAGGCTATTGGCCTGGATGTTGTTGAAATAACTGATGAGAACAGGGATTCTATTGGGGAGATCATGAACAGGTTTGCCATCAAAGGATACGCTGCCCTCTTTGTTGAGGAAGCCCTTTTCTCTAAATACCAGCAGGCTGTTGATGAAGTCAACGAATCTACAGATATGTGCATAATTCCAGTACCCAACCAAAGCGGATCCATGGGAGTCGGCCTCAGCTCTATAAGACGCAACGTAGAGCGTGCTGTTGGCATGGATATCTTTGGTGTGAAATGATGAAAATGGAGGCGATGTGAGTGGCTACTCCTAATGCCATAGCAGGATTCATCGCAAAGATCTCCGGTCCGCTTGTCATTGCTAAAGGCATGGCCGGAGCCTGCATGTTCGATGTTGTAAGAGTCGGAGACGCGGGCCTTGTCGGTGAAATTATTGAACTTAAGGATGATACGGCTTCTGTTCAGGTTTACGAAGAGACTTCCGGACTTAAACCCGGAGAGCCTGTTGTCAGCACAGGGGAACCTTTGAGTGTTGAACTTGCACCCGGACTCATAGAGGAGTTTTTTGACGGTATCCAGCGTCCGCTTGAAAGCATCGAAAAAACCGCAGAAAGTCCGTACATACTCCGCGGGATCAGCGTTCCGGCGGTGAGCAGGACTAAAAAATGGGGTTTTGTGCCATGTGTTGAAGCCGGAGCTGAAGTCGCTGCAGGAGATTTCCTTGGATCTGTCCAGGAAACAGTCCTTGTGGATCACAAGGTCATGGTTCCTCATGGGGTCAAAGGAAAGGTAAAAGAGATCAAGCAGGGCGATTTCACAGTAGAAGAGACGATCGCTGTCGTTACCGACGCAAAGGGTAATGACCACGAGATCAAGCTGCTCCAGAGATGGCCCGTGCGTAAACCCCGTCCCGTAGTAAAGAGACTCCCTCCGGAGATCCCGCTTACTACAGGCCAGAGGGTCGTAGATACATTTTTCCCGATAGCCAGGGGAGGAACGGCATGCGTGCCCGGTCCTTTCGGTTCCGGAAAGACTGTCATACAGCATCAGCTTGCGAAGTGGGCTGACGCAGAAATAGTAGTCTACATCGGATGCGGGGAACGTGGAAACGAGATGACGGACGTTCTCCTTGAGTTCCCTGAACTTGAGGACCCCCGTTCGGGACAGCCTCTTATGAAAAGGACCCTGCTTATAGCAAATACTTCCAACATGCCTGTCGCTGCCCGTGAGGCTTCAATATACACTGGTATCACGATAGCGGAATATTTCCGTGACATGGGCTACTCAGTAGCTCTCATGGCCGACTCGACATCGCGCTGGGCTGAGGCTCTCCGTGAAATGTCAGGACGTCTTGAAGAGATGCCCGGAGAAGAAGGATACCCCGCATACCTCGGAACAAGGCTCGCATCTTTCTATGAAAGAGCGGGAAGGGCGATCTGTTTCGGGAGCGACGGAAGAGAAGGGGCGATCTCTGTTATCGGAGCAGTTTCACCTCCAGGAGGAGACCTTTCAGAGCCGGTCACACAGAACACACTGCGCGTTACAAAGGTCTTCTGGGGACTTGACGCACAGTTGGCTTACCAGCGACATTTCCCTGCTATCAACTGGCTTTCGAGCTACTCCCTCTACGCCCATACTCTGGGTGAACACTGGGATGCCATCTATGACGGAGAATGGAGCACTTACAGGACTGAAGCGATGAGCCTGCTTGAAGACGAGGACAAGCTGAAGGAAATAGTTCGCCTTGTCGGTCTGGATGCTCTTTCCAAGGAAGAGAGAATGGTACTCGAGACCTCAAAATCAATAAGGGAAGACTTCCTGCACCAGAACTCATTCCACGAAATAGACACCTATGCATCTATGGACAAACAGTTCAAAATGCTTAGGAACATCCTTACATTCCACCATCTTGGAATGCAGGTCCTGATCCGCGGTGGAATGCTGAGGTCTGTTATTGACCTTCCTATCAGAGAAGATATCGCGCGCATGAGATATGTTGAAGAGAGCGATTTAAACAACCTGGACGTTCTGGAGACTACAATAAAGACTGAACTGGGAAAACTGAGCGCTGCTGGAGGTGGCCTTGATGATGCTGTCTAAGGAGTATAAAACGATCTCCAACCTCTCCGGTCCGCTTATGATGGTTGAAAAGATCGAAGATGTCAGCTACGACGAACTTGCGGAGATCCGCCTTGCCAATGGCGAGCGCAGGCGTGGAAGGGTCCTGGAAATTTCGGAGACCAAAGCGCTTGTTCAGGTATACGAAGGAAGCACAGGTATAGACGTAAACACTACACAGATAAGGTTCCTGGGAGATGTTCTTAAGCTGCCCGTTTCAAAAGACATGCTCGGCCGTATATTCAACGGAAGAGGAGATCCAATAGACGGCGGCGCTCCGATCATCCCCGAAGCATACCTTGATGTTAACGGCAACCCGATCAACCCGTTCTCACGTGACTTCCCGTCAGAGTTCATCCAGACAGGCATATCGACCATTGACGGAATGAACCCGCTTGTAAGGGGCCAGAAATTGCCGATATTCTCCGGAAGCGGGATGCCCCATAACCAGATAGCTGCACAGATCGCGCGTCAGGCCACTGTCATAAGCGGACACGCTAATTTTGCTGTTGTATTTGCTGCGATGGGCATTACTTTTGAAGAAGCCTCTTTCTTCATGGAAGACTTCAGGAAGACGGGAGCCCTGGAACGCACGGTCATGTTTGTAAATCTTGCAGATGACCCTGCTATAGAGCGTATCTCGACCCCACGTCTTGCCCTTACAGCAGCAGAGTATCTCGCTTTTGAACAGGGTATGCACGTTCTGGTAATACTGACTGACCTTACTAACTACTGCGAAGCGCTGCGAGAGATCTCAGCTGCCCGCAAAGAGGTTCCCGGACGCCGCGGCTATCCAGGTTATCTCTATACAGACCTTGCCACCATGTACGAGAGGGCAGGAAGGCTTCGCGGCAAAGAGGGCTCGATCACACAGCTCCCGATACTTACAATGCCTGAAGACGACAAGACACACCCAATTCCCGACCTTACGGGTTATATCACTGAGGGACAGATCATCCTTGCAAGAGGACTCCACCGTAAAGGTATATATCCGCCTGTCGATGTCATGCCGTCCCTTTCCCGTCTGAAGGACAAGGGAATAGGAAAAGGCAAGACACGCGAGGATCATGCGGACCTGATGAACCAGCTCTTTGCTGCTTATTCAAGGGGTAAGGAAGCTAAAGAACTTGCAGTTATTCTTGGAGAAGGCGCCCTCTCAGATGAAGACAAGGCCTTTGCCAAGTTCGCAGATCTCTTTGAAGACAAATATGTACGTCAGGGAGAGTATGAAAACAGGACCGTGGAGGAGACCCTGCTTCTTGGATGGGAACTCCTGACAATCGTTCCTACAAAGGAACTTAAGCGTGTAAGAGATGAATACATCGATAAATATCTGAAGCCGCTGGTCGAAGCAAAAAAAGACGAGACGCTTGAGATCAAAGAAGCTTAGGAGGGGGTGACCTCTAATGGCGAAGGCACTAAACGTCAACCCCAACCGGATGGAGCTTTCAAAGCTCAAAAGACAGCTTGTCGTAGCCAAGAGGGGGCACAAACTGCTGAAAGATAAGCAGGACGCACTCGTTAAAGCCTTTCTTGCTAAAGCTAAATTTGTCTGGGAACTCAGGCAGGAGATCGAAAAAGAGATCAGTTCCTGCTATGCGGGTTTTCTGCTTGCAAGAGCCCAGACTCTGCCGGAAATGCTGGAACAGACCCTCATGAATGCAGGCGGAAACATGAGAGTAAATGTACATTTTATTAACATAATGAGTGTACGCGCCCCTTCGTTTGAGCTGCCTGAACAGAAAGTAGAACTGAATTATGGTCTGGGCACCTCACCGGGAAGCCTTGATATTGCACTTGAGCAGTTTTTGAAACTGATGCCAAGGTTAGTCAAGCTTGCCGCTGAAGAGAAAGCGCTGAGGTCAATGGCCCTGGAGATAGAGAGGACAAGGAGAAGGGTAAACGCACTGGAGCACGTAATGATCCCTTCGTTTGTTGAAGCAATTCATTCTATCTCAATGAAACTGGAAGAAATGGAAAGATCCACGCTTTCAAGGCTGATGGTCATAAAGGAGATCGTCCGCTCGCATTAACCGATAAATCATTTGTCGACTCTGCAAAATTACAGGCCCGATATAAAAACCGTTTTCTATTAATTTTCGGTTTTTATATCGGGCCTTTTTGAAATCGCACGATATTATCTGCTATACTTCCACCGGGAGTATGAGATCCAGCCGCCGGCGCAATGCGCGGGAGGAAAGTCCGGGCTCCGCAGGGCAGGATGCAGGATAATATCCTGCGGGTGCGAACTCAGGGAAAGTGCCACAGAAATATACCGCCCGTGCAAACGGGTAAGGGTGAAAAGGTGGGGTAAGAGCCCACCGGCCGAAAGGGTGACCTTCGGGCCAGGCAAACCCCATCCGGAGCAAGGTCGAATAGGGGAGGATGAGGCTGCCCGCTGACTCCCGGGTACGACCGCTAGAGTCCGTCTGCAAGGGCGGAATTAGATAAATGGCTGGAGAGGACTAAGTCCTTTACAGAACCCGGCTTATTGAATGCTCCCGTTTAAAGAGCGGCGACAGGTTTTAAAACCTGTCGCCGCTCTTTAAACGGGAGCATTCAATAAGCCGGGTTCTGTAAAGGACTTAGTCCTCTCCAGCCATTTATCTAATTCCGCCCTTGCAGACGGACTCTAGCGGTCGTACCCGGGAGTC
>LSQX01068179.1_pt2 | contig 18229 bp, 14 predicted proteins | sample 654561 | NCBI WGS metagenome assembly LSQX01 (sample SAMN04489861, study PRJNA283612) | anaerobic digester metagenome | isolation source: 4 biogas reactors fed with cattle manure at either 37C or 55C with and... | place: Denmark: Kongens Lyngby | collected 2014
GCCCTTATGGCATCGATATCCGCTACCGTTTTGACCACAAAGTTGCCGGGCAGGTCATGACCCGGAACCGGCGGGACAAAAGCCCGACTGCCAGTGGCCAATATCAATCGGTCATAGGTGATCTCTTCCCTATCGGTCACCAGTCGCTTCTGCCCGATGTCGATGCGGACAACATCACGGCCCCCTAACATGACGATATTGCTGTTATGGTAATCATGCCATCGCTTGATAAAGAGCTGCTCCCGGCTGACCCATCCCGATAAGTAATCCGGCAGGGCACAGGCCGAGTATTCCGGTAATTCCTCCCTGGCCACCATGATGATCGACACATCCGGGTCGGCCTGTCGTATGGCTTCAGCCGCGCTGTTGCCGGCGGCTCCATTACCTATTACCAAGATACTAGCCATGGCGACTCCTTTCCCGATCCGGAATCATCGATCGTTTGGCCGCTGCTGCGTCCCTTGCCCCGGCCAGGGTGGTACTGATATCGCAGTATTGCAGAGCGCCGGTGGGGCATATTTCAACACAAGCCGGATGGCCCCCGCACAAGTCACAGTTTACCACCACGTCGTTAATATGATCATAAGTACAGGCTTCGAAAGGGCAAGCCACCTGGCAGGCCCGGCAGCCTATGCAGTGGTTTGATTCACGTACAGTGATCCCGGTATTCGGATCTTTATCAGCCACATTCATCAAACATACCGTCACACAGGGCGGATTGGCACACTGCTGACATATCAACGGCACATTAAAGCCCTGAGCTTCAGAGCGATATATTTTGATGCGGGCCAGTGATGGATCAAATTGTTGGCTCTTTTTGACGGCACATGCCAATTGGCACAACCCGCATCCAGTGCATTTGTCTATTTCTACCTGCAGGCGTTTATTCATAGCGCTTCTCCATCCTGGTTAAACCGGGTTCAACCCAAGTTCCACCAGTTTATCGGCGGTAGGAACCCCGGTGTCCGCATCCCACCCCCGGGTCTGGTAATACCGCCGGAGGACTTCCCGCAACTGGGCTTCGTCGAGTTTGCGGCCCCCGACCTCTTCCTCGTAGAACCGGCGGGGGAACTTGGAATCCTCTGGTTTTTCGCCTTCCCTTATATTGAACAGCTTCATCAGGTTCCAACTGCGCTCGGCGCCCCGCATAAGTTCATCCGCATCCATCTCTAAACCAGTGAAGGCGGTATAGGCTTCAGCCAAAATGGTGGGGCCGATGCGGTGTTCGACCGGCGGTCTGATACAAACCCCCAGAGAATTGAAAAGGTTTATCAGGTTCTCCGCCCAGTAAGACATAACCGCGATGTCAGTAGTGTCGTTCTCCAGGTCTATAGCTCTAGTCTTCAAAGATTCAGGCATATCCAGAGCGTCGTACATCTTGGGGTCGAATCCGAACCGCTCCTTGCCAAACCGGTGTTTATTCTCGTTATAGCGCAAATTCTCTACCGGATTCCGGCAGCGCAGGTGGTCGCCCCCCCTTACATTGGTGAGTATGCCGAAGCTCCAGGTGGAGGTACGCCCGCGGGGATCGATCATCGGTATTTCCAGGCCCTTCACATGCATGGCGCTGCTCTCCGCCCCCTCATAATTACGGGCGGCCCGCAAAACCCCCTCCGCCAGTATCTCCCCTACGCCACGCCGATGGGCAATGTCATCCATCAGCCGCAATATAGCCTCATCATCACCGAAAGCCAGTTCATACCCCACATCATCCTTGCCAATAATGCCGCGATCGTATATTTCGATAGCCATAGCCACTGCCCCGCTGGCGCTCACCATATCGAAGCCATACCTCTGGCTCATCTCGCAGGCCTTGACGGAAGCCTCCAGGCTCATACCACAACCAGAGCCGAAAGCGGTGATCGGTGTCACCTCCATGTCCTTCATGTGTAAACCCTTGTATTTCCCCTCTTTGATCTCCACCCAATGGGCACAGGCGATGATGCATGATTGGCAGGCGATATGCCCATGGGTATGCTGATCGACCTTGCTGCGGGCGAAGTTTTCTTTCCAGTCCGGCAGGCATCCCTGACTGAAGTTGTGGGCGTTCAGCGCTTTGAAATTGCCATAGGGAATCGCAGCATTCATACTGCCGTAGCTTCTGAATGGTACAAAGAAGGGTGATGATTCTATCAATTTGCGCGCTTTCCAGGACAACTCGATAAATTTTCCCGGGTTATATGGTTTGATTCCCAGGGTACCCCGAACCACTATCGCCTTCAAATTCTTGGAACCCATGACCGCACCGAGTCCAGTCCGGGCCCAGGCATCAAAATAACTGTTTTCGATACAGGCAAAACGAACCAGGTTTTCTCCTGCCGGTCCGATAGAGGCCACCTCGCAGCCCGGATACTGCTTTTTCATAATGTCGATGGTTTCCCATGAATCCTTGCCCCAAATCCCGGCGGCGTCTTTTATTTCGGCCTTACCATCTTCGAGGTGTAGATAAACCGGTCTTTCTGCCTTTCCCTTGAATACAAGACTGTCGAAACCGGCATTCTTCAATTGGGTAGCGAAAAACATACCCGAGTTGGATGTACCGAACAATCCGGTCATAGGTGATTTGGCTGAAACCTCGGTGCGCGACGCGGTAGGGAAGGTTGAGCCCACCATGGTCCCGGCACTAAATACCAGGATGTTCTCTTTGCTCAACGGGTCGGTGCCGGTCGATACTCCATCGTACACCATCCGGGCGTTGAATCCTATCCCGCCCAAATAATCATGGCAAAACTGTGGGGACAATTTGGTCACGTGTTGCGAGTTGGTGCTTAAATCAATTTCTAAAATATTACCTGCATATCCTGTTGACTCCATTCGAGAATCCCCTCCTTGGCCGATTATATCGCTTTCTCACAGTCCCATGGTAATGTTGACTGAACATTCGTTCAGTTCCCTTCATAATATCAGACGGGGTACCTGTGTCAATCCCCTGCCCCAGTAAAGTCATACAGGCTGACCCGGTCCGCTCCTCTATAGAAACCAGCTGGCGGCAACTGGGGAGATGAGTACCGATATTGGCATATGGAAAGATATTTGTAGCTGGGATCACATTATAAACAGGGACTTGCGGAAGTGTTTTCTAAAATCGCCGCAATGACTCAAGGCGTCCAAAATCTCCAAATCGATGTTGCCAGTGGCTGTTGTCTTAATTATAACCTTGTCCCGTTCGATCTGGCATACCACATCCTGGATCAACCCGCTCATGGAGCGATCCAGACTGCGGGCGATCCTGATCAATAACCCTATCCCCTTCAAGGCGTGCTGGTCTTTAGCGGTCAAAAAGCCGCGGAAACGCACCCCGGCATATTGCCTCTTGCTGCCGAACTGGTTGCAGGACGCATAGGCACTCATCACTAATTCCCGGTGCGATAATCCATGCAGCTCAGAATTGACCAGCATATAAAACAGATGCTCGTTCTGCTGGTAGAAATTCAGGGCCGTACCCATATCATGCATCATCGCCGCTGCTTTCAACACCTTGTCATAGTCCCCGCTGATCTTGGCCAGATCCCTCAGTTGTCGGTACAAAGAGAATGATATTCTATAGATGGTGCGGGCATGGGTGACATCCAGATTATAGTTGTTAAGGTTTTTGAGCAGAGATTTCTCCAGCACATCGCCGGGCAGATTGAGGGTACGGGCGATGTAATCATAGACCAGACCTTCCCGGAGTCCATGACCGCTGATCTCCACTTCGCGAATGGCAGTATATTTAAGCAATTGGACGATGATCGTGGTAGCCCCGACTATGTTTTCCCCACGTTCACTGGATAGCCCCTTCACTGCCCGGCGCTGTTTTAGATTACGGCTACACACGTCTCTATGGATCTCCATGATATCCTGATTGCTCATGAGGTAATTATGAGTGCGCTCCAAGGGATACGACTTGCGGCGCCGGTCTATCTTGCACAGGTTGCGGAAGGTACCGCCAATGCCAATCAGCCTTATGGACTGCAGACCGGACAGCCATGGTACCTCACGGAAGACCTTCAATATCCCCTCTTGGGCCCGGCGCATATGCTCCTCTTTAATATTGTCGCCCAAACTGAATTGCTGGGTCACATTTAACGACCCCAAGGGCAGACTCACCGATTCCTTAATCTTCCCGTCCACCATCCAGGTCAGTTCGGTACTGCCCCCGCCCAGATCCATAAGCAGAGCGTCGGCAATATCCATGCTGTTGGTTACGCCTACATATCCGTAGTACGCCTCTTCTGGACCGGACAAGACCCGCACCTCAAATCCAGTCTCCTCTTTGACCCGCTGCCGGAACAGTTCCTGGTTGGCGGCACGCCGCACGGTCTCGGTGGCTACTACTATCACCTCATCCGGCTGGACTGCCTCACAATGGTTGCGAAACATGGCCAAAGCCTGCAGGGCTTTATGGATGCGGTCGGGCTTGATGGCATTGTCCACTTCCAGGCCTTGTTCCAGGCCCACAGACTCTTTTAGATCATGAATTATTTTAAAATTGCCTTGGTCCCCGAGGCGGATCAGGATCAAGCGGATTGAGTTGGAACCTATATCGATTATCACTATTTTCTTCATGTCTTTAATTTACTCCCTTGCATGGTTTAAGTTATCTGAAAACATTATAGCAGTCCCGGAAATCTATCGTATTTATGATATAGGAGGAAAACATGGCCTTGCTCTTTGACTCGGGGGTAGTTGTCTCCAAAACCCCTTTTATTGATATAATGAGGACACGCCATCTCGGAGAAAAGAGGCAGCAGGATGAAAAAGGCTTCACGCCAGACCGCCGCAGCGATAGATGTAGGAACAAATTTCGTCAGCATGATGATAGCCGAGATAACCCCGGAAGGAATGGTATCACCCCTGGAGGATGTGTGGAAACCAACCCAAATCGGACGCGACACGTTTTCAACCGGCAAAATAGAATTGTCATCCACCCAGGAACTATCCAAGACCTTGAAATCCTTCGTCCGGTTAATGAAGGATTACCGGGTAAAACATTATCAGGCGGTAGCTACCACCGGAATCCGGGAGGCTCAAAACCGGGAATACGTACTTGATCAGATCAGCCTGCGCACCGGATTGAAAGTGGAAGTCATCAACAACCTGCAGGAGCGCTTTTACGAATTCAAGTCCATGCGGGATAGCATATCAGATCTGCATACCATGTCCGAAGATGGCCTGTTGGTGGTGAGTTTGGGCATGGGAGGGACGGAAATATTTGCCTTCAACGCCGGCAGTCTTCAATATACAGAGTATGTCAAGATGGGTTCGTTGCGTTTACGTGAACTGTTGGCTGATTTGGAACGAGTAACCCTGGAGTTTTCGACCGTCCTGGAGAAATACCTGGAGAGCCGGGTCCACTGGCTCGATTCCATACAGCATGGAACCGACTTCAAATACGTTATCGGCTTGGGGGGTGAATTGACCTCCATCCTCCGGTTGGGTCAGCTTAACCAATTGACCGCCGACCGTCATTTCCTGGAACGGGAAGCCATGGAGAAGGCTTACTCGCTGATAAAGAATACCAGCCCCGAAAATATTGTCAGTCGTTACAAGATGCATCGCAACGAAGCCGAAATCCTGCTCCCCTCAGCCATCATATTTCGCCGCTTCCTCAATGCCACCCAGGCCAGTGGTATACAGGTTCCGCGGGTTTCTCTACGCCATGGTCTGCTGGCCAACATGGCTGACGAACGTTTCAACACCAGCCGCAAACACGAATATATTAATGACATTGTCTGTTCAGTGCGGTATTTAGGGCGGAAATATGGCAGCGACGAAAAGCATTCCCAACGAGTTGAAGAACTGGCTTTGAGTATCTTCGATCAGATGAAGGCGATCCACAAACTGGAAGACCGGGAGCGCCTCTACCTGCAGGTAGCCTGTATTCTCCACGATATTGGCAAATATATCAATGCCGATGGTCACGAACTTTATTCCGGCAATGTCATCCGGGCCCAGCAGATTCTTGGTTTTGCCAACCGCGAGTTGGCTATCGTGGCTAACATAGCCAGATATCACAGCCAGGTAGTGCCGGCCAAATGGCATGACAATTATACTTCCCTGGACCGGGAAGATAAGATAATGGTAAGCAAACTAGCCGCTATTCTTAAAATTGCCAATGGGCTGAATATATCCGCGGATGTATCTATACAGAAGTTGGATTTGGAGGTTACACCCAGCGACGTGGTCTTTAAGGTCAAAGCCAAAGGCGATTTTCTTCTTGAAACCTGGAGCTTTTCGGCTCATGTGGATTTCTTCGAAGAAGTCTATGGGTTGAAGCCCGTATTAAAGCACAAAGGATGATAGTAATGCAGGGATACAATCTGGATACACCGGACAATTACATCAATCGGGAATTTAGTTCCCTAGCCTTTAATCTGCGGGTTTTGGAGGAGGCTCAGGACACCGATAATCCGATGTTGGAACGGGCCAAATTCGCCTCTATCGTGAGTACCAACCTGGATGAGTTCTTCATGGTCCGGGTAGCTGGAGTATGGGACCAACTACAAGCCGGATTGACCGAAACCGATGAGTCAGGTCTGTCCCCCCAACAGGTTTGGGACCAGATCTCCCGGATGGTACACCTGATGATTAAGGACCTATACAACTGCTTTAACCGCTCCTTGAAACCAGGCCTCAAAAAGCAGCAAATACAGCTGAGCCGGGGGAAAAAACTGGACCAAGCCCAGAGAGCATTTCTCGACAACTATTATTCACGCACCGTCTTCCCGGTCCTAACTCCGATGGTGGTCGACAGCAGCCGGCCTTTTCCTCTGCTATTGAACCGCAGTCTCAATATAGCCATATTGCTGGAGAACCCTGATGGTTACGGTGAACCGATCTTTGCCACCGTTCAGGTTCCTTCCGTGTTGGAACGCATGGTCAGCATCCCTTCCCCAACCTACCAGACCGCCCTGGTTTTTCTGGAAGAGATAATCAAGGAGCACCTGCCAGATCTTTTCGATGGACACCGTATTCTGACCCGGGGTTGCTTTCGCATCACTCGCAACGCCGACCTCAGCCTGGACGAGGAAGGCGCTGAAGATCTGCTGGAAGCTATCGAACAATCGGTCAAGCAGCGCAAGTGGGGTGAGGTTATCCGTCTGGAATACGAGAAAGGATTGGACCGCCGGTTGGTGCAGCGCTTGGTGGAGGAATTGGAATTGCCGGAGGGGGGGCTCTACGAAATAAGCGGTCCTCTGGACTTAAGTTTCCTGATGAAGATAGCAGCCGGTTCCGAGTACGATTACCTGCGCTATCCCCCCTTCCAACCGCAAATACCAGCCATCTTCAATACCGGAGAGGATATTTTCTCCCTGATTGCCCGGCAGGATATACTCCTCCATCACCCCTATGAATCCTTTCAGCCGGTGGTGCATCTGGCCCAGGCAGCGGCCGAAGATCCAAACGTGTTGGCCATCAAGCAGATATTGTACCGGGTGAGCGGCAACTCCCCCATCGTAGCCGCCTTGGAGCGGGCAGCTGAAAACGGCAAACAAGTGACCGTATTAGTGGAACTCAAAGCCCGATTCGATGAAGAACAAAACATCACTTGGGCCAAACGGCTGGAGAAAGCCGGCTGCCACGTCATATACGGAATACCTAGTCTGAAGGTGCACGCCAAGATGCTGCTGATAGTGCGGCAGGAGGATGACGGGATAAAACGATATCTGCATCTGGGCACTGGCAATTACAATGATGTCACCGCCCGGGCATATGAAGATTTGGGTTTGTTTACCGTCAATGCTTGCATGGGCGCGGATGCCTCCACTATCTTCAATATGTTGTCAGGCTACTCCAACCTGGGTAACCTCTACAAATTGGCAGTGGCCCCCACAACTCTGCGGCAGAACCTGTCCAGCCTGATCAACCAGGAGATCGAAAACGCCAAGAGCGGCCGTCCCGCCCGTATAATCGCCAAGGTTAATTCCCTGGTGGACAAGCCGGTGGTAAAGGAGCTCTTTACCGCTTCCCGGGCTGGGGTCAAGGTTGACCTGGTGGTTCGCGGCATCTGCAGCCTCAAGCCCAATGTACCCTTATATAGCGAAAACATCCAAGTAAGAAGCGTGGTGGGCAGATTCCTGGAACACAGCCGCATATACTACTTCTATAACGACGGCGAGGAAAGGATATTCCTGGCCAGTGCCGACCTGATGACCCGCAACCTGGACCGGCGCATAGAAATCATGTTCCCGGTAGAAGATGAAGATAATAAGCAGCGGGTCAAAGACATCCTGGAAGCTTATTTGCAGGATACGGCCAAAGCGAGGATACTTAAGAACGACGGCCGCTATTACCGGGTCGACAAGCGGGGCAAGAAATTATTCAACAGCCAGCTCTATTTCTGCCGCCTGGCCCAGCCCGGAGCATCATATAACTAAGTCCCGCCCGTCACCGATAGCAACCAAAGGAGCTGAGTCTGTGATCGATGAATTGATACTGGTCAGGCACGGCAAAGCGGAAGATCGGGGCAGGACCATCAATGACAACCACCGGACCCTGACCGACCAAGGGATTAAGGAATTCCAGCAAATCCTCCCTGGTCTGGTCAGCCTCATTGGCACGGGACAAGAAGTCCGGCTCTGGTCCAGTCCATTAAAGAGAGCGGTCCAGACCGCCGCAATGATATCCGATTCACTGGGAATCGGCACCGTTCATGAATTTAAATTTATCGGTGATGGTAACTGGAAAGCATTCTCCCGGCAGGTGGCGGGCCAGCGATTACCGGGATGTTTGATTGTGATCGGTCATCAGCCTTATTTGAGCGAATGGAGCGCATCGTTGACCGGCCTCTACCTGCCCTTTAAAAAAGGATCGGCAGCCGGATTTCGTTTAAAAACTCATAGTCCCCTGCAGGGCGACTTGTTATGGTTCCTTCAACCTAAAGCCTTTAGGCGCCTGGATTCCAAATCGGCTGAAATTCTACCGCCCCTGCTCCAATCCTAAACATCAAACCAACTGCTGCCTACGAACTCCCGCAGGATCGAATTGGGCGGGATGTTGGTGGCAGGTATAGCCCGAAAGTAACTGAGGAAGCGCAGCAGGCGGCTCGACTCGATATGCTCCGGGACATCGTTGTCAATGGCCTCCAACAAAGGTTCCGCAAATAACTTCAAGGCCGCCATCTCATAAACCAGCGAGGAATTGAACATCACATTAGCATTCTCCTGGAAGGCGAAGATATTCTTTTCTTCCGCCCGTCGCACTAAGGGCCATTGCTTAATGGTTTTGCCGGCAGGATTACCCCGGGTCCGGTGGTCGCGCACTATCCGGCGGATCAGTCGAGAGTCGGTGGTGGGGATACGGTTGCTGTAATCAACATTGAGCTGGGTAAGAGCACTGATGTAGATCTTAAATTTGTTCTTGACCGGTACGCCCCAGGTCAATTGGTCATTCAAAGCATGGATGCCTTCGATTATGATCGTTTCGTTGGCTGGAACCTTCATGGTGATGCCGTTCTCTTCCCTGCGTCCGGTCTTGAAGTTATAGATAGGGATCTCCACTTCTTCGCCTTCTATCAAGCGGGTCAGCTGCTCATTAAAAAGGTCAATATCCACTGCAGCCAGAGAATCAAAGTCATAATTGCCCTCTTCATCAATAGGGGTCATGGTCCGGTCCACAAAATAGTTGTCCATGGAGACAGACACCGGATGGTGACCGATGACCCGCAGTTGAATCAAAAGACGCTGGGCGAAGGTGGTCTTGCCTGAGGAGGAAGGACCCGCTATCAGCACCACCCGAATGCTGGGGTTATCGGATATAGTATCCGCAATATAAGCGATCTTTTTCTCATGCAGAGCTTCATTCACCCTGATCAAATCATCGATTCTATCCTGGGTGATCATATCGTTGAGAGCCGAGACATGGGGGACATGCAGCATCTCCGCCCATTCCTTGGCTTCCTGGTGGATCATGGCCAGTTTTCTCTGCTCCCGGTAGGGTTTGACAAGATCGAGGTCATCTATCTCCGGAGTCCGCAGAACCATGCCGGGAGAATGGTAGAGAAGCCTGAATTTGCCTAGTATTCCAGTCCGGTTGGCCATATAGCCGTAGGGATACTCTACATAACCGTCCAGTTCGTATACATGGGCGGCTTCCTTATCGCGATAGCGCATCAGCTGCACCTTGTCTTTCTGACCCTGATCCGTGAATATGCCCCGCACCTCATCGTTCTCCATCAGATGGCGTTTTATGGGCAGGTCTTGTTGAACGATCTGGCGCATGCGCGTTTGAATGAGATCAACCTCGATGTCAGCGCTGTGGACTTCCAGAAACTCGCAATATAACCCATTGGAAAGTGTATGTTTGATCATGAGGGTCCGGTCGGGAAACAGGTCCCGGCACGCCTTTAGCAGAACCAAAGTAGCACTGCGCCGATATATCCTCAATCCCGCCGGGCAGGTGGTGTCCACCAATTCTACATCGCAGTCGCGTCTAAAAATATAATGCAGGTCCCGTAAGGTGTTCCTGATAATAACGGCCATGATCGGATAGGCCCTGCCCTCCTGGAGGGAGGCACACAATTCGCCCACCGTAGAACCACGGGAAACTTGAAAGGAACCCACATTTTTTACAACGATATTCAATATGCCGTTAGGTGCACCAGCTGACATGTTCCATACTCCCCTCCGCTATTGATACTATTATATACGATTTGTGCCGCTGCCGATGAGGGTAATTGAATCCTGCCCCCCTCCCCCCTCACCGTTCCCAATCCTCCAGGCTGTACCAATTGTCATCAACCCGGTAGAAAACGGTGACCGACTGCCGTTCCAGCAGTTGGAGCAGACTGCTAGCGGCTATCTTAAAGGGAGACTCTTCTCCATAAACGGTCAATACTGCCTTTTGCCGCACTTCCTGGGTGGAATCCGCGAAAATGATGCTCACATCGACCGAGAACTGGTCGCCGCCCAATGCTTTAGCGGTATCACATCTTATTCGCTCGATCTGCTGCAGCTGCAGCAACAGTGGATTTACATCGATGTCAGGATGGATCAGCTGCCTGCTAATGCTATATTCGTGTTGATCAAGGGCGGTAAATAACAGGGCGATCACCCCTTCCGGATCGAGGTCCTTGGTGTGCTCGTCTATCGTACCGGAAGCCTTCCAGATCATTATCTGGTGAGCCAGATCCGTCTTACGGCTGCCGTGGGTTTTAGAATCACGGAAATGGATACAGAAGTGGCCATCGAAATCATTGTTAGCTATGGCCCCCTGCCCGTGGGGCATCCCGGCCATGGAGGCGGCGATCTTTCTCCCTTCCGGCAATACCACCAGGACCGCCCTTCTTTTCCAGGACCAGCGGCCGCCATAAGCTTCCTTCATGGCAGCGCTATCCCCTGCAGTCAAGGGCTGGGCGTCCACATGACTGCTGCCGCCCCGGCGCTGGACCTGGAAGCTGATCCCGCTGTCCACATCCACTACCACTGCATTACTACCCCGGGGAAACAGCTTGTCGACTTCCTTCCAAGGCAGGAATTCGCCATATATATCCGCATTAAGAGAAGGCGGCTGGGACTCGCCGGTGTCAGAACCCGTAAATACCCCCTTGAACAAAAGCAGGATCATCATCAGGATGAGAAGAGTGGCCCCGGTGACCGCGATCATCATCCTATGAATTCGGACATTGATTATCAAAAGAAAACCTCTTTTTAAGCATATATATTGGCTCAGGAGGCTTAAATATGCGTCCAATTCTATATTTGCGAGGTCCCTTTCCTCAGGGGATCATCTATACGGCAGCCAGTGCGGTCTAATCACCTTTACCGGGAGGTAGCCTGTAATTCAGCCGCCAGGGCGGAACGGATCTCTTCCATCAAGTTATTGACCTCGGCTTCGGTAAGGGTTCGATCCGCCGATTGAAAAGTCATCTTAAAAGCCAAACTCTTGCTGCCGGCCGCCACCTGTTCACCAGCATATACATCGAAGACAGACACAGCCCGAAGTAGTTGTCCGCCCCTCTGGCGGATGACGGCTTCAACCTCCCGAGCCGGCAATCCTTCCCGGACGACGATAGCAATATCTCTCTCCGCCGCCGGATAACGGGAAATATTTTCGGTCATGACCTTAAGCCGGGAGAGCTCAAACAGTATGCCCACATCCAGTTCCATGGCGCAGGCTCGGGGCTTGATATCGAAATTTTGTCTTACCAGTGGATGAATTTCTCCCAGTACTCCGATCAGAGTATTCCTGTAGCGCAACCAGGCGGAACGACCCGGGTGGTAACTGGGATCCTGACACTCGATCCACTCAACCTCTTCAATTCCGACGCTTTCCAGCAGAGCCTCCGCGATCCCTTTAAGGTAGTAGAAGTCCATCTCCACCGCGGACTTGAACCAACCGGGCTCCGTCCGCCCGGCCACTACCACCGCCACCTTCAGCGCTTCTTCCGGCTGTTCCGGCGGGCGGGGATAAAACACCGAGCCCATCTCAAAAAAGGCCAGGTTATTGTTCTTGCGGGCCAGGTTGCGGCTAACTGTCTCCAATAGCCCTGGCAGCATCAGGGTGCGCATGGTGCTCTGTTCTTCAGATAGCGGGTTGGACACCACTACCGCTTCCCGCAGCGGATTATCCGGTTCCAAGCGCAGGAGATCAAACCACCTTGGGGGCACAAAACTATAGGTGACGGCTTCGTAAAACCAGGCGGCCATAAAACGGCCCAAACGATCGCGGAAACTCTGTAATTCGGTCAAGCCTCCCTGGGTAACGGTTCCGCAGGGGCGTTGAGCGGGTATGTTCTCATAACCATGCAGACGGGCCACTTCTTCTATGAGGTCCACCTCCTGGCTGATATCGGGCCGGTAGGACGGCACTCTTACCAGCAGGTCTCCGGATTGTTCCACATAGGAGAATCGTAAACTGGCTATATATCCGCTCACCTGTCCACTGCTTAATTCGGTTCCCAGCAGGTAATTTACCCGGGCCGGCCTCAGCAAAACCGTTTTTTCAGCTATCGTTTGAGGATAACAATCGGCTACCCCGGATACCACTTCGGCATCGGCCAGTTCCTGCAACAGACGAGCAGCGCGGTTGACCGCAAATACAACCCCGTTTACATCGGTTCCCTTTTCAAACCGGATGGAGGAATCACTGCGCAAACCCACCAGGCGTGACGTTTTGCGAATCCCTATGTTTTCAAAATAGGCGGACTCTAACAGGACCGTGACCGTATCATCGCTGATCTCGGTATTCGCCCCGCCCATTATGCCAGCCAGGGCTACCGGCCGGCCGTTATCGGTTATTAGCAGAGACTCGTCATTCAGTTCCCGGTCCACTCCATCCAGGGTAGTGATATGTTCCCCCTCCTGGGCTCTACGGACCAGGATGGTCTTGGCCGGGCTCAGCAGGTCGTAATCAAAGGCGTGCAGGGGCTGGTTGCATTCCAACATCACATAATTGGTGATATCGACAACATTGTTTATGGGACGTACCCCACAGCTCAGCAAACGAGCCTGCATCCAGTCCGGAGAAGGTTTGAGCCTGACATTCTTCACCAGCCGGGCGGTGTAACGGGGACAAAGGTCAGGAGCGATTATCTCTACCGTGATATAATCATCGATCGTTTCACTGTTCTCATGAAGTTCAACCGGCGGCCTGGACAGCTCATTGCCGGTCAATGCCGCCACCTCCCGGGCCAGGTTGATCATTCCCAAACAGTCGCCCCGGTTGGGAGTAAGGTCCAAACCCAAAACCTTATCATCGCCCACCTGCTCCACCCCTTCTATGGCTATCCCGGCCATGGTCAGGCGATGCGCCAATTCTTCCGCACTCCAAGGGAAATCAATATAGTCTTTAAGCCAATCAATGGATGCATGCATACCGCCACCCCCTAAAATTGTTTCAAAAAGCGCGTGTCGTTATCGAACAGCAGGCGCATGTCGTTTATCTGGTACTTGAGCATGGCGATGCGCTCGATGCCCATCCCGAATGCGAATCCAGTATGTTTCTCCGCATCATAACCACCATATTCCAGCACCCGCGGATGGACCATGCCGGCCCCTAGTATCTCCAACCAACCGGTCTGTCCGCACACCCGACACCCTTCCCCGCCGCAATTGACGCAGGAGATGTCCATCTCGGCACTTGGTTCGGTGAAGGGGAAAAAACTGGGCCGGTAACGCACCTTCACCTCAGCACCGAATATCTGCCGGGCAAAGAGCATCAACATGGCTTTAAGGTTGGCAAAAGTGATGTGCTCATCGATCAGCAGCCCTTCTACCTGGTGGAACATGGGTGAATGGGTGGCATCATCGTCTTTGCGATATACCCGACCGGGCACAATGATCTTTACCGGCAGCTGCGGCGCCATCTTTTCCATGACGCGAACCTGTACTGGTGAGGTATGGGTGCGCAGCAGCATGTCCCGGGTGATGTAGAAGGTGTCCTGCATATCCCGAGCCGGATGATCGCGGGGAACATTGAGGGCTTCAAAATTGTAATATTCCATCTCGACCTCGGGGCCCTCCGCCACCGTAAACCCCAGGCAAGTAAATATGGTTCTGATCTGGTCGTTCACCTGGCTGATCGGATGCTGACCTCCAGACTTCCCGGGCCGGCCGGGCAGGGTGATGTCCAACCGTTCACTCTGCAGCGCCAGTTCCAATTGTCTGGCCTTCAATTGCCTTTGCTTATCCTCGATTAGTTGTTCCAGCCCGTCCTTAACCTCATTGGCCAACCGTCCCACCTCTACCTTTTGCCCTGGGTCCAGTTCCTTGAGCCCCCTCAATACCTGGGTGATCTCTCCCTTGCGCCCCAGTATCCGTACCCGTATCTCGGTAAGGGTTTCGAAATCCTGAGCTCGATCAATGTTTTGCCGGGTTTCCTCTTTGATTCTGTTTAACGTATCAATCATATCTTGACCCCCTGTCCAACTACTGTTTCAAAATCACTGCCACTTAAATTCTCAAAGTTCCAGGCCTTTGCTGGCTCAGAAAACCAAAAACGCCTCCGCCCCAAGGGACGAAAGCCTTCCGTGGTACCACCCTATTTAATCGGATCGCTCCGATTCACTTCATGCCGTTAACGGCGGCCTCCGGTCAGACCTACTGCTATTTCAGCCTACAGCTCCCAGGTGAATTCTCCTGCCCTATTCCTGGCCGTACTTGCAGTCTCAGGTACAGCCTCCCTGTAAGTTAGACGACAGGCTACTGGTCCTGATCATCACTATATTATTCAGTTGGTGAGTAACTTTTTATATAGAAGATAATATATGATACAGCCGGAAGTTTCGAAAAGGTGCCAAAAATGTTCAACTTCATCGTGCATAAGCGGGGAAACCTCCGAATTATTTACCGTGGAACTGAATGTTGCGGCAAGTGTGTCCTTAGTGCTCTCTACCTTCCTGACGCTGTCGGCGTGCTTCCGCAGTAATTATAGCACAGGCCGCCGCCACATTCAAAGACTCAACTTCGGGTTCAACCGGAATGTTTATTGTGGCTTTACTTAGCGCTTTCAGTTCCCAGCTTACACCATGGCCCTCGCTGCCCAAGATGATGATGGTGGGGACCTTGAAATCCTCATCATAGTATGGCCGCCCATCCTCGGCATCGGTAACAACGACTGAATAACCAGACTGCTGCAGGGCAACGATTTCAGCGGTGCCGGCCTCCGGGAGGACCGGCAGGTTGAGGATGGCTCCCATGGTGGAACGCACTACCTTAGGGTTGTAGAGGTCTACGCAGCCGCGCGACATAATTACCCCGTTTACACCCAGAGCCCAGCAAGTCCTGAGGATGCTGCCCAGATTGCCGGGGTCCGAAACGCGATCCAGATAAATCAGCAAACTATCGCCGGCAGTCACCTGCTCCCATGACCATTGGGGTTTCCGGACTATAGCTGCGATACCTTGTGGATTCTCGGTGGCACAGATTTGTCTCATCAGTCTCGGCTCCACCAGCACGATCTTATCCGCCGACAACCGATCCCAGTCAACTTCCTTGCTGCTGCCTTCAGTGGCTATTATGGCTGCTATCAACTCCGGCCGCCCCAAAACTTCATGGACCGAACGCCATCCCTCCACCAGGAACATGCCGGTGGCCTCACGATACTTTCTGACCTTCAAACTCGAAGCCAGCTTTATAACCTTGTTTTCAGAGGAGCTTATCAGCTGCAAGTCTTCACCCTCTTAATATATCCTATGGCCGCTTCCGGCCTTATGTATGGCTTCATGCCCAATTTTTGACCGCCAATCGTTCAGACAGCTCCGTTAATGCGTTATTCCCCTGCAATCAATGTTCTTCCTGACCCCTCAAACAAGAGCCTTTCCAGGGCTTGGCTCCAAGCTGTTTTCCCGAAGGTCTTTCCCAAATAGGCTTCCTGACAAATTGAAGTATGGCCTTTGACCATACTTCTTAATGCAAATGGGGTCGATTATGTTTGTAGTTATGATTTTTTAGCAACCTCGGCCAATTGAGAAAAACCCTGCGGGTCGCTGATAGCGAGCTCGGCCAGCATCTTGCGATTGACGTCCACCCCGGCCAGCTTCAAGCCGTATATCATGCGGCTGTAAGTTGTTCCATTCTCGCGGGCGGCAGCGTTTATGCGGGCTATCCATAACTGCCGGAATTCTCTTTTCTTCAGCTTGCGGTGGGCATAGGCATAAGCTCCTGATTTCATGACCTGCTGATTAGCCACCCTGAACAGCTTGGATTTGCTGCCCACGTATCCTTTGGCCAGTTTCAATACCTTCTTATGTCTTCTGTGCGAAGTGACTCCGCGCTTAACTCTCGGCATCTCATTGTCCTCCCTTAATGATTAATATGGAATCAGTTTGGAAATGTTCTTCTGCTCTACATCACTGACCAGACCAGCCTTGCGCAATTTCCGCTTCCTCTTGGGGCTCTTACTGGTCAACAGGTGGCTGGCATAGGCCTTGGCTCTCTTAATCTTTCCGCTGCCGGTCTTCTTGAATCTTTTGGCGGCGCCGCGGTGACTTTTCATTTTGGGCATGGTTAGTCCTCCTTCTTATCTCGCTTGTCTTTATCCGGTTTATCGGGTTCAAGCTTGGGCACCAGTATCATCACCATGTTACGGCCCTCAAGCTTGGGTCGTCTTTCTATGGTGGATATGTCTGACAACTCCTCCGCCAGCTTGAGGCAGAGTTTTTCCCCGAGTTCCGGGTGGGTTACCTGCCTGCCCCTGAACATGATGGTGAACTTGAGTTTGTCGCCGGCTGTCAGAAACTTCCGGGCATTCTTGGCCTTTACCTGAAAATCATGCTCGTCGATATTGGGCCTCATTTTTACTTCCTTGATGGATATTATCTTCTGCTTCTTCCGTGATTCCTTTTCCCGTTTACTCTGTTCAAATTTGAATTTGCCATAATCCATCAAACGACAAACCGGCGGTTTGGCGGAGGGGGCTACCTCTACCAGGTCAACGCCTTTCTCCTCAGCGATGGCCAGGGCTTCCCGGATAGGCACTATGCCCAGCTGTTCTCCATCTTCACTGACCAACCGTACTTCTTTGGCTCGGATTTCCTCGTTTATTCTCCAATCCTTGCTGATAATCGATTCACCTCCTGCAAATATGAAAAGCGGGCTTCGAGGCCCGCTTCCAAATGCGCTAACAGATTAATATAAGCTTGCACCTATTACAAGCATACCCTTATCTGTCGGTCACAACCTTACGAACCGCAGTTGTAAGGTGAGAAGCCAGGCTCCTGCTTAACAATTCCAACGAATACACTAACACATCCCGTGGCTGCATGCAACTTCTATCGGATCACCCGGTCCCGGATTTCTGAATTTAACATGGTCACAAAGTCCTCCAGTCCCTGCTGCCCCAGATCGCCCTCCTTGCGGTGGCGCACCGCTACCGCGCCAGCCTGGGTTTCCTTCTCTCCCAGTATCAACAGGTAGGGGACCTTCTGCAATTGCCCTTCCCGGATCTTGTAGCCGATCTTCTCGCTGCGCAAATCTGATTCCGTCCTTATCCCTTCCGCTTTCAGCCTCTCCACCACTCGGGCCGCATAGTCATGCTGTCTTTCGGTAATTGGCAGTACCCGCACCTGCACCGGTGCCAGCCAGGCCGGAAATGCACCGGCAAAGTGCTCGGTCAGGATACCGATAAATCGTTCCATACTGCCGTAGATAACCCGGTGGATCATTACCGGACGATGTTTTTCGCCATCCTCGCCGATATAGGACAAGTCGAACTTCTCCGGCATCTGAAAATCCAACTGGATGGTCCCGCACTGCCAGGTGCGGTCCAAAGAATCCTGTAAGTGGAAATCGATCTTGGGGCCATAGAA